>ERZ834722.177-NODE-177-length-70284-cov-9.283045_pt1 | contig 70284 bp, 53 predicted proteins | sample MGYA00519576_ERZ834722 | MGnify/ENA primary metagenome ERZ834722 (study PRJEB31850, sample SAMEA3708759) | human gut metagenome | biome: human gut; feature: human-associated habitat; material: faeces | place: China | collected 2014 ...
TTGGAAAATCTGCTGGATTGATGGTTTGAATAGATTTTCTTGAGGTGAAAATTATATTTGCATGAATGATGGATTGAAAATATTAACCGATTTTGTTATAATATTCAAGCGTAAAAAAATAAGGAAAGTAAATTCTTTTACCGGAGGGGAAAGATTTAGGAAAAGCTCAATGCTATAAAAAGGTTTAACCTACTAAATAAGGAGGCAAATATGAATAGTGAAATAGACAAAGACTATCAATACTTATCACTTGAAAATGTTATTAGGAACAAATATGCCAGTGTCGTATGGTCACATAAAATCCAAGAGAAGCAAGCAGAGATATATTCAACAAACTATAAAAGGCTTAAAACAGCAAGCATTCTAAGTGCTTCTATTACATCTGTGGGTATCGTTTCTCTTATTTTTACTGACCAGTTATGGGTTAAAATTGCTTCTGCAATAATTTCATTTGTAACGATTTTTGTTAGCTCATATTTCAAGACGTTTAATTTATCTGATTTGCAAAAAAGCCACAAGGTCTCTGCAAATCAAATATTACAAATTAGAGATAAGTTAGAAATGATACTGACGGAAATAAAAATTAGAAGTAAACCACCGGAGATAATATGGCAAGATTACAAAGAACTGTTAGAAGAGTTACATAAATGTTACAATGAAGCACCAGCAACAACAGATAAGGCGGTTAAACTTGCACGCAAATCACTAAATATTAAGAAGGATAATTCTTTTAGTGATGACGAAATTGACAGCTTCCTCCCGGAAACTTTAAGAAAGGAGTAAAAAATGTCATTAAAATCAGATTTTGAAGCGTTTTGTGCTAATATAGAGCCAGATAATCTCGATGAAATGAAAACTACAGCTGGTGAGATTGCAAAGAAATTAAATGCTGTTTATTACAGCTTAGAAAATGATGCTACATCTCATTTGTATATTGTAGGCTCAGTTGGTAGAAATACTGCAATAAAGAACAATAGTGATTTGGATTTGATTTTTGATTTGCCACAAAGTATCTATACAAAATTTGATAAGTATAAACAAAATGGTCAATCTGCATTGCTTCAAGAAATAAAAGATTGTTTGTCAGAAAGATATCCTAAAACAAATATTAGCGGAGATGGACAGGTAGTAGTTATTGAGTTTACAAAGTATATAGTAGAACTGGTTCCAGGATTTAAACAAAGTGATGACAGATTTAAATATCCTGATACTCATGACGGTGGGATTTGGAAATATACAGACCCTTTAAGGGAACAAGAAGAATGTGCAAATGCCGAAAAATGTGCAGATTCTTCTTATGGTAAGTATAGCAATTCTTGTCGGTTAATCAGAGCTTGGAAAAATAAAATTGGATTTCAGTTTGGAGGTTTACTGATTGATACCCTTGTATACAATGCCTTCAAAAATAACAACTACTATAAAGATAAAGATGAATATTACGATATATTTTTGTCTGTACTTACTTATTTAAAAAATTGCGATGAAAAACAATCTTATTGGTTAGCTGTGGGAAGTAATCAACAAGTGAAAAACACAAATAACGGCAAATTTGTAACAAAAGCAAAAAAATCACTTATAAAAATAGAAAAGGCAAACAATAAAAACGATGTTTTGCGTGAATTATTGGGAAGTGGTTTTCCAAAATCGTCTACAACACATTCAAAATATTACTCACAGAAATTTAAGGATACGGAACAATTTATAGAGAACATACTGCCAGTCGATATACGATATGATGTTGAATTAGAATGTAGAATCAGTCAGGATGGGTGGAGACCAACGCTATTAAGTGATTTGCTTAGGAATCACGGGCTTCTAAGAAAAAAGAAGAATTTAGATTTTTATATTGTAAGAACCAATTGTCCAAAACCATATAATATATTTTGGAAAATTAGAAATGTAGGAGATGTAGCAGAAGAAAGAGATTGTATTCGAGGTCAAATAAAAATGACAAACAGTGACCACCAAAAGGAACATACTGATTTTCAAGGTGAACATTATGTCGAGTGCTATCTTGTTAAAAATAATATTTGTGTAGCCAAAGGACATATAGATGTACCGATAGGTATTTGTTAAGAATATTTATAAAGGCAGAACAGCCATAAATTAAAAGTACTGAAGCTTTTCTGAAGCTTATAGAAAAAATTCTTAAATATTTACCTGCATATACCAAATAATTGATAAAGAACCTAGTTTTTATAAGTTAACAAGTTCAGTTTTAAAATAATCGAATCGATTTAATCATTAAACACGACACCCGCCTGCAGGAGAAAATCCGTTAGTCGGGTGTTTGGTGTGTAATATGTAAATTATACAGTAATAGCCATTTTCAAGGCTTTTAATACGGCAGATAATCATCGTCAATTAGGCTGTAATCAATTTCGGGTGGCAGGTCTGCATCAAGGTTTACATCTGGATTATCAGACTTCGATGTGTTATTATTGGATACGTCAAAGGTTTTGGATATGTAACGCCTCGAATCATAATCGACATCGGGTTCATCATCAAAATCATCGTCACAATCCGAGCTATCCGGAATCTCCCCGTCGTAGATTTCAAAGGTGTTTGAACAGTTGATACTGTCGTCTTCGTCATCGGCATACGGATTATCGAAGTATGGGGAATTTAACGATTCATTGAGCAGCTCCTCATTTTCGTCATCAAAATACATCTTAACTCCGTTAATCTCAAGGAACCTATCAGGCTCTTCCCGAATTGTCGATACAGTGACGGAAGATATATTTGACGAAACATCATTTGAGAGTTTCTCTTTATTGCTTTGTTCAACATTGGTATTGATGGCATCCTCTTCGAGTTTTTCTTCTGTTAAAATCGGACTTGCAGCTAAAAGGTTTTCGTGTGTGTCCTTTATTACCTCATAAGGAAGTCTGTTTGATTGTCTTTTCTTTTCACTTGTTTTGTCCCACGTTTTTGCGGTAAAAGTGTGATTTTGGCTGGGGTTATTTTGCTGAATCCAGGCGACCTTTGCTTTTACAGTGAGGCCCGGCGTGTCAAGGTATGGAATTTCTATTTCATGAGCTCGATAAGCCATAATGCAGCTTGTCAGCTTTTTAAACAAATAGTCATCGTCCTCACGCGGACCTGAATTTATATTACTTTGTTCGCATTTTACATCATTAAAAAATCTATGCATATCATTAACGGTGCGTAAGCATTTTTGTCTTTCTGCAACTTTTTTGTATAGCAGGTATTCTTCTTTGTCAGCATAAGGTTTTGTGTCAAAAGTCGCAATCTCAAAAGTACAGCCGTTAATTTCATATTTTTCGGCCTTAATTGTAGATTCGATTGGTTTTCGCTTCATGTCAAAATCCAATGAAATATTTTTGCTGTTTGGTGTAGCAGTATATGTTTGATTTTTTCGAACGTTTTCGAGTGAAGTGTATCTTCTCTCGTATGATGTGACTTTCCCGGTGCGGCTGACTGCATCAAGAATAAATGCTTCTCGATTTATTTTGGCTTCCTTAGGGAGCTCCGGATTGAGCGACGAGACACCGTTTTTTGCAATTACTCCACCGAGAATGCCTTTGGTAGAATCTGAAACAATTAAACTTGCATTACCTCGTGTGGTCAGATTAAGCAGGTCATCCTGTATATGTTTTAAACTCCATGCTTTGGGATTTGCCGTATCGGTTATATATCGGCGTGATTCAAACAAGCAATCACTGAATCCGTACAAAGAGAGTTGCTCAAATTTTTCCAGAGGCATATCCGTTATCAGGCCATCGGTCGTTGCGCTATACACATTATAGCCGTTGTCGTGGATACCGTCGAATGCAGAAAACAGGACGCTTCTGATAAATGATGTGATTAAAGATGCCGATGCATTATTAGTGATATCGCTTTCACGATAATCGGCTTTTTCGCCCGAATACATTTTTCTGACGTGCTGTGCTATTTTGCCATAAAGTGTATTAACAATAAACTTATAATATAATGAAAGAAGACAGCCCTTGCCGTATTTTTCTTCTGCATTTGTGCGAGCGTTTACAAGGAGTTTAACAAGCCGACGATACGGATATACGATTTTATCGTTATTGTCTCTTAATATTCTGCCTTTTACTCCTTTTTTAGCAAATACTTTCGCACCCTTAGACAGAGCAAGATAAATTTCAGGACCCGAACAGTATACACCGGTGCTTTCTTCCAAGGGGTAACAGGGTGCTTCGTCATCCGTTTCATTATTTCTTCTCAAATTGGGATATAAGCAGTCATGTGGAAATTCATATGTAATGAGTGCAAAAATCGGACACATTGGATTATATTTACCATCAATTTTAAATTCGTCTAATGTGATTTCTTCGTTGCGATATTCTATTTCAATTGGATTACTGTAATCCAAGGCCGGGACTAAACACATAGCGGTTGGATAAGCGGAAGAAATGTCAAGGTCATATGTTATGTAATCATGGTGACAGTCGACCGAGAAACAACCGTTATAACCACCGGCATATGATAAAGCGGCAAAACGCTGAAGCTCTTCACAATCCGCATTTATTGCTGTATATTTACTGTTACGATGGTAGCCCTTAGCGGAGGAATACTCAAGTGAACCTTTGCTTTGTACTACACCGGCGTATCGAGCAAGATATTCTTTCTTTGTTTTGCAATTAAAAAATCCCATAAGATGTCTTACTGCAACATCACAGGCTCGAGATGTAAAAAATCGTGGAATAGAATGATTTATGCCGTTCAAACGGGCGATATAAATCAATATATCCGTATTAACCTGGAGAGCATATCTTATATATAATTCAGGAGAATAGTTAAGAAAATCATCAAGACATTTCTTGAAGCTGCCCTTAAATTTAGTCTTCGAAAAATCGTAATTGTGAATACATCCCGATAAATTACCGTAGATTTCGGGGATACTATTGTCGTTTAATCCGCAGCCGAGAGAAACAGCGTCACGAATATCAATTTTAGTTAAATAGCAATAATTCCAGCCGCTGTTTGTATATGACCGAATGATACGATATATCGGTTTGTTGGTACGGGTTGATAATGCTCCGTCAAAATCGGAAACATCATAACGTTCATCCAGAGCATTAAAGCAATAAGCGGGAGTTTTGTCAACAGAGGAAAAGAAATCAAGGCCGTGATTAACCAATAAGGTTACAGGGATAGAGGAGTTATTGTCATAATCAAAACTGATTTTAACGGTGCGACAGTTCGATAACTTATTCTTGCGAGCAACATCAACGGATGTTGCAGAAGGTATACCGTCAATAAAAACATAAGCAGCTTTAGCAGCAGCATCTTTACGTAGAGCACAAGTCTCAACAATCGGATTACCTTTGTCGTCGAGTTGAGAAATAAAATCGTATTTTGTAACAGCTCTACGGTCATAGCGGGAAAATCCTAAAAAATCGAAAAATCGGCCGAGTAAATAGTCAAGGTCCAATTTTTGCAAAACATCAGTATAAACAAAATATATAACGGAATAAATATATCCGTTGTCGAGGCAACTTAAGATATAGCTAATGGTATTATCCGAATTAGCAACGAAGAAATGTTCACATCTGATGTTAAGAGAAATACTATCAGTATGAAGCTCAGCAAATGAGTTACCGAAATCATAAACCAAATCGCAATCAGAAGAAAACACATCGGATATGCGATTTTTGAAACCGACAGCACAACAGCAAACGGTTTCGAGCAAGTTGCTTCTTGTACAACCGCCAACAAGAACAGTACCTCCCATTTTGTTAATACAATTTAAAAATCGTTTACTTTCATAGAATTCTTTATTCATAAGAATTCCTCCTTCTAAATATTATACATACGGATTGAAGAAAAACCATATATGAATAATATGTTATTTCAACTTCTAAAAAGGAAATAAATGAAAGAAACGTATTCATTTATAAGAAAGGGAGGGATAAACAATAACAACTGGAGGCAAATAAAACAGACGAGAAGGAAAAGGTGTTAAGTAACAATCAACACACCCCACACCTTACAATATATCCAATACATAATTCTGGGGGGTGCCCTAAAGCCCTGGTTTTATGCGGCTTTTTAGACTTCGCCTTGCGGAAGTTTGTAAAATTTCCGCAATTTGGTTGCATTTCGGCGGGATGAACAGGATTAAATTTTAATCATTACCGATGGCATATTGAAAAAATTGCAATGGTTTAAAACCGGACGCTAAAAAAGATACGTTTGATTAAATAGCAACACCCCACCCAAGAGTGTTCAAAGACTAAGGCGGGACAAAAGTGGTTTTATAAAAGTAAAGCAGCTCCCGCAGTGAAGCAGGAGCTGTTAACCATTAGGTTGTATATAGTGATGCGGAGTTTTTCGTCACCCTTTTTAGGATAAACAAAGATGTATATGACTATGTACGCACATCCGGCGGTCAACTACGGGGATTTACGGCAAAAATCAATCGTTTGAAAGAAGACAGAAATTCGCCGGTCAAAAAATGACTTATAAAAAGACTTATTTTTTTTGATATTTAATGTATATTTTTGCAAATGTTTGCACCGGTCAATTGTTTGGAACAAAAGAAAAACGGGCTGAAAACCACGCAATATAGCGGTTTTTAGCCCTTTTTCTTATGGCCCGCCCGAAGAGATTTGAACTCCCAGTCGTCAGAATCGGAATCTGATGCATTATCCAATTATGCTACGGGCGGAAATAATACTAATATTATATCACAAAGTTATGTATTCTTCAAGCAGAAAATACAGGTTAAGCGATCTTTATATTTTAGCAATTGACAATTCTATTTAAATAATATAAAATATAATAAAAATACTATGGCAATTATATACTTGAAAGGGTGGAAAGAATGAAAGGATTATTCAGAAGGATTGTTGCGGTTACGGCTGTCTTTGTGCTGATTTTCTGTGCAATGGCAATTTCTCCGTCAGCGGCATCTGCTGATATTTCTATAAGAATTGATGCGACCTCATATTCCCAGGACGATCAGATTACCGCCGAAGTTTATTTTCCGAGGGCATATAAAAAGATCTCGTCTCTCGACATGAGCCTTTTATATGATTCTCAAAAGCTTGAGTTTGTCAGTATGAAGCAGGGCAAGGATCTTAGAAGAGCAAGGGATAAGCAGACAAACGGTGAGGTTTATTCCGAATATGCAGGTGATCCCGGAAAAATCAACTGGAGCCTTGCGGGAGGAAATAACTATGAGTTCTCAGGAATTTTCTCTACAATTGTTTTCAAGGTCAAAAGCTATGCAAATCACGGAAGCAGCAAGTTGAGCCTGAAAATCAACAATGCCGTAAACTCCGGTTTTGTTAACATGACGAACGATGTGAATGTTTCGGGTGCATCATTTACCATTCTGCGCAATTCAATGAATGATATTGACTGTAAGCTTAATAAGGCAGGCACGGGTTATATTATTACGGATTATACTTGTGCAACTTATGATACCGTTATTCTTTCGGATACATATAAGGGACTCCCTATTGTCGGAATTGATTATGCTGCATTTCTTAATCATGCCGAGATAAAAAAGCTTGTTCTTCCGTCAACTCTTGAATATATCGGAAAAGAAAGCTTCATGGGCTGTTCGGGAATTACCGAGCTGGTAATTCCGGATAATGTGACTTCAATTTATGAGGGTGCTTTCAGACAGTGCGACGGACTTAAAAGCCTCAGCTTGCCTTTGGGTCTGGTAACAATAGGTGTAAACGCTTTTTCCGGCTGCCCGTTCCTGACATCGGTTGAGCTTCCGTTTACGCTTAAGACTCTCGGTAAGGGTGCATTTGAAAACTGTACCTTACTTAATACGGTTAAGATTTCAAAGAATACGACCGTAGGAGCAAATGCGTTTAAGGCCTGCTCCGACAATTTGAAATTTATTTCCGTGGCAAACAACACAAGACTTAATAATTATATCAAATCAAGCGGAATCAAAGCATCGGTTGAAATTGTTAAGGACCTTTCCCACGGTACGGTTGCCAATATTGCCGGACAGGAATATACAAAATCTGAGGTAATTCCTGCCGTTACAATCACGCTTACAAGCGGTGAAAAAGTTGTTTTGGGCAAGGACTATAAGGTTGTTTGTCGCAACAATATTGAAATAGGAACGGCAAAAGCTTATATCGTAGGTATAAATTCATACGGCGAGGGTTATGTTAAGCAGTTTAAGATTGTATGTAAACATAAAAATGTAACAAAGAAGGTCAGCAAGGCGGCGACCTGCACAAGAGCCGGAAACTATATAGTTACCTGTAATCTTTGCGGAAATAAAACCAATGAGGTTATTCCGGCAACGGGACATACCGGCGACGGAAAATGGGTAATCGAAAAGAGACCGACGATCAGCACGACCGGATCAAAATATATGCTTTGCAAGGTTTGTAAGGCGAGGGCAAAGACAGAGATAATCGCAAAGGCATATCCCGATGTTAACGGGGATAAGCTTATTAACTCGGCAGACGCATTGATCGTTCTCCGCCATGCGGTCGGTCTCGCGAGTGAGATAAACACCGATGAGAAATTTATGAATGCCGATACAAACGGTGACAACAAGGTTAATTCCATGGATGCACTTACGATTCTCAGAATTGCTGTCGGATTGGTTAAGCTGTAATAATTATATAATAAACCGAAAATGACGTTCCTTTTTCTTGCGGAACGTCATTTTTTCTATTGTCTAAAATGTTTTTTTGTGGTATTATATAAGTTGGTTTAGGCTAATTTATGAAAGTAGGTATCAAAATGGATAAAAAAGTTCCTTTAAGAGAGAAGCTCGGCTACGGCGTAGGTGCGGTCGGTCTTGATCTCAGCTATGGCTTATTCTATTCTTACCTTTCGCTTTATCTTACAAATGCGCTCGGTATCAGCTCGCTTTTTCTGCTCATTCTTGCGCCGATCGCGAGATTGTGGGACGGTATCAATGACCCTATGATGGGAACTCTTGTTGATATGTCAAACAGCAAAATGGGTAAGTATCGTCCGTGGATACTCAGAGGCGCAATAGCAAACGCAGTCGTCCTCTGCCTGCTTTTTAATAATCCGGGAATAAAAACAGATTCGGTTTGGATGTATGTTTATGTTGCGGTGTTCTATGTGCTTTGGGGCATGTCAAATACCTTGGCGGATATACCTTACTGGTCAATGATTCCGTCGTTTGCAACTGAGGAAAAGGACAGAAACTTTATTTCTACGGTTGCAAGAACCTTCTCCGGTCTGGGTCAGGGAATCGTGCTTATTCTTACGGCGCCTATTGTTGCATATCTCGGCGGTTCAAGCGAGAGCAGTCTCAAAGCAATGACGCCGGAGTGCCTTAGAACAGGCTTTGGAAAATGGTCAATCATTGCCGCCGTTATGCTTGTTGTTTTTGCATGCATAAGCGTCGCCTCGACAAAGGAAAGAAATGTAATTCAAAGCGGCGAGAAGTTTTCATTTAAGCAGGCTATAAACGTTGTAAAGAACAACGATCAGCTTTTGACATTTATGCTGTTTGCCATGATCTCAAACGCAGGCTATTATATGACCTCGGGTATCAGCAGCTATTATTTCAACTCGGTTGCAGGTGACCTCAACCTTCAGTCAAAGTTCAATATGTTCGGAGCAGTCGGCTCGGTAATCGGTATTGCTGTTATTCCGATATGTTCAAAGCTTAATATGAACAACAGAAATATCTATAAGCTTTCGCTCGGCATGGCGGCAGTCGGATATATCGGCATGGCTGTGATCGGCTACGGCTTCGGCGGCAACGTTTACGGACTCGGTGCGTGCTATCTTATAACATCAATCGGTATCGGAAGTATGTTCGTCAATCAGACCGTTATGCTTGCCGATGTTGTTGATTACGGCGAATATAAGCTCGGCAAGAGAAATCAGAGCTTGACATTCTCGATGAAGGGCTTTTTGCAGAAAATGGCATATACGGTTCAGTGCATTATCATGTATCTGACGTTCAGCATAACAAAGTATGAGGGAACTGCTCCCGAGCAGACGCAGGAAGCGAAGGACGCTATCTCGGCGCTTATGTTCATTGTTCCTCCGGTGCTTATCATTATTTCATTCATCGTTTTCTCAAAGAGATACAAAATCTACGGCGATTTCAAGAGAGAAATTCTTGCCACGGTTTCCCTAAGACACGAAGAAGCTTCCAAATAACAGCCGGCAGGTGTTGACATGAAAAAAATCGTATTTTTTTCACACGGACTGAGCGCAAACGGAATCGAAACCTTCCTTGTGAATGTGCTCAGGAAAATCGACAAAACAAAATATGATATAACGGTGATAATTGCGATTGACGAGGGCGTTTATTGCCTTCACGAAAAGACAGTTGCCGATATGGGCATAAGAGTTATCCATGCAGGCGATCTTGATGCACCGAAAAAGAAGCTTGATTATATCAAAAATGTCAAGAAAATTCTTTCGGCGGAGCATTTTGACATTGCCCATTCAAATATGGATCTTCTCAACGGAATAACGCTGTCAATTGCAAAAAAATGCGGAATTCCAATGAGAATTTGCCATGCTCACAATTCAAAAAGTCAGTATGATCCCGTCGGCAGATTGGCGGCTTTGAAGAAGCTTTTACAAAAAATCTACAGCCGCACTATGAAAGGTCTTATTATTCGCTCGTCAACAGAGCTTTTGGCCTGTTCGGATGTTGCATCGGAATATTTTTACGGCGAGAGAAAATCAACGCTTATTTATAACGGAATTGACACCGAGAGCTACAAAAAAGCAGATGATTTTGACGCTTTGAGTTACGCTCAAAAACTCGGTGCCGACGGAACCGAAAAGTATTTGCTCGTTTCCGTCGGAAGACTTTCGGCTCAGAAAAATCCGATTTTTGCCGTTGAAATAATTGCGGAGCTTGCAATAATAAGAGACGATTTCAAATACATTTGGGTAGGCTGCGGCGAGCTTGAAAATGCCGCAAAGGACAGGGCGGAGCAGCTCGGTGTTACGGACAGGATTATTTTCACGGGTGTCAGAACCGATGTTAAAGAAATTCTTGCCTGCTGCGATTGCTTCCTTATGCCGTCGCTTTTTGAGGGACTTCCGTTCTCTCTTATCGAAGCGCAGGCAGCGGGACTTCGCTGTATTGTTTCCGATGTTGTTACCAAGGAAGCCGACGTCGGATTGATTGATTATTTTTCACTTGAAAACGGTGCAAAAAAATGGGCGGAGTTCATTAACAGAGAGCTTGACGAGCCGAGAAAATCGGCGGATGAAAACAAACTCAGACAGTTTGATATTTCACATACCGTGCGTCAGCTTGAAGAAATTTACGATAGATAAAAGAAAGGAGATGCGATATGAGCAGAAAAAAGTGGATAGTCAAAAGCGGCGATAAAGAAAAAGCAACGAAGCTTTCCGAAGAGCTTAACATCAGCCCGTATGCTGCGCTTATCGCATCGACAAGAGGAATAAACACGTCCGAGGAAGCGAAGGACTTTTTCGGAATGGGGGAGCGCAGAAGCGTTGATCCGATGGATTTTCCCGATATGTATCCGGCGGTCAAGAGAATTCAAAAGGCCCTTGATGAATTTGAGAGAATTGCGATTTACGGTGACTATGACGCCGACGGAGTTACGTCAACCGCATTGCTGTATTCATACCTTGAAATGCAGGGTGCGGACGTGGTTTATTATGTTCCGAACCGCCACACAGAGGGCTACGGACTGAGCTATGAGGCAATTGACAAGCTCAGCATGATGGGCGTTAAGCTTATCATCACTGTCGATAACGGAATAAGCGCCGTCGAAGAAGCAAAATATATCAATGAGCTTGAAATGGAGCTTATTGTTACGGATCACCATCTTCCGTCGGACACCTTGCCGCAGGCCGTTGCGGTCATTGATCCTCACAGGGAGGATTGCAATCTTGAATTTAAAGACTATGCAGGTGTCGGAGTTGCATATAAATTGATATGTGCACTTGAGGGCGAGGAGAACGGAGTCACGGACAGCTTCGCAGACCTTGTGACTATCGGTACGGTTGCCGACGTTATGCCGCTTATAAAGGAAAACCGCGAGCTTGTACGCAGGGGAGTACAACTGATTGCCGATTCGGACAGAATGGGAATACAGTCGCTTATCGAGGCTGCCGGTCTTTCGGAAAGAAGGATGACGTCAACAACCGTTGCGTTTGGCATTTGCCCAAGAATCAATGCGGCAGGACGTATGGGCTCGGCAGACAGAGCGATAAGACTGCTTCTGAGCGAGGATTACGAGGAAGCAAACGCTCTTGCACAGGAAATTAACGATGAAAATGCAACCAGACAGCAGACAGAGCAGGAGATACTCAATCAGGCTGTCGCTCAGATAAAAAATAATCCGAATTGGATTTATCAGAACGTGCTTGTTGTCGCAGGTGAGGGATGGCACGACGGAGTTGTAGGCATTGTTGCGTCGAGACTTGTCGAAAAATACGGAAAACCGACGCTTGTTATAACCGTTGACGGCGACGACGCAAAGGGATCCGGAAGAAGTATTGACGGTTTCAATCTTTACGATGCACTTTCACATTGCGACGAGTGTCTGACTCATTTCGGCGGACATATGCTTGCCGCGGGAATAGGACTTAAAACAGAAAACATCGGCACTTTCAGAAAGGCGATAAACGAATATGCCGACAGTATCGAAATGCCTTTCCCAATTCAGACTGTTGATTTTAAACTGAACCCTGCATATGTTAATGTGGAAATGCTCAGCGCGATTGAACAGCTTGAACCGTTCGGCGCAGGCAACCCTCAGCCGGTTTTCGGTCTTTACAACATGACGATAACCGATATTCAGCCGATAGGAAACGGAAAGCACCTGAGAATAATCCTTGAACGAAACGGAGTTTCTTTACAAACGCTCAAATTCAGAACGCTTCAGGCGGATTTTCCGTACGTCAAGGGTGATGTGATTGATGCTGCTGTCGGACTTGAACCGAATGAATATCTCGGCCAGCTTAGGGTGAGCGTTTTGCTCAAAAATATAAAGCTCCACGACATGGTGGAGGACGATCTGTTTGTTTCAATGAGAGATTTTTCAATGCTCATGAGAGGAAAAAGCGAGGGCTTCGACGCTTCGCTGCTTGTTCCTCAGCGTGAAACAACGGCTAAGGTTTACAGATACATACGCTCCGTCGGAAGATGGAATTACGATACGGAAACGCTTTGCCACAGGCTTGATTTCTGGGCGGAGGATTACGGACAGGTAGCGGTGTCCGTTGAGGCAATGCTTGAAATGGGTATACTCATAAGAGATGAAAACGGCGGACTGAGCGCACCGAAAACAAGCGAGAAGGTCAACTTGCAGGATGCGCCGGTGCTCAAAAGATTAAGGCAACACCTCACGACCGGAGAGTGCGAATTGCCTTAACAGAACTTTTAAAGGAATCGGCATGGTAAGCCGAGTGGTATAAAAATGTCAGAAGCTAATGAAAAAAACAAATTAACCGCAACGATGAACGAAGCGACTGCGGAGCAGGACGAAAAGAAAGATTTCGTCCCCGAAAATCCCGATGAACTTTACGGCAAGCTTATAAAGCTTGTCAGGGAAAACATGACCGAAAACGATGTTTCCCTCGTCGAAAAGGCGTATTTTATAGCAAAAAAGGCACATGAGGGTCAGTTCAGATTCTCCGGCGAGCCTTATATAATCCACCCTGTCTCCGTCGCAATTATTCTTTACAATTTGGGCATGGACGGGGAGTCAATGGCTGCGGCTTTGCTGCATGACGTTGTTGAAGACACCGATATGACCAAGGATAATATCCAGGAGGAATTCGGCGAGGATGTTGCAAACCTTGTTGAGGGCGTTACAAAGCTCGGCAAGGTGCCTATCTTTACAAAGGAGGAGCAGCAGGCGGAGAATGTGCGCAAGATGCTGATGGCAATGTCGCAGGATATCCGTGTTATCATCATCAAGCTTGCCGACCGTATACACAATATGAGAACCTTGTCTTTTATGCGACCGGATAAAAGACGTGAAAAAGCTCAGGAAACACTTGAAATATATGCTCCGATCGCTCACCGTCTCGGTATCAGAGGCGTTAAGGAGGAGCTTGAGGATCTTGCAATCAGCTATCTTGATCCCGTTGCTTATAAGGAGATCAGAGACAGGCTCGAACAGCAGCAGTCAAAGAGGAAGGAATACCTTGACAGTATTCAGAAAAAAATCAGCGAGAGAATAAAGCTTGTTGTGCCGAATGCAAGCATTTCCGGCAGAATCAAGAGTGTTCACGGCATTTACCGTAAGATGTATATGCAGGGCAAAAGCTTTGATGAGATCTACGATATTTATGCCGTCAGAATAATTGTTGATGACGTTATTGACTGCTACAACTGTCTCGGAATAATTCACGATATGTTCAAGTCCATTCCCGGACGCTTCAAGGATTATATTTCAACGCCGAAGGCGAATATGTATCAGTCCCTGCACACGACGGTAATCGGCGACGAGGGAATACCGTTTGAGGTTCAGATAAGAACATGGGAGATGCATCGCACTGCCGAGTACGGTGTCGCCGCCCATTGGAAATATAAGCTGGGAATGAGCGGAAGACAGAAGTTTGAAGAGAAATTTTCATGGATTCGTCAGCTTCTTGAAAGCCAGAATGTTTCCGAGAATCCGCAGGATATTGTGAACACGATAAAAACCGACCTTGTACAGGAGGAGGTTTTTGTGTTTACCCCAAAAGGAACGGTTATCAACCTCCCGGCAGGCGCAACCGTTGTTGACTTTGCCTATGCCATACACTCTGCAGTCGGCAACAGAATGGTCGGCGCAAAGGTTGACGGAAGAATCGTACCGATAGATTATGTTGTCAAAACGGGAGAGATTGTTGAAATCATTACTTCCTCTCAGCAGAATAAGGGACCGAGCCGGGATTGGCTTAAATTCGTCAAGACCAGCGGTGCAAGGAATAAAATCCGCTCATGGTTTAAGAAGGAGCGCAGAGAGGAAAATATCCTTGAGGGCAAGATGGAGGTCGAGCGTGAGTTCAAGCGCAATTTCATAAGGCTCAACGATCAGCAGTTTGACAAGTTCATCCTTGAGGTCGCTCAGCGTCAGCGCTTCAACAGCGCCGATGATTTCTTTGCGGCAATCGGCTACGGCGGCGTTTCCATTAACAAGATGATGCCGCATATCAAGGACGAGTACGTTAAGGAATTCAAGCAGACTGAGCCGGCTGAGGAGGACGTTATTAAGATAACAAAGCCTTCTCAGAAGAAGCGCGCAAAGAGTCAGGACGGCGTTGTTATCGAGGGAATAGACAATTGCCTTATCAAGCTTTCAAAGTGCTGCAGCCCTGTTCCGGGCGATAAGATTATCGGTTTTATCACAAGAGGTCACGGCGTTTCCATACACAAAAGGGACTGTACAAACGTGCCTAAGGTTATCGAGCTTGCCGATGAGCCTGACAGATGGATTCCCGCAGGATGGGACAGCTCTGTTAAGGAGGATTTCACAGCTACGGTTTCGATGACTTGTCTTGACAGAGTCGGACTTATGGCTGATGTTTCAAAGATGATCGCAGACATGAGAGTTATGATATACGGAATCAATACAAAGAGCAAAAAGGACGGCAGAGCATCGCTTGAATTGACAATCGGCGTCAACGGAATCGAGCACCTCAACGGTGTTATGGCGAAGCTCAGAAAGATAAACGGTGTTCTTGATGTTGAACGTTCCAACAGCTAAGGTAAAAAATAAGAGGTTTTGATATGAAAGCAGTAGTACAAAGAGTAACTTCGTCGGCGGTAGTCGTTGACGGCGAAACGATAGGAAAAATCGGCAAGGGATATAATGTTCTTTTGGGCGTTTTCCCCGACGATACAAAGAAGGATGCGGAAATTCTTGCCGCAAAGATAGCCAAATTGCGTATTTTTGAGGACGAGGATGAGAAGATGAATATGTCAATTCTCGATGTTGACGGCGAGGTTCTTGCAATCTCTCAGTTCACGCTCTGCGCAGATATCAAAAAGGGCAACAGACCTTCTTTTACAACGGCGGCGAAGCCCGACTATGCCAATGAGCTTTATGAATATTTCATGGAGCAGCTCAAGGTAAACGAAATTAAAAAGGTCGAGCACGGTTCATTCGGAGCGGATATGAAGGTCGAAATTCACAACGACGGCCCCGTTACGATAATTATGGACACGACTATCTGGAACAAGAGGGATTAAAATGACTGTTGAAACAATGGTGCTGGGACCTGTCAGCGCAAACACATATATTGTAACGGACGATATTAGCTGCGAAACGGCGATAATCGACTGCGGCGAATGTACGCCCGAGCTTATCAGCAAACTCAACGGCAAAAATGTTAAATATATCCTGCTGACTCACGGTCATGCGGATCATATTCTCGGCGTATATGACCTCAAACAGGCTTTTCCCGAGGCCAAAATCGTGATTCATAAAAAGGATGCCGATTGTCTTACAAACGAGATGATGAGTATTGCATTCAGCATTGCGCCGCATATGCAGAAAAATATTGAGCCGGATATCACGGTGGAGGAGGGAGATGTTATTTCCCTCGGAAGCCTTGAATTCAAGGTCATGCATACTCCCGGACACACAATGGGCAGCGTTTGCTATTATATCGAGAGCGAGCGCACGCTGTTCACAGGCGATACGCTTTTCTGCCTTACGACCGGAAGAACCGATCTTTTCGGCGGCAATGACGATGATATGTATGCTTCAATCAAGCGGCTTTATGAAATGCCCGGTGAATATACGGTTTATCCCGGTCACAACAGAGCCACGACTATGGAATATGAGCGCAGAAGAAACAGATATATGAGGAGATTTAAATGATACTCAGGGTCGTTAATCACAGATTTCATTATGAAACAGAAAACCTTTGCAGGGTTTTCTTTCCCTATGAGACGATCCGTGTCATAAATGACGAGTCCGATGAAACGGACGATATAACCGTTGTTACTTCAATGAGCGGCGAATATGTTGTCGGTGTTTCGGCCAATATAAACGGAACAACGGGCGAGAAGAAAAAGACGGTTGCCGACTATGACGACTGCGAGAGAGAAATGGCAATTTTGCTGTTTTCGCTTCTTTCCGATATAACCGGCTATGTGCCGAAATGGGGCATACTGACGGGTGTAAGACCGTCAAAGCTGATGAATTCGCTTATTAAGGATTACGGTGATAACGGCGCAAAGGCGTATTTCACGGATAAGCTCCTGGTTTGCAAAAATAAAACCGAGCTTGCCTATTCCGTTGCCAAGGCCGAGGAAAAAATAATGTCACTTTCCGACGAGAAAAGCTTCAGCCTGTATGTTTCCATACCGTTCTGCCCGACAAGATGCAATTATTGCTCATTTGTTTCCCATTCGATTGCACAGGCAAAGAAGCTATTGCCCGATTATGTCGAAAATCTCTGCAAGGAGATAAAGCAGACTGCTGAGATCGCAAACGGTCTCGGGCTGAGGCTTGAATCTATCTATTGGGGCGGCGGCACTCCGACAACTCTTTCGGCGGAGATGCTTGAAAGAATTTGCGCCGAGATAAATAATGATTTTGACCTTTCACATTTAAGAGAATACACGATCGAAGCCGGCAGAGCCGACACGGTAACCGCCGAAAAGCTCAGAGTCATCAAAGCGGCGGGAGTCGGCAGAATAAGCATAAATCCGCAGACCTTTAACGATGATGTTCTCAAAGCCATTGGCAGAAGGCACACCGTTGACGATGTTGTTCGTGTTTTCAATGAAGCGAGAGAACTCGGCTTTGACAATATAAACATGGATCTTATCGCAGGTCTGACGGACGATACATATGAGAGCTTTTGCAATTCGATTGACCGTGCGATAAGCATGAATCCCGAGAATATTACGCTCCACACGCTTGCTTTGAAGCGTTCATCGACTATTGTTACTCACGGCGTTGACGTTCAAAGCGGGGAAATTGCAAATAAAATGCTGGAATATGCTCAAAATCGGTTCTATTCCGAGGGGTATAAGCCGTATTATATGTACAGACAGTCGCGTTCACTCGGCAACCTTGAAAACGTCGGCTGGTGCAGGGACGGATTTGAATGTTTATACAATATTTTTATGATGGAGGAGTGCCATACAGTGCTCGCCGTCGGTGCGGGAGCGGTAACAAAGCTTAAAGATCCGAACAGCAGAAATATTGAAAGAATTTTTAATTATAAATACCCATATGAATATAATTCACGCTACGATGCTATTGCCGAGCGTAAGGATCAAATAAAGGAGTTTTACGGTAAGCTGAGATGAGAGGTAGCAAAATGGCATACAGAACTTTAAATGATATAAATAAAAGCGTTGCTTCGGATGTTGAGTCGTTTATCGAATCGGCAGAGGAGGGCTTTGACAGCTCTGTTTCTTCACTGGTCGGTAATTTCATTTCCGATTGCGACTGCGATATCGTTCTGCTTGCAGGTCCCAGCTCATCGGGAAAAACCACAACGGCAGGAAAAATTGTAGAAAAAATCAGGGATAGCGGCAGAAATGCCTATACACTTTCTCTTGACGACTATTATCACAACGCAGCCGATATTCCATTGACCGCAAAGGGTGTCAAGGATTTCGAAAATATCAATGCTCTTGATGTGGATTTGATTCACAGAAATTTTTCGGATTTAATTGAAAAAAGAGAAGCGCTTGTGCCGGAATTTGATTTTATGAGCGGTACAAGGAAAGGCGAAATGAGACGCATTGAGCTTAAAAAGGACGATGTTATCATTGTTGAGGGATTGCATGCTCTCAACCCCGTTATTACCAATGGACTTGACGAAAGCCATATTTATAAGGTTTATATCAGCGTTTCATCGAGGGTGACGGATGACGAGGGCAGGGTGGTTTTCAGCAAGAGAAATCTTCGCCTTATCCGTCGGATGATAAGGGATTATCACTACAGAAACACATCGGTTGAAAAGACTTTTTCGCAGTGGCCGGAGGTTCTCAAGGGAGAGGATAAGTATATTTTCCCTTATGAGAAGAATGCACGCTACAGAATAGATTCGTTCCACCCGTACGAGTCGTGTATTTTCAGAAACGAAGCGGTTGAGCTGCTTGACACGGTTGGAAAGAGCAGCCGTTTTTATCCGCTTGCGGAACAGCTTAAAGAAGATTTTTCAAGGCTCAAGCCGATAGATATATCTAAAATGCCGAATGATTCGCTTTTGAGGGAGTTTGTGTGAGCTTACGGCAAAGTCGGCAGAAACTAATTTTGCTGCCAATGTATGGGCGTTAAGGAGATTTCGGTGCCGAAAGAATATATATCAAACTTCTTTGGTGCGATGAAGGGCATCATACCCTACGATAAGAGCGATAAAAGGAACAATTCGTAGTGGTCGATGCCTAATATTGACCAAGGGTCAGAAGAAATCTACCAAGGCTTTCCTTGAGAGGAAGGCTGATAAGTTATCACCCCGAAAGCGTTTTTATCTGAGATATGGCATGGACGGTTGAAAAATTTAGAACATGCCTGTCACATCTTACTCCCCACACGAAATATTTGATAAACATATTGATAAATAAGGAAATATATGATAAAATAATTTCTGCCGTTTTTACAAGGGCATTAAAAAGTTAAAATTTTCTTTCTAAATATAACAGTATTGAACAGGAGGAAATACGATGGCTGAAGAAAAGTCGGGCGCAAGAAGTCAGTCGCTTCTCAGCGGAGCTTTTATACTCGTTGTTGCCACTGTTCTTGTCAAGGTTATCGGTGCACTGTTTAAAATCCCGCTTTCCATGCTAATCGGAGAGGTCGGACGAGGATATTTCAGCACGGCTTATGAAATATACACTCCTCTTTATTCTATCTCAATGGCGGGCTTGCCGGTTGCAGTTTCACGGCTCGTCGCAAAGGAGCGCTCGCTCGGGCATTTCCGTGATGTCAGAATGATAAGGCGTGTTTCGGCTCGTCTGTTTCTGCTGATGGGTGTTCTCGGGACAGTACTTTTGATGCTTGTCGCTTATCCGTATACGAGGTTCATTGTCAAGTATGTTGAAAATGTTTACTGTGTACTTGCAATTGCGCCTTCGATTTTCTTTTGTTGCTGTATGTCAACTTATCGAGGCTACTACGAGGGTATGCAGAATATGCTTCCTACGGCAATTTCCGAAGTTATAGAGGTCGTCGGCAAGCTCATAGTCGGCCTGGGTGCGAGCTATGCGTTGCTTAAAAGTCAGCTTGCAAGATTTGAAGCAGGTCAGCCTGTTTTCGGAGCTGTTCGTGAAACGAAGGAGGACGCACTCGCTGCAATTTATCCTTATGCAGCAACGACGGCGGTTCTCGGGGTTACCTCGGGCACGGTTTTAGGACTTATTTATCTTATTATAAGGCATAGGTTGAAGGGTGACGGTATAACCAAAGCTCAGCTTCTTTCTTCTCCCAAACCTGCCGACGGTCAAACTCTTGCTAAAATAATAGTCATGACGGCTCTGCCCATTGCGGCAAGCTCACTTGTTACGAATATTACAAATCTGATTGACGCCGCAACCATTCAGGCTCGGCTTCAACATGCCGTCGAAAAAGCTCCCGATGTTATCTATTCCCTCTACGGGGCGGAATTCGATGAAATGAAGGTTGCCGATTCGCAGATCGTTAAATATATTTACGGTATTTATAACGAGGTTCTTGATTTTAAAAATCTTGTTCCGACGATTACCATGACGCTCGGAATCAGTGCCATTCCCGTCCTTTCGGCGGCGTGGGCCAATCAAAAGCGTCACAGCATTAAGCTGGCCGTTGAGTCGGTTATCAGAGTTACGATGCTTATTTCCCTGCCGACCGGATTCGGCCTGGCGGCGGTCTCGTATTCGCTTCTGGATATGTTCTATCCTGCCGCGACGGCGAGCATAGGCTCAACGATACTGGCTGTCTACGGCTGTACGATTTTCATTTTTGCCGTTTCTTCGCCGATTACAAGTATGCTTCAGGCTATCGGCAGAACCGATATTCCGTTGAAGTCGCTCGTCGTTGGAGCGGTTATCAAAATCGTTCTCAATTGTATTCTCATCGGCAATCCGCATATAAACATCAACGGTGCGCCTATCGCTTCAATTGCATGTTATCTTGTTGTTGTTATCATCAATTTGTACAGCATAATCAAGATTACGGAGGTTAAGATAAATTTCGGTTCCGTTTTTATCAAGCCCTGTATCTGCTCGGCTATCAGCGCATTTGTGGCTTTCCTGACAAATCTTGTTTTCGGAAAGTTCCTTGGCAGTCTCGGCAACACCGACAGTATGCTGAACGGCAATACGGTTGCTTTAATAATTGCAGTCATTGCGGCGGTCATTGCATACGTCATTACAATACTTCTTTTCAAGGGAATTTCAAAGGACGATCTTCTTATGATACCAAAAGGAGAAAAAATTGCCGAAACTCTTGAAAAACGTGGATTTTTAGGGTAAAATAATATGGATATGAAAAACAGTTTTAAATTCAAAGATAAATACAATGTTTATGATCTTGTGGAGATATTGAAAGTTCTCCGCTCTGAGGGCGGTTGCCCTTGGGATATCAAGCAAACGCATGAAAGCATAAAGAAAAATCTTATTGAGGAGACCTACGAGGCAATTGAGGCTATCAATAAGAAAGATCCCGATATGCTTCGCGAAGAGCTGGGTGATGTCCTGATGCAGGTCGTTTTCCATTCTCAGATCGAGGCGGAAAAGGGCGTGTTCGATATCGACGATGTTGCCGATGAGAACTGTAAAAAGCTTATTGAGCGTCATCCCCATGTATTCGGCGAGGTTAACGTAAACGGCGTTGACGATGTGCTGACAAACTGGGACGCTATCAAGCGCAAGACCAAGGGTCAGAAATCAACCTCGGAGGCTATTGACTCGATCCCGAGAGAGCTGCCGGCGCTCATGAGAGCGACAAAGGTTCAGCAGAAGGCGGCAAAGGCAGGCTTCGACTGGGATGATGTCGGCGGTGCTCTTGATAAGCTCAGTGAGGAAATTTCGGAACTTAAAGCGGCGATCGCAAGCAACGATAAGGCGAACATAAATGAGGAGCTGGGCGATGTCCTGTTCTCGGCTGTCAATGTTTCGCGCTTTGTCGATACGGACGCCGAGGAGTCGCTTACGGACGCAACAGACAAATTCGTCAGCCGCTTTAAAACTGTTGAAAAGCTCGCCAAGGAGCGAGGCGTTGACATGAAGGAGTCCGATATTGAGACTCTTGACAGGCTTTGGGATGAAGCAAAACACTGATTTAAGTAAATGATAGCTTTGAAACGCCGCGGTGCATCGGCAGTATCAAAGATTTCATAATAAAAAACTGGAGGAATTACAATGAATAAGACAGAATTTATCAATGCAGTAGCCGCTAAGGGCGAGATGGACAAGAAGGCTGCCGAGAAAGCAGTTAACGCTGTTATCGCTGCAACAACAGACGCACTCAAGAACGGTGAGAAGATCCAGCTTGTCGGCTTCGGCACATTCGAGATCAGAGAGCGCTCAGAGAAGCAGGCTCGCAACCCGAGAACAGGCGAGACAATGACTGTTCCGGCAAGCAAGGTTCCGGCTTTCAAGGCAGGCAAGGCTCTCAAGGACGCTGTTAAATAATTCTCTTTTACTTCGATTGTATCGGGCAGGACAGATGCTTTTGTCCTGCCTTATCCAATTAAAAAAAGAAAGGTATTTAATATGAGACTGGATAAGTATCTCAAGGTTTCCCGTGTTATCAAGCGCAGAACCATCGCAAACGAGGTCTGCGACGCAAAGCATGTCCTTGTCAACGGAAAAATCGCAAGAGCTTCCTATGACGTTAAGGAAAATGATATCATCGAGATAACCATGGGTTCAAATGTTACAAAAATACAGGTGACCAAGGTTTCGGAGCATGCCACAAAGGACGATGCGGCTTTGATGTACAAGGTCATAGATTAAATCAGAATATTATAGTATTTTTAATGCGCCGACCTCATATGTTTATATGAGGTGTTTTTTATGTCAGAAGCATTGATGCACAATATTGTTATAGAAAACCGACAGCGTTTGAGCGCAACGGGAATACAGAATGTTGACAGCTATGAGGATGACTGCATAGTTGCTCAAAGTGAGTGCGGCGAAATAATTATCAAGGGACATGACCTTAAAATTACCCGTCTTTCGGTTGAGACGGGCGATATGACGGTCGAGGGCAGTATTGATTCCGCTAGCTATAATGCGCCGAAGGTCAGCGGAAGCTTTTTCAGCAGGGTGTTCAAATGATTGAATACCTCCCTAAAACCTCCGAACAGCTCTTGACAATAATTTATTCCGTCGGAATTGGCTTTGCACTCGGATTATTCTATGAATTTTTGAGATTATTTTTTTATCTGCTGTCAGGAAGCGATAAAAAATTCACTCTTTTAAGAGATATAATATTTTTACTTTTCGTCCTCACCGTTACATTCTTCTTTTTCATTGTCCGCTGTAACGGCAGGGTGACTTTCTATTCCGTAACAGGTGAGGCGGTCGGCGGCCTTGCTGCGTTTAAAACTACCGATTCCTGCATGGCATTTTTAATCCGAAAAAAGCTGAGAAAACTGAGAAAAAAGTTTGAAAGGCTTCCCAATATAGGACACAAGATATACGTTTTTACCGAAAAAATCAAAAAGAAACAAAAAAATATCGCAAAAGGTAAAAAAATTTCGGAAAATGACTTGCATAATCGGCACGATATAGTGTATAATCAATCCGTAACGGTGCGCCCGTTAATTGATGAAACAGAGAATCGAGGTGACTGAAATGGCAGAAAAGAAAAAGCGCAAGCGCAGCTTTATTGTTTCGTTTTGCATAATTGCTTTGTGCGCATATTTCGCCATTTCATTGATAACCATACATAGAAATATTAAAGAAACCAAAGCTGAAATTGCCAATGTCAAGGCGTCTTATAACGAGCAGGTTGCCGAAAACAACCGTATCAAAAAGCGCATTGGCGGCGGTGAAATAGATGAATACGTTGAGAAGGTCGCAAGAGATGAGCTTGGCTATGTTAAGCCCGGTGAGCATGTTTATTATGACGTCTCGGTGAATGATTAACGGTTCGGAAAAAAGAGGAGTACGCATTTTATGCAGTTGGAAGTTGGTTCAATAGTTGAGGGAAAAGTAACCGGTTTTACGTCTTTCGGCGCTTTTGTCGATCTTGACGGCGGCAAAAAGGGAATGGTACATATTTCCGAGGTCGCAACGGAATTCGTAAAGGATATCAAGGATCATCTCAAGGTCGGTCAGCAGGTAAAGGTAAAGATTCTTTCCATTGCGGACGACGGTAAGATAAGCCTTTCCATCCGAAAAGCAGTTGAACAGCCGAAAACCCCAAGGCCGAAGTCCAATCAGCCGAGGAGACCTGCGGCGAATGTTTGGCAGGGCAACAAGAGCACGGACAATCAGCCTCAGTCATTTGAAAGCATGATGGCAAAGTTTAAGCAGGTAAGTGACGAGAAAATGTCGGATCTGAAGCGTGACTCCAAGCATGGCGGCGGATATAACCGCCGAGGCACAAATAAGCTGTAATGTAATTTCAGGAGCAGGTTTCTGCTCCTGTTTTTTATATAAGAATAAATTCGACACAGATATTTCTTGCTTCTTATGCAGTGAAACAAAGATAGATTTTTGCTAACTTTTGGTCGATGTAGGCATCGACCACTACGAATTTCACTCTAACCATACCTCTGCGAAACATTATTATTTTGCACTTATTGTAGGGTGCAATGCCCACATTGCACCATGAACGTCTGACGAAATTATTTTTGAGGCAGACGCCTTACTTGCCTCTCTTGCAGGGGAGGCGCGACGTAGGAGCGACGGATGGGTTAAAGTTTGATAAAATCCTGCTTCTTTAGCCTTTTGCGGTGGAAGTGATAAGTAAAAAGTATATTTATTATCCTCGCTCCTTAGAGCGAATTCCCGATAAAAACAAAATCAGGTGATATATTTGAGAGAAATTGATGTAAATAAAATAAGCGAGGCGGTCGCAGAGCTTTGCGTCAAGGCGAACAAGCTTCTGCCAGATGATCTTGCCGAAACAATAGTCAATTGCTGCAAATGTGAAAAGAACAGACTTGCCGAAAGCGTTCTCGGCGATATTGAAGCCAATCTTGATGCGGCAAAGGAGCTTGATATTCCGATCTGTCAGGACACCGGAATGGCGGTTGTTTTTCTTGAAATCGGTCAGGACGTTCACTTCGTTGGCGGCAGCCTTAACGAAGCCGTAAACAAGGGCGTTCATGACGGTTATGTAAACGGCTATCTTCGCTGTTCCGTTGTCGGCGATCCGCTCAGACGTGTCAACACCAAGGACAACACGCCTGCCGTTATTCACACACATATCGTTGACGGTGAAAAAGTGAAAATCACTGTTGCGCCCAAGGGCTTCGGCAGCGAAAATATGAGCTGTCTTAAAATGATGACGCCGGCAAGGGGCAGGGAGGACATTATTGAATATGTTCTTTCGTGTGTCAGAACCGCAGGCGGAAATCCGTGTCCGCCAATCGTTCTCGGAATCGGAATCGGCGGCGATTTTGAGCAGTGTGCATACCTTGCCAAAAAAGCTCTTTGCCGAAGCGTTTCGAAAAAAAATCCCGATGAATTCTATGCTCAAATGGAAGCGGAAATTCTTGAACGCATAAATGCAGAGACAAATGTCGGACCGATGGGCTTCGGCGGCGATACAACGGCACTTTCCGTCGCCATCGAAACAGCACCGACTCACATTGCCGGATTGCCTGTAGCAGTTAATTTCGGATGCCATGTAACACGTCACTCTACAGCAGAAATTTGAAGTGATTTGACGGATCTTTTTCCGTTATACAGCCTAAAGCCCTCTCGGCATATAAGAATATAGCCTTCGAGAACCTTAAACTGTCTAACGAAAAAATCTCTCGTCAAAAGGTTTGCACCTTTTCCGTAGTACAGCCTAAAGCCTTCTCGGCATATAAGAATATAGCCTTCGAGAACCTTAAACTGTCTAACGAAAAATCTCTCGTCAAATGGTTTGCACCTTTTCCGTAGTACAGGTATATAAGAGTATTTGCGTGAAAACAGGTAGAATTTTGTGCTAAAAGATTATTCATATAAATATTAAATTGTTTTAAACTTGAGGTTATATAATGAAAATAAGATTTGTAATACCGTGCCTTTTGGGCTTGGAATCAATAATTGCCAATGAAATAAAAACACTCGGCGCAGAGGACGTTGTGTCCGAAAACGGCAGAGTTCTCTTTTCAGGCGACGAAGCTATGCTTGCAAGGGCGAATATCTGCTCCCGCTTTTCCGAGAGAATTCAGATACTCGTCGGTGAATTCTATGCCCGAAGCTTTGAGGAGCTTTTTCAGGGCACAAAGGCTCTCCCGTGGGAGGAATGGATCGGCGCATATGATGCATTTCCGGTCAAAGGTTATTCGCTTAACTCAACGCTTTTCAGCGTCAGCGACTGTCAGTCAATAATCAAAAAGGCGGTTGTTGAACGCATGAAGTCAAAGTATGGCATAAGCTGGTTTGACGAAACGGGATCTGTGCATCAGATTCAGTTCTCAATCATGAAGGACAAGGTCAGCCTTCTTCTTGACACAACAGGTGCAGGGCTGCACAAGAGGGGATACCGTCCGCAGGCGAATGCCGCTCCTATTAAGGAAACGCTTGCCGCCGCACTGTGCGACCTTGCGAGACTTCGCCCTTATCATACGCTTTATGACCCAATGTGCGGAAGCGGTACAATTCTTATCGAGGGCGCAATGATGGTTCATAACATTGCTCCCGGAGTGAACAGATATTTCTCCGCAGAACGCTGGGATGTCATCGACGAAAAGGTTTGGACGGACGAGCGCAACCGTGCGAGAGACCTCGTAAATTATGATACGGATTTCATTGCTTACGGTTCGGACATTGATGAGGAAGCGCTTGAAATTGCAAAAATAAATGCCAAACGTGCAGGCGTTGAAAGAAAAATAAAATTTGAAAAAGCTGATATTCGCAACTTTGAACCTAAGAGCGAAAAGGGTACAGTTATCTGCAATCCGCCATACGGCGAGAGACTGCTTGATATTGAAAAGGCACAGAAGCTTTACAAGATTATGGGCGAGAAATTCATAAAAAAACACGGCTGGTCGTATTATGTTATAAGCCCGTCCGAGGAGTTTGAAAAGGAATTCGGGAGAAAAGCGGATAAGCGCCGGAAGCTCTATAACGGCATGATAAAATGTCAGTTGTTTATGTATTTTAAGTGATTTTGGAGGTATTTAGTAATGAAGCACCTTTTTTTAATCAATCCGAATGCAGGTAAAGGGAAGGCCTTTGAAACGGTTATGCCAAAGATTAAAGAAGCAACTGCCGAAAGAAATATGGATTATAAGGTCTATGTCAGCAAGTCATCGCAGGATACGCACGACTATTGCAAAAAGATAGGTGAGAGCGGCGAGAAAACAAGAATATATGCTTGTGGCGGTGACGGAACGATATATGATATCGTCAATGCGATTTATGGCTACAATAACATTGAGTTTGCCGCTGTTCCTCTCGGTTCGGGCAATGATTTTATCCGTATCTTCGGAACAAAAGAGCAGTTTATGGATATAGGCGCTCAGATTGACGGAACGGCAATAAAAATCGACGCCATTAAGTGCGGCGACAGAATCGCCGTCAATCAGTGTTCTATGGGTTTTGACGCCGAGGTTTGTTCCAAACAGGCGGATTTCAAAAAACTTCCATGGCTTACGGGTGAATCGGCTTACACGGCTTCACTTTTCTATTGTCTTAAATCAAAAACATCTAACCGCTTCACAATTACAATTGACGACGGAGAGCCGATAACGGATGATTTTGTCTTTGCCTTCTGCGGAAACAGCCGCTTCTACGGAGGAGGATATCAGGCGGCGCCGTACGCTGTTCCCGATGACGGACTGCTCGATTTTTCAATCGTCAAAGCTATGAAGCTACCGAGGCTTATCACTCAGGTCGGAAACTACAAAAAGGGCAGACATTACAAATGGCCGGAGACTACATATGTCAGAGGAAAAAAGATGACGGTTCACAGTGATACTGCGGCTTCGGTCAATGTTGACGGCGAATGTGATCTTGTCACGGACAGCACGTTTGAAATCATCCCGTCTGCATACAGCTTTGTTATTCCTACGACCTCAAGCTATATTGAAGACAGAAAAAGCGGAACAATTTCCGATAAAATAGGTGTGGAAATCAAATAAAAGGAAATAATAAAGTGACTGCGATTATTAAAACGTAACTCTTTTATTTCGGTGAACACTATGGATATTTTTAATGCATTAACCATGATCGGCGGATTGTGTCTGTTCCTGTTCGGCATGAACGTTATGGGACAGGCACTGGAGCGCCGTGCAGGTAACAGCCTGCGAAACACGCTTGAAAAGCTTACATCAAATAAAATAGCCGGCTTCCTGACCGGTCTCGGCGTCACTGCTGTCATTCAGAGCTCGTCCGCGACTACGGTCATGGTGGTCGGTTTTGTCAATTCGGGGCTTATGACACTCAGGCAAGCCATCAATGTTATCATGGGTGCGAATGTCGGCACAACTGTGACCGGCTGGGTACTCTCACTCGGCGGAATCAGCAGTGATAATGTTTGGATAAGACTTCTTAAGCCGAGTTCATTTACACCGGTGCTTGCCCTTGTCGGAATTGTGATGTACCTTTTCATGAAGGACAAGAAGAAAAAGGACAGCGGTGCAATTCTGCTCGGATTTTCGGTGCTGATGTTCGGTATGGAAACAATGTCATCTGCCGTGTCGGGACTTTCTGAGGTTCCCGAGTTTCAACAGCTTTTTGTGATGTTTAAAAACCCTCTTTTGGGACTTCTGGCAGGTACTCTTTTGACGGCACTGATTCAGTCAAGCTCAGCTTCGGTCGGCATTTTGCAGGCGCTGACCGTCACCGGACAGGTTTCAATCGGTGCGGCAATTCCGATTGTAATGGGTGACGGTATAGGAACATGTGTCACGGCGATGATATCGGGAGTCGGAACAAAGAGAGAGGCAAAGCGTGCCGCAACGGTTCATTTGCTGGTAAACGCTATCGGCTCAATTGTTTGGGTAACGGTATTCTGGCTGATTAAAGCATTTTTGAAACCTGCTTTTTTAGATTCGCCGGCAACGTTTGTCGGAATCGCTATAATAAATACAGGCTTCAAGGTGTTGAATACGGCGCTGTTTCTGCCGCTTTCGGGAGTTTTGGAAAAGCTTGTGTGCAAGCTTGTTCCGGATTCGAAGGATGAAGAAGAGAGCACGGAGCTTGACGAGCGACTGCTCTTTACACCGACGCTTGCCATTCAGCAATGCAGCGTGAAGGAAATTGAAATGGCTCGTAGAGCGGCGCGGGCTCTCAAAAACAGCGTGACGGCAATCAAGGCATACTCTCATGAACTTGCGGAGAACATAAGAGCGGACGAACAGCGCTGTGACCGCTATGAAGATATGCTTGCAACCTACCTTGTCAAAATCGGTGCGGAACGGCTTTCTGATCGTGACAGCGAGGAAGCAAACATGCTGTTGAAGCTGCTCGGTGATTTTGAAAGAATCTCCGACCATGCCGTGAATTTACTTGAATCCGCTGAGGAAATGAGAGACAAAAAGCTTGCATTTTCAGCGGAAGCAACAAGGGATTTTGAAATCATTTCCTCGGCGGTCAATGAAATACTTGACCTTTCAATCGATGCGTTTATTAACAACGACCGTGCTAAGGCGGAGGACGTTGAACCGCTGGAGCAGGTCATCGACGAGATGAAGGAAAATATGAGGACAAGCCACGTTCTTCGTATGAGAAACGGCGAGTGCAGCATGGAAATGGGCTTCGTCTGGTCTGATATACTGACGAATTTCGAGCGTGTCTCCGACCATTGCTCAAATATAGCAGGCTGTGTTATTGATACGGCGGAGCACACCCTGAATCTCCATGAGACGCTTGGTAATTTCAAACATAACAGTGAAGAATTTGAAGAAAGATATAAATATTATTTAAAAAAGTACAGCACAATATAATAATTAAAGGTTGCTCGGATTTAACCGTGCAACCTTTTTAAAATGATATATTTATTTTACAATGCTTATGGTGTAACCGCCGTTGAACGTTACAACTCGTTCCGCCTTGGATAAATCGGCTTTCGGAGGATAATCCGTCGAAACGATCTGTGCACCGCTGTTTAGGGCAATCTGCGAATCCGTTTCCTTATATGAGCCGTAATTATCCGATCTCGTTCTTATTATAAGATTCTTTTCAAGAACCTCGTCTGCCTGAGCTTGAATATCCTTGGGCTTGTTGATGAGCAGAAATGACGCATAGTCCTTATCACGGCTGTCATAGCGAAGCATAGGAAACATGACCTGGGATTTAATTGAAGTGTCTTGCGCAATGTATTTGTCTGTCACGGTCGTATCATGCAGAAGAAGCATAACATGACCTCTTGTTTCGCTGAGTGTCATCCAACCGTCGGCCTCACGCATCTCCTTGAGCGATGAATGATTTCCCATCATGTCGGCAGGGGTTATGAGCGTGTCGCCGAAGATTTCTTTTGCCTGTTCCCCAAGCTCATTGGCATAAGCGCAGGAGAAATAGCGCATATTCTTATCCGGAATGAAAACCTTTTTCGGTTCAATGATGATTGTAACGGGGAGATGATTAGGGTTTGCATCTGACCAAAGCTTGATTTCTTTCAGCGCGAGCGCAAAATCATAGCAATGGGTTGGACTGTCAAGAACCGGTGCATGGGAGCAAACAAAACTTGTCTTGCCGTCACTTACAACCGTTTCAACATCAAGCTCAACGCTTCTGACTCCGAGATTGAGCTGATCGGTCAGATAGTCTGCCGAGAATTTAGCCTTTTCGGCTTTGACGAGACCGAACGTTACGGTCGAGGCATCCATAAAAAGCTTTTGCCTTGCCGGAACACATTCTTTCTGATAACTGTTGTGAGTGCCGAGAAACGAAACTTCATTGTATTTTACTCCGTCGGCGCAGGCTTTATCGAGGTCAAAATCACAGAATGAATTTTCGTCAACCTTAGTGTAATTCCCGCTCTTGTAATCCTTTTCAAGCTGTTCGATTCGGTCGAGCTGTTCCTGAATGTCAATCTGCTTCTGTTCCTGAACCTGTTTTATCATGGCAGGGTATGTAAAAACAAAGCAGAGAACGAGAGAAAGAAGTGCGGAAATATATTTCGTAATATATTTCATTGTCAACAGTCCTTTATTCAATAAGATTATTTGCTGATAAAAGGGCGGTTATTGAGCCGCCCTTAATTGATTATTTACCGTGGTTTGCAGGATTTCCGCAGCACTTTTTATACTTTTTGCCGCTTCCGCAGGGGCAGGGATCGTTCGGACCGGGAGCAGCTTTTTTGCGCACTGTTCTGCCCTTTTCGCTTCCGTCGGAAGCACCGCTCTCGCTTGTGACCTTGGCTGCCTGCTCACGCTTTGTGTCCTCCTCACTTCTGATACGGACGGTGAGCATTTGACGGACGGTGTTCTCACGAATTGAGTTGCTCATCTCATCAAACATATCGTAGCTTTCCATTCTGTATGCAACAACGGGATCCTGATTACCGTAAGCACGGAGGTTGATACCTCTCTTAAGCTCTTCCATTGCGTCGATGTGATCCATCCAGAAGGTGTCAACGTTTCTGAGAAGAATCATGTGCTCAAGGCTTCTCATAATTTCGGGAGTGAACTCTTTTTCACGGGATTCATAGCGCTCGTGGCCTCTGTTAATGAGCATTTCTCTTGCTTCGTCACGGTCAAATGCGTCAATATCCTCAAAGTCGTTCGGCTCTGTAATCCAGCCGAGGTACTTCTCCTTAAGACCTGCGATGTTCCATTCATGCTTCGGGAGAGCTGATGCACAGTAGAAGTCGATTGATTCGGTCACGGATTCGTCAAGCATCTTGAGAATCGAAGCTTTGAGATCCTCGCCGTCGAGAACACGGTTACGCTGCTCGTAGATAAGCTCTCTCTGACGGTTCATAACGTCGTCATACTGGAGAACGTTCTTACGGATTGCAAAGTTTTGAGATTCCTTCTTCTTCTGAGCGGATTCGATTGAACGTGAAACCATCTTGGAATCGATCGGCATATTCTCATCTGCACCGAGGGTGTTCATAACGCCCTGAAGTCTTTCGCCGCCGAAGAGACGCATAAGGTCATCCTCAAGCGAGAGATAGAAGCGGCTTTCACCGGGATCGCCCTGACGACCCGAACGGCCTCTCAACTGGTTGTCGATACGGCGTGAATCGTGACGCTCTGTGCCGATGATGTAAAGTCCGCCTGCTTCACGAACCTTTTCGGCTTCCTCTTTAATAGATTCTTTAAATGAGCTTTCAAGCTCTGCATATTCTTTTCTTGCGGCGATGATTTCCTCATCGTCTGTCTCGGCAAAGCCTGTTGACTCAACGATCATTTCCTCGGAATAGCCCTTGCGACGCATAGCGGCTTTTGCGAGAAACTCTGAGTTACCGCCGAGCATGATATCCGTACCACGGCCTGCCATGTTGGTGGCAATTGTAACGGCGCCGAACTTACCGGCCTGAGCTACGATCTCTGCTTCCTTTTCGTGGAACTTGGCATTGAGAACCTCATGCTTAATTCCTCTTGATTTAAGAAGCTTGGAAAGAACCTCTGATTTTTCGATTGAAACAGTACCGACGAGCACCGGTTGACCCTTTTCGTGGCACTCCATGACCTGATTGATGAGTGCATTGTACTTGGCGGCCTCGGTCTTGTAAACAAGGTCGTGGTTGTCAATACGGATCATCGGCTTGTTAGTCGGAATTTCAACAACGTCGAGTGAGTAGATCTCCTGGAATTCCTGGCTCTCCGTCATAGCTGTACCGGTCATACCGGAAAGCTTCTTGTAAAGACGGAAATAGTTCTGGAAGGTGATGGTCGCAAGAGTTTTACTCTCGTGCTCAACCTTAACGCCTTCCTTCGCCTCGATAGCCTGATGGAGGCCCTCGTTATATCGTCTGCCGAGCATGATACGGCCTGTGAATTCATCAACGATAAGAACCTGATTGTCCTTAACAACGTAGTCGATGTCACGGCGCATAACGCCCACAGCCTTGATGGCCTGATTGATATGATGGAGAAGAGTCATGTTCTCGGCGTCCATGAGGTTGTCAACATTGAAATAGGCCTCAGCCTTAGCAATACCGCTCTTGGTAAGAGAGGCTGTTCTTGCTTTTTCATCAACAATGTAGTCGCCGTCGGCAACGTCCTCGGCGTTCTGCTTGGAGTCGATCTCCTTAACAACTGCTTTTGTAAGAGTGTGAACGAAGTTGTTTGCAAGGGTATAAAGCTCTGTTGACTGGTCGCCTCGGCCGGAAATAATAAGCGGAGTACGAGCCTCATCAATGAGGATTGAGTCGACCTCATCGACGATTGCAAAGTTATGTCCTCTCTGAACCTTGTTCTCCTTGTACGGAACCATGTTGTCACGAAGATAGTCAAATCCCATCTCGTTGTTCGTTCCGTAGGTTATATCAGCGGCGTAAGCTGCCTTACGCTCATCGTTGTCAAGTCCGTGAACGATAAGACCTACCTTGAGACCCATGAACTTATAGAGCTTGCCCATCCACTCTGAGTCACGGCGTGCAAGGTAATCATTGACCGTAACAATGTGAACGCCGTCACCCGAAAGAGCGTTGAGGTAAGCGGGGAGGGTAGCAACAAGAGTTTTACCTTCACCTGTTTTCATTTCGGCAATACGTCCCTGATGAAGAACAATGCCGCCGATGATCTGAACCGGGAAATGCTTCATGCCAAGAACACGCCATGAAGCCTCACGGCATGCGGCAAAAGCCTCGGGAAGAATATCGTCGAGCGTTTCGCCGTTTGCAAGTCTCTCCTTGAATTCGGGAGTCTTTGCCTGAAGCTCTTTGTCCGTGAGCTTTGCATACTCCTCTTCAAGGGCAAGAACCTTATTTTTTATCGGGACTACCCGCTTGACTTCCTTAGCGGAATAATCTCCGAAGATTTTTTTAAGAAGACCCATATTTTCATTCCTTTCAGAAATTGAATTTATATTTAGTTTCTTCACGGAAGAATGAGGTACAATGTGCAATCTCAAATCAAGGCTTCCCTTTGAGAGGAAGGCTTGTCAAAAATGTCTGAAAGTTGTCAACAAAGTACAATATTTCAAAGTTTTTCGTGAAGAGTCTTATATTAACCTATTAAATATATCACAAAAAAGCAAATTATACAAGACTTTCGTCAAAGTTGATTGTAATTTCTTTGTGCGGCAGAGTCAATTGTTTGTATTCCACTCCTGCGGCGTCAAACATACGCTTGGAGGCAAGGTTGCCGCTCGTTCCGTTATACTTGTCAGAAAGGTAGAAAACCTTTTTGATTCCGCACTGAATTATTGCCTTGGCACACTCGTTGCACGGGAAAAGAGCAACGTAAACGCTGCATCCGTTCAGCGGTGCACCGGCATTGTTGAGTATTGCGTTAAGCTCTGCGTGGCAAACATACGGATATTTTGTGTCGTAGTCGTTATCTGCGGTTCTGTCCCACGGGAAGGAGTCGTCGCTGCAACCGAGCGGAAAGCCGTTATAGCCGACCGACATGATTTTTTTGTTTTCATTTGCTATGCAGGCACCGACCTGCGTGTTTGGATCTTTACTTCTTTTGGCTGCGAGCAGTGCAACTCCCATGAAGTATTCGTCCCAGGAAATATAATCCTCTCTTTTTGACATTGTTTTCCCTCTCATTCTGCGTTGAATTTAACAATACGGTTTATTGCTGCGCCATCCTCGGTGAAGTTTGACACAAGAACCGTTTGGTTGCTGATAAAGCAATAATTGCATATTCCGCTGTTGAAAATGTCGCTGTCGGAAATAATGCTTGCTTTGCCGCTTTCTGTGTTGTAGATTACCATTGCCTGCTTACCGCTGCCGCAGAAAACAACAAAGTTTTTGCCGCTCGGCGAAGCAATGAAGCCTGAAAGCGAATCAAATTTCGTTTTTTTACCGGACACTGTCTCGCCCGTGTAAATGTCGGTGAATTCCGTTGTTGACGGGTCAAAGATGAAATGATCGCTTACAATATAATCCGAGAACTTTCCGCTGAACTTTTTAAGCGGCTCGTCCTTTTTGCCGTTTTTAACAAGCTTGAAGCCGTCGTCGGCGTTCGCAAAGCAGTAATACGCGCCGTCCTTTTCACGGAACTGATATGACGGGGAGTTGACAAACTCGGTCGATTCCGCTTTTCTGACGCTTCTTGAGCTTTCAACCGACATGAAGTCATAGAGAACCGTCTCTGCGTTGGTGTCGTGATATCTCGTCGAAGCGAACCAATCGTATTTGCTCATGCTGTTTACGGAGCTGTCGGTAAACACAGTCCACGTTTCGTTCTGAGTTGCGTCCTCCTGAACCGTTCTGTCCCTTGAGGAAACGATCAGAGTTGCCGTTCCCGAATTCATATCAAATGAATATATGTCGGAATATGTTTTGTCAACCTTGTAAGCGTCCTCGGCTTCCATGTCAAGAAGCAGAATATAATCTGTCCTTGCCGACTTTTTGTAAGAGGACGGGCAGTCCATAAGACGGGCAAAAACATAGGAAAAGGTCTGAACATCGCTTTCCTGCTTGGAATTAAAAAGTCCGTAGCCGATAGTGCCGACATCTGTATCCTCAAGATAATAGAGTGTCATCGGGATTTTCTGATAGCTGCAGGTTATGCTTATTTTTTTCGTTCTTACATTTGTAATCTCAACAAATTCCTTGTCGGAATATTTGAAATATTTGATTTTTCCGTCGGGATAAGTTTCGTAGAAAACATTTTCCTGTTGAGTTTGAACAAGCGGATAGTCTGATTTGTATTCCATACTTACAACAGATGAAAGCGGTTCTCCGCCGTCGATTTTCATTCCGCCGAAAAGCTTGCCTGTGAAGCTCTTGCTGAATGTAAGCCCCGTAAAAACAAGGCAGACGGCAAGCACAGCCGAAAGAATTATGATAACTTTTTTGTTTTTCTTTGTCATTGTAAATCCCTCTTATTTTAAAACAAGTTCGACCGGACAGTGATCCGAACCGTAAATTTCCGAATGTATTTTAACGCTTTCAAGCCTCGGCTCAAGAGCCTTTGAAACACAGAAATAGTCGATACGCCAGCCGACGTTCTTTTCCCTTGCCTTGAATCGGTATGACCACCAACTGTAGGCGTTCTCAAGGTTCGGGTAAAAATAACGGAAGGTGTCAATAAATCCTGCGTCGAGCAGCTCGCCGAATTTTCCTCGCTCTTCATCGGAGAAGCCCGCATTACCTCTGTTCGTTTTCGGGTTTTTCAGGTCAATTTCATTGTGGGCAACGTTGAGATCACCGCAGAAAACAACCGGTTTCTTCTTCTGAAGCCTCGAGACGTAAGTTCTGAAAGCGTCCTCCCATTTCATACGGTGGTCGATTCTTTTCAGTCCGTCCTGAGCGTTCGGAACGTACTCCGTGATGAAATATATATCATCAAATTCGAGCGTAATAAGTCTACCCTCGGTGTCAAGCTCCTCAATTCCGAGACCGTAGCTGACGCTTAGCGGCTCATCCTTGGTGAATATTGCAGTACCTGAATAGCCCTTCTTCAGGGCATAGCTCCAATATTGACGGTAGCCGTCAAGCTCCAAAACGAGCTGACCCTCCTGCATTTTAGTCTCCTGAAGGCAGAAAATATCTGCGTTCAGCTCATTAAAAACGTCCATAAAGCCCTTGTTCATACAGGCTCTTATGCCGTTGACGTTCCATGAAATAAATTTCTTGCTCAAATGAACACCGCCTAATATAGATGTTAATTACAGTGAAAAAATTTTGCCTCCCATGCAGGGCAGCAAAGCGGCACGATGGTAGTTGAACTTCCGGCGGACGTTCGGAGCCGGAGCGTGACCGAGCCGCAGTGAGACGCTGTCAGCGAAGCTGACTGAGGGAGTGGAATTTCATCAAACTTAAACTCCCTCCGTCACGACTTCGTCGTGTCACCTCCCTCAAGAGGGCGGCCACGAATATTCAGCGTCGAAATAAAATGTTATCAGACTTTCTCGGTGCGAGTGGTAATCGCACCCTACAATTTGTCAAAATAAATGCACATTTCGTAGGGGTCGATGCCCACATCGACCCAAGGCCGGAAGAAACTCTACTCGGCACCCCTGTAGGGGAGCGTATGTAAAAGTTTAAGAACTTTTATATAGCCCCATTCCGCACACAAAATGTATTATAGCATACATATAAATAAAAATCTATGAAAAAGATATGAATTTTTAGCTCGGAATAAAAAATTTTCAAAAAATGTATAAATATACTGGATTTTATAAAAAATATGTGATATAATACAACCGTCTATGACAAATCTAAACGAATTTTAAAAGAATTGGGGTAAGTAATTTATGAAAAAGACAGTTATCCAGTGTGTGACTGCGTTGCTTTGCGTTATCGCAGTTGCAGTTACATCTGTAATCAGCGTTGGCAAGATAAGCACAGCCAAGGTTGACGCTGCTAAGGCTGCTGCGGCAAATTCTTCAACCTCCGGTGATCCGTCTGCTAATCCTTCGGCTGATCCGACAAATCCGGCAGACCCGTCTGCTGATCCTTCGGCAACGGATCCGTCAAATGCTGCAGATCCTTCGGCAACAGATCCGTCAAATCCCGCTTCTCCGGCAACTCCGTCGGCATCAAAGCCCGGCACATCCGGAACAGCTTCCAAGGTTCCTTCAACTGCAGCCGACATCGCAGCATATTACAATGCTGCCGTTAACAAGGCAGTTAACTCCAAGGCAGGCTTCTCAAAGAAGAGAGTTACTTCTATCAGCAACCTCAACGGCGGAAAACTCATGGAGATGAAGATAGTTGTTGATACAGTTAACGACTTCCTCGGAGTAGGTACTACCAACTATAAGAACACAAAGGGCAAGGTTGGCGAGATTTCAAAGGCTTCTCTTTCCGCAAACGATATTTCTTCACCGACATGCAAGCAGAGCGGCGATAATTACGTTATCACCATGACCCTTAAAAACGGCACAAGCAAGGCAAGCTCGGCAGGTAAGAGCGATTCAACAGCTCTTGCAAGAACCGGTCTCTACTCGGGCGTAGGCGACAAGAAGGCTTATGATTATAAGAATGCGGGCAATATTTTTGACGGCCTTAACAATGCCGACGGTGCTTCCGTTGAAAGCGTTGTTGAGAACAACAAGAATATCAAGATCACCGCAACGATCAACTCAAAGACAGGCAATCTTGTCTCGCTCCACATTTCCTATGACTGGGATGTTGCTCTTACAAAGGTTAAATACACAATAGTTACAATCAAGTCTGCAACAGGTGACGCAAAGACATCTGTTGACTTCACAAACTTTGTATTTTAATTAAATACGCACATTACCTTCCTCTTGAAAAAGGGGAAGGTTTTTGCTTGTTATATAATACTTATTTTTTTGTATAAATTTAATATTTTATATTGCATGATACTGCAATATATGTTAAAATAGCAAAGATAGAATTATAGTTATCTGTCAAATTGATATCAAGGAGTTTTTACATGGCAAGCACTTCGAAAAAAGCTGCGTCAAAGGCTGCCCACAGCGACGTGATGCAGGAAAAATTTGTCGAATCCAAAGAGTTTCGTATGTTCTGTCTGGCAGGACTCGGACAGGGCATGATCTACAGTGTAATGTCCTCCTACATCTCGGACTTTTACACCAACGTTATGAAGCTCCCTCTTATTTTTGTTCTTCTGCTCATGCTTTTGGCAAGAGTTTGGGACGCCATCAATGATCCTCTCATGGGTATGATCATTGACCGCCACACAACACGCTGGGGCAAGATGAAGCCGTATATTGTGTTCATGTCGGTTCCCATTGCGTTACTTACCTTCCTTATGTTCTATTATCCCGACCTTGACAAAACAGGCCTGATGATTTATGCAGGCGTTGTTTACGTTCTTTGGGGCATGATCTATACAGCGGCAGACGTTCCTTTCTGGAGTCTCCCGAATGTTATGACTCCCAATCCGAATGAAAGAGGCAACCTTATTTCTGTTGCCCGTACCTTTAACGGTATCGGATCGGCTGTTCCTATGGCTCTCTATCTTGTTGCGGGCTTGGTTCTTCCGGGACTCTGCGCTAAGATGCAGGCGTCGGATAACGATTTGGTTCAGGCCTTCTTCAATAAATTCACGGTGGTTGTCGGAAATACAATAAACTATGATAAAATGAAATACATATTGATTGCCGTGTTTGCTGCGGTAATCGGCGTTATTCTTTATGTCAGTTCATATCCGCATGTTAAAGAGCGTGTTGTTATTCCCGATAAAAAATCCGTCAAGGGAGAACCCTCACAGCTTTCGAGAATATTCAAGTGCAAGCCGCTCATGCTTGTTATCGTCATGGGTATTCTTTCATCCGGCAGATATATGCTTCAGGCGGCTTCGGTTCATGTTGCACGTTATGCGGTATATATCGGCGGAGACCTCAGCACAATGACGGGACTTGAAAGATCCGAAGCTATTTCAAAGAGTATCGGAACCGTCAGCACGATTCTTTCGGTTTGCTCGGCAGTCGGAATGTTTGGTGCAATGCTCTTTATGCCTGCACTTATAAAAAAGTTCAATTATAAACAGATTGTTGTAACAACATGCACCTTGGGCTTCGTTGCAAGTCTTTTGACCTCCTTGGTCGGCTACTTTGTTGTTGCGGGAAAGCTCAGCTTCTTTATCTGCATTCCGTTCCTCGTTATTTCTGCTGTTCCGCTCGGTGTTCTCAATGTCGTATCATATGCGATGATTGCCGACAGCCTTGACTATATGGAGTGGGAGACAGGCTACAGAGAAACGGGTCTCGGCTCGGCATGCCAGGGATTCGTCAACAAGCTCGGCAATGCCCTCGCAACGGCAGGTATTATAGTTATGTATCTTGCAATAGGTCTTAACCCGGAACAAATGCTTGCAAAGGAAGCGGCCGTTGCCGCAACGGATCTTTCGATGACTATGAGATATGCAATGTTCTCACTTATTTCTATCGTTCCGGGCATCAGCCTTCTTCTCAGCACGATTCCGATGAAGTCATATGATCTTGTCGGCAAAAAGATGGAAAAGATTACGCTCGAGCTTGCCGAAAAGAGAGAGGAACGCGGAATTCACATCGGTTAATTATTTATTGAATATATCGGAGGTTTCAGTATGAAATACATTGATTTTGACGAGTCAAGAGAGCTTGACCTCATTCCGATCGGCAGAGTTGCAATCGACTTCAACCCGACGGACTACTACAACACGCTTGACAAGTGCGAAAACTACAAGAAATATGTCGGCGGTTCTCCTGCCAACATCGCTGTAGGACTTGCACGCTTGGGCAAAAAGGTCGGCTTCATCGGCAAGGTTTCCGATGATCAGTTCGGCACATACGTTGAGGATTTCTTTGCAGGCGAGGGAATCGACATTTCCCACGTTACTCGCACAAAGGGCGGCGAAAAGCTCGGTCTTACATTCACCGAGATTAAGTCGGAGCACGAAAGCAGCATCCTCATGTACCGTGACGGAATTGCAGACCTTATGCTCCACCCGGACGATGTTGACGAGGACTACATAAAGAGCGCAAAGGCTATTCTCATCAGCGGCACGGCTCTTTCTCAAAGCCCGTCAAGAGAGGCTTGTCTCAAGGCAATGTATCTTGCCAAGAAGGTCGGCACAAAGATTATTTTTGATATAGACTATCGCCCGTACAACTGGAAAAATGCAGACGAGATCGCAATTTATTATTCAATCGTTGCTTCCAACAGTGACATGGTAATGGGTTCACGTGAGGAATTCGACCTTACCGAGGCTATTTCCGCTCCCGGCAGAACCGACAGAGAGACAGCCGAGCACTGGATGAAGATGGGTAATAAAATCGTTATCATCAAGCACGGCAAGGAAGGCTCAACGGCTCACACGGCCGACGGCGAGTATTCAATCAAACCGTTCCCGGTCAAGGCGTTTAAGTCCTTCGGCGGCGGTGACGGTTACGGTTCGGCATTCATTTACGGACTTCTCGAAGGTCTCGACATCATGGACTGCCTTGAGCTCGGAAGTGCATCGGCTTCAATGCTTGTTGCCGCTCACGGCTGCTCGCTCTTCATGCCGACGGTTGATGAAATTAAAAAGTTTATCAAAGAAGAAAAGGATAAGTACGGCGAAATGGTAGCCCGCGCTTAAATTTGGCTAATTTTGCCCACAGCACATTTTTCGTTCGGGGCAGTATATACATACAGCTCCCGAACTGCAAAAAGCACTGTGAACAAAATTTTCTCAAATTTATTCAGAGGTTTGATTGTAGGACGGAATAAAATCCGCCTAACAAAAAATCTCTCACTAAAATGCGTTTTGGCAGTATGGTTCGGTAGAATACATTTGGCGAAATCTGTACAGCACATTTTTCGTTTGGGGTAAGAAAAGACAGCACTGAAAGTACAGACATCTAATATCTACAATCTAACATCTAACGTCTATCCCCAACATCCTCAAAGAAAGGATCATAAGATATGAAAACAATCAGATTGACTGCCGGTGAGGCAATCGTCAGATATCTTGACAATCAGTACGTTGCCATTGAGCAGGACGGAAAGTTTATTGAAAGCAAATTCGTTGAGCTTTTCTATGCTATTTTCGGCCACGGCTGTGTTCTCGGCGTCGGCGAGGCTCTCTCTCAGGCAGAGCACTCAATAAAGGTTATGCAGGGCAGAAACGAGCAGGGTATGGCTCAGGCTGCAACGGCATACGCCAAGATGAACAACAGACTTAAAATCATACCCTGTATGTCGTCAATCGGCCCGGGTGCGGCGAATATGGTTACTGCGGCGGCTACTGCCACGGTCAACAATATTCCGCTTCTCCTTTTCATGGGCGACACATTTGCAAGCCGACAGCCCGACCCCGTTCTTCAGCAGGTTGAGCAGCTCCATGACGGCACATGCACGACAAACGACGCTTTCAGAGCGGTAACACGTTATTTTGACCGTATTACCCGTCCCGAGATGGTTATGACGGCTCTGACAAATGCTATGAGAGTCCTTACAGACCCTGCCCACACAGGTGCGGCGGCAATCGCTCTCTGCCAGGATGTTCAGGGTGAAAGCTACGATTATCCCGCTGAATTTTTCAGAAAAAGAGTACATTTCATTCCACGACAGATTCCGTGCGACTACGAAGTTAAAGCGGTTGCCGAGGAAATCAAAAAGAGCAGGAAGCCCCTTGTTATTGTAGGCGGCGGTGTTAGATATTCGTTCGCAGGCGAGCAGGTAAAGGCTTTCTGCGAGAAGCACAACATCCCGTTCTCCGAGACTCAGGCAGGTAAGAGTGCAATCGAATCAAGTCACTATCTCAATGTCGGCGGTATCGGCGTAACAGGCAATTCAAGTGCAAACGTGCTTGCCGGGGACGCGGATTTGATTATCGGTATCGGAACGAAATTCTCCGATTTCACAACCTCGTCAAAGTGGCTTTATGCCGACACTCAGGTTGTAACGATCAATGCCAGCACATTCCACGCAGGCAAGCTTGACAGCATAAAGATGGTTGCCGATGCCAAGGAGGGTGTGAAAGCTCTCGAAAAATATCTTGACGGCTACAAGTCGGCTTATACGACCGAAATTGCAGACGCAAAGGCAGACTGGGATAAGGAAATGGCACGTCTTGCCGCAACTAACTACGGCGAGGGCTACACTCCCGAAATTCCTAATCATATGCCCGACGCAGTTGAAAGCTTCATTAAAGCAACGGGCGGTGTTATCACTCAGACGGCGGCTCTCTCGCTTATTCGCAAGCTCATCCCGGCCGACGCTGTTGCAGTCGGTGCGGCGGGTTCGCTTCCCGGCTGTATGCAGAGAATGTGGACGACAGACAAGCTCTATTCCTACAATATGGAGTACGGCTATTCATGCATGGGCTATGAAATCGCAGGTGCGTTCGGATCAAAGCTCGCTTGCCCCGATCAGGAGGTTTACGCTTTCACCGGTGACGGCAGCTACAATATGCTTCATTCCGAGATGCTGACTGCATTGCAGGAGGGCAAGAAGATCAACGTCATGCTCTTTGATAATGCATCCTTCGGTTGTATCAACAATCTTCAGATGGGTCAGGGCGTTAATTCGCTCTGTACGGAAGCCCGTTACCGTGATGGAGACAAGCCGATTCGTGAGGGCGAATTTATGAATATCGACTATGCCGCATGTGCAAGAGGCTACGGCTATGTCGCATACACCGCAAAGACTATGGATGAGCTTGAGGCGGCAGTGCTCGATTCACTTAAGCAGACAAAGCCTGTGCTCATTGATATAAAAGTTCTTCCGAAATCCATGACGGACGGATACGGCGGCTGGTGGAATGTCGGCTGTTCGGATATTCCGCGTACCGAAAAGGGTAAGGAAGCACTTGCCGAAAGAACGCAGAAGCTTTCCGAGGCTAAAAAGTATTAAGGCAACGCTTCAATTGTGCGATATTGTCTTAAGGCAACACCGCACAAATGGTGTACAGCCTGAAAAATTTACTACGCAATTCTTTAACAAGGAGAGGTAACATGGACGCAAAAAAAATTAAACTCGGTATTGCACCGATCGGCTGGACAAACGACGATATGCCCGATCTCGGCAGTGAGAACACCTTTGAGCAGTGCGTAAGCGAAATGGCACTTGCAGGCTTTGAGGGCTGTGAAATCGGCAACAAATATCCCAAGACCGTTGAGGAAATGCACGAGTACCTTGATATCAGAGGACTTCAGATCGCTAACCGCTGGTTTTCATCATTCATTCTCACCAAGCCTTTTGATGAGGTTGAGAAGGATTTCAGAGAGAACTGCGAATTTCTTAAGGGCTGCGGAGCAAAGAGAATCGGTGCTTCGGAGCAGAGCTACAGCATTCAGGGACAGATGGATACACCTGTTTTTGAGAATAAATACGTTATGAACGATGAGGAGTGGAAGAAGTTCACCGACGGACTTTCAAAGCTCGGCAACATTGCTAAGGAATACGGCATTACGCTTGTTTATCATCATCACATGGGTACGGTTGTTCAGACAGCCGAGGAAATCGACAAGATGATGGATATGTGCGACCCCGACGCCGTTTACCTCCTTTTCGATTCGGGTCACCTTGCATATTGCGGCGAGGACTACATGGCGGTTCTCAAGAAGTATGCTAAGAGAATCAAGCACGTTCACCTCAAGGATATCCGTCCCGAGATTGTTAAGCAGGTCAAGGACGAGCACAAGTCGTTCCTTCAGGGCGTTCGTATGGGTGCTTTCACCGTGCCCGGTGACGGTGCAATCGACTTCAAGCCGATTTTTGATGTTCTTGACGAAACAGGCTATGAAGGCTGGATGCTCGTTGAAGCAGAGCAGGATCCCGCAATCGCAAATCCGTTCAAGTATGCAAAGATGGCAAGAGCCTACATTGCAGAAAAGGCAGGACTTTGAGTATAATTTATAGTGAATAATCAAGGTGAAAGTCAAGCAAGCCTCACCTTATTGTAAGGGGAGGGGGACCGCTTGCGGTGGAAGGGATAAGTAAGAACATATCTTTATCCCCTCCGTCGCTAATGCGACACCTCCCCTTGAACCAACAAAGGGAAGGCTTGAACAGATAGACTAAGCTTGATTATTCTGTTTAAAAGTTAGCAGAGATTCTTGGCGCCCCTTTAGGGAGAGGCAAGGAAAGCCGGCAGAAACCGACCGAGGCTTACACTCAAAGCAGAGGTCTGAAAAACAAGTTAAAAAATAGAATAACATACAAGGAGATGTAACAATGTCCGCAGAAAAACTCAAATACTTTGTCAACGGTGAGTACGTTGAATCAAAGACAGACAAATACTACACTCTTGTCAACCCCAGCACGGGCGAGACAACGGGTTATGCTCCCTGCTGTACTAACGACGAGGTTCTCGGCGCTATTGCAGCGGCTAAGGCTGCTTTCCCGGGCTGGAGCTCAACTCCGGCGATCAAGAGAGCACAGATTCTTTACAACATCCGTGATCTTCTTATAAAGCACATGGACGAGCTTACAATGCTTGTTGCCGAAGAAAACGGCAAGGTATGGGCTGAGGCCGAGGGCGACGTTCTCAAGGCAAAAGAGGGCACTGAGCTTGCAACTCAGGTTCCGTCACTTATGATGGGCGAGAGCGTTATGGACGCTTCAAGAGGTTACGACACAGTTAAGTACCGTGAGTCGATGGGTGTTTTCGCAGGTATCGTTCCGGTAAACTTCCCGGCTATGATTCCGTTCGGCTGGATGGCTCCGACATGTATCGCATGCGGCAACACAATGGTTCTCAAGGCTGCAAGCCTTACTCCGAGAACGGCTCTCAGAATTGCCGAGCTTTATAAGGAAGCAGGCGTTCCCGACGGCGTTATCAACGTTGTCACCTGTTCGAGAAACGAGATCAACACGATTCTTGAAAGCCCCGATGTCAAGGGTATCACATTTGTCGGCTCCACTCCCGTCGGCAAGCTTATATATGAAAAGGCTGCAAGCGCAGGCAAGAGAGTCCAGTGCCTTTGCCAGGCTAAGAACCACGCTCTTGTTCTTGCAGATACTCCTATCGAGAGAACCGCGGCAGGTGTTATGAACTCCGCATTCGGCTGTGCCGGTCAGAGATGCATGGCTTTGAGCTGTTGCGTTGTCGAAGAGAGCATCGCAGATAAGTTTGTTGCAGAGCTTGTTAAGCAGGCTAAGGGACTCAAGCTCGGCCCTGCATACGATAAGACCTCAAAGCTTGGCCCAATTACATATGAGAAGCACTATAAGGAAGTTCTTGCAGACATCGACAAGGGCGTTGCAGAGGGCGCAGAGCTTGTGCTTGACGGCAGAAACTGCGTTGTTGAGGGCTATGAAAACGGTTTCTATGTAGGCCCGACAATCTTTGATCATGTTACAGAGGACATGACAATCGGCCGTGACGAGGTATTCGGACCTGTTCTTTGCATCAAGAGAGTTAAGAGCTTTGAAGAGGGTCTGGCAGTCATGAACGCTAACCCGTATGCAAACGGTTCGGTTATCTTCACTCAGAACGGTTACTATGCCCATGAGTTTGTTCGTCACACGGACGGCGGCATGGTCGGCGTAAACGTTGGTATTCCCGTTCCGATCGGATTCTTCCCGTTCGCAGGTCATAAGGATTCGTTCTTCGGCGATCTCCACTGCCTCGGTAAGGACGCATATCGCTTCTTCACAGAGAGCAAGTGCGTAACAACACGTTGGTTCGACGAGGAAGAAATGAAGAAAACAGAAGTTTCCACATGGGACGGCACAATATAATCAGGAGGGCATAAAGCTATGTTAAATGTTGGTATTATCGGCGCAGGCCGTATCGGTAAGGTACACTGCGAGTCAATCATGAGATATGTTAAGTCAGCTACGGTTAAGGCTATTGCCGATCCGTTCCTCAATGACGAAACAAAAGAGTGGGCAAAGGGACTCGGTGTAAATGAGTTCTACACCGATTATCATAAGATTCTTGAGGATAAGGACATTCAGGCTGTTCTTATCTGCTCATCAACCGACACACATTCAACGATTTCTCTCGAAGCTATTGCCGCAGGCAAGCACATCTTCTGTGAGAAGCCGATCGACCATGACGTAAACAAGATCCTTGAGGTTAAGAAGGCTCTTGAAAACAGCAACGTTAAGTATCAGGTAGGCTTTAACCGCCGCTTTGACCACAACTTCAAGGCCGCAAGAAAGGCTGTTGAGGGCGGTCAGATAGGCGACCTTAATATCCTCAAGGTTTGCTCCCGTGACCCGGGCGCACCGCCGGTAAGCTACATCAAGGTTTCGGGCGGTATCTTCCTTGATATGACTATTCATGATTTCGATATGGTTCGCTTCATGTCAGGTTCAGAGGTTGAGGAAGTTTTCGCATATGGCGCAGTTCTTGTTGATCCGGCAATCGGTGAGGCAGGCGACATCGACACAGCCGTTATCTCCATGAAGCTCGCTAACGGCGCAATCGCAGTTATTGATAACTGCCGCCGTGCAAGCTACGGCTACGACCAGAGAGTTGAGGCTTTCGGCTCACTCGGTCAGGTTGCTATTTCCAATGACTCTGAGTCAACAGCAGTTGTTTCCGACGCTAACGGCGTTCACGGAGAGGTTCCGCTCAACTTCTTCCTTGAGAGATACATGGGAGCTTACGTTGAGGAGGTTTCTCAGTTCGTTGACTGTGTTGTTAACGACAAGCCGATCACTGTCGGCCTTGAGTGCGGCCTCCAGCCCGTACTTATCGGTATTGCCGCCAAGAAGTCTCTTGAGACAGGCATGCCCGTTAAGATTGCAGACGTTGCGGCAGAATACGGTCTTTAATATCTGAGGCAGCACCTCAATTGTACGGTACAATAAAATAATAATTTCGACGGCGCAGGTTTTCCTGTGCCGTTGTGTTTAAAAAGTTATGTTGTCGTTTTTAAATTTATAAATTAAATTGCTGAAATAAGTGGTTTTAATAGAAATTAGTCAAGGCTTATTAGCTAAACATTATTTTCGTAATATTTCATAATACAACAAAGAACCGTCGGTTTTTCGACGGTTCTCATTTTCTATATTATGTTTTACGCTTCCGTTTGCGGCTCAACGTGGATCTGAGCGGCTTTTTCGTTCATTTCCTTAGCTATGGCTTGTCGTCTTTCGGCAAGCTCACGGTACATTCTGTCTCGTGTTTCCGAGTCGATGGGATAGAAGAACTTCGGAATAAGTCCGAGGACAGTTGTTGCAACAGGAATAATCGTACACATCGCAAACAGCATGTACTCCGTATGAGCCGACTGATTGCCGTAGCCTGCGCCCTCTTTATATCCGATGCGGCTGAGAATGAACGCTTTGATTGTTCCTCCGAGCGTTGAAACAAGCTTCTGTGCAAGACCCTTTGCAACGCCCGTCATGCCTTCGGTTCTGTAGCCGTTTTTCCATTCGCCGTAGTCGATACATTCATTACGCATCTCCTCGGGAATAACCTTGCTGATTCCGTAAACGCCCATCCAAATCGTTTCACGAATCATAAACGCAGGAATCATTGCGGCTCTCTTTTTATAGTTATTGTTGATTGAACCGACTCCGAATACACCGAGCATCAGTACATCGGGAAGAACTGAGCTAAAAATCCACAGTGTTTTGGTTGAAAAGTGCTCTCTTGCCTTTGTAACGTAGGAATAGCTTATCGGCGAAACAACTGCGCCCGGAATTCCAACGATTGTGGACATTGAAGCAAGTCCAAGAACGTTTATGTAGTAATAGTTCGTACCTGAATTGATACCGAAAGCGGAAAGAAAATCAACCAAGGTCAGAATAAGCAGGGGCTTGTTGGTTATAACCGATTTTACACCTTGGAAGATGCTCGGTTTCTCCGATTTCTGGATAACACGTTCCTTGGCAACAATTGAGAAGTAAAGTGCCATAATGCCCGAAGCCAGCGACGTGAAAAGACCTGCGCTGATAAAGAGGGTAGGCAGTTTTTTACCCATTCCGCTGTTGTTGAAAACGTCAATCAATAGTCCCATGAGAATTTCGGGACCTTTCTCAACAAAGCCCGAAAAAAGATTCGCCTGCGTGATAAGTCTTGTTCGGTCAACAACATTCGGTGTAATCGTTGAAAGCATACCAGTTTTGGCAATATTGTTCATCGAACCTGCCAGGTTATTGAAAATTGAAAAAATCATGTATGAGGTTAGCTTTGTTGCATTGTACGGCCCCATTCCGGCAAAGAATACTGGCATCATCCAGTAGAAAAAGCTCAGAAGCAAGCCCGGACCTGCGTACAAAATGAGGAAAGGCTTGAATTTTCCGAAACGTGTTCGGGTCCGGTCAATGATTGCGGCAAGAAAAATGTCGTTGATTACGTCCCATATTCCGATAACGAAGGTAACAATTGTTTGGAATCGCAGACCTATTTGCACAATATCGGTGATGAAAACGTCATTGTACTTTGAAATGTTAAAGCTGGCGGAAATATCATAGATGATATAAGCGAGAGTTTCTTTTGTTCCGACATAGCGTCGGTTTTTGTTGAGATTGCGGTCGGCGTTTATACGGGCTTCAACCTGTTCAATTTCCAGATTTTCCGCTTCCTGCGCGGCGTTAGTAGACATATTCACACTCCTTCTTGTTTTATTGTTGCATATTATAACATATTTTAGTGCACTTTTGCAATATGTTGTTAATTTAATTTAGATATTTTATATAAATTATTATTATTTTAAAAAATTTTATGTTTTTTACAAATTTTTGCTTGACATATTTTAACTAATGAAGTATAATGCTATAACGATTATAATGGCATTGTGTGTCCTTGGGTCTTTTTTCCTTGGAAAAATAATGCCCGTTTTCATGACAAAAACTGTCATATTTCACAAGTAATTCATAAGTATAAGTTTCACACACGGACGAAAATAAAAAGAACGGAGTGGTTAGTCAATGACGAATGTTTCTCCCGTTGCAAGGGGCAGCAGAACCAGAATGAGCTTCGGAAAAATCAAAGAGGTTATGGAAATGCCAAACCTCATTGAGGTTCAGAAGGACTCATACAGGTGGTTTCTGGAGACCGGACTTAAAGAGGCTTTCCGTGATATCGCGGATATTACCGATTATACCGGTAACTGGGTACTCAAGTTTGTCGATTACAGAATGGACGACAAGCCCAAGTATTCAATCAGAGAGTGCAAGGAGCGTGATGCAAGTTATTCTGCACCGATGCGCGTAAAGGCACGTCTTCTCAACAAGGAAACCGGCGTCGTAAAAGAGAGCGAAGTCTATATGGGCGATTTCCCGATAATGACGGACAGCGGTACCTTTATCATCAACGGTGCCGAGCGTGCGATAGTATCGCAGCTTGTTCGTTCACCGGGCGTATATTACGATATGACCCATGATAAGACGGGTATTGAGCTTTACTCAAACACCGTTATCCCGAACCGAGGAGCTTGGCTTGAGTATGAGACCGATGTAAACGATCTTTTCTATGTTCGTATTGATAAGAACAGAAAGATCTTTATCACAACCTTTATCAGAGCTTTGGGTCTCAGCTCAAATACGGATATCCGTGAATTCTTCGGATACGATCCTCGACTTGAGGCTACGCTTGAAAGAGACGAGACGCAGAACACCGAAGAGGCTTTAATGGAAGTATTCAAGAAGCTTCGTCCCGGCGAGCCTGCAACTCTCGAAACCGCACAGACTCATCTTGACAATCTGTTCTTTGATCCGTACCGTTACGATATTTCCAGAGTCGGCAGATACAAATACAACAAGAAGCTTTCTTTGTTTGACCGTATTGTAGGCGCAACACTTTCACAGCCTGTTATCGCACCGCTCACCGGCGAGCTTCTCGCAGAGGAGGGTGAGGTAGTCTCCAAGGAGAAGGCTACTGAGATCGAGCAGGCAGGCGTCAACGTTGTATTCGTTAAGGTTGACGACGATAAGGAAATCAAGGTTATCTCAAACGGCATGGTTGATATCAAGCCCTACTTCCCTCAATTCACGGAGAAGCAGCTTGACGAGATCGGCATCAATGAGAAGGTTTCTTTCTCGGCTCTTAAGGAAATTCTTGAGGCTGACGTTGAGGACGATAACGCACTTCTCGGACTTCTCAAAGAGCGTTGTGATGACCTCATTCCTAAGCATATTACAATTGATGATATCTTTTCATCAATCAACTACGTTAACTCCATTGCTTTCGGCATCGGCAAAACGGACGATATCGACCACCTCGGTAACCGTCGTATCCGTTCCGTAGGCGAGCTTCTTCAGAACCAGTTCAGAATCGGTCTTGCAAGAATGGAAAGAGTTGTTCGTGAAAGAATGACACTTCAAGCTCAGGAGGATGACGACAAAATAACGCCGCAGACTCTTATCAACATTCGCCCCGTGCTTATGGCGATTAAGGAATTCTTCGGCTCATCACCGCTTTCACAGTTCATGGATCAGACAAACCCGCTTGCCGAGCTTACTCATAAGCGCCGTCTTTCGGCACTCGGCCCCGGAGGACTTTCCCGTGACCGTGCAGGATTCGAGGTTCGAGATGTTCACTACAGCCATTACGGCCGTATGTGTCCCATCGAGACTCCCGAAGGTCCCAACATCGGACTTATCTCCTATCTTGCAACCTTTGCAAAGATAAACAAATACGGCTTTATCGAGGCTCCGTACAGACGAGTTGTTGACGGCAAGGTCCTCGACGAGGTTGTTTACATGACAGCGGATCAGGAGGACGAGTTCATCGTTGCTCAGGCTAACGAGCCGCTCGACGAGGATGGCCGTTTCATGAGACGTAAGGTCATGGCTCGTTACCGTGACGAATTCCATGAGATAGACAATTCAAGAGTCAGCTTCATGGACGTTTCGCCGAAGATGCTCGTTTCGGTTGCAACAGCAATGATTCCGTTCCTTGAGAACGATGACGCAAACCGTGCCCTCATGGGTTCAAACATGCAGCGACAGGCAGTTCCGCTTCTCCGCACAGAGGCTCCGATCGTCGGAACCGGTATGGAGTATAAGGCAGCGGTTGACTCCGGTACAGTTGTTCTTTGCAAGAAGGACGGTGTCGTAGTTCACGTCAATGCCGACTATGTTGAAATTCAGACGGCAGACGGTATCGACAGATACAATCTCACAAAGTTCATGCGCTCCAACCAGGGTACATGTATTAACCAGAAGCCGATCGTTGATCTCGGCCAGCAGGTTAAGGCAGGCGACGTTATTGCCGACGGTCCGGCAACCGATCACGGTGAGATTTCACTCGGCAAGAATGCTCTTATCGGCTTCATGACCTGGGAAGGCTACAACTACGAGGATGCCGTTCTTATTAACGAAAAGCTCGTAAGAGATGATGTTTACACATCGATTCATATAGAAGAATTTGAAATTGAAGCAAGAGATACCAAGCTCGGACCCGAAGAGATCACAAGAGATATCCCGAATGTCGGTGATGACGCTCTTAAAGACCTTGACGAGCGCGGAATTATCCGTGTCGGCGCAGAGGTTCGCTCAGGCGATATTCTTGTCGGCAAGGTAACTCCGAAGGGCGAAACGGAGCTTACTCCCGAAGAGAGACTTCTCCGTGCTATCTTCGGCGAGAAGGCTAAGGAAGTCAGAGATACTTCACTTCGTGTACCGCACGGCGAGTACGGTATTATCGTTAATGTTGAAGTATTCACAAGAGAAAACAGTGACGAGCTCAGCCCCGGCGTAAACAAGGTTGTTCGCTGCTACATCGCTCAGAAGCGTAAGCTTTCCGTCGGTGATAAGATGGCAGGCCGTCACGGAAATAAGGGCGTTGTTTCCCGTATTCTTCCGCAGGAGGATATGCCGTTCCTTGAGGACGGTACACCGCTTGACATCGTTCTTAACCCGTTGGGCGTTCCGTCCCGAATGAATATCGGTCAGGTTCTTGAGGTTAACCTCGGATTTGCCGCTAAGCATCTCGGCTGGAGAGTCATGACTCCCGTATTCGACGGTGCACATGAGTCGGATATCAAGGAAATGTTTAAGGATCTCGGTATTCGCGAGGACGGCAAGTCAATCCTTACAGACGGACGCACGGGACGCAAGTTTGATAACCCCGTAACAGTCGGTATCATGTATTACCTCAAGCTGTTGCACCTTGTTGACGATAAGATTCATGCCCGTTCAACGGGACCGTATTCACTGGTTACTCAGCAGCCTTTGGGCGGTAAAGCTCAGTTCGGCGGTCAGCGTTTCGGTGAGATGGAAGTTTGGGCGCTCGAAGCTTACGGCGCAGCATACACACTTCAGGAAATCCTTACAGTCAAATCGGATGACGTTGTAGGACGTGTAAAGACATACGAGGCGATCGTTAAGGGTAACAATGTTCCTCAGTCGGGTATTCCCGAATCCTTCAAGGTTCTTGTTAAGGAGCTTCAGTCACTCGGTCTTGATGTTCGTGTTTATGACAAGGACGAAAACGAGATAGATCTTAAGCAGAATTTTGACGATGAGCTTGGATTTACTTCTTCGGATGATAAAGCGTTTACACAGGTCAATGATGCAGAGGGCGCAGAGGGCTATGCTCTTGAGGACGAAGAAGGCAACCTCATTGAGGATGAGGACGACGAAGAATCCTTTGACGAAATCTTCGAGGACATTGACGATATGTTCTCCGATGACGACGAGGAAAGCTTCGATTGATAACAGACTGCAAGTTGTATTGAAATAGATTAGAGGCAATGCCGCATTTTGGGGCTTTGCCATAGGAAAAGGGGCATTCAGATTGGAAAACAATACCTTTGAATCAATTAAAATCGGTCTTGCTTCACCGGAACAGATCAGAGAATGGTCTTACGGTGAGGTAACCAAGCCCGAAACTATAAATTACCGTACCCTTAAGCCGGAAAAAGACGGACTTTTCTGCGAAAGAATTTTCGGACCCACCAAGGACTGGGAGTGTCACTGCGGAAAGTATAAAAGAGTTCGCCACAAGGGCATCATCTGTGACCGCTGCGGCGTTGAAGTTACAAAAGCCAAGGTTCGCCGTGAACGTATGGGTCACATTGAGCTTGCAGCTCCCGTTTCTCATATCTGGTATTTCAAGGGAATTCCGTCAAGAATAGGTCTTGTTCTTGACATTACACCGAGAAACCTCGAAAAGGTTCTCTATTTCGCATCGTATATCGTAACCGATCCGGGAGATACTCCGCTTGAGAAGAAGCAGATCCTTGACGAGAAGGCATATATGGAGTATCGTGAAAGATACGAGGACGATTTCAAGGCAGGCATGGGTGCCGAGGCTATCAAGTCCCTTCTCCAGGAGGTTGATCTTGACGCTCTTTCGGTTGAGCTTCGTGAGGAACTTAACGGCACATCGGCTCAGAAGAGAGCAAAGGCTCTCAAACGTCTTGAGGTCATTGAGGCTTTCAGAGCATCCGGCAACAAGCCCGAGTGGATGATTCTCGATGTTATTCCGGTTATCCCGCCGGATATCCGTCCCATGGTTCAGCTCGACGGCGGCAGATTTGCAACATCGGATCTTAATGATCTTTACCGTCGTGTAATCAACCGTAATAACCGTCTCAAAAAGCTTCTTGAGCTTGGCGCACCCGACATCATCGTGCGCAACGAAAAGAGAATGTTGCAGGAGGCCGTTGATGCCCTTATTGATAATGGCAGAAGAGGCCGTCCGGTAACGGGTCCGAACAACAGAGCACTCAAGTCTCTTTCCGATATGCTCAAAGGTAAGCAGGGACGCTTCCGTCAGAACCTTCTCGGTAAGCGTGTTGACTATTCAGGCCGTTCGGTTATCGTTGTCGGTCCTGAGCTTAAGCTCTATCAGTGCGGTCTCCCGAAGGAAATGGCACTTGAACTCTTCAAGCCCTTCGTTATGAAGCGTCTTGTTGAAACAGAAAAGGCAGGCAACGTTAAGTCTGCAAGAAAGATGGTCGAAAAGGTACATCCCGAGGTTTGGGACGCACTTGAAGTTGTTATCAAGGATCATCCGGTAATGCTCAACCGTGCACCGACACTTCACAGACTCGGTATTCAGGCATTTGAGCCGGTACTTGTTGAGGGTCGTGCCATTAAGCTTCATCCGCTCGTTTGTACAGCTTTCAACGCTGACTTCGACGGTGACCAGATGGCTGTTCACGTTCCTCTTTCTGCTGAGGCACAGGCTGAAGCAAGATTCCTCATGCTTGCCGCTAACAACCTCCTCAAGCCGTCGGACGGACGTCCTGTTGCCGTTCCGACTCAGGATATGATCCTCGGTTCCTATTACCTGACTCTTGAGAAGCCGGGTGAGCCGGGCGAGGGTAAGGCTTTCCGCAACGTTGAGGAAGCTATTATGGCATATGATGAGGGTATCATCACTCTCCATTCATCTGTCAAGATCCGCATGACAAAGACGATCAACGGCGTTGAGTATACACGCCTTGTTCCGACAACTCTCGGTAAGGTTATCTTCAACAATCCTATTCCGCAGGATCTCGGCTTTGTTGAGCGTAACCCCGAGGATATAGACAGCATGTTCAAGCTTGAGATCGACTTCCTCGTTAAGAAGGGCAATCTCGGCAAGATCATTGACAAGTGTATCCGTGTCCACGGCACAGCCGTTGCGGCGGAAATGCTTGATAATATTAAGGCTCAGGGCTATAAGCACTCCACACGAAGCGGTATCACAGTTGCTGCATTCGATGCAACGATTCCGCCGAAGAAGGCAGAGCTTATTGCAGATGCCGAGGCTAAGGTTGATAAGATCAACCGCAACTACGAGCGAGGCCTTATCACAAACTCCGAGCGTGCCGACAGAGTTATTGAGGTTTGGGAGAATTGTACTCAGGAGGTTGCCAAGGAACTCAAGGCAAACTTCGATAAATACAACCCGATCAACATGATGCTTGATTCCGGTGCCCGTGGTAACGATTCGCAGCTTCGTCAGCTCGCAGGTATGCGTGGACTTATCGCTAACACAGCCGGTAAAACAATCGAAGTTCCCATCAAGGCTAACTACCGTGAGGGTCTTAACATACTTGAATACTTCATTTCATCCCGTGGTGCACGTAAAGGTCTTGCCGATACAGCGCTTCGTACAGCCGACTCGGGTTATCTTACCCGTCGTCTTGTTGACGTTTCGCAGGAGTGCATCATCCGTGAGGAAGACTGCCACTGCACAGAGGGCGTTGAGGTTTACGACATCTTCCACGGCAACCGTAAGATCGTTGACCTTGCAGAACGTCTCACAGGCCGTTTCCTTCTTAATGATTATGTTGATGAGGAGACAGGCGAGGTCATCATGGAGAACTCCAGAATGATGACAGCCGAGGATGCAGAGAGAGTTGCAACACACGCAAAGGCAAATCATCAGGCAAAGATAAATGCAGGCGAAGCAGAGGAAGGCTCGGTAGCTTCCGTTGTTATCCGTTCGCTTCTCACCTGTAAGACCGAGCACGGTGTATGTATCAAGTGCTACGGTTCAAACCTCGCAACAGGTAGTCCGGTTACGATCGGTGAAGCTGTCGGTATCATCGCCGCACAGTCAATCGGTGAGCCCGGTACACAGCTTACAATGAGAACATTCCACACCGGCGGTGCCAAGGATGCCGGCGATATTACACAGGGTCTTCCGCGTATCGAAGAACTGTTCGAGGCAAGAAAGCCGAAGGCTCTCGCAATTCTTTCGGAGATATCCGGTACAGTTTCATTCGAGGACGTTAAGAAGAGCCGCCACGTTGTTATCACTGACAGCGAGAACGGCGAGTCGAAATCCTACCTTATTCCTTACGGCTTCCGTGAGATCGTTAAGGAAGGCGACCGTGTTACAAAGGGTCAGGCCCTTACAGACGGTGCTCCGAATCCGCATGACGTTCTTGCAATCAGAGGCGTTTCGGCTGTTCATGATTACCTTATCCGTGAAGTTCAGAAGACATACCGTACACAGGGTGTTGATATCAACGATAAGCATATCGAGGTTATCGTTCGTCAGATGATGCGTAAGGTTAAGATTGAGGATGCCGGCGATACAGACTTCCTGCCCGGTTCAATCGTTGAGAAGCATGAATTCTATGTTGCCAACGAAAAGGTTAAGGCTGCTGCCGAGGCCGAGGGTAAAGAGCCTAACTACGCAACCTGCGTACCGACTCTTATGGGTATCACAAAGGCTTCCCTTGCAACGGAGTCGTTCCTTTCGGCTGCTTCCTTCCAGGAGACAACGAGAGTTCTTACAGACGCTGCGATCAAGGGCAAGACCGATCCGCTTCTCGGACTTAAAGAGAACGTTATCATCGGTAAGCTTCTTCCGTCAGGTACCGGCATGAAGTGCTATTCCGAGGTTGAACTCAGACCGACCGAGGATCACTCAACAACAGTACTCGGTGAGCTTCTCAAGGGCGTATAATTAAATAAACAAATCCTCTCCCTGTTCAAAGGAGAGGATTTTTTCTGACATTTTGTGCGAAGCTGTGTCAAAATGAAAACGGCAGTACCCGTGAGGATACTGCCGTAAATTTTTTTATTTATCAGTCAAGCAGACTTGCTGCCGCCTTATCAAGCATAACAACAACATCATTATGCTCATTGAGGATTGAGCAGGGAATCTGCGGTGTAATTTCACCCGAAACCATGGCTTTGATTGCCTTCGCTTTGCTTTCACCCGTTGCGATGAGAAGAATCTTCTTCGAGCGCATGATTGAGCCGATGCCCATTGTCATTGCGTATCGCGGCATCGGAACGTCGCCGAAGTATTTCTGATTTGAATTTATGGTGCTCTGAGTGAGCGTAACCTTGAAAGCCTCGTCTGTGAACTTGTCGGCAGGTTCATTGAAAGCGATGTGACCGTTTGTACCTATTCCGAGAAGCTGGAGGTCAATTCCGCCTGCAGCCTTAATTGCTTCGGCATAGCGCTTGCTCTCTGCATCGCAATCCTTAGCATTGCCGTTAAGGAAGTTTACATTCTCCTCTTTGACATCAACATGATTGAAAAGATTCTCGTGCATGAAGGTGTAGTAGCTGTTCTTGTCATGCTTGTCCAAGTCACAATATTCATCAAGATTGAATGTTGTAACGTCCTTGAAGCTGATTTCGCCGTTATTGTAAAGCTCAATAAGCTTCTTATATGTAGGTACGGGAGTTGCGCCCGTTGCGAGTCCGAGAACTGCATTCGGCTTGTTTCCTATAAGATCCTTGTAAAGCTGAGCTGCCGCACAAGCAATCTGCTCTGCGTTGTCGAAAATTTTAATATCCATTGTTTTGCCTTCCTTTTATTATAATGTGACCTCTTTACCGGAATCCGAGGATCTGTAAATAGCGTCAAGAATTTTTGATGTTATAACGGCTTTGTCAATATATGCTTGATTGGGTTTTCTTGTGATAACGGAGTCAACGAAAGATTTGATTTCTGCTGCATAGTCAAAGCCTGTTGAGTTGTAGTCGGGTGTGATATCCGTAAGCATACCGTTCATTGTTGAATAGAGCTTGAATTTTCCGCCGTATTGCATTCTTATGCCGCTCTTTGTGCCGAGAAAATCGACAAACAATTCATTCTCGTTTATGTTCTGTGCCCATGCGCCGTTAAAGGTAATTGCCGCTTTGTCGGTTCTGATGAGTCCCGTAACAAAATCGTCAACGTCGAATGTGCCGTTTTCCGTATCCTTGGTGTCCTCAGCCCACATACTTGTGTAGACATAATCTTTCATCGCTGTGCCGAGCTTTGAATGAGCGACACCCGAACAGGTGAGGGGAGTCGGATCATCAAGACAATAAAGAACAAGGTCAATAAAGTGAACGCCCCAATCAATGAGAACTCCGCCGCCGGAAGCTGCCTTCGTGGTAAAATCGCCTCCGAGACCCGGAATCGAGCGGTGCGACCTGAAGCTGATATACACCTGATAAACCTCGCCGAGAACACCGTCAGCGATAAGGTCTTTGATTTTATTGACTGTATCGACAAATCGGTTTACAACACCGATTGAAAGCATTCTGCCCGTCTCGTGAGCAACCTTTTGCATTTCAAGAGCCTCGGAAAGGATTCTTGCGGCAGGCTTTTCGCAAAGCACGTCTTTGCCGTCACGCATAAAGTCGATCGAAATCGGTGCATGACAGTCGTTGTGGGTGCAAACGGAAACAATGTCTATATCGTCGTGACCGAGAAGCTCCTTGTAATTATACACAGCCTTGCCGCAGCCGTAGGTCTCAACAGCATTGTCGGCGCGCTCGGGAATAATATCGCAAAAATAGCGTATCTCAACATTGTCAAGCTTAAGATAGCTCGGTATGTGTGAACGGGAAATGTTGCCGCAGCCTATAATGGCTACGCCTAATTTTTCGGACATGCATATCACCTCAAGAAAAATATAATAGTATTTTAACAAATTTTTCAAGAAAAGTAAAGACATAATAAGAATTTATATAAATAATGTTATTGCTTTCAAAAATCACAGTGCATTTTGCATATATTAAAAAACTTAATTTTATGCATAATGACGCTTTGGGGAGTTATGCAATTTGCTTTTGAAATGAAAAAGCTGCTTGAGGGCGTGACGAGCATAACAAGGCGGCATTATTAGAGAGAAATAACAAAAATAATTCAAGAGGTTTGAATTTTAAATATAAATATATATGAATTTATCGTTCCAATCAAAACCAATAAATATTTATTATTTCACAACTATTATCCTCAAAATGAAAACTTATTTAATAAAAAATAAAAAATTGTGCTAAACTTATTTACAAACGTGAATGAATGTATTATAATTGGATTATAATCCTATACAAGGGAGGCAAATAAATGAAAAGACAAACAATGAAACGGATTTTTACCGTCATTTTGGCGGTGTGCATGCTCCTGAGCATTGCACCTGTCACGATGGCTGCCGACACGGCGGACGACGGTTATCAGAAGGGGGATATAATCGAATTCGGTTCATATCCTCAGTCAAAGGTGACCAATCCAAGGATCATTTCGGCACTTGACGGCTTCCTGACCGACGACGTGTGGGTGTCATATGACTACTACATCGGCACGGACACGGAGTATGACGGCAAAATGACAGCGTCGGACTACATGAAGTATGCCGATCTTGAGCTGAACGGCGAAAAATACCGCGCGGTCAGATTCTCGCAGTACCGTCCTACGGTAACGAGCGATGTCTCTTCCGAGGCTACTTCGGTTCAGGACAATAACGGCTACGAGCTGAACACTACTTACTTCTTTAAGTATGAGCCGCTGACATGGACGATTCTTGACCCCGAAGAGGGCTATGTTATGTCCAATATTGCCATTGACGCTCAGGCTTATGAGAACTTTTCCTATTATGATCCCGATTCTTTTGATTCTGCATCGGGACCAATGGTTTATAACGGCAAGGACTGCAAGTATTTGGCCAACGATTGGTCAAAATGCTCTCTGAGAGAGTGGCTGAACAAGGATTTCTTCAATACTGCTTTCACGGCGGAGGAAAAGGCTCAGATAGGAAAAACCTATCTTGACAATACCAATCCGTTCAGTCAGAAATATGACTGTGCAGGCACATTTGATAAGATTTTTACAATAAGTTTTTATGACGCAATAAACAGCGATTACGGTTTTGATGAGGACGGATCACATACCGATTTTGCGAGAGCAAGACCGGCTACTGATTACGCAAAGTGTCAGGGCGTAGACGCAGCAGATACGACCGGAACACTTCCGTATTGGTGGCTGCGTACAACAGGTTTCTACGGCGCATTTGCCTTTGGCGTATCTCCGAACGGCCGGATCGTTTCCAGCGGCGGCGGTTATTACAATGTCAACAGAACCGATATGGGCGTTGTTCCTGCGTTCAAGTTCAATCCGAAGACGCCGACGCTCGCTAAGGGCAGCAAAATCGAATTCGGCTCATATCCTCAGTCCGAGGTCACGGACGCCGATGAGGTCGCAAAGCTTGAAGCGGACTCGGAGAATTATCTTTGGGTTTCCTATAAATATTACAGCGGAACAGGCAATAGCACGGATGGCAAAATGGAGCCGGGCGATTTCATGCTGTATAAGGATTTCTACAGCGGCGGCGAAATGTTCCGCGCGGTTACTTTTTCGGAGTACAGACCGGGCACCGGCGGCGGATTAAAAGGAGATGTTTTTTCTAACCAGAAAGACAACGGCTATCACCCGAACAATGTATATTATTTTAAATACGAACCGCTGACATGGCGTGTGCTTGACCCCGACGAGGGATATATTATGTGCGATAACGTAATTGATTCGCAGTCTTTTCAGAATTTCGTTATAAGAAAAGACGGTAAGCTTTATAACAGCAAGGATTGCACAAATTATGTCTCAGATTGGGAAACCTGCTCATTGAGACAGTGGCTCAACAAGACATTTTATAACACGGCATTCTCCCGTGAGGAGAAGATGCTGATAGGCACAACGTTCCTTGAGAATAACAGCCCGGACGGCACTTGGTTCGGCACCGATACGGGCGATAAAATATTTATTCTCTCATTTGACGATGTAATTAACAGCGCATACGGCTTCGACTCATCAAAATCGGAATTTGACGAAGCAAGAAAGCTCAAAGGTACGGATTATTCAAAATGTCAGGGCGTATATATCAGCCAGGGTTATCCGCATTGGTGGCTTCGTACCCCGGGCAATGCCGAAGCGGTTTACCTCGTCAGCAGCTACGGCTGGGCGGCTCTCGGTCAGGGAGTTTACGGCACAGGCGTGGGCGTCGTTCCTGCACTCAAATTAAACCTGAAGGCCGTTGATGTCGGCGTTGTTTACGACCTTGACGGCGGCGCATGGGCAGAGGGCTACACTGCACCGACAAGCTATAAATCAAATGAAACACTTGCACTCCCGACGGCGGAAAACGTTGTAAGAGCGGGCTATACCTTCTCCGGCTGGGAGCAGACGAGCTTCGTAAACAAGACTGTTACCTATACGGCAAAGTGGATATCCAACGGTTATATCGTAAGTTTTGATTCAAACGGCGGCACGGCGGTTGCGGATAAGTCTCTTAAATGGAGCGACAAGGTGCTCGAAGGCGTTTCGGCTCCGACAAAGGCAGGCTACACATTCACAGGCTGGAAGTACGCTGATTCGGCAGTTTCGTCAGATACAAAGTTTTCCGACCTCGCTGCAGATGATAAGGTAAGCGGAATTACCCTGGTGGCAGAGTGGACGGCAAAAACCTATACGATTAAGTTTGATACAAGAGGCGGTACTCCCGTTGCCGACAAGACGCTCCACTGGGACGATAAGGTTCTCGACGGTGTTGTTCCTCCGACAAAAGAGGGAGGATTTGAATTCATCGGCTGGAACATTGTTTCTCCGAAATTGAGCGTAACGACTTTGAATTGCACATACGGCGAGCTTGTTCAGGACGACAGCATTGACACGGTTACGCTCGGTGCGGTTTGGAGAGATACCGAAAAGCCGGTAATAATCGGTCTTGAAAACGGCAAGATTTATTGCGGACCTCAGAAGTTTAAGGTAACCGACAATGACACATCGGGAACGACAATCGTAATAATAAACGGCAAAAATGTTGAGCCGGACGCAGACGGATATTATACGGCTGAACCCGCAAACGGTGAGTTCAAGGTTATTGCTGTTGATTCTTTTGCTAACATGGCAATGGTCCAAATTACCGTAAACGCCGCTCACGATTACAGCGATTGGAAGTTCGACGAGAACGAGCACTGGAAGGAGTGCAAGTACGGCGATTCCGTAATCGAAAAGGGTGAGCATACCTTTGAATGGGTGACTGATAAGGAAGCGACCGAGACGGAAAAAGGTATCGCACATGAGGAATGTACGGTCTGCCACGCAAAGCGCAATGAGAATACCGAGGTTCAGAAGCTCAAGACAAAATGGGAAAAAATCCGTGATTGGCTTATCTCGATTCTTGTGAAGATAATCAAGTGGTTTATCGACCTCATTAAAGATGTTTGCTGAACAGCAATAAAAGCTACAGCTAAATAAACAAATTGCGTCTCCTCTTGATTTTTTCAAGGGGAGACAACGCTTTTAGCTTATGATTTGTTCGATCGGCGGATTACATTGTTTAATCAACGATAAGCTTCTGATTGTTCGTTAATTGTCGAATAGGTGATAAGAAACTAAGGTATGACAACTTTTTCCTCTGCCAAACCTACTAAAAAACACCTCAAATATTACCAATTTGTTAATTCTTTTATTTACCCCTTGCAAAATAGCATAAATAGGACTATACTAAATTAGCACTCAGTAATAAAGAGTGCTAATTTTCTTATTACATTACAGACAGGTGATATATATGCGTACAAAACAGTTCAAGGCAGAGTCAAAAAAGCTGCTTGACATGATGATCAACTCAATCTATACTCACAAGGAAATTTTTCTTCGTGAGCTTATATCAAATGCGAGCGACGCAATGGACAAGCTCTATTATCATTCATTGCAGAATAACCTCGCTCTCAACAGAAGTGACCTCACAATCAAAATTCAGCCCGATAAGGAGGCAAGAACCCTCACGATTTCCGATAACGGTATCGGCATGAACGGCGAGGAGCTCGAGCAGAACCTCGGCACTATCGCAAAGAGCGGTTCGTTCGATTTTAAAAATGATAACGAGAAGAAAGAGGACGTTGACATCATCGGTCAGTTCGGCGTTGGCTTCTATTCCGCATTCATGGTCAGCGACAAGATTGAGGTAGTCAGCAAGGCTTTCGGCGACAGCGAGGCTCATAAATGGACCTCAAAGGGTGCAGACGGCTACACGGTTGAACCGTGCGAGGACGACTTTGACCACGGCACCGTAATTACCCTTTATCTCAAGGAGAATACAGATGACGATGATTATGAGCAGTACCTTGAAGAATACAAGATCAAAGAAATCGTGAAGAAATATTCAGATTATATAAGATATCCGATTACAATGGACTGCACCCACAGCCATCTCAAAGAGGGCACGGAGGACGAGTATGAGCAGGTAACGGAGACCGAAACGTTAAATTCCATGGTTCCAATCTGGAAAAAGAATAAAAACGAGGTCACGGCTGACGAATACAGCAGCTTCTACAAGAATAAGTTCTATGACTATGAGGAGCCGGCAAAGGTTATCCACGCTAAGATGGAAGGTCAGGTAATGTACAATACACTGCTTTATATTCCGCGCCATGCTCCGTTCGATTATTACACAAAGAACTACGAAAAGGGCTTGCAGCTCTATTCAAACGGTGTTCTCATCATGGACAAGTGTGCCGATCTGCTTCCCGATTATTTCAGCTTTGTAAAGGGTCTTGTTGACAGCGAGGATCTGTCGCTCAACATCTCCCGTGAAATGCTCCAGCATGATGCACAGCTTAAGCTCATCGCAAAAAGCCTTGAAAAGAAGATTCATTCCGAGCTGATCAAGCTGATGAAGGATTCTCGTGATACCTACGAAATGGTTTATAATGCATTTGGCACTCAACTCAAATTCGGCATTTATAACGCCTTCGGCGCAAAGAACGATACGCTCAGTGATCTTTTGATGTTCCACTCATCAAACGATAAGAAGCTGACAACGCTCAAGGAATATGTCGGCAGAATGAAAGAGTCACAGGATACGATTTACTATGCATGCGGCGAATCCGTTGCAAAGATCGAGCTTCTTCCGCAGGTTGAGTCTGTCATTGACAAGGGCTATGAGGTTCTCTATTTCACCGAGAATGTCGATGAATTTGCAATTAAGATGCTCAACGAGTTTGAGGGAAAGAAGTTTGCAAACATCTGCACCGACAGCATTGAGCTTGACAGCGAAGAGGAGAAAGAGGAGCTTAAAAAGAAGAACGAGGAAGGCAAGGAGATGCTCGATTACCTTAAGGAGAGCATCGGCGACGGCGTTTCTTCCGTAAGATTTACAAATAAGCTCAAAAAGCACCCCGTATGTCTTACAACTGAGGGCGAAATCTCACTCGAAATGGAGAAGGTTCTCAACTCAATGCCAACCAATGAGCAGAAGGTTAAGGCAAATATTGTTCTTGAAATCAATGAGAATCACCCGATTGCGCAGAAGCTTACCGAGCTTTATGAGAGCGATAAGGAGAAGGCAGGCAAGTACGCAAAGATCCTTTACGCTCAGGCACGCTTGATTGAGGGCCTTTCAGTCGATGACCCGACGGAGCTGAGCAACCTGGTATGCGATTTGATGGTATGATATAACAGCTTCAAGCACCGCTGATATTTCGGCGGTGCTTAAATTCTTATGCTTCACGGTTAGATTCATGAGGTCGTACCCTAATCATTACTTGCGCAACTTGCACAAAAAAACAATGCGTTTTTTGTGATATAGTTACTTTACTTTTCTTTGCAAAAAAAGTATAATATAGTAAACATTTATGATCTCGAAAGGGGCAGGATATCATGAGTAAGAAGAAGAAAGTCTCGGCAGATCCGAACGAGGAAGTTGTTGAGACCAAGAAGGCAAAAAAAGAAAAGAAAGCTAAAAAGGAAAAGACTCCAATGGATCTTGATTCCAAGAAAACGCTTGCAAAGAGCATTACAGCTCTCGTTTGCGTTATCGCTGTTTGCGTTACGGCTGTTGTAAACACCGGTAAGATTTGCGACGCTGCAAAGAAAGCGGCAGAGCAGAGAGGCAGCGCTTCAGCTACCGATACGGTTGGCGGTGACGTTGATAACAGCGGCGAGGTTCCGACAGACGCCACCGGCGAAGTTCCGACAGATGCTAACGGCGAGGTTCCGACAGACGCTAACGGCGCAGATGTAACAAATGCTACCGGCGGTAACAGCAGCACAGGCGGAAGCACGGGCGGCTCGGCATCCAAAACAAACGCAGCTAATACAGGTTCTTCAATCCCGACAGGCACAGCTCAGATCGTTAGCTATTACAACACGGCTACGGCAAAGGTTGTCTCCAAAAAGGCGGCTTTCAACAAGACAAGAACAACAACCGAGAAGTCATATGATGCCGGTGTTGCTCTCAAGTCTATGAAGAGCATTGTATATAAGTTCATGGGCGTAGGCGATTCCAACAAGTTTTCAAAGTCCGTTACTTCGGCAGACGCCGGAAGCTACCATAAGTATTTTAAAGCATCCAAGCTTACGACCTCAGACGTTACAAGCGCAACGTGCGTAAAGAACGGCAACAACTACACAATTACGCTTCATATCAAGAACGGTTCAAGCACCGTTAAGGGCGGCAAGGTTGTTTCTTCCAACAACGCTCCTCTTGACAGAAGCGGTCTTGCATGCGGCGAGAAGGATAAGGATTATTGGGATCACAAGACAGCGGAGAACGTTATGTCTGCAATTTCCGAGGTTCCGGGATGCGGCGGTGCTAACATCTCAGAGAGCTACTCTAACGCTGTTATTACGGCTGTTGTAAATGCTTCGACAGGTAATCTCGTTTCTCTCAACGCTAAGTTTGATTTTAAGTTTGAGCTTTCAAGCATTTTGAGCTCATCGGGAACGGCTGTTGCATCGTCTGTTGTTAACATGACAGGCTTCAAGATGTAATCTCGATAACAGAATACATAATTAAGGCATGGCATTTCGCCGTGCCTTTTCTTTGTTGTACAGATTTTTGTTAATGCGTCGCATTGTTATGTATTAACTGCTTTTTATTTTAACAACCGCAAGTATTCTTTCTTAAAACGGAGTTAGCTAAGACTATAATAGCTGTTAAGCGTCAATTTTATGACCATGTTTAACACTTATATTTAAAAAGACTATCGTATTTTTCGATAGAATTATGCAACACTTGCCTTTAAATATGTATAAGAAAAGAGTCGATTTCTCTTCTCTTACCACAGATATAACATCGGAAAACAGTTTTGAAAATAATTCTTTAATACTTATTCCCAATCTTGCGAATACACAATATAGTATGACCTGATTTGCCAATATGCCGGAATCAGCAGAAAATATAATCCTGTTTAGCATCTCTAATACTTTTTGTGTTATTCCAATGAGGACTTTCTCGGCAGAAAAATAAGAAAGTACGGTAGCCCATTGTATCATGGACTACCGTACTTCGTGGCGGAGAGTTAGGGATTTTTTCGGTGCACTCTTGTGCACCTTCGCGTCGCTTCGCTCCTTGACCCCGTCGGCAAAAACAGTCCACCGGACTGTTTTCTTCCGCAGACTGCGTCTGCTCCCTCCTTGTTCGAATCCCTCTTTTTGTTTTACCAAAGCAAAAAGCAGGCCTTGCGACCTGCTTTTCATTCTGGCAAATGACTCTAATTTTGATAGAAACCCGTTAAGGGGGTGCAATTACGGTTTGGAGGGGGGTGCATTTTTGATTTTAGGGGGGTGCAGTTCTTTGCCAAAGGAAGAGGAGCGCCTTCATGAAATAATGTGTTAAGGGAAAATATTTTTTTGTTAAAATGCGTATGTTTTTCTCTACACCCCTTGCAAAACAGAAAGAAACGCGGTATAATATGACTGGAAGAACCGAATCGGTCATATTTAAGGAGGCGTGAGCTTGGCTTTTACCGATTACGAGACCGAGCAGCTCCGCAAGGCGTTGCTGAAGGAAACGAGACATTGTGCTGTCACGTTGGGGATGAAGAAAACCTCTGTGGATCAGCTGACGAAGGCTGTCGGCATTGCGAAGGGTTCGTTCTATAAATTCTACGAATCCAAGGAAATGCTTTTCTTCGCGGTTTTGGAGAACGTTCACTCCGAGCTTTACGGAGTGGCTGACCATGCACTGAGCGAAGCAAACGGCTTGCCGCCGTCGGAGCGTGCGGCAAAGGCGGTTCTTGCCGTCTGCCGGAGGCTGTCTGATACTGGCGACATGGTTTTCATTGAACATGACGCCAAGTTGCTTTTACAGAGATTGCCGGATGACATCAAAAATGTCCATTACCACGATGACGAGACGCACATCCGTTTGCTTTTGGAGAAATATGACCTTGTGCCGAATCGCGGCATCTCTTTGGCTGCCGCCACGGTACGGGGACTGATCTTGACCGTCTCCCACAAGGAGCAGATTGGGGAACTGTACCCGCAGGTGCTGGAAACGCTGGTGTATGGCGCTTGCAGGGAGTTATTTAAATAAGCGGAAGGCCGCAGAGATGCGGCTTTTTCAAAGCATAATGGTTAGCGCCATCTAACCGAACAGCCGCGCATATCGGTTAGCTGAATCTAACTCCGAAAGGAATGACAGAGATGCGAAAACATAAGAATTTCTGGGACAAAAATGCCGGTCGGTACGACCGCTTTATGCGAAAGGATCGGGCGGCGTATGACGAGATGTATGTGCTGATCCGGCTGGTTGTAAAAGCCAAGACGGTGTTGGAGCTGGCGACCGGCACGGGATTGATCGCAAAACACATCGTAAACGCGGCGGCGCACATCGAGGCGACGGATGCCTCCCCGGAGATGATCGCCGAGGCGAAGCGTGATAACCGCTCGGCAAAGCTGCACTTTTCCGTGCAGGATATGTTCCGCCTGCCCTATGCAAACCAGTCCTTTAATGTAGTGATCGTGTCCAACGCGCTGCATATCGTGCCGCAGCCGGAAAAAGCCCTGCAAGAGATAAAACGGGTACTGAAAGACGACGGCACGCTCATCGCGCCGACCTTCACTCACGCGGGAAACTCGTTTTCTGGCAAGGTCAAAGCCTTTTTCATGAAGCTGGCAGGCTTTCCTCTCCACAGCAAGTGGACGAGCGAGGAATACCTGCGCTTCCTACGGCAAAACGGCTGGGCGGTGCGGAAAAGCGCTGTTCTAAAGGCGTCCTTCCCGCTGACCTATGCGGAATGTGTGAAATCGGAGGTGTGATAAGATGTCATTTTTTGAGAACACCAGAAAGCCTGTGGGGCTTGGCGGGAAAATCATGGTTGCCATGATGAACCTGGGTCACAGTCCTGTGGCACGGTGGGGGCTTCATTTTTTGGAGCTTGCTCCGGACGCCAAGGTGCTGGACTGCGGCTGCGGCGGAGGGGCGAACATCAAGAGACTTCTGAAAAAATGCCCGGAGGGTATTGTCAAGGGCATTGACTATTCCCCCGTCAGTGTGGAGAAATCCAAAAAGGTCAACGAGGCCGCCATCGCGGAGGGACGCTGCGCCGTTCTGCAAGGCAGCGTGGCGGATATGATCTTCGCAGATGACTGGTTTGATGCGGTCACGGCCTTTGAAACGGTCTACTTCTGGCCTGATCTGCCGCAGTGCTTTCGGGAGGTCTGCCGGGTGCTGAAGCCCGGCGGAACCTTTCTCATCTGCAACGAGAGCAGTGGCGACACGGACAAGGATGAGAAGTGGACGGAGATCATCGGCGGTATGACCATATACAGCGGCGATGAGCTGAAAACATTTCTGGAAAACGCTGGATTCTGCAATGTTCAAATCCATAAAAACAAAATGGGCTGGCTCTGCGTGACAGGACAGAAGCGGGAGGAATAAGGAATGCTGCTGCAAACGATTCTGGAAGGACTGTGGCTGGGCGCACTGCTGGTGGCGGTGTGCGCCGTCGGCATCCGCAAGGGCGCTGTCGGCATGGTGCATCTGTATGACGAAAAGGTGCAGGAGCGATGCATCGCACTGGGGCTGACCACAAAGGAAAAGATCAAGCAAAGCTCGCTGCGCTTCAAGCTGATCTGCGTTCCGGGATATCTTGCTTATGTGCTGATTTGCGTGTATGCCATCAACGGTGCGCAGACATTTTGGGGCGGTTTCTGGCAGTGCTTTGTGATCCTGTCCGTGATGAATCTCATCGACCGGTTTGGCATTGACGGCTACTGGGTCGGACACACAGAGGCATGGGTGATCCCGGGGACAGAGGATCTGATGCCGTATATCTCAAAAGCCGATAAGCAAAAGAAATGGCTGTTCGGAACCGTGGGAATGGCCGTGATTTCCCTGCTCCTTGCGGGACTCGGGCTGCTGCTGTAAGGAGGAAATACCGATGTCAAAGAAAGCGACCGAATTTCAGAAAAGAGAAATGAGCAAGATGTACCGCGGCAAGGAAATATTCAAGCCGCTGAACACTGGCTGGGTGGATGAGCGCGTGGCCTGCGTGCGGGAGTGGGTGGCGAACATCTTTTTCTACGCCGATGGCAAGCGCACCAACGAGCAGGATGGATATACTGTCACCTGTGTTTTACCAGAGCGCGATTATGAGGAGTTGGCGGTGTCTGTGCCGACGCTGTCAGCCGAGCTGGAACAGTGCACTGGTAACCCCGTCGTGCAGTTTGATGGGCTGACCATGTCCATCTATGGACGCCCGGATGATCTTCGGATTGCAGCCAAGGCATCCGCTGTCCGCATTGTCGATGGTAAGACCAAGACCTGATGACATATGCAACCGCCAGGCAGAGCAGCCCTTTCGGGGTTGCCCCGCCTGGCGGCCATTTTCGTGGTTGGGCATTTGCCCAGCCACGGAAATAGGGTGTAATCGGTGTAATAACATCCGTTCATCCCTGATTTATATGCACTTGACCCTGCTGGGCTGCGTCACAGGGTCAAGTGTAAAAGGTGTAACAATACACGCAAAGGAGACCACAATATGCCGAAACGTGCAGAAGTGATTTTGTACGCCGAGGCGTGCAGAAGTGATTTTGTACGCCGAGGATGGTTGGGACAAAGGAAAAATCATATCAATCATAGAACTGAAACAATCCATTAAAGAATATGCTTTCATATTACATGATAGTGATTTAGATGACAATAATGAGATAAAAAAGCCCCATTTCCATATTTACCTTGGATTTGGGAGCACAAATGTTCAATTTGAACACATTGCAGCCTGGTTTCACACAAAGACTGAGTTGGTTCAAAAAATCAAAACAAATAAATATCTTCTTTTGAAATATTATCTTCATTGTAATCAGCCGGAAAAGTCACAGTATGACATTGAACAGTTTACATCTTCTTTTGATATTCAACAGTTTTTTGAATCTAAGGAGCAAAAA
>ERZ834722.181-NODE-181-length-69731-cov-13.807538_pt1 | contig 69731 bp, 57 predicted proteins | sample MGYA00519576_ERZ834722 | MGnify/ENA primary metagenome ERZ834722 (study PRJEB31850, sample SAMEA3708759) | human gut metagenome | biome: human gut; feature: human-associated habitat; material: faeces | place: China | collected 2014 ...
GAAATATAAGTTACGACCTTGCCTACAAATGGCTTACGTTCAACCTGACTTATGAGCATGTATCCGATCCTATTTATCAGACGGTGGAGATATATAAGGACAATGCCACCATCGGATTGATGAGGATGATAAACGGCAAATCGTACAATAATGTGACTTCTACGCTCAACTTGCAGCCCACCTTCGGCATCTGGCATCCTATGCTGTCGGCAATGGTCGAGAAGCAATGGTTCGAGTTGGAGACAAGAGACGGACTGTATCTTAACAAGCCGGTGGCGATGTTCCGATTCAACAACACATTCGATACGAAATGGGCGATGTTCTCCGTTATGATGACTTACATCACAAAGGGATATGAGGAGAACCATTATATCTACAAACCGATGTTCAACACCGACTTGTCTATATACAAAGGTTTTCTGAAAGACTGCCTGACGCTGCAACTTTATGTCAGCGACGTGTTCGGCACGAACGACAGTCATATCATTGGAAAATACGGCAAACTGAAGGAAACTGTCTTCGATGAGTTCTCGACAAGCAAGATATCATTGACAGTCCGCTACAAGTTCAATACTACGAGAAGCAAGTATAAGGGTACGGGGGCAGGAGACAGTCAGAAGAACAGAATGTAAAGAACAATAAAAGGCTGAGACATGGCATCTGCGTCGACCGATACGAGCATCCGCATCGACCGATACGAGCATCCGCACCGACCGATACGAACATCCGCACCGACCGATACGAGCATCCGCACCGACCGTTACGAATGTCTGCGTCGGTCGATGCGGATGACAAAGATTGAGTGTAAAAACTGTATTATTATATTATCTTCTGCGCAGCATCACTGGTGCATCGCTTATTTCAAACTGCTTGCCTTCGCCCTTGCCGAAGCTAACGGTAGCGGTAGAGTCGGCACTCTTCAGCTTGTGCGGTGCGCTGTAGCCACGAACACGATAGAGATCGAAGAAGACGAACTCGTCGTTGTTCACACCCTCCATCACTCCGTTGAAGCGACTGTTGTCGAGCGAGAAGCCTGAGTACTTGCTGTTGCCGTTGGCATCGAGCAGGAAGCGGTAGCCACTTTCAGTGTACTCTACATAAACATTGCCTGTGCGATAGTCGACATACCACTTGAAAGGCAGCGTCTGCTTACGACCCGTGCCGTCGTAGTCGGTCTCGTAGCCCGTGCCGTTGATGGCATCGTAGCGATACTGTACGAAGGTGAAGTCGGCACTGCATTGTGTCTGCTGACGTATGCCGTTATCGTTGGTGTACTCGTTGACGATAGTTCCGGTCCATGTACCGTTGAGAGTCTGCGCGAGAGCTATGGCATTCTCTGTTGCATCATAGTATGGCTTGTCGTACCAATCGTAACCATCGTACCAATCATCGTCACAACTGATGAATGTGAATGGCAGTGCTGCCATAACCAGGAGTGTTAGGAAAGAGCTGAAGCGTTTCATAATATTCGCTATTTTAAATGTTTCACTTTTTGTTTAGCGTAAGCCGAACGATACACGTCTTACTTACGATTGCAAAATTATAAAAAGAAATCCCTACCTGCAAGTGAAAAACCATATTCGCAGGTAGGGATTTTCCTATTTAGTCGCGGCGGAAGATGTCGCGTGTGTACACCTTATCCATCACATCATCCAAACACTCGTCGTAGCGGTTGGCGATGATGGCATGGCTCTGCGCCTTGAAGGCTTCGAGGTTGTTCACCACACGGCTGCCGAAGAATGTTGTGCCGTCTTCGAGTGTAGGCTCGTAGATTATCACCTCTGCACCCTTCGCCTTGATGCGCTTCATGATGCCCTGTATAGCCGACTGGCGGAAGTTGTCGGAGTTCGACTTCATGGTGAGTCGGTACACGCCGATCACACAGGCGTTCACCTCTGCGCCGTACTGGTTGTTCTCGCTATAGCCGTACCATCCAGCCTTGCGCAGCACAGCGTCGGCGATGTAGTCCTTGCGTGTGCGGTTGCTCTCTACTATTGCCTCGATGAGGTTCTCTGGTACGTCGGCGTAGTTGGCAAGCAGCTGCTTCGTGTCCTTCGGCAGACAGTAACCGCCGTAGCCGAACGATGGGTTGTTATAGTGGGTGCCGATGCGTGGGTCGAGACCTACGCCGTCGATGATTGCCTTTGTGTCGAGCCCCTTCATCTCGGCGTATGTATCGAGTTCGTTGAAGTAGCTCACGCGCAGTGCCAGATAGGTGTTGGCGAAGAGTTTCACCGCCTCTGCCTCCTTCATGCCCATGAAGAGCGTATCGATGTTCTCCTTCAGCGCGCCTTCCTGCAGCAATGCAGCGAAGGTCTTTGCAGCCTCCTTCATGCGCTCCACGTCGGTGACGGTGCTGATAACCTTGTTCTCCTCTGCGTAGCCCTCGCCATCAATCAGCTTCGGGTAGCCAACGATGATGCGGCTCGGATAGAGATTGTCGTAGAGTGCCTTGCTCTCGCGCAGGAACTCGGGCGAGAAGAGCAGATTGAAGTGCTTCACGCCCTTCGCAGCATACTTCAAGTAAAGGTTGCGTGTGTAACCCACTGGTATTGTACTCTTGATGACCATCACTGCGTCGGGGTTCACTTCGAGCACGAGGTCGATAACCTCCTCTACGTGCGTCGTGTCGAAGTAGTTCTTCACGGGGTCGTAGTTGGTAGGAGCGGCTATCACCACGAAGTCGGCATCCTTATACGCTGCCTTGCCGTCGAGAGTAGCCACGAGGTCGAGCGGTTTCTCTGCCAGGTACTTCTCGATGTACTCGTCCTGTATCGGCGAGATGCGCTTATTCAGTTTCTCCACCTTCTCGGGTACAACATCAACGGCTGTGACGTGATGGTGCTGTGCGAGCAGTGTTGCAATGCTTAGTCCGACATAACCAGTGCCGGCTACAGCTATCTTTATGTCCTTAAATTCTTTCATCGCTATATTTATAGGGTAATATTCGTTATGATGTGGGCAAAGATACAAATTAAAATTGAGAGTTGAAAATTTTCAACTCTCAATTCGTTTATCTTGTCAATGAGAACTTCATGCTCAATCCGAAGTCCTGCGTCGTTGTCGGATACGAGCTCGACGAGAGCAACGGTGTGTTGGTCTGTCGGTCGTAGTAGAAACTCATGGTGAGCAGTCGCGACACGGTGTAGTCGGCAGAGAACGCGAGCTTGAACGCCGTGTTGCCGCTGTTAGCCGACGAGGTCATCGTGGCGATGTCGCGACTTATCGACGCCTGCTTGCGCAGACTCAGGTCGAGACGCAACCTCAAGTCGTTGTTCACACCACCGGTCGAGCGCGAGCGGTTCGACGAACTGTTGTTGTTGGCGTTCTTCGACTTCACGCGGCGATGCTTGTTGCTGCCACCACCTCCGAAGAGTCGGAAGTTGTTGATGGTGTAGCCGGCACCAATCACCCAGTCGTTCGACGACGACTCGTTCACCTGTACCGATGTCATACTCAGACTCAGCACGCGTGTCTTGCGATACTCCGCCTTAATGGTCATGTTATTGTTCAGCGTCACGTCCACGCCAAGCAGTGGCGAGAACGACTCGTTGATGCTCACTGTCGACACGTTGTACATAGAGTTAGGTGTCGGCATACCGGTGGTTGCATCGGTGATGAAGCCGAGTCCGCCCATGTACTCCATGAACGTGCTGTACGACGAGTAGGAACCTACGGCGTACACACTCTTATACGAGTGGTTGATGTTGACACTCTTGAACACGTCGCAGAACCATGGCAACTTCGACAGGCCGCTGTACTTTATCGACCAGTTGGGCAGCAGGTGAGCCAACGTTGGGAAGATAGACATCTGCGAGCCCATATTGGTGTAGGCAGCGAGGAACGCCGGCACCATCACATCGGAGCTGTACTTGTTCACTCCGCCGTTAGCAGCGTCGAACTTCTTGCCTGCGAGCGGCGAGCCGGCAGGATATACCGCACCGGCATACCGCGCCTCGACACGCTGACGGAAGCCTTCGAGCGAGTTGCAGAAGCGTTCAAACGATGCCGACTTGTAGCCGTTCTTTGCGCTGCCCGAGCCCTCGAACGCACTGCGCAGCGAGAGCGTTGTCATGGTGAACGTACCGCTCTCGGTGGTCGGGTTGCCGGCATACATATACTGCACCTGGCGTGCCGTTGTCTTGGCACGCGATGCCGTGAGGTCAATCTTCAAGTTGCGCACAGGCTCAAGCGTTGCTCTTAGCTGCAGGTCTTCGGTCTGATTGGTAGCAGCCGGCGTAGCAAGCGAGTCAGCCACCATCAGCCAGCCGTTCTCGCGTGCCTTGTCTATATACGAGTCGCCCACGAAGCCAAACGCAAAGTCTAAGCCTGGCGACAGCGGTCCGTAGCCCGAACCCTGTCCGAACATATTACCAACCATCGGCTTGAAGCCCGGTATCGACATAGAGTACTGGTTGCGATAGCTGATGCTCACGTTGCGCACCATCATCATCAAACGTGCCACGCTCTGCGCTGCACGATACCACTTCTGGTTTTCAAGTGGTTCCTTTGCCAGAACCGACACCTTTATCTTCGTAGCCGAGTCTACCTTGTTCAATATCAAGATATTGTTGTCGTCGACACGCTTGTACTTCAGTTCGAACACTCTGCCTGCTTCCGTGCGTCCGCTTACGATGATGCGCTTCGTGCGCTTACCGTGGTTCACCTTTATAGTAGTGTCGGGCATGAGCGTTATTTCCTTCTCAAAGCCCTTCTTCTTTTTGCTCAGCAGGTCGCGTGGGTTGAGATCTTTTGCCAGTGCAGGCTTCTTCTTCGACTTTAGGTCACCACCCTTTGCGTCTTCCTCACGCTTCTTCTTAGCCTCCTCACGTTTCTTCCTTCGCGCCTCCTCTGCCTTCTTGCGGTTGGCAGCCGAGTTGTCTTTCTTGAAGCGGTCGTTCACCTTCTTCAGGAACGGAACATGGTTGTAGAGCTTCTCCAGGTTCCACTGGCTGTTGAGGTTTATCTGTCGGTTGTTGGCAATAGTGTTACCGAGCGACGTGCCGTCCTCAAGGTCCGAACCGCGCATCCAGTTGTATGTAGCGTTGTACGAGCCGTCGGCTGTGAGCCAGTCGAACACCGGAATGAGGTTGATAGGCACCTTATACGATGCCTGGAACGATTGGTTGTACTTCAGCGGTCTGCCCAAATGCTTGATGGATGTCCACACGGAGTCTTTCCATGCCTGATAGCTATCTGGATAGAGGTCTTTATTCACCGGTGTGTACGGCTCCTCAATCTCTGCGTTTGTGGCACTTTGAAAGTTCATGTGCAAGTTCTTCGTGAGGTCCCAACGCAGGTTGAACTCGCGGTTCCACAAGAATTGTGAAGAGAACGTGAGCGGCAGCTTCTGGTTCTCGGTCGACTCCATGTCGCGCTCCTGCAGCTCATAGTAGTTGCGTGTGATGTCGGTGTTGAACGCCACATTCTGCGGCAGCCAGTTCAGTCCGAACTTCTTCGGCAGGTCGAGCCACTTTGAGCGTTTCTTTATCTTCTTGAATGGCTCCCATGCCTTGTACACCGGCGACCACGAATAGTTGAATGCACCGCGCCAGTTGTCCTCGCGCTCGTAGATAGTCGTCTCACCCGTGGTGTAGCTATGGCTATGACTGTACGAGAACGAGAAGTTTGCTGGGTCGTAAGGCATCGGGTGGCGCTTGTTCTGTATGCCGACACGCACGTTCGACAGCGAGAAGTTGGTCTGCGTCACTTTCGTCACGGCGAGACTCTCAATCGAGTCGCGCTCGTGCTTCGAGCCAGCCGCTTCGAGAGCGTCGTCGAGCTCCATGTCGGTGTCAAGCGGATTATACTTTGGCGATGTCTTCTCCTTAGTCACCGAGTAGTAGAGCGGTGCCGTCACCTTCGCCTTGTCGGGGAAGAACTTGCCGAGCTCTACGTTTGCCGTAACGGTGTAGTTGGAGTAGTTGTCGGTAGAACGCTGTGCCACGCCCTCCTCCAGTCCGCCGAAGCCTGCCGAGCTATATTTGCCCTGCACGTTGACGGTGCCGAGGTCGGAGAGTTGCAGGTTGAGCGTGCCCTGTGCAGCCCAACCGCCCGAGTTGTTGAATTCCTTCAGTCGGAGTTCGTTCACCCAGACCTCACCACTCTTCACCTCGCCCGAGTTGTTGCGCACACCGATGACCATTGTCTTCACCTCGCCCAGCGTCGGATTACCCATCACCGAGATGCGGTTCTTTGGCTGGTCGGGGTCGTACGCCGAGTAGAGTCGGTTGAACGAAGCCTGTCCGTGCGCCTTCGCCTTGTTGCGTTCCTTCTTCAAGCCGGTGAGCTTGGAGAGGGCTATGTCGAGCATGTTCTCCTCGGGCCATACGGCGCGGGCATCGGTAACCGAGAAGCGTCCGTACTTGCCTGGCTCGGTCAGCTTCAGCGGTATCTCGTACTCGTAGAAGTTGCTCTTGTAGTCGGAACCGAGACGTATGAACACCGACAGCTGTCCGTCCTCAAGGTTTGTCTGGTTGGGCTGGAAAGCATTGGCGTGCACGAACATCTGCAGGCGTTTGTACTGTCTGAGGTCGAGCGATGTGTTCTTGTACACCGCCTTCGCCTCGCCTGTGCCGAGCGTGGTTACGCTCATCGAGAGTGCCTGCTCGTTGTTCTCAACGAGCTGTGGCTGCGTGGGGTCCTGTCCGCGCTTGATGCCCGGCGGCAGGATATAGTTGACGGGCTGTTTGTCGTTGTTCTCCTCGATGTTCACGGCACTCACTACGAGCTTGCCCGACGTAGAAGCCGAGTTGTCGAGGTTCTGCTCGTAGACGCGCCACTCGCCACGCACGAGGTCGAGTGTGCCGAAGCGCAACACGATAGGATGCTTGAAGCCGGTGAGGAACATACGCATGAAGCGCATAGATGTGAAGTCGTTGATTGCGCCGAACTTCTTCTCGTACTCGCGCAACGGGATGCGGAACTGGTACCAGTTGACGGTCTCTGTCTTGTTGTTGCGCAACTGGTGGGTGTCCTCGCGCTTGTCCACGATGTAGTTCTTGCCCACCTCGAGGTCTTCGGGGCGGATGGAGACGCGATACTGGAAGAACTTCTCGTACTCGTTGAGCGTGTAGTCCTGGTTGATATCCTCAACGTCGGGTGTCGACTTGTACGATGTGTCGTAGCTCTCGGTGCGCGAGTCGTTGTCGGGCGAGTTGCCCTGTGGGTTGTTTATGTATTTGTAGCGGCGTAGGATGGGTGCCTTTATCTTGTCGTAGTCGGAACCGCGGAAGTAGTGGTAGTTGTCGCCTGCGGGGTCTGCCCAGATTGAGTCCCACACGGCAGGATTCACCTTGCCCTGCACCTCTCTGAGGAAGTCCTGATAGCTCTCCCACTTCTGCTCCTCCTCGTCGTTGAGTCCGTTGAAGCCCACGTCCTGCAGCGCACGCGAGCCCTTCGATGTTGCGAAGGCGTACACGACGGTAGCCTGGTTGGGCACCTTACCCCACTGCGTTGTGGTGAAGTTCTGCGAGCCGTCTACGGGCATTCCGCTCTCGTAGAACTTCTTGCCGTCGCGCAGAATGTCCTCGCTCATCTCGCCGAGGTTGATGTAGAAGTCGCCGCCGTAATCGGCAGCCACGCCCTGCTCGCGTGTATAGATGAACGGGTCGAGCATCCAGAACTCGATGTACTCGATGTTGGCAGCCTCGAAGTCGTTGGTGTCGAGCTTACGCATCATGCCGCCCCAACGCTTCTGCGGATTGTTGAGTGTGCCGTCGTAGTTGAGGTCGGGGTCGAAGTTGTACGGGCCGCGCTCGTTCGGGTAGTAAGCGAGGTTCAGGATGTTGAGCATCGACGAGTTGCCGTTGTATGCGCTCTGGTCGCGGGCTGGGAACAGCTCGCTCACGTAGAACTCGCGAACGTAGTGGTTAGACAGTTGGTCGAGGTCGCTCTTGATGTGGCTCGGCGTGAGCGACGAAGAGCGGCGTGTGAAGAGCGGGTCGATGGTGTACCACGCCAGGCGCGAGCGGTTGAAGCCCGAGCGCAGCGTAGACTTGTCGCCCGACTCGGGGAACATCGACGGCACCGACGAGATTATCCACGACGTAGGTGTAGATACGTCGATGGTGTTCTTGGTGTTCTCGAAGTCGTCGATGTACGAGGCGTTGTCCTGCGTGCCGCTGCTCTGTCCGGCTATGAGTTGCGCGAACTCGCCCGAGAACGAGATGCTCGAAGGCTGCGTAAGATGCAGGAAGGGCAGCTTGTCGAGCATATTCGTAAGCCACTGGCTCTGCTTCTTCCAGTTGATGTTCAAACCCCAGATGGTGTTGTTGAGCGGCTCCGAGCCCATGTTCACCTTGTTGGTGAGAGCCTGTTCGGAGAGGTGTTGGAACGTACCCGAGAGCTGGAAGTCCTTCGAGAAGTCGTACTCCCAGTTCATGCCGAACATCGTCTTGCGCTCCTGTCCGTAGTCGGTGTTGCTCTCAAGCGACACGTTCACGGCGGTGCCGGCGTCAATGATGCTCTGGTTGAGGATAGTCACCTCGCCACCCGAGTAGTCTACCGAGTAGTCGGTGCCTTCGGCGAGCGTCACGCCGCCTGCCGTAACCACTACAGAGCCTTGCGGAATGTTGTATGCGCCGAGCGAGATGACGTTAGCCGATGTGCCGCGGAACTGACCCATAAGCACATACTTGTCCTTCTCGGCTATCTGTTTAGCCACGATTTTCGTAGAGTCGTAAAGCTCGGTGAAGGCATACTTCGCAGCCTGCTCTGCCGCCACACCGTTCTTCAAGAGCGTCTCGTACATATAGCTGCCGAACGGTTCGGCTACGGGGAAGAACACGCGTCCGTTCGTCACGGTGTAGCCCTCCACGTAGTCGAAGTAGCCGTTTGGGTGCGCCTTATTGTTATTGTCGAGTCGGTCGGCTCCGAGGAACTTTATGAGTGTCTGGTTCTTCACCTGTGGCTCGGGTATGTATGTGAGGTAGACACCGGCGGTGTCGCTCTGGAACTTCACATCCAAGCGGAACTTCTCCTTCTCCACCGATGATGCGAGGTAGTAGACGTTCTTCATCATCAAGCCCCAGTTGCCCTGATGTGGGTTGTTGCTGGTGTTCTTCAGCGCCTTCACGTAGAGTGCCTTGTTCGAGTCGGTGATGTCCGAGGCGAACTCGCCCACCTGGTATGTCACGCCGCCGTATGTGTACTCGTAAGCCACGGCGAGCACCTGGTCGGTCTGCAGCGATGTCTTCAGCGAGATGTAGCCTAAAGCCTTGTTCACGGTGTACTCCGACGAGTTGAGCAGGCGCGCACGCTCCAGCTTCTCGTAGTCGGATCCGCCCACGAAACCGGCTATTCCGTCGAGCACGGTAGACGTCTGGTCAATGTCGCGTGCGGCGGCGTACTGCGATGTCATGGCTGCATACTCCGAGTTGGCAGCATTGGCAGGCACTGGCTGACCCGTAATGCCCCACAGATTGTTCGACACGCGGTTGTTCTCGCCCAAGTCGGTGAGGGCGATGATGTTACGTGTGTTCGACGTTACGCCCGACTTGTTCGTCACCCACACCTCCACGCGGTTGATAGTGATGCCCGATGTGAGGTTGGGCAGCGAGCGCATCGACTCGTCGTAGCGGTCGTGGAAGTACTGTGCGAGGAAGAAGTGGCGGTTCTCTTCGTAGTTGGCTGCGTCTATCTCGAACGGTGTGAACTGCTTGCCGCCCTTCGACGACACCGACTTCGACGACGACTTCTTCTGCGAGGCTACGAGCTGCAGCTTGAGCTTGCCAAACTGCAGGTCGGTGCGCAGACCGAAGAGCGAGGAAGCTCCGCGCACGAGCGACGAGTTGGAGGGGAACGACACGTTGCCAGCCTCGATGAGCTTCACAATCTCGTCCTCCTTGCCGTCGTACTTCAACTTGAGGCTCTGCGCGTCGAAGTCGAAGGTAGCGTCGGTGTTGTAGTTGAGGTTCATGTTCACCTTGTCGCCCACACGACCGTTCAGACTAACGTTTATCTTCTCGTCGAAGTCCATCGTGGTGGTCTTGCGGTTGCGCACGGGCAGCGACGGGTTGTCGATGCTCTTCATCGTGGCACCGAACTTCAGCTCGGCAGTACCCTGCGTCTTGATGCGCACACCGCCCGGACCGAATATCTTCTCAGCCGGTCCGAGGTCGAAGTGCATGTCGGTGAAGTCGAACTTCTCCTTGCCCTTAGCCTGGTATATCTCGTCGTTCTTCTTGCGGAAGAACTGGTTCATCATGCGTCGCTCGCTCCACTTGCGGTATTCCTCCTGCGTCATCATAAACGGGGCGTTGATGTACGAGTCGGATATCTTCGAGCCGATGATGTAGCGGTCGAGCGAGTCGTTGTACACCACGTCCTGCTTCAGGTTGTCGGGACGCTTCAGGTCGGCAGCGTTATGGTCAAGATCGTCGAGCGTGATGGGCAGCGTGCGCTGTATCTTCCAGCGCGGATGCAGCAGCGAGTCGGGTATCGAGTCCTCGTTCTCGAGCTTCGGCTGCGCCTTGATAGCGAGCGTATCTGGGCGGTCGGCATTGGCATCAGCATTGGCATCGCGCTGCGGAGCCACGTCGCGCGTCTTGCGCACGGAGAGCTTGCGCTGCGGTCGTTGCGGTGTCTGCGTGATGGCATACGTTGCCACAGCCGCCATAACCATTACGACGACAAACACGCGAGCCGTGCCGAGCGAACGAAGCGCCTGCAGCCTACACTTTAAAAATCGGTTTATAATATTTGTGAAATTCAAAATCAGCTTATTTATAGGAGGCTACGGCATCCCTGCCGTAGCCACGCAGCCACCAACTTATTTACTTAATCTGCTTCAACGCCAACTTCACCACCTGCTCAACGGGCAGCGTAGCATCGTCGGTGAGTATCGCCGTAACCACCTTAGCCGTTGGCGCAGGCGAGAAGCCGAGCATGGTGAGCGCAGCCACCGCCTCGTCGCGCACGTCGACGGGTATTGTGCTGTCGGCAGCCGTGCCGGCAGACACCTCCTGCGCTATACCCAGCGAGAGAATCTTGTCCTTCAGGTCGACAATGATGCGCTGCGCAGTCTTCAGACCGATGCCCTTCACACTCTTCAGCACGCGCTCGTTGCCCGTAGAGATGGCGTTGCAGAGCTCCGACGGCGATGCCGACGAGAGAATCATACGCGCCGTGTTGGCTCCCACACCCGACACGGTGATGAGCAGACGGTAGAGGTCGCGCTCCTGCTTCGACGCAAAGCCAAAGAATGTGTAACTATCGTCGCGACCGCCAGTGACAAGTGCCTCGTGCACAAACAGTTTCACGTTCTGCTTGCCCTGTATCGCCTCGTATGTATTCAGCGAAATATTCAGCGCATAACCCACGCCGTAAGCCTCAACAATGGCTTGCGCCGGAGTGAGTTCTGCCAGTTCGCCCTTTATGTAATCAATCATTTCTCAGTACGTTTTATTCGTTGTTCTCAGTACGTTTTATTCGTTGTTTTGTTGTCAACATTAAGCCCTCAAAGTGCTTAACGTTTATTAATAACGTACCTTTCCGCAATTTATTATATACGCAGGCGCAGTTTGTTACAAATACAGGTGCAGTTTGTTGAATGTGTTAGTGCGGTTTATTGTAGATACAGGCGCAGTTTGTTGCTCTTCACCCTATGCTTTTGTCATCGTTGCGCGTCCGCCACCCAATCAGATTCCGTCCGCCGCCCGTAGGAGGATATGGCATCTTGCCATATCCACGCAGCCCTCCACGCAGCCCTCTACGCGACCCTCCATGCTGCCCTCATAGGGGGTGCAGCGGTCTCCGCTGCACCAACCAAGCAATCAACCAAGCAACCAAACAAACACCCAACCAAACAACCAACCAAACAACCAACCAAACACCCAACCAACAAACCATTTAATTTTACCCATCAAAAGCAGCCATATATCCAACAAAAACACTAACTTTGCAAATCCATAAAAACTCCAACCATATGCCCAACACAAACACCATCTTCACAGAAGAACATAACATCCAAACACCCTGCAAGCTCTTCGTCGTGGGCGACCCACAGGTGCTGCTCATACAGCCGTCGGCACGCCACGAGGAAAAGAACGACGGTGTGCGACGCGAGGTCGACCTTATTGCACAGGCGAGCCCCACAGGCTTCGCCATGGTCTTCTTCGACTGCGTTGAGTGGGCGCGTGCGCTCATGCCGTGGGCTGACGATGCCGTGTCGCGCGACGCGGAGGTGGGCAGACACGCTCCCGACACGCTGCGCTTCATTGAGCACACCCTACTGCCATGGCTTCGCGAGCGTTTCGGCGCACTGCCCTGTATCATCGGCGGCTACTCGCTCGGCGGACTCTTCGCCCTTTGGGCTGCACGCAACACCGATGCCTTCGCCGCCGTAGCTGCCGCTTCACCTTCGCTCTGGATTAACGGTTGGGGCGAATATGCAGCTGCACACCCCATACTCCCACCCAAAGCAACAACTCAACATTCAACACTCAACATTCCACATTCTGAATCGCGCTCCAGCGCAATTCACCTCTCCCTCGGCGACCGCGAGGAACACTGTCGCAATCAGCGCATGAAGCGCATCGGCGACTGCGTGCGTGCAGAGCACACCCTACTCTGCCAGCAACTCTCCCCCACCGCCGTCACCCTGCGCTGGCACGAAGGCGGACACTTCGGTGCCGAAGCAGAGCGCACAGCGGAGGCATTCGCATGGTGCATAGAACAATTAGTACATAATTTTCAACAGCCACAAAAATAACACCAAATGATATACTTAAATAGCTTTAATTTGCCCCCAATAGACGAGGAAGAACACTTCTTAAATTCCTTTCGCCGTACATGCTACGACTCATACTATCCATTCAACTTCTTCACATCCGACAAACAACTTGGGCGTATCGACTTTTCGGACATCACAATACTATGCGGAAGCAACGGTTCGGGGAAAAGCACATTGCTAAATATCATAGCCGAGAAACTAAAACTGTATAGAAAAACCACATATAACAAGACCCAGTTCTTCGACCCCTACCTTGAGAAATGTCGTTACGAATTAAGCGTACACGACCCATTACAACTAAAAAGCCTCAAACGCTTATCAAAGATAATAACAAGCGACGACGTGTTTAGCAACATCATCGAGGTTCGTGAAAGGAATGAAAATCTGAACTTCAAACGCGAATTGATTTTCAACGAGAAGAATAACATAAATCGGTACGGCGGACAAGGACCACGCGGATTTAACACTGATGACCCACAAAGCATGAAAGCATACACCGACTATCATCAAAAGAGAAAACAATCGGGCTCCAGATACGTTAGAGAAAACGTCGGAGTAGACGAAAGAACCTACTCAAATGGCGAAAACGGCTTTAAATACTTCACCGACTCTATCCAACCCGGAGGCCTGTATCTATTAGACGAGCCCGAGAATTCGCTATCGGCAGAGATGCAGCTCGAACTGGTGCAGTTCATCATCGGTATGGCACGGTTCTACGATTGCCAGTTCATCATGTCAACCCATAGCCCATTCCTCTTGTCTATACCTTACGCCAAGATATATGATATGGACAACTCGCCCGTCTCTGTGTGCAAATGGACCGACCTACCCAGCGTAAGAATTTATTACGAATTCTTCAAAGACCACGATTGCGAATTCAACAGAATCTAAACACAAACCCAACAACACTTAGACCCACAACAACCAGAGTCGACGAATATTGACAGCCGACGGAATATTTTTTATAAATAAGGTACATAATTCAAATAAAACCCTTATCTTTGCAGAAACATCTCTCCTAACGGAGGACAAACACAAGGTGTGAATTTCATAAAAGTTCTTGCAACTTTTGAGATATGACTTACTAATATATTTTTTTGCATGCAATTAGTAATGACTATGCTTTTGCTATCGCCACCTATGGCGATGTGCAAGGACATAAAGTAGACGGCGAAGATGACGCAGGATTGCTTAGATTCACCTTCTACAGCCAGTGTAAGCCAACGCTTACCAAAGGGCATTCACATAATCGGGGCTGACAAACCATCGGCACCGAGAGTAGAAACTATACCCATACCGAAACACAGTAGCTATTATGAAGATGTTGCTCAGCAGCCCACCTCCTGGAGCTATCTGTTCATACATCACATGGCAGTAAAGTCGTTTCAGAAGTGGCTTGAAGCATACAACGCCGACAACACCCGCCCCACTAAACAACCCTTCTTCATACACCAAGCCACCAGCTACGCCTACAAAAATGCGGAGACACAACGCGGTGTCAAGAAAATCGTGAAGCCCACCATCAGCGGTCTCGTCTTTCTGCAAGGCACCGTGAAGAGCATCCAGAAGTTCCTATCACAATATTTTCCTCAGTACCACTTAGTAAACGACCGTTGTCACGGGCGTCCAGCCTCCATACGCGACACCATCATGCAGCCCTTTATGAACGTACTGAAAGCCCACCCCGAGCAAGTCACTCTCCTCAACGCCCCCATCGAGAAGTTCGCCAAAGACCACGTGAAGCTCCGCGTCCTCACCGGTCCCTTCAAAGACTACGAAGGCTACATCATCCGCATCGACCGCAACCGCCAACTCGTCTTCGACTTCGCCGGCCGCACCGTCGCACTCAGAGGCGTGCACCAGGAAGATTTTGAGGTGGCAGAGTGAAAACAGTAAATTTCAGACACTATATTAACCATGAAGTTGATTCTATTTGTCAAACAGATAAATTTTCCGACATGCCCATCGTCTTTTTACTTGTCACCGACATTGATGTCAATAAAAACGGTATAGATAATTTCAACTACAATCTCAATGCCCTCGAATCTACATCAACAGTCACCTATTCTGAATGCATCACTAAATCCCGCCAAACACTCAATTCTGAAATCTACATCCAGCATGATTATATATGTTGCAAGGGTTTTGATGAGCAGTTGATGAAAGCAAAATCGTTGTGTAAGGCTTGGATGGTTATATCGTGGCAGAAAAGTACGACCAACTGTTAGTCTGTCAACTAAAGGAAGAACAGAGAATCAAGGAGTTCGGCAAATAAAGTGGCGGAGGTATCCTGCCTCCGCCACACCAAGGCCAAAAGCAAACCACAGGCTTCAATGCAAGCAGCAATTTATAATTGCTAAATAATCAATAATAAATGGCTGTGCCCCTTGAATTGAGCCTTAACGCTATGTCCAAAGTTGTTTATCATAAGCCTCCTAAAAAGAAATGGTTGATAATGTATTATATATAATAGGTAATGGTTTCGATTTACATCATGGTGTAGCAAGTTCATACGCATCATTTTGTAAATGGCTAAAGAAGCATGACTTTGAGTTGTTTGATTTATATGAAACAGTATGTTCGTATGATGCTCTTTGGTCAGACTTTGAGACAAGTATGGCTTATGTAGATCGAGATTATTTCTTGACGGCAGGTGAGGCAATGTTACCAGATTCTAAATCTGATCCTGACGATTGGACAATGGCTGACTTTTTATTAGGTGGAGACACGGCAAGATGTATGGCTGAAAACCTTATTGATGATCTCAAGAAAGATTTTCATAAGTGGGTATGTACATTACATGCTCCACAAGATTACAATCAGAAAAAGTTATATATAGATGATTATGCACGGTTTCTATCGTTCAACTATACCACATTCCTTGAAAGTCATTATGGTATACCTTCTTCTCAGGTGAATCATATACACGGAGTTAAGACTCAGCAATGGGGTAGCTTAGTTGTAGGTCACGCAGAAGATAATGATAAGATATTTGACCAATGGTGGAAATCAAGAGGATATGACCGTCCACATTATAAAAAGAACGGTAAAAAATACTTTAAGCGCGACAATATCTATAGAATGTATCAAGGTGATACACAGTATATTCCCGAATACGAATCCATCACCGAATCTGTAGAATCATATTATTATGATTCTCAAAAGCCAGTAGAAAAGATACTTTCCTCAAACGTATCGTATTTTGCATCTTTGCATGATGTGAAAACAATATATATATGGGGATTTTCCTTTTCAAAAGTAGATCAACCATATATACGGAAAATAATTTCCTCAAACGATAATCCTCAGGCAATTCAATGGTATGTGAGCATATTTTCTGAGGCGGATAAAACCAAGGCTTTGAATACGCTTTTGCCATTAAGTATACCTGTTGATAATATACATTTTAAGCCGATGTCAGATTTCTTGACAAACCCCAATCTCAACATTAAGAATTAATGCTATGCTTACAAAAGAAAATGTAAAACAACTAGTGCGAGGATTTCTGCATGAATCATGTGGATATTTAGGAATAAATGATTCTCTGATAAGTATAGGTTATATGCCAATGCCAGTTTCGATGATGATGGTGATGCTACTTAAAGATTCGGATGATATCGTCATTGATAATAAATTGCTTGCAAATGTAATAGAGAGGAATACATATACAACATTGCGTATCGAAATATACCGTGTGGCAAGAGAGATTTATCAGCGCAGAAAGCATCAAGTTGAAGGAACTCAGGAGGATATAAAAGCTGATGTAAATGATGCCTATGCCTTTGCTTACGCCCTAATTTTCTTAAATGGGTTGGGCATGATTATACACCATCAGATTGTTGATGAATGTAATCCAAGAATTCTTCATATACTCAATGATGAATTTCATGAAAATTGTGTACTGCATTCTTTTCCAGATCCACACTTCAACGGTGAATTTTGCTATCGTGCAAAGAAGACAAAAGAAGCACGTTTGGCTGAATTACATTTACACAGCGAAACAAAACCTTTGATTGTTGCTCCTAACATATCAAATAGTGAGAAAGGATCTGAAACAAATCCGTTTGACAATGTTGTGGAAGCATGCCGATTTATCAAAGAAGAAGAGCGTAAGGCATTTGAGAAGGATGATTACATGAGCAATATATTGGCTAAAAGGCAATTTAATTATTGTGTAGATCAAAACATATATAATATAAAATGGGCTGATGGAAAAGCATCTTACTGTCACCCTGAACTGCCTGCAGATGCCTTTATTGTAAATCAGTTAATGAGTGGCAAATTTTCCTTAAAGCCCAATCTTTATGGACGTAAGTTTCTGTTTCGTGGACAAAGTAAGTATTATGATGTATGCACTCCTGGGCTTTTCCGCAATCCTAGACAAAGCTACTTTTTAAAGGAACTCATTCAATATGATGAACTTCGAGCAGTCTTGGCTACACATCCACTTGTGCAATTATTTGAACAAGGTATTGATTTGTGGCATGACAACTTTCGTTTTGAAATCAATTATGGCGGATTAGCTCAACATTATTATAACAAGACAAGTTTTCTTGATTTGACATCAGATATAGATACCGCAATGTTCTTTGCTATAACTGATTATAGTTTCGATGAATACACTCCTCACACAGATACAAGCAGTCTTGGAGTGATGTATTATTATGAAATAGCAGAGCCGGGCGCATTTTCACCTCAAAAACAGCAGTATCTGTCAACTATAGGCAAACAACCGTTTATGAGAAGTGGAAATCAACATGGTTTCTTACTTAATATGGAAAAAGGAGCAAACTTCAACGAGTTCTCTCAAGTTCACAAAGTCTACTTCAGGCATGACCCTTCTATTTCTCAGCAGATATTTGAAGAATCAAGGAATGGAGAAAAATACTTTCCTTCGGATATACTACAAGTACAATGGAAGCGTTTCTTGAAACAGTTTGAAAAAAATCCCGTCGTTTCTCTTGAAGCTGTTAAAAGTAACGTCAAGGATAATGCTGTCCACCACGAGACGATAAAAAGTATCAGCCGTAAGTTAGAAAAGATGTACGGAATAAAGGTAGATAAAGACAGAATACCTGCCTTTGATGCTGATCTTATGGATCAGTATTACGAAGACATGAAAAACGGATGGTGGCAAGACGTCTTCTGTAAGGACATCCATTTTGTTTCTGGGGATGGCATAGTATACAAGGATATGTTAATGCAAGTACCCAAAGACACTCGCTATGCACGTTTTTTTACACGATAAATTTATTCAACTCTATGGAAGTCTCTCAACCACAGTAAACACTGGGGCTGAGCAGTTGTGCCATAGGGTTGTATGCATACTCTAAAAAATAATTATGGAACTTGATTTATTAGATAAATTATTTGAGCAATATGGTTATGTCCACAAAGAGCACAACGAATCTGTTTGTGTTTATTTGTTGAATCAAGGAATGTATCATGGAGCAGAAGTTATATCTCTTGATGATTCTGATCATAGTAAAATTGTCAATAGGTATTCTAAGTTAGGGTATTCTACGAAATTACAACATTTTAAGTCCGTAGAAGAAGCTGAAAAATACTTATTTACAGGTTTTTTCAATCCTAAAACTACAAAAGCTGATATAAATAGAAGATACAATGAATTTAAAGACTCTCAGTTACGATTCTATGGAAATTCAGACATTGAATATAAATACATAAATGTACCATATTATGTTTATAAAGATACGTATAGCGATATTAATCAAGGAACAAAAGATGTTGTATCTGCTATCCTAGACGAAATATCACGTAAAGGGGCACACTTGATAATTGTGGAAGCTGCTGCTGGTTTTGGTAAGACATGTACAGCATATGAACTTTATAAGTCATTTCTTAATAGTGACCAGAATATAAAGCCAATATTTACTGAGTTATATAACAATAGAAATGCAAAACAGTTCAAATATGTTCTTTGGTCAGAAATAGACAAAGAAAAAGATACCACTGCCAAACAAGATATTGTAATTTACAATATAAAAAAAGGTCGAATTCCTCTTATTATAGATGGATTTGATGAACTTCTTTCTAAGGATATTGATTCTGGTAAAAATGACCAAGATGATTTTGAGCAGGTAGAAACTATGTTATCTACAATAGGAGAATTGTTGGAAGGAGAGGCAAAAGTCGTATTGACATCTCGTAAAACAGCAATATTTGCTGGACCAGAGTTTTCAGATTGGGTCGAGAATTATAATGGAAAATTTGATGTCGTTAGATTTCAAATCGAAAAACCTGCAATTAGAGAGTGGCTTTCTACAGATAGATATGATAACATTCTCATAAACAAAGTTCCTATAGACAACATCTCAAATCCTGTATTACTAACGTATCTACGTAATGTTTCAGATGTGGAATTTAAGGAGTTACTTAAACAACCAGAAAATATAACAATAAAGTATTTTGAGCAACTTCTGAATAGAGAAAAACAAAGGCAGAATTTAGCTATAAGATGGGAAGATCAAATGCTAATATTCGAGAATTTGGCAAGGAATTTTGCAGATTTTGGTATTAATGGTGAAAGTCGGAGTTTCGTTAAAGAGATGCTTATCGACTATAATCGTTCAAAATTACTATACTATAAGGATACGATGGCAAATGGGCAAACTCTTGATGAACTAGCAGATACTTTGACTAACCATGCATTATTGGATAGAATAGGCAATAAAGATTACATTACATTTATTAATGATTTTGTTTATGGTTATCTCTTTGGCGAGTCGCTGATTAAAGATGGAAATACCTTTTTACAAAAAGTAAAAGTTCTACCAGAAAATCATATTTATTTATCCTTAACAGCGTTTTGTTATTTGTCGACGGATAACAAACTTAAATTATGGAAGAAGATAAATGATGTTCGTAATAGATTATCCCTTAATTTATCTATAATGACAGATGCACTTCTTTTGGGAAAGATAAAACAGACGGTGGAGCTAACAGGAATAAATTCATGTCAATTCTCAAATGTTTCATTTGAAAGTAGTTTTTGCAAATTTAGTAATGTTTCATTTGTAGACGTTGTTTTTGAAAATTGTTTCTTTGACACAGATGCCTTTGACAATACTACTTTTACTGGATGTAAATTCAATAATTGCGAAGTGAAGAACATTGCACATGATAATTCAAAGAACCATGTGCATTGTTATGGTTGTGATGATTATAAGTCTTCGTTTATTGTAGATTTTGAAAATATTAATGAGCCACCAATTCTAGAAGATGTTAAAAAGAACTGGGAAATAGAAATATTGTCTCGATATTTTAAGGTAGATGGAAGAACGCCAAAGATGAAGTATATATCAAAATTGAAAAAAGAGTTTGAAGGAGATAATATTGATGAAATTTTTCATGTTTTTGAATCTCTACGAAAGCAAGGGTATATTGAATGTTTTGGAAACAACTCTTTTATAAAACAAAATGGTATCACTTATTATCATAAACAAAAACAATTATGAATCCAGGTGAAATAGCTTTAAAAGATATTGTTGAGAATTTAAATACCAAGTTGTCTCAATGTGGCATAATGTATCGAATATTCAGCCGTATAAAATCTACAGGTTCTATTGACAAAAAGATGATAAAGAAAAGTAATGTCTATAGACAAGAGAATAGAAAACTTCAAGATTTTTGGGCTTTGCGCATCACTTTATATTTTACAGACGATGTAGATATAGTCTATCAGTATCTAAAAAAACAATCTAATTTTGTTGATGAATCTGTAGATGTGAATGATGTTGATACATTTAGACCAACTCGCTTGAATTTGGTAATGAAAATACCAAATAAATTGAAAGAATATGTAAATGCGGCTATCAGTTGCACTACATACCCTGATTTAATAGATGATACATACGAAATTCAAATAAGAACCATATTATCTGAGGGCTGGCATGAGGTAGAACATGATCTCCGCTATAAATATAAAGACGATTGGACCGACTTTCAAGAAGAATCAAGATTACTTAATGGAATATTTGCTTCTCTTGAGAGTAATGAGTGGTCCATGTTATCTCTTTTTGATAGACTATCTTATGCTCATTACAAAAGAAGAGAATGGGATAGTATGCTAAGAAATAAATTACGAATTCGATTTGCAGACTCTGGTCTTTCTGATAATATAAAGAAATATCTTTCAGAGAATCCACTAGTTGCAAAACGCTTATTTAGAATTAACAGAGCAGAAGTCCTCGGAATTATAATGGATAAAGGTTTTTCTTTTCCTTTAATATATGATACAGCCTTACATTTACTTAATCATATAGGTGTCAAAGATAATGGACTTGTAGCTATGGAAGACCCATCCTTAAAGGAAGAATTGGATGATTCTTTTGGCATAATATGTTAAGTTTTGAAAAAAGAATCATGACAGTATATATTAACAGGAAAGTAAGGTTAACCTTTAAAACAATTAAAACGTAAAACATATATTTAATCTCACCCCAAACATCAGATACAAACAAGCGAATAGCTTTAAACAAAAATAGCAATGAACAACTTCAGTGATATAAAAATAGCGGTGGCCGATACCGGCTACGTTGGTCTGAACATAGCTATGCTTTTATAGTAAGCACTCAAATTAGGGCTTAAATTAGAAAGAAGTATCTTTGCTGCCGAACTAAAAACATTTGATTTATGTACAGCAGCGAAGATTTGGAAAGATTCTATTTCCAGTACCAGACGGAGGCAATGCCGAAGGGCATCTCTATTGAACAGTTCTGCTCACGCAACAAAGTACCTTATAATATATTCTACAAATGGTACAAGGATACACGCAACAAAATAGTGGAAGTGAAGGTGGATGGACTTTCTTCCTCGGTTCAAGAACAGCCGAAGAAAGAAGCCCGTCAGCAGGAACCACAGAAAACAGGTCCTGTCTCTCCCGTCCGTATACTTGTGGAGCTTCGTATGACCAATGGTCTGCATGTCTCCCAGAAGAATCTAAGCTATCAGGAGTTGAAGCGACTGATAGAGAAACTGGAGGGCCTATGCTGAGTGTAACAGGATTGAACCAGTTCTACTATCTCCGTGACTTTACGGATATGCGATGCAAGCATAGTCGCGTATTGTCCATCATACGCGAACAACTACACCGTGAGCCAAATGACGGGGATGTCTTTATCGTGATGTCACGAGACCGCCGCATCGTGCGGCTGTTCACATACGATAACCGTTCATACAGTCTGTTTGAAAAGAAGTTCGTATCGGGTTATAAGTTTATGAAAGTGGAGCGTGAAGGTGGTGAACTGGTCTATAGGATAGACTGGAAAGATGTTGTGTTGTTATTGGAAAGTCCAATAGTTAAAACATTGAAAATCAGATAATTATGTTGCTTGTCTATTCGTTTTTCTCATATATTTTCACTATCTTTGTAGTTGAAAATCAGAGCATTACGGATGAACGAACTGCAACATATCATAGAACAAAAGCAAGAGCTGTTGGCACGGGAGACAATCTCGCGCCCGGCTGTTGATTACAGTAAAGATATGACAGCAGAAGAACAGAAACGCTATATCAATTATCTTGCGGAACGCCTCGAACAGGCAGACTTGGGATTACGCGCCCGTGATGCGGTGCTCCAAGATTTCCTTGATAAGCAGAAGGAATATGACGAGCGCTTGTCCAAGCTTGATGACGTGTTGTCTAAGGTGTCGTCTTTAGAGTCGTCATTGAAGGAAAAGGATCGTAAATTAAAATCGGCAGAACGTAAGGTGGCAGACCTTACCGCCAAGCTAAAGTTTGCCGACAAGAACCGCTTCGGTGACAAGAGGCAGAAAGTAAAGAAAGCGGAATCAACAAAAGAAGAAGAAGAGTCAGATCGTGGTAAAGACGAGGATGATTTTGACGGCACTTCATCTTCTCTTCCAGACAACTCCGTTTCCAAGAAAGAGGCTTTTTCCAAAGGAGAGAATCTGTCAAAGAAGGATCGTGATTTGTCCAACCGTCCCGAAACATACAAGACCATGTGCGTTAAGGGACCTTCTGAAGAGTACAAGTCAGATGAGGCTAAAGTGCCAGGGCGAATCCTTGGCAAGAAGATGGTCTCTGTTTTCCACCTTGAGATGAGCCTCGTTGAGAAACGCTTCGAGATGGTTCATTATGTGGAGAAAGGCAAGAAGCCGAAGTGGGGTTATTTCCCAAAAGCAGGGAATCCTGAATTTGTGACGAAGTTCGAGGGAACAAAGGCAACCCCCGAGTTTCTACAGGCAATAGCCTACGAGGTGTATGTGAAGAACGTCACATTCGGGCTTCTCCATCAATGGCTGACGGATATGGGGATGACCGTTTCTGCAAATACGCTGCGCAATTGGTTGAAGAAAGGCAAAGTTTATCTTGACAAGCTCGTTGAGTCACTGAAGGAAGTAGCGTTGGAGAAAGACTCAATCGTAAACTGCGACGAGACCTGGTGCAAGGTGCGTAAGTACGACCACTACAAGAAATGTTACATCTGGGTACTTGTGAACAAGACAGAGCGTGTGGTTATCTTCTTCTACGACAATGGTTCCCGTGGACGTGATGTGCTTACAGACTTTATCGGTGATGCAGAATTGAAGAGCATCATGTCTGACGGCTACAATGCCTATACCTTTATTGGTAACGAGTTGAAGGCAGCCGAGACTCCCAATTTATCCAAGACAGACCATCAGGTGTGTCTTGCACATGCGCGTGCCAAGTTTGTGAAGGCAAGCGAGCAGGCTGGTGACAAGAATGCCGATATCTTCATTAAGTATATAGAGGATTTGTACAACTTGGAACGCCAGTATACAAAGGATAATCTTACTGACGAGGAGAGGGGGAAACAACGTCAAGGTCTTGAGACGAAAGGCATCCTGATAAATCTCCGCACTCATCTCGGTATAGAGAAGTCCAAGGATCCTGCGACTGTTACTCCTTATTTGCAGAAAGCGTTGAACTATCTGGATACATTTTGGACAAACCTCTTTACCTATATAAAGGATGGAAGTTATCCGATAGACAACAATGAAGCCGAGCGTGCAGTCCGTCCTCTGACGACCCAACGAAATAGTATGCTCCACTTTGGCAGTGATGAGGGAGCGAAGATGGCTGCCACTTATCACAGTATAATCAGTACGGTGAAGCTGCAGGGGCGGTCGGTGTGGAATTACCTTGGAAAGTTTTTTGTTAACATCTTTAACGGTTGCAGAGATTTTTTCAGTCTGCGGCCAGGCAATATCGGATTGGCGACATGCCAATAGTTAATAAACAAGTGAAATTTTTAACATCTCAATATATAGGCACTTGCAAAAGTGCCTATACTAGGGGCTATGCCCTAAATTGAGTACTAACACCTATTGATTGGTTCTTTTCAGAAATGGGAAGAATGTCTATTGTTATATACTTAACGCCATTAGTAATGTTTCCAAAGGGATTTATATTTGATGGATTGACAGTAACAACGGAAAATCTCATAATAGTACTTGTTGCTATCATCCAATGCCTTTTGGCTTATTCTATAGGTAAATTCATATATAAAATACCATATTTAAGATTAATAATGTATGGAAAAAAATAAAATATTAATTTCGGTTGTAATACCGTTGTATAATAAAGAAAAGACAATTGTGCATACTTTAAGCACGGTTATATCTCAGACGTATAAATTCTTTGAAGTCATTATTGTTAATGATGGCTCTTCGGATAATAGTGTGCAATTAATTAATGATAATTTTTCGGATTCTCGGATTAGAATTATTTCACAGGAAAATTCTGGTGTTAGTGTGGCTCGTAATAAAGGAGTTGAGGAAGCTAAGGGAGATTGGATAGCATTTTTAGATGCTGATGATGAATGGTTGCCAGATTATCTTTCAACATTAATGAATGCTTTGATAAAATATCCAACTGCAGAAATGATAGGTTGTTCAAGCTATTATAAAGATTTGAGAACAGGACAGATGAATTGTAATGCTTTGATTGATAGATATTATCATCAAATAGTAAGAATAAATTATTTCATGAATCCAGATAGAATGACTCATGTTGGTGCTACGATATTTAAGAAATCTACATTTATTTGTGTCGGAGGTTTTAAGACTGGAATTAGAATAAATGAAGATCTTCTTCTATGTGGTCTTATTGCAATGCGTGGAAATTATGTCTATGTAGGAGATGCATTTCACGTATATGTGGGTAGTGTTTCCGGGCAAGCAACAAGTTTGCAGCAAAGCTCAGATACGAGTAACATTCTATATGTTATAAATACATTGTTTGAAAGTAATGAAGCAAATAGAAAATATAATACTTTAGTGCCAATTTATCTAGAGTATCGTTTCTTGCATATTTTATTAGGGTGTTTAAAGATGAACGATTATGAAAAAGTTAACTATCTTTTGGATAATATCTCAGTTAAATTAAAAAAATATATAGGTTATATAGATTGGATTAAAAATGATAAAATGAAGTATATTTCTATATTTTTTATTTATTTAAAAAAGTTAATTTGGAGAAAACATGGCTTTCCTAGAGTTGGAGAAAATAGTAGATACTCTCAAATAGAATTATATAAATTAAAGCAAAATTAAATATGAAAAACCCTTTGTTGTCCGTAATTGTTCCTTGTTATAATGTTATTGATTATATAGATTGTTGTTTGCAATCTTTGGTAAAACAAAATTATAGCAACATAGAAATCATACTTATAAATGATGGAAGTTTTGATGGAACAGAAGTAAAGTGTGCAGAATGGGCTTCTGTTGACCCTCGTATAATTGTTGTTCATCAAGAAAATAAAGGGCTTGTAATCACACGTATCAAAGGATTATCAATAGCAAAAGGTGATTATGTGACTTTTGTTGATTCAGATGATTTTATACATCCACAAATGTATGAATTGTTGATGTCTATTTTTATAAAAGAAGATGTTGAAATTGTTCAATGTGGAGTCTGTGATGTTTATGAAAACAATAATAAGTTGCTATTTAAGCATAGAAAAACAGAGAATACACTAAATGATTATAAAATCTATACTAAAAAGGAGGGAGTGCTAAATATATTGGATGATAGTGATTGGCAGTCATATATGTGGAATAAAATATATAAGAAAAATATACTAGAAGGTATTAATTGGCCAATAGGGCGTGGCTTAGATGAAGATACTTCTGTTATGTATGAAATATTCCAAAAGGCTATGAACTCTGCATATCTCTATCGTGAATTATACTATTACAGACATCGTGAAAATAGTATTTGTACGGCAAAAGGAAGTATAAAGTTAGCTAAGAATATTTATGATAGGTGTGAGGCTAGATGGGAAAAATACTTGTTCACTGTTAATCATCCAGAATATTCTTCCATATTAAATAAAATGAAGAATATCTATTTGTCAGTATCTCTTTCTTCCTTACGCTTTATAATAATTCATAAATCTTTGTTTCCTCAAAATTATGAAAAGATAATTTTAGATAGAATTAAAAGAGAAAAGGTATTATCTATAACTTTTTTGCCGGACCTATTCAGTCGCTTGAAGCGTATAGAGTTATTTATGGTTCGTCATTGTTTTATATTATATAAATTTAGTATTCGTATTGTCAGTAGATTATGAATTTAGCAAAATTAAAATACAAAATACAACGTAAGTTGTATGGGTATTATTATAATCGAATTCACAAGGAGCCATTTCTGAAGTATTGTTCGCATTATACTTCATACAGACATTCGCTAAAGCAAAATGGTGATGGCTCATGTATAAATTATATTACTGCTCGTCCTAATCCAGGTGCAGGTATAGGACATCAGATGGCAAACTGGATGGCAGGATATCATTTGGCAAAAGTCTTAGGATTGAAATTTGCCAATATTCCATTCTCTCGTTATCATCATCCATGGGTTCCTACCCCTTGGAATGACTTTTTGGGATTTGGAGAGAATGAAGCAAGTTATAAGGATTTATTGCAAAATGGCTACAAGAAAGTATTGCTGCCTCAATTTAATGAGATGGATGAAGAGCAATTTGATGTAATCAAAAAGATAATCGCTTCATATTCTGACCAGAAAGTAGTATTCCTTTGTGAACAAGATCAGTTCTATCGCAACTTAAATACTTTGATTCCAGATTTACAGCAGAAGTTCTATTCTGCATCTGCTAGGGAAAATGACAAATTGGTCTATGACTCATCAAATTTTAATATAGCGATTCATGTGCGAAGAGGTGATATTATGGATGATCCTACTAATCCAAATCTTGTGATGCGCTATCTCAGTAACGACTATTTTGAAAAGGTATTGGAACAAGTAGTTGAGAAAGTAAAGACCATTACAGATAAACCAGTACATATATATTTTTTCTCACAAGGAAAAGCTGAAGATTACCCAGAATTTGCTAAGTACCCTAACTTTCATTGGTGTATGGATATGGGGGCTATGGCTTCTTTTCTTCACATGGTTTATGCCGACTTGTTGATTACAAGTAAGAGCTCATTCTCTTACAAACCAGCTTTGCTAAATAGGGGTATTAAAGTATGTCCTGAGAATTTTTGGCATGGATATCCTGATAGTAAAGATTGGATAATGGTGGATAATGAGGGTAATGTAAAATGGAAATAATTTTGTAAATTTCTATGGACCGACTGGATTTGTATCATCACCTCCTTCTCAATGAGGGTGCTTATTTCTATAAAGTAGGAATAAGGGCAATTACTAAAAAGTATATAAAAGAAGTATTTAGCGATGTCTTGGAAGGTGGTTGTTATAACACTCTGACAAAAATAGTCCGTCAATCAGAACATGTAGAAGTTGGAGCTGAAGCTTTTCAGGCACGTTGTTCATTGCTTGTATTCCGTCAAACATCTATACCTACAATGTTTGATTTTGATGAAGATGATTGTCCCAAGGACGTTAAGGAAGCAAAAATCTCATACTTACTGATTGTTGAGATAAGGGATTATGTGGTTATTGTCAAGAAGAACATTTCACACCTTACCAATTTTTTAAATACCCTTGTTCCTATTAGTGCTACAAAAATAGCAAACGTATTGGTTGAAAATAATACAGATTTCCAGCAAATCAAATTGGCTAACATGAACACAAGCAAGAATGCGATGCGTACAAAATCGTATGAAGCAAACAACTTGCAGATATCAATGCCAATGTTTGGGACACACCAGAATATTGTAACCAATATCAGGTTTGCCAATGATAATGATGGAGCTTGTTCTGTAAATATCGGGACATCACGAATTGCAAAGTTCGGAAGCAAGAAAGGGTTAACTTTATTGTTGGAATGGATGAATTTCTTGGTGGATAAGATTGAGAAATACATAGAAACAGAATCTTTTCTTACTCGCTTTGCCATGCCTCATAATTGGAAGGAGGTTTGTGCAGAGTTGCAGCCAACGTCTTTACTTGTCAATATTTTTGAATTACAAAATTATATACAAGATAAGCTTAATGACAAGACGATATACAGAAAGATTGGTAAGGACTCTTACAAACCATTTACAGATAGCTTCTGGCGTATGTTCAGACATGGAAGTGAATGCTTAGAACTCAAAAAGGTAACAGATACAAAATTTATGTATAAAAGTATAGGAGTGACTAAGCTTATCAACGGATTGAATATAGACACTATTAAACCACTTGATTCACTTTATTACAAAGATAATATTGGGAAATATATAAAAGTCAAATCTTTAATCAATACACTACATTGTTTTACGGTAAGTTTCTCGGATTTTTCATTTGTTTATGCTTATGGTAAGCTTTACATGAACTCTAAGATAGATAAGGATTTTGACTCAATACTTGCTGTATTAGAACCCATAGATGCAATCAACAGTGTGACAAGCGAGAAAGGCGAGGGGTATGATGCACATAGTACAGAATTCACTCCTAATAGCCTTTTTCATGTAGTCGAACACGACCTATATGATGCTGCTGATATACTATTGTGTGATGACATGGGCAATGAATGGGCTGATCATATAGCAATAAGCAATGATACAATTTCATTTATTCATTCAAAATGTAAATCAGGAGCAGGTTTGTCTGCTTCAAATTTCCAAGATGTAATAGGACAGGCAATAAAGAATATCGGGAATATGAATCCTAATACTGATAGCTTGCGAACAAAGATTGATAGTATGCGAGGCACATGGAGTTGTACTGGAATTTCAAAATGTAGAAGAGGGTCTGTTGATGATATAGAGGGAAAATATCTAAAGTTGATGAGTAACCCAAATAAAAAACGTGAGGTATGTCTCGCTGTTAATTTCCTTTCTAAAAATAGTTTGGCAACTGCTTTTTCTAATATCAAGAATCATATTCCTTTTCAACAGAAAAATAGTGCTGTTCAGTTGGCATGGATTCTCAATGGATTCATTTCAACTTGTAAAGAAGCTGATTTGAATTGTAAAATTTACTGCAAAATATGAATAAAATAGAGATAATAACACTAAAAGCTTTGCGTAAGATTTATGGAAAGTTGTTTAAACCGAAATCTTCAACGTATGATAGAGGTATAACGGACCCTGATAAAGCTTCGGAACTGATTTATAATCTGTTGGCATCAGGTAAACCTTGTATGATTGCAAGGTATGGAAGTACAGAGATGTTTGCTCTAACCAATTATCTTGGTGTTACAGAGAAACATCATTCTGCTTGGAAGTATATTCAAGGAAAACAGTTTGCATGGTGGTGGGAGGATAATGTAAAAGACCAAATGACAAGATGGAGTGGCTTTTTCCCATCCACGGAAGAGAACTTAATGAGGTTCGGAGAAATGATGATTGAGGATAGCAAACAACTGGATATTCTTGGATCTTGGCTGGATAGTGAAAAGTATATTTTGGGGTCTGGCTTTAACAGATTTTGGCTGATTTTCCTAGATCCGTTTTGGACACCAAATCCTTGGACCCGTATCCTTGCTGAAAAAAAAGTTCTCGTTGTTCATCCGTTTGCCGAGATTATAGAATCGCAATATAGAAACTATCGTGATAAACTATTTCTTAATCCGTTGGTTCTACCAAAATTTGAATTAAAAACAATTAAAGCTATTCAGAGTTTAGGAGGAACAGAGGAGTACAGTTCATGGTTTGAGGCATTGGAAGTAATGAAAAGTGAAATGGATGCAGTTGATTATGATATCGTTTTATTAGGTTGTGGAGCTTATGGTTTTCCCTTAGCTGCTTATGCAAAGCGCAGGGGGAAACAAGCAATTCATATGGGCGGTTCATTACAACTGCTTTTCGGAATAAAAGGAAAGAGGTGGGAAGATCCGAATTATGCAATACGAGCAAGAGAAAAATGTCCAACATTGTGTTACCCAAGTTTGTTTAATAAATATTGGATACGCCCTTCTGATTATAGGACTAAAAAGACAGATGCTGTGGAAAATGGATGTTATTGGTAATAATAAATTGAAATATCTTATGAAGGTTATTAATATCAAAGATAGATTATTTAATATAATAAATATTGTTTTTTACCTGAAATCATTGTTTATGCCTCATTTGTGGGTACATTATGCCATTCCAAGATGGAAGAAGGACAATTGTAATTGGGGTGATGATGTTAATGCTATATTATGTCAAATGATTTCTGGTAAAAAAGTAATACCATATCAATATTCATGGTTTAAAAGGAAACATTATACTTGTATCGGCAGTGTTTTGCAATGGTATAGCTCAAAAGATGCTATAGTATGGGGAAGTGGTTTGTTGGACTATTGTAAAATAGTTGAAAAGCCCTTTAAGGTGTATGCTGTTAGGGGACCTTTAACTCGTCAATGTTTGTTAGATAATAACATTGAATGTCCAGAAATATACGGAGATCCAGCATTGTTGTTTCCCTATTATTATTATCCTAAGATCAAAAAGACATTTCAGGTTGGGGTCATATGTCATAAATCTGAAATAAAAGAAATTAAAGGTAAGCTGTCGGACAATCATTCTGTCTTGTTTATAGATATAGTAAAATACGGGAGATGGTCTGATTTTATAGATAAAATATTATCCTGCGAAGTGATTTTGTCTAGTTCTTTGCATGGAATAATTATTGCCGATGCTTATGCCATTCCTAATCAATGGAGTACATTTACTGAAAAAAATGCTGAAGGAGCTGAATTTAAATTTCATGATTATTTTTTGTCCGTAGAAAAAAATATAGATAAGCCTTCAAAAATCTTATCTTTTACAGATATAGATAACGTTGTGAAAATGGTATTACAGAATTGGTCCAAACCAAAGTTTGATAAAGATAAATTGTTGTCAGTTTGTCCTTTTAAATAAAAACAATTGTTATGTTTAGTAGGGTTTTTTATTACATTTTTGTTGCGTTTTCTTTGATTGAGCTATTTGAACGCTCTTCTTTTCCTTTACCATTAGGAACTTATGTATATGCAATTTTTATATACTTTTGGCTTATACAAATCTTTATCTACATAAGTAAAAACTATAAATATATTTCTTTCAATTATAATGGAAATAAAATAATAGCATGCAATGTTGTTTGTAGTTTAATAATGATTATTAGAGGCTTGAGCCATAGTGATAATTATTGGCAATATAAAGATGTTCTTTTAAATAGTGGACCCTCTTTGTTTTTTTTCCTTGCCATATATTTGTCTACTGAAATTCATTTTTGTGCAAAATGCCTTTCTTATATAATAAAATACTACCTGTTGGCAAGTGTTTTACTAATTAATGATGCAAGATTAGCTAATACAGGTAGAATAATGTGTAATACACTTCCTCTTTTAGGTTATTTCATGAACAAATATAAATGGTATATTATAATTTTTACTTTATATAGTTTAACTTTAACATGGGATGCTAGAGGATGGGTGTTGCGAGCTTTATTTGGTTTGGTATTAGGATTGTACTATATATTTGTCCAACAGAAAATACAAAGATTGAGTAAAAAAATAATGAATATTGTTTTTTCTGTATTACTTATAGCCCCTCTTGTCTTTTCTTATTTGGGATATAAAGGCATTTTTAATGTATTCGATATGCAGTCTTACATGGATAATTCCTCTATGAGTGAAGATGATTTAGTTGATACACGATCATTTCTCTATATATTAGTACAAGAAAAATTGGAAGCTTCAAAATCTGTTGTAGGAGGTGTCGGATTGGCTGTTAGTTATTGGGATGATTTTAATGCAGAATCTAATGTAAATGAACTTCGAAAGATTGGAAGAACTTCTACTGAGTCCGGGCTTCTTAATGTATATTTTTGGGGTGGTATTATAGGAGCTTTTTTATATAGTATGATATATTGGATGGCTGCTTATTATGGAATTTTTAGGTCAAAAAATAATTTTTGTAAATTAATCGGCTTGTTTATAATTTTTAGATGGGTCATATCTTTTGTTGATGAACCTAATGGCTGGGTCTGCAGTAATATTATGCTGTATTTTTTTATGGGTATTTGTCTCAACAAAAAAAATAGAAACCTTGATGATGAATTTATGCAAAGATATTTAAAAATAGAGTAAGGATGAAGGTATTATGGTTGAGTAATTCTGCCTTTGTTTCTGAAAAAACAAAGGCTACCGGTAGTTGGGTACAGCCAATGGCTGAGCAGTTAGCTACCTCAATAGAAATGGTTAATATTACTGATGGTATAGTAGAAAAGCCTATATCTAGTAATTTTAAAAATATCAAGCAATGGATAATTCCTGCTACGGCAAGTAACTATGGACAAGAAGCATCTGCAGAAACTTGTACTATAGTGAAGGATATAATAGAAAAAGAAAAACCTGATTTGGTTCACATCTGGGGTACAGAGAAGTTTTGGGCTTCTATTTACCGTAAAGGATATATTTGTGTTCCTACTATTCTTGATATACAAGGTCTGCTTGCTCCTTATACAGAATATTATTATGGGGGATTGAGTATAAAGGAAATCTTCAAATCAATTCACTTGAAAGAATTCCTTATGCCTACAAGAACTCTTTTCCATAAAAAAGATGTTTTTAGAAAGAGAGGAGTGGCAGAAACTGCTAATATCAAGTCATTCAAGCATATCTCTTATCAATCTCAATGGGTAAAGAATTATATTTCATTTGTCAATCCAAGCGCAACGCTTTATCCTACGAAAATTATGCTTCGTAAAGCCTTTATTGAATCACAAACATGGGCTTTTCATAATGTAAGGGATTCACCAATCGTTTTTTCTACCTGTTCTGCTGCTGTTACTTATAAGGGGATGCATATTATCATAAAGGCTATAGCTTTGCTTAAGAGTAAATATCCTAAGATAAAATTGAAATTAGCAGGTAATATCAATGTGGGCAATAAACTGTTAGACGGTTATTCGGTTTTCTTGAACAAGCTAATAAAAAAGTATGGATTGCAAGAGAATGTCATATATCTTGGATCTTTAGATGAAAATCAAATTATCACTCATCTACAAGAGGCTAATGCTTGTGTAATACCTTCTTTCATAGAGACATATTGTTTGGCTTTCGCAGAATCGATGATAGTTGGTACTCCAACCATAGCTTCATTTGCTGGTGCTATGCCGGAATTAGCTGAAAATGGCAAAGAGGCTTTATTCTACAATTCCGTTGATTATTATGCTTGTGCTGCTTTAATAGATAAGGTGTTACAAAATAGGGGGCTTGCAGAAAAGTTATCCGAAAATGGTAGGACAAGGCGAATGAAGGAGAATAATATGGATACTGTAGTAAAAACACAGTTGGAAATATATAATGAAGTATTAAGTTATGAATGTAGCATATCTGATTTATAACTCTTTAGTAAAATTATGTTAGATTCAAAGTATGATGGAATTTTCCAGTATCCGCAAATCGTGCAGGATTACTGGAAGAACGAGCCCAATTATCTTATAGAATATGATGAATGTTGTGATTCTAAGGATTATTGTGCCATCTATTTTTGTAGTAATGATATTTGGTTTCCGCATACGGAAGAGATATTTCGCAAGCGAATTGTTGAGAAAAATTTCTTTGAGTGGTATCATTGTCGTATAGAAAAAGCTTATAAACATATATTTGTGCGTGATATCTTCAAACAGTGGTATCTTACAGGCATCAATGGACAGATAAATTCACCACAAAAAATGTTGGAATTCTTAAAGCAAGAAACAGATGGCTTTAAAGTTATAACAATAGGAAGTTCGGCTGGAGGTTATGCTTCTGCTTTATTCGGACCAAAATTAAAGGCAGAAAAATCAATCTGTTTCAATGCCCAGTTTTGTCTAGAAAGATTGGTAAACGAAAGCAGTCTTACTATTTCTCCACTTTTGTTTAGTATATTTAAAAAGAATAATAGGGAAGCCGTTAATATATTAAACGATATCGACACGGACTCTCCGATATATTATATTTATTCAGATAGGTCAAGGTGGGATGTTGAGCAACATGAGTATACTAAAGGGGTGCAGAATGTTAAATGCATAGAGTTTAACTCCTCAAAGCATGGCATTCCATTCTTAAAGGTTGCTCTTCCTAAATTCATAAATTTGGAGGTTGGTCAATTGGATGAACTAACACGAAAAGTTCAGCATCCACTACTATTTACAATTAAGTTTGTTGGTATATATAAAACGATTTCTGGCTTCGTAAGCCAGGCTTATAAAGCGTATAAAAAACGACATTAAAATAATGAATAGCAGAGTTTCTTTGGATATTTAAATAAAGATTTTGTATTAGTAGTATTGTTATTCATGAACAACAGATATCTAAAATATGGTTATACAAAGAATTAAATCCATTATGAAGGAATCTCATTTCATAATGAAAGTCATAGCAAGAATATATCGATTTATGCATTATAATAATGCATGGAAATATCGAATCTATGGAGGCAATAGTATATCACTTAGTGGGGCTTTCCTTAAAGAAACATCGTTTGATATATCAGGACGAAACAACGTTATCATTGTTGGTCCAAAAGCCAGATTGTTCAATTGCAAGATAAAGATTATCGGTGATGGTAACCGCTTGGAGATAAAAAGTGGTAGCACTATCATCAGTAATACTTCTTTTTGGATGCAGCATGGAAAAAATGAAATCATTATCGGACATGATTCAACTATTGAAGGTGGACATTTAGCTGCAATCGAAGGTACCAAGATTACTGTAGGTGATGATTGTATGTTTTCAAGTGATATTGAGATACGTACAGGCGATAGTCATTCTATTATCAATACTGTTTCTGATAAACGAATAAATCCTTCGGATGATGTAATTATTGGTAATCATGTTTGGCTTACAGCTCATGTTAAAGTTATGAAAGGATCTGTTATTCCAAATAATTCAATTGTCGGAAATTCTGCCATAGTGACCAGCAAGTTTGATAAAGAAAACTCCGTGTATGCTGGCATTCCTGCAAAGCATATTAAGGATAATATTAATTGGGATAGATATTTAAGATAATTATATGAAAACAATAGCAGTGCTCCTTACGGTGTTTAACCGCAAGGACAAAACATTACAATGCCTGAAAAGGCTATATGACTTGTTGCCATTGGATGGCTATCAGGTGGATGTGTATCTCACTGACGACGGATGTACAGATGGTACGCCGGAGGCGGTGGCCGAACAATTTCCACAAGTAAATGTAATACATGCCAAGGGCGATTTGTTCTGGAATCGTGGTATGTGGACAGCATGGGACACTGCTGCAAAGGCTAAGGACTATGACTTCTATTTGTGGCTCAACGATGATACCTTTGTTTATGGGAATATGTTGAAGGTTCTTACTGATGCTGCTGTTGAGACAAACGAAAAGGCAATCATTGTAGGAGCAACAGAGGATACCGGACACTCTTGTATTACTTATGGTGGCAGATTACGTGGAGGAGTCATTCCGAAGCCGAATGGTAAATTAATCCCAGTTGATTACTTTAATGGAAATATCGTATTGATACCTCGGGCGGCTTATAATGTTCTTGGCAATCTTGATTATTACTTCACCCATAGCAAAGGCGACTTTGATTATGGTATGAGGGCAAAGAAGGCTGGCGTAGCCATGTATCAGACAGGAGAGATATTAGGTGAATGTGATGAGCATCCAACATTAGATAAGTGGTGCAATCCCGATGTTCCTTTTGCTCAAAGATGGAAAATGCTGAATAGACCTAATGGTATGCCTCCAAAGGAGACGTTTCATTTGGATAAAAGACATAAAGGACTTGTTACGGCAAGTTTCCATTATTTTACAATTTATCTGAGGTGCTTGTGTCCTATGCTGTGGAATTTAAAATCTTAAATATTTATCTTGGGCTTTGTGCCTTTAGTTTTTTCTTTTATAACAGAAAAATAAGGGGAAAGAAGATGTCGTTGGTAAGTAATTTTATATGGTTGTGATATGAGTTGGAAAGAATGTAAAAGTTTGATATATAGAGATTTGAAAAAGATTGGGGGGGGTAATCTATGGTATAGGTTGTTAACAAATCCTTCTTTTAAAATAACTTTTTGGTATAGAATAGGAAGGTATTTGTTGCTAAATAACCATAGATTTCTTCTTGCATTCGTTAAGTTGATACATCGTCATCATGAAACCAAATATGGTATTCAGGTCTCTTTCTCCAATGATATTGGCGGAGGTCTGTGCTTTAGCCATTTTTCTTGTATAGTGATAGGTTGCAAGAAAATAGGAAAGAATCTGACGATTTACCAAGGTTGCACTATTGGAGGAGTTCATGGTAAGGGAGCCCCAACTATAGGTGATAATGTCGTAATGTATGCAGGAGCCAAAGTTGTTGGAAAGATTAAAATTGGTAATAATATTGTGATTGGAGCTAATGCAGTCGTTGTGGATGACGTTCCAGACAATGCCGTTGTTGTAGGTGTGCCAGGGAAAGTTGTATCTCTGAATGCTTCAAAGATTACAAAATATTTCAATTGAGAGAATATGAGAAATGATAAAGTTAAAATGCTGGTATTTCATCCGGTAATAGCTCCTTATAGAATTGATTTCTTTAATGAGTTATATTCACAGTTTGGAGCTGAAGTTTGTTTGTTCTATAGAAACTTGAGGTCTCAAAAATTTGATTATGAGAAAATAGAAAAACAGTTCTTGTTCAATCCTATCTATATTGAAAAAAAAGGTAGCTTTGTTTCATGGGTGAAGAAAATAGTTCATCAATTATCTGTTTCTAAGCCAAATGTTGTATTGGTAAGTGAGTTGGGCGTACCGACTTTAATTACAATCTTATATAAGTTTATTACTTTTAAGCGCTATAAAATTGTAAGTATGATAGATGATAGTTATGATATGGTGGCAGGCGATAAACAATTTTCTTGGAAGCATAAATATGCAACGAAACTACTGATGCCTTTATTGGATGAGGTTATCAATGTGGAACCAATGGTAACTGATTTTTATAATACAAAATTTAATAAAGGATTTTTTTTCCCAATTATCACAAGTGATAAAATTGCTAAGCAATGTCTTGAAAAAGTTATTCCTATAAGCAATGAATATATAAAAACATATCATCTGCAAGGGAAGAAAGTTCTTTTATTCGTAGGAAGGTTGGTAAAAATCAAGAATGTGTCGTTTGCTATTAAGGCTTTTATGAAAGCGAATATTCCTAATAGCGTTTTTGTTATAGTTGGAGATGGATCGGAAAGAAAGAACTTGGAGTCTTTAGCTCAACATTTCGAAAATATTATTTTTACGGGCAGGTTGGAAGATGATGAATTGTACGCTTGGTATAATATTGCCCAATGCTTTACTTTGCCAAGTCTCCAAGAACCTTTTGGAGCTGTTACAAACGAGGCCCTGCAAGGAGGTTGTAAGGTATTAATAAGTAAGGTTGCAGGTAGTTTATGCTTGGTTGAAGAAGGTAAAAACGGTTATCTTATAGACCCCAAAAATATGGATGACTATATAAAGAAATTGATATCAATATTGGATGATGCCGATGCCTGTGATACCATTCATAAAGTAAGACAAAATCTTATGATTTATACTTTCAATGACAAATTTGAAGGCTTTTACAATAAAGTTCAAAATTTAATAAAATAAGTAAGTACTCAAATTTGGGCTTAAATTAGAAAGAAGGATCTTTGCTGCCGAATGATATATATAGTTTTTAATTTTTCAATTATAATCTTTGAAAAACTATGTACAACAGTGAAGATTTGGAACTTTTTCGATAAGTCATGAGCAAAGCAAGCTTGCTTGAACTTTGCCATGGCGAGAAAAAGTATGAAACTTTTTCGATAAGTGAGAACAATGAAAGCTTGCTTTTAAATTGTCGAGCGAAGAATTTTCATGCAAACTAGCGCAGAGCCAAACTTGTTTGAGCTATGCTGAGTGCAGCCGAAAATCACTTGTGTGTAAAATGTATGAAATAGTTAATAAACAAGTAAAATTTTTAACATCTCAATATGTAGGCACTTGTAAAAGTGCCTATACAAAGGGCTATGCCCTAAATTGAGTACTAACTTAATTTTCTTTGAATATGGAATGGATATCATCTTTCTTAAACAGAAGCGTACCAATAGACTTGGATATTGTGTGAAGTGTCTATGAATATTGATTTGTTTCTTCCCTATGATGAGTAACTGATAATCACAAACAGAATAGATTCTTTATAAACTAATAATTGTGAGATAATGGATAATCAAATATCAATAAATTTATTCAAACAGCTAAATAAAGAAAATATTAAATACGCTGTTTTACGAAATTATAAAACATTGCCGGAAAGTCTTGGAGGTAGTGATATCGATCTTTGGGTTTGTCGTAAAGATGTAAAAGACTTTTTTCGAATAATAGAGAATGTTGCAAAAGAGCAGAATGCACATATGGTTTCTTATTTACCAGATACGCTTTGCCCAAAAATATGCTATATGAATAGTGAATGTGGTATTCAAATAGATGTTTTCTGTGGATGTATTCCTTATCAAAATACAGAAATGATTCAGGGAGAGGTGATACAGAAACATATACAAAAATACAAGGATATATATGTGTTAAATGATCAATTAGCCAATTTAGTAGCATTCATAAAGGAAATCGTAAACAATGGTACGAGTGGCGAAAAGTATATAAAGCCTCTCTATGATAATGCAGACTTATATTCTTTAGAATATATACAAAGTGTTTTAACATTGTTCTCTGCTCATTTTTCTGAGGCCTTGCATGAAGCAATACAAGGTAAACAATTAGTTCATAAGTTTGAAAAACTTAAAAAACTTGGGCGTTCTTCCTTAAAAACAAACAATATTTTTTTGCATAAAATATCTAAAGTATCACGATTTTGGAACAAACCAGGATATGTTATTTCTGTTCAAGGAACAGATGGAAGTGGTAAGAGTACTATAATTGACGCAATTACTCCTTGGTTAGAAGAGGCTTTCCATAATGGAATTATCTATAATCACTTGAGACCTAATGTATTGCCAGATATGGGAGTCGCATTAGGAAAAAAAGAGGCTTTAAAAGATGGTGAAAAGCCAAAAGTGGTTTCTGATCCGCATTCACAGAAGCCATCAGGCTTTATCGGTTCTATTGTTCGCTGGGGCTATTATATGATGGATTATACTTTTGGGTACGCAAAATCTATATATCCTAAAATCGCAACAAAAGCGAAGGTCTTTATATTCGATCGTTACTATTATGATTATTATATAGATCAACGTCGCTCTCGCACATCCTTGCCTCAGTGGGTTCTTCGGTTTGGGGAAATCTTCGTGCCTGTCCCAGATTTGATACTTTGCTTAGGTGGAGACCCTAAAAAAATATATGAGCGTAAACCTGAGACAAGTCTTGAAGAGGTTACAAGACAGACCAATGTGCTGAAACGCTTTTGCAACAAACGTAAAAATGCAGTTTGGGTTGATACGACACTTACGCCTAAAGAAAGTATACGACTTGCTAAAGAGGCAATATTGGATATGCTGTCGAAAAGATTTAATAAAGTAACTTTCTTATGAGAATCTTGGTAAATTGTTATGCTTGCTCTCCTTATAAGGGGAGTGAGCCTGGTATGGGATGGAATTTCGTAAAAGGACTTGCGAAATATCATGACTTGTATATTTTGACGGAAAGTAAATTTAAAGAAGATCTTGATAGATATTTTGCAACTAATCCAGACGAAAAAAGTAATAAACATTTCTTTTTTATTAAAAAGAATCGTCATAAAACATTGCGTAAAATATGGCCGCCATCATATTATTGGTTTTACAATCAGTGGCAAAAGAAAGCTTTCGAGTTGACAAAAGATTTGGATGCAAAATATAATTTTGATTTGATACACCAATTAAATATGGTTGGTTATAGAGAGCCAGGTTATTTATACAAGCTTGACAAACCTTTCGTTTGGGGGCCGATGGGTGGTTTTAATATAACGCCATGGAAGTTATTGCCATCAATGGGTATAAAAGGAATGGTCTTTTATGGTATGCGCAATATTATAAATTCTTGGCAAATGAAACATTCTGTTCGTGTAGCAGAAGCAGTGAATGAAAGTGATTATATAATAACTGCCACAGAAGATGACCATAACAGCGTATTGAATTTGTGGAATAAAGATAATGTGGTAATACCAGAAGTCGGTTTTCAAACTTCTGCCAAGCACCAAGCTAACAGCCGTGTCGGAAAATTAAAAATATGTTGGTCAGGATTGCATGTTCCAAGAAAATCTCTGAACTTGCTCTTAGAGGCTATGGCTATGTTAAAGAATCCCGATAAAATGGAGTTACATATTATAGGTGAAGGAGAATGTACTAGAAAATGGAAATATTTAAGTAAAAAACTTGGGCTGAAAAACATTATATGGCACGGATGGGTAGAAAAGACAGAAGCTATGGAGATTATGTCCGCATGTGATGTTTTTGTGATAACAAGTTTGAGTGATGCTACATCGACTGTACTTCTTGAAGCATTGTCTATGGGGTTGCCTGTAGTTGCAACAAACCATCTTGGTTTTGCCAATGTTATAACAGATGCTTGTGGAATAAAAATAGATTTGAAAAATCATAAACAGGTTATTCGTGATTTTGCTTTTGCTATAGAAAAGCTAGAAGGTGACGAAAAATATCGTCAGAAGTTGTCTCTTGGAGCGTTGGAACGTGCAAAAGATTTTTCTTGGGAGAGCAAGATTGATTTGATTGATAAAATATATCAAAATGTAATAGAAAAGCATAAATCATGATGAAACTATATAGATTTAAAACATTTACGACTTCCTATTATTTTCCTCACTTGGACTCTTCTCTACAATATATGTATGGCTTGTATAGCCCATACGGAGGGCGATTGTCGAAAATATATTGGTGGCTGTTTCAACATTCTTCTGTTGTGAGGGCATTGACATCTGTGAATGAGAAAGATTTGGAGTTCCCTTATTCAAAAATTAAGGCGTCTGATGGAAATGACACGCTGATGTCTTTCAATATGGGGAGTCCCGGTGTTGAGCAGAAAATTTCGATATTGGGATATGATAATAAATTAAATATTCCTTTTTTTGCTAAGTTTTCGCAAAAGCCGCGAGCTATGGCTTTGACACGCAATGAGGTGCTCGTATATCGTTTGCTTGATGGTACTGGTCTTACACCTAGGCTGTTAAAAGCGGTAGATACTGAAGACTATGTTTATTTGAAAGCAGAGTACATTAATGGCATACGACCAAAGTCACGAAATATTACCCAAGAAATACTTCATTTGTGCCTTCCATTAGTTAGTCGCCATCTTACAGAGCAAAGAACAGATGCCAATGGTTTAAAGATGGGACTTAGTCATGGTGACTTCTGTCCATGGAACGTGCTTGTATCTAATGATCAGATTCGGCTTATTGATTGGGAACTTGCTGCAGATCGTACGTTAGGTTACGACCTTTTTACGTATATCTGTCAAGTTGCTATTCTTTTTGAGCCCGAGAAGCAACTTCTGCTTGCAATAGATGATAATATGAGATACGTAAAAGAATACTTCTATAACTTTGGTATCACTGATTACAAGCCATATCTGAAAGCTTTTGCCATGCAGAAATGGGAGTATGAGGAAGGTAAAGGAAACACTCGACTATCTGAAAAATATAAGGAGCTTGCCAATATCCTTTAGCCCTATCTGATGAGACGATTTTTTAGTATGTGGGTACAACTGTAACGGATGGGGGCAAGCTTTTGATGTACTTCATATATTTGAAGATGAACTAGGTTTTAAAATGCCTTTCAGATATTGTAAGATAGGAGGACGAGATATTTTAGAAGAATGTCATACATAGTAATAAAACCAAAGATACTTTTTATCATGCACATGCCGCCGTCTGTGCGAAGATAAGATTTTGGTATTGAAAAGTGATCTGTATAGAAGGATTGTTGGGACAGAGTTCTTTGTGTCTACAGCATTTAAACGTTGGCTTGTAAATGTTGGAATGGCAGAGATTCGGGATAAAGGTAATAAATTAGACAATCTCGAAGAAAATGTAACTTACGCTAATACAGATGAAAATGATGATAAAAACAAGTATCTTTTCAGAAGAAGAAAAAGTACGATCTTTAGAGAATGACTACAAAACGGCTATTTCTAAAGACGTGAATTCTAATATTGCCATTGCAGCTTATCATGAATGGCATAGTGCCGCTGTGATTTACTTAGGGAAGTATTTTACAAATGCTGATGCAGACTTTGCTCGCTTTAAGAACATTGACAATACTGGCAATGGATATACATTGGAAAATAATTTTGATGGTTTGTATTCTATTTATAATTTTATGATGTCACAAGTAAATAATATTGACAAAAATCAGATGGGAATAAAGAAATCTCCTATGGTTTTCATAAGCCATTCATCAAAAGATAAGAAATTTGTTGAGGCTTTAGTCGAACTTTTAGAATCAATTGGATTTGACGAAAACAATCTCTTCTGCAGTTCTGTAGATGGTTATGGAATTGGATTGGGTGAAGATATTTTCAATACATTGAAGAATTTATTTTTGGAACACGAACTATATGTATTGTTTGTTCATTCTCCAAGGTATTATAATAGCACTGTCTCAATGAATGAAATGGGGGCAGCTTGGGTGTTGCGTGCAAACTACTATTCTTTGTTGACAAAAGACATGAGCTATAATGAAATGAGTGGAGTGGTAAACTCTAACTCTATAGCAATTAAAGTTGATAGCGATGATGCTAAAGCAAGGTTGACCGAATTGAAAGAAAAACTATGTGCAGCCTTTTCGTTTAAAGATATTAGTGGAGTTAAATGGGAACGTAAACGTGATAAGTTTTTAGAGGTTGTGAATTCCATTGATATTACTTCTAATGATAACAATCTTTCAGATAGTGTTGACAAGGAATATAAAAGACTACAAATAGAGAAGATGAGAAAGGAAGCTGACGAGCAGAAAAAAGCGATTATTCGTAGCGAAATAATCAATCTTCAAGCAGGAAGTAGAATATTGAAAATATCAAATAAGGGAAAAAGCACAGCTAAAAATTTAAAGATTGAATGGCTAAATCCTGATGACAATATCATGGTATTATCTAATCTTGGGGAAATAGGAGATTTAACCCCAGGCAATGCCAGGTTGTTTAATATGGTTTTGTCTATAGGTCATTCTGAAACAATGGATTTACGTTATACATGGAGTGATGAATTCTCTGAAGAGAACCTGTATGATGAATCTATTCAAGTCTTTTGATTTTAAAATCCATGTGGAATTTATATAAAGATCAGTTCTATAGATAAATAGAGCACCATGAAACCAAAGATACTTTTTATCATGCACATGCCGCCGCCTGTGCATGGTGCTGCTATGGTGGGGCAGTATATCCACGATAGCAAGTTGATAAATGGGGAGTTTGATTGTCATTATATCAACCTGACTACTGCGAAGAACTTGCAGGACATCGGGAAGGTGGGGATGAGGAAACTCTTTGATTTCTTCAAGCTCCTAAGGAAGATACGGCATGAGGTGAAGGTGGTCAAACCTCAATTGGTGTATGTTACGCCTAATGCTTGTGGCGGTGCTTTCTATAAGGACTTTGTGGTGGTTCAGATGCTGAAACGTCTGGGTTGTCAGGTGGTGGTGCATTACCATAATAAAGGTGTGGTAACTCGTCAAGACAGGCGTTTGGACAATGCTTTGTATAGACGGTTCTTTAAGGACATAAAGGTGATTCTGCTTTCGGAATGTCTTTATGATGATGTGAAGAAATATGTGAAGAGGGACAATGTGTTCGTATGTGGCAATGGTATCCCTTCGGCTTCTATAGAGAGTTTTGTATCGGCTCCTTTTGATGCGGCATTTCCTGAAGATAAGATTCCTCATCTCCTGTTCCTTTCTAATCTTCTGATAAGCAAGGGTGTGGTTGTGCTGCTTGACGCCTTGAAGATCTTGAAGGAGAAGGGGAGCCGCTTTGCCTGTGACTTTGTAGGAGGTGAAACGGTGGAGATGGATGCTGCTATGTTTCAGGCTGAGGTCGTAAAGCGTGGGCTTGAGGGTATGGTGGTGTATCATGGCAGGAAATATGGAAAGGATAAGGAGGCGTTTCTGAATGCCGCCGATATTTTTGTCTTCCCTACTTTCTATCATAACGAGTGCTTCCCGTTGGTATTATTGGAAGCTATGCAGCATCGCCTACCGTGTGTTTCTACCACAGAGGGTGGAATCCCCGGTATTATAGATGAAGGCAAGACAGGCTTCCTCGTCCCAAAGTATAATGCTGCAATCTTAGCCAACAAGATAGAATTCCTCCTCTCCGACTCTGCCATGCGCCAGCGTATGGGCGAGGCAGGAAGAGAAAAGTTTGAGAAGGAGTTTACATTGGAGGTGTTTGAGAAGAGGATGGCGAAGATTTTAAAAATATGTGTTTGATTTAAATACTGATATGTTTCGATTAAAAGATTTAAATATACTTGGTAGCAAGGCGGAGCTTGCCTTGCTGCCTGAGGGTAAATTGCTCATTAACACGATTAATGCACATTCGTACAACACTGCACGTAAGGATGGGTTGTTCGCTGAGGCACTGACAAATGGTGATGTGCTCATTCCGGACGGAGTGAGCATCGTGAAGACGTGCCGATGGATAAAGGCGAAGAGCCAACCGAAGGAACGTATTGCAGGATGGGATTTGTTCGAGTTTGAAATGAACAAACTCGAAGAATGTGGAGTGAAGAATGTTTCCCGTGAGCGTCCGCTCACGGTTATGTTCATGGGCAGCTCGCAGAAGGTGCTCGACCTGATTGTGAAGCGGGCTGCGGAGGTGTACCCGCATCTGAAGATTGTGACCTACTCGCCACCGTACAAGCCTGAGTTCTCGGAGGAGGACAATAAGGCTATCATTGATGCTATCAATACTGCTGATCCTGACTTGCTCTGGATTGGTATGACTGCGCCAAAGCAGGAGAAGTGGACTTTCTCGCATTGGGATGAACTGAACATCCATTGCCATGTAGGTACCATCGGGGCTGTGTTCGACTTCTTTGCTGGTACGGTGGAGCGTGCTCCTATGTGGTGGCAGCGTCATGGTTTAGAGTGGCTTTATCGACTGCTGAAGGAGCCGAAGCGCATGTGGCGCAGGTATATCATTGGCAATACGCTGTTCCTTTTCAATATTGTCTTTCGCGAGAGATGGTAAAGGATATTTACTACAAATTCATACAATTCTCGCTTGGTATTTACGATGGTCGGGAGTTCGTTGACGGGTCGGCACTGATTGGCTTCGATTGGGAGCGTTTCTTTGGTTTTGCCAGGAAGCAGACGTTAGTGGGCATCATCATGGAGGGCATATCGAAACTGCCGAAAAGCGTGGCACCAACGCAGAAACTGCTGATGAATTGGTTCATGGCGAGCCAAGATATACGTCGACAGAATTGGATGCTAAACGAAGCCACCGTCGATATATATAATAAGGTGAGGGCTGCGGGCTACGACTGTTGCATACTAAAGGGACAAGCGAATGCTGCGATGTACCCAAATCCGGCTGCGCGTACCCCTGGTGATGTGGATATGTGGGTGAAGGCATCGCGTGAGGAGATACGTGCGTTGGCTCATTCGCTGGCAAAGGAAAATGGACGCGTGGACGAGGAGAGCTTCAGCCATATCGCTATCACTCTGAATGGTGTATGCGTTGAGCTGCATTACACACCGGGCTTCATGGCAAACTTTGTGTATAGCCGTCGTTTACAACGATGGTTTGCGGATAGCATCGAGGGGCAGTGTCGCAATATGATTGCGTTACCGGATGAGGCTGGTGAGGTTGCCTCCCCTACTCCTGCGTTCAATGTTGTCTATCAGTTGTACCACCTCTATCATCATTACTTCTATGAGGGTGTCGGACTACGCCAAGTGGTAGACTATTACTACGTAATTTTGAATTTTGAATTAGGAGTTTGGAATTGTCGCTTATGCGATGAGGAGTTGAAGAATTGTGAATTGGAATTTCAAAACTCAAAATTGAATAATTTAAAATCGGCAAAGCCGATAATTCAAAGTTCAAAACTCAAAATTCAAAACTCGCTAAAGCGTCTCGGCTTATGGAACTTCGCAGGTGCGATGATGTATGTGCTGCATGAAGTGATGGGATTGTCGGAGGAGCTGATGATTGCACCGATAGACAAGACACGTGGACGGATGTTGCTCGACGACATTCTGCATGGTGGCAATTTCGGACATCACGACAAACGCCATGCGTGGGGACACGATACTTATAAAGACAACGGCTTCAAGCATGGAGCGTTGGGGCATAATCTGTTAAGATTATACCGTGACGCTCGTCTGCTTAGATATTATCCTGCGGAGGCACTAAGCGAACCGCTATTTAGAATTTGGCATTTATTTTGGAGAATGAGAAATAAGAAATGCTGACGCAAGCTTTACTTGCGCCCTGCCTTCCATCCGCCTGTTCCGTAGCATCCATGCTCTGTCACAATAACAACCTTATTGCCGTCGAGCACCTTGCGCGGACTATGCACCTTTGCGTCATTCGTTGCGCCGTTGATAGCGGTCGGTTCGGTGACAACAAGGTGCATTGTTGTTTCTACCCCACTGTCGTATGTGGTGGCGGTGATGGTTGTTTCGCCTACGCTAAGGAGCGTAACGTAACCACCTGTGACGGTCGCAACGCTCTCGTTTGAGCTCTTCCAATGCAAGCGTTTGTCGGTAGTGGTCTTCGGCATGAATGTCGGGTGCAATCCAATGTGGGCAACATCTAACGATACCGTCATCTCTTCCTCTGCAAAGCTGATCGAACGCGATAGCTCGGGCTGCTTCTGCTCACCCTTGCGATAGAGGAACGGCAGGGGCAGGGTCTTAGATATGTAGAGGTTGAAGCGTGCGTAGCTGTTATCCGGAGTGCTGTAGCGCATTGTGCCGTAAGCTTCGTTGGTAGGAGTAAGCGTTGCGCCTTCGTGATCAAGTGCTATATTCCACTCGGTTATGCCCTCGTCCCATGCCAACTTCTGCTTGCCTGTCGCACCAAGCTGACGACCGAATTGGTCGGTGAGGGTCCAGTGCTGCTGGTCGGCAGACTTGTTCAGTGTGAAGCGTAGCACATCTGGGCAGGTAACGTCAGCCGTTGAGGTCACCGACACTACATCGAGATAGTTTGTCTCGTCCATGCCACCTAAGTCGGCAGCTGCCGATCCGTTGCGGTATATCATCACCTCGTCGCCCGCGCTGAGCGTGCTCTTCTTCGTCAGCTTTTCATACTGCCAGCCGAGCGGCGACTCCAAAGCTACATCAGCCTCATCGTATTCGATAGTGATGGCATCGAGATACACCGAGCCTTCGCTCTTGCCTCCAGCCACAACGATGCTCATGTCGTTGGTGGTGATGGCTGGTGCGTCTATCTGCTTCGTCACGTCGACATATACACCGAGGTCTTTCGATACCCACTCGCCGAACCAGTCGCTGCTGGCGAAGTCGACCGGTGCCAACGAGTAGAGCGTTGTGCCACCATCGTTGAGCGACACGCCCACCTGTCCTTTCTTGTTGTTTGAGCACATCGAGAACGTGATGCTGCGCACCTTGCAGCCTTGCCATCCTTCGAGGTAGAGCACTGCCTCGTGGTTGCGAGGTATCTGGTTGTAGCGGTTGCCCGTTGTTGCGCCGAACTTGTTCTCGAAGTCTACTCGCGAGTTGCGTGGCACCGTTCCACATGCTGCTATCTTGAACTCAGCCGTCTGCTTGTTGTATTCAACGATTTTGTACATCACTTCTGCAGCATCCGCTGCAACAGAAATCGTAAGGAACGCTGCTACAGTCATTGCCTTACGCACAATACCCATCAGATTTTTCATATCCTCGTTTTTATGCTTTTAGGTTGAGTGGTATGGGCAAGATGCTCATACCTCCTACCCTTTTTACTTTTTACTCTTTTACTTTTTCTGCAAAGGTACTGCTTTTTTATGTTTTCTGCTAAAAATACATTATCTTTGTGGGCTAAGTGTCGACAGCCGGGATTATATCCTAAAAACAGAATCAAATATGCCAGTATAAAGTGCAAGAATTGTAACTGGTTAACAAACAAGAAAGGAACAAACAATGAAAGGTTACGCAAAACCATTACATGAAATTATCTGTGGACCACAAATACAATTTGTTATACCTGTCTATCAGCGCAATTACGATTGGTTGATTGACAACTGTGACCAATTGTTTAGCGACTTGGTAAAACTAAGCCGCTCAAACAGACGTTCACATTTCTTTGGCTCTATTGTAACATCAGCAGCAGATAGCAGCTACAACAGATTGGTGATTGATGGTCAGCAGCGTTTGACCACCATTTCACTTCTTTTGTTGGCTGGCATAAAAGCAGTAAAAGATGGTGCTGTTGAGATTAGTGAAGAGTCAAAATTAGACGAAGCATATGAAGTATTCTTAAAAGCTAAGTTCTGTAACTCTGAGCGTAAAATCAAATTGGTTCCCATTGAGAATGACCGTATCGCTTACGATAAGATATTCAATGAAGAAGATTCTTTTGATGAGGATTCAAAGATTACTCGCAACTATCGCCATTTATATGATTTGTTGACGAGAAAACCGCAAGCACTCTCTTTCGACCAGTTGCTTGATGCCATTGAACGATTGCAAATCATATCAATAGAATTGGATAGCGATGATGATGCTCAGCTTATCTTCGAAAGTCTGAACTCTACAGGCTTGGCTCTAACCGAAGCAGACAAAATACGCAACTATCTCTTGATGTCTTTGACACCAGAGGAGCAACAAGTATGTTTCAAAAACTATTGGCAAAAGATAGAACAGTCAACAGAAAACCAACCTACAAAATTCTTGCGTGACTATCTCACCATACAGCAACAGTTACAGCGTCCTGTCCGTCAGTCAAACATCTACTACGAATGGAAAAAGTATATGGACGGACACGACCGCAAGAACGAATTAGTCAAGATGCTTGATTATGCACACTACTATCAGCAAGTGACAGAAGCAAAGCTATCTACGGCAAAACTTTCAGAGAAGATGCGTCACATCTGTAATATAGAAACAGATGTGACTAATGTATTCTTTATCCAATTCTTGAAATATGCATCTGCCAACAATCTTTCAGAAAATGAGGTATTCAAGGTGATTGATTTGGTTGAGAACTACTTGGCAAGACGTATCGTATGCAACATGCCAGGCAATGCTCTTACGCAAGTGTTCTGTGCTTTGCATAAAGATGTGTTAAAAAGCATAGAGGAATACAGTTCTGCTAATGTAGAATTAGACAACTCATACTCAGACATATTGGCTTATCACATCATGCGCCGTGACGGTAATTATCAATTGCCAAGAGATATGCAATTCGTGGAGTCTATCAAAACTCGTGATGCTTATCACATGTTGAAGCCATTCCAGATATTCCTCTTTGAACGATTGGAGAACTCTGTACATGGTGAATATAACGATGTGGCAACCGACATGAAAAAGAAAGATGCCACTATTGAGCACATCATGCCCCAAACGCTCAATGGTGATTGGAAAGCGATGCTTGGAGACAACTTTGAGGAGATACAAGACAAGTATCTCCATACATTTGCAAACTTGACTCTGACAGGTATAAATAGTGAGTTAAGCAACAAGCCATTTGAAATAAAACGTGATGGCAAGACAATAGGAAATGAGGTCTATCCTGGTTATAAAAACTCCAAATATCGCTTGACCAAGAGTGTTACTTCATGTGATAAATGGACAGAAATAGAGTTACAAAACCGATGCAATGAGATAGTGGCTACATTCTTGCGACTTTATCCATTACCACAAACAACATTCAAGCCATTGCCCAAACCTGTTGATGAAGTTTCTTTGGAGGATGAAACATTTACTCCAACAAACAGACAGCTAAAAGGTTTCCGTCTATATGACAACGAATATAGCGAAACGACATGGAAAGACATGCTACTGCGAGTGGTAAAAATGATAACAGAAAAATATCCAGATATTGTAGATTCTTTATATGATAAGGGGTCATACTTCTGGACATCAAAAACTGCGAACTTAGATTACTGCACACAAATCGGTGTCGATAAATACCTGTGGACTACCATGGGGAACAAAAGCAAGTTAGCGTGTTTGCGTTATCTATTTGAGAAATGCGACATAGCCGAGTCTGAATTGGTGATGTTGCTTGAACCTGTAAAAGAATAAAAGTTATGGCAGAAAATAACAACATACCGCAGTTCGTGAATAGCGACTCTTTTATGGCAGACAAGAACTATGTAAAATGGTTGTCTAACTTGAAGAAACGCTTCCATATGGCACAGCTCAAAGCAGCTGTCAAAGTGAATACGGAAATGCTCAAATTCTACTGGGGGTTGGGCGAGGACATTTGTGAGAAGCAGAAGCAATATAAATGGGGCGCAAACTTTATGAAAAGATTGAGCCTTGATTTGCGTGCGGAATTTCCACAAGCTGAAGGATTTTCTGTTGTCAACTTGTACTATATCAAACGTTGGTTTGTTTTTTATTCTTCGCATACAAACTTTTTTTACCAAGCTGGTAAAAAATTACAAGATGTGGAAAATTCAACAACACCAATGCCTAATATCTTGCTTCGTGTGCCTTGGAGACACCAGACTGTAATAGTATCCAAATGTGAAAACATAGAAACAGCTTTGTTTTATCTCAAAAAGGTGCTTGCTGATAACATGAGCCGTACCGAGTTAGTACATGCTATTGAAACCAAACTGTACGAGCACACCAGCAAGGCTTTGAATAACTTTGATGTTACACTGCCTCAACCTCAAAACGCACTGGCAACAGAGATAATAAAAGACCCTTATAAGTTGGATTTCTTCTCGTTGCCAAGCAAGTTCAACGAAATGGACTTGGAGAATAAGTTAGCAACCAATATTACTCGCTTCCTCTTGGAACTGGGTAAAGGCTTTGCGTATGTCGGTCGGCAGATGGAACTTGACACGCCAAGTGGCAAGTCTTACTTCCCCGACATGGTTTTCTATCATACTCGTCTGAAATGTTATGTGGTGATCGAACTGAAAGTGGTTGACTTTATGCCAGAATTCATTGGCAAACTGAACTTCTATGTTTCGGCAGCAGACGAATTGCTTAGAGGCGAGGGAGATAATCCGAGCATCGGCATTCTTCTTTGCAAGGACAAAGACTCTTCTGTTGTCGAATGGTCTCTGCGTGGCATCACGACTCCGTTAGGTGTGGCAAGTTACCAATTGCAGGAGGTTTATGAACGCACATTGCTTGAAATAAAGCAGGAAGCCTCAGAAGAGAACGCTTCAGAAGATGAAAAATAAATAATAGAATGTAACAAAATGGACTTATCAAAACACTTTGTTTTACTCAATGGGGAGCCTAAGACCTTACAAATAGACACCATACAAAAAAATGGGAATACAGGTTATAGTGTGCGTTTCAAAAACAACGGACGTACATATAACTATGCCTATAGCAAAGTAACTTGGCTTAGTACTCCTGAGTGGAAAGACCCCACACAATGTAAGGTATATATAAATGGAACATTGACACAAAATATAAGAGAAATATGGCGCTTCGACAATAACGAACATAGCTATTGGAGAATTATCTTTAACAATAATTTTGTATTGGATGATGCTTCTGGAAAAATCACAGTAGCACAATCCTGCCTACAAGAAACAGCCGCAAAGGATGTCCTTACCTACATGAAAAACGTGGCAACTATCAATCCTTTAGGCAGAGATGAACAGAATCATGAGGGAACACTATCGCAGATTTATAACAGTGTAGATTTTATTGATAAAGAGACAGCAGCTGCTTGCTACCTCAACCCTGCTAACAACAAGCCTAAGAAACGTTGTCATGCCGACTTGGTTTTTCCTTTTGGATGTAATACCAGCCAAAAGATTGCTGTAGCCAATGCCTTTGAACATCAAATAAGTGTCATCCAAGGTCCTCCTGGTACGGGTAAGACACAAACCATTTTGAACATTATCGCAAACATCATTAGACAAGGTAAAACGGTGATTGTTGTCTCTAACAACAATTCTGCTACAGCAAATGTGTTTGAGAAACTGGAAAAATATGGTATTGGCTTTATAGCAGCCTCACTTGGTAACAAAGACAATAAAGCTGCATTCATTGCTAATCAACCCATAATACCCACAGATCTTAATACGTGGGGGTTAGAACTCACAACCTATTTTAAAGTGAGACAGCACTTACATACTACCTCGCAACACTTAGACAAGGTTTATGAATTACAGAATGAACGTGCATTACTATTGCAAGAGCAACAAACGATAGGATTAGAGTGGAAACACTTCTGTAAGAACAATGGTATTGATGAAAATATAGAATTAGAAAACCATATCAATTCAAAGCGTATCTTATCCATTTGGCTAAGTTGCCAAATATGGACAGATGATAAGTATGTAAAATATACTCACGGAATTGGCAAATTAAAAGAACAAATCAAATGGTGGTGGATGAAATGGACATGTACCAACAGACTTCATATACAAAACAAAATTGACAAGAACAATTTGGCACCACTTATATTAGAACTTCAAACTTTATACTACAAAAATAAGATTCTGGAAATCGAGCAACGTATAGAAACAATCAATCAAGAAATGGCTTTATATGATGCAAAAGCATTGACTAATAATTTAGTCAAAGATTCCATGACACTCTTAAAATCGTCATTATACGACCATTATAAAGACCGAGAGAGAGTAGTTTTCACCGATACCAAGGACATGAAAAGGCAAGGTGTGATGATGAAGAATGAATATCCTGTAATACTCAGCACCACTATGTCTGCACGTTCATGTGTATTTGCAGATGAACCATACGATTATATCATTATGGATGAAGCATCGCAAGTTTCATCAGAAACAGGAACTTTAGCTCTTACCTGCGCAAAGAATGCCGTTATCGTAGGAGATACGAAGCAATTGCCTAATGTGGAAACAGAAGAGGATAGAAAAAAGTTGCAGATTATTGCTAAACCTTATAACATATCAGATGGCTACGACTGTTCAAAGTATAGTTTTTTAGAATCAATACTAAAAGTTATACCCGATATAACAGAAACAATGCTTCGAGAACACTATCGTTGCCATCCGCGTATAATCAACTTTTGCAATCAAAAGTTTTATGGTGGCAACCTGCTTATCATGACAGAGGATAAAGGTGAAGAAAATGTATTAACAGCCATAAGAACCGTTAAGGGTAATCATGCTATTAATCATCTTAACCAGCGAGAGATAGATGTGGTGAAGAACGAACTATTACCGACCTTGAAAGATTGCAGCAGTATCGGTATTGTAACTCCATACAATAATCAAGTGGATGCTTTCCGCCAACAGCTGAATGATATAAAGATCGGAACAATACACAAATACCAAGGTCGTGAAGAAGACACTATTATCATGAGCGTTGTAGACAATCAGATTTCTGAGTTTGCCGATGACGCAAAGATGTTAAATGTAGCAGTATCAAGAGCACAAAAGCATTTCTGCCTCGTTATGACCGGAAATGAGCAAGCAAAGCACCGCAACATCATGGATTTGTTGGACTATATTGCCTACAACAACTGTACTGTGACAGAAAGCAAACTGGCATCTATTTTCGACTATCTATATGACCAATATACAGAACAAAGAATAAACTTCCTCAAAAATCATCCACAAATTTCTGATTATGCGTCGGAAAATCTTACATATTCACTGATATGCGAGGTGTTGGCATCTAATCCTGATTATAGTTGTATGAAGGTGTTGTGCCATATTCCTTTACGACAAGTTATAAAAAATACATCACTGATGTCGGCAGAAGAATTAAAATATGCTGCAAACTATAACACACATCTTGATTTTCTCATAATCAACCGTATAGGGAAGCAACCCGTACTTGCCATAGAAACAGATGGATATTCGTACCACAATGAAAAAACAATACAGCATCATCGTGATATAATGAAAGACCATATTCTATCAAAGTATGGTCTACATCTACTACGTCTCTCAACAAAAGGCAGCGGTGAACGAGAAAAGATCGTAACAGCACTGAATAAAATTGATAATATACAATCATCTAAAAGATGCTGAGCATGTGCTCGCACCCCGAGTTCGACGACGAGATGCTGCCACTCAGCAAGGAGATGCGCTTGAAGGCGCAACGCTTCGTGAGGGATATATCTGTGGAAGAACAGCAATTCCACCGAACGCACGGAACACACAAAACATTGCTGCGGAGTATCTTCTAAGCAAAACGACGAGCATCCGCGTCGATCGATACGGACATCCGCGTCGGTCGATACGAGCATCTGCGTCGGTCGATGCGGACATCCGCGTCGGTCGATACGGACATCTGCGTCGGTCGATACGGACATCTGCGTCGGTCGACGCGGATGCTTAAAAACAAACATAAACATCAGAAATGAAACATCTTCTTATCATACTAAGCTGTCTCCTGCCCTGCCTTTGCTCAGCGCAAACCTTCAGCGGCGAATACACCGCAGAGTGGCAGTGGGACATGAAGCGCAACACCAACTGGCTGAACCTGCTGCGCTTGAACCTGAACGTGCCCGTCTTCGATGGCAAGGGCACCATCGAAGTCTCTACGCTGCACATAGCAAAAACTAATGAAACAATCATAGCCGACTGGCAGACGTTCTCGAACATTGAGGCAGAGAACAACGTTGCTGCCATCGCCGTATTGGGCTACATGCACGAGTGGCAGGCGGCACATCTGTTTGTCGGCGTGCGCAACGTGAACGAGGAATTCTTCACGTCCGACATCACCGCGCTCTTCATCAACAGCTCCTGTGGCATCTTCCCCACCATCGCCGCAAGCTACCCCATAGCCAACTATCCGTTCTCGGGGCTTACGGTCTACTTCGACGTGTCGAGGGGCGGCTGGACATTCAGAAACAGCCTGTACAACGGCACTGGCTACAACGGATGGAAACGTAGAGACAACCCGTTCCTCGTGCGACCGGCGAAGGACGGCGTGTTCAACATCTCGCAACTGGAGTATGCGCACAGCGGTGCGCACTACTTCGCCGGCGTGGCTGTCCACTCGCGGCAATATACCGTCGGCACGGATGGCGAAATGCCGTCTGCCGACGCTGCTGCACACAAGACCACCTGCGCCTGGTGGGCGTATGCCGAGCAGCCCGTGTGGTCGGCTGCCGACCGCTGCGTGACGTGCATGGCGCAGTACTCGGAGAACACCTGTCGCCAAAGTGCCTGCTACAGGTATGCCGAGGTAGGCTGCGCCTACTGCGACAGTATCAACCAGTGCGGATTGTCTGCTCAATGCGCTCGCTTCCGTCAAGGCACCGAGCACTCCGTTGAGCTGACATACCGTCGCCAACTGAACCGCCACATCGCACTACAGCCCTCCTTCCAGTACATCAACAACACAGAAGGCAACTTCACCGCGCTCTGCGCACGTCTGTACTACAGTTTCTGAGCAACTTTCCACAGAACCTTGCTGCGGAGTATATTCTTCCACAGAACACGCGGAACACACGGAACCGTCCAACGAAGTATATCCTCCCACAGATGACACTGATATTCACAGATTAGGAGCACGCACCCAAATTCTGTGAATTCCGTGAATTCCGTGGGAACCACATCGCACACAAACCATCTGTGCAAATCCGTGAAATCCGTGGGATGTAAAACTTAGAGTGAAGGCTGTGGGAGAAAAGAAATTCCACAGAACACGCGGAACACACAGAAACGTCCAACGAAGTATATCCTCCCACAGATGTTTTTACTTTTTTATTCTTTTACTTTTTTACTTTTAAATTATGTCAGAACACCTTACCAAAGACGCTATCGACCTCAGCACGCTGAGCATACCTCGCCTGTTCGGTCGCTATTTCCTGCCAACATTGTTCGGAATGCTCAGCATCTCCGCCATGTGCGCCATCGACGGCATCTTCGTCGGACATGCCGTGGGAGCCGACGGCATCGGCGCCATCAATATCTGCGTGCCAATAATGATGCTGGCTACGGGTCTCGGACTGATGATGGGCGCCGGCTGCTCGGTGGTGGCATCGATACACATGGCTGAGAAGAAGCTGAAGGCGGCGCGCATCAACGTGATGCAGGCGTGGATATTCACCTCGATTGTCATCTTAGCGATGATCATTCCGGTGATGCTCTTCCCTTCTGCTACGGGCAGACTGCTCGGTTCGTCGGAGGCACTGCTGCCTCTGGTGCGCGAGTATATGCTGGGCTTCATGCCGGGCGAGCTGTTCGGCGTGTGGTGCGCCCTGCTGTTGTTCGTGATACGATTGGACGGCAATCCGCGTCTCGCCATGTGGTGCAACGTGATTGCGGCTGTAGCCAACATCGTGCTCGACTGGCTGATGATAGTACACCTCGGTTGGGGACTTGCCGGCGCTGCCGTAGCCTCAACGCTGAGCATGATGATTGGCGGACTGATTGCGGCGTGGTACATGCTGTTCGCCGCGCGACAGTTACGCCCAATACGCCTGAAGTGGAGCCGCCGATCGCTACTCTACTCCGTGCGCAACATCGGCTATCAATGCACCATAGGCATATCGGCTCTCATGGGCGAAGGCACAATGGCGGTGCTCACGCTCGTGGGCAACTACGTATTCATAACCTATATGGGCGACCCGGGCGTGGGCGCGTTCGGCATAGCGTGCTACTACACACCGTTCGTCTACATGATAGGCAACGCCGTGGCGCAGTCGGCACAGCCCATCATCAGCTACAACTACGGCATCGGCAACACTCACCGCGTGCGCTCCACGCTGAAGGTGGCGCTGCTCACCGCCGTGCTGTGCGGCGGAGCCGTGAGTGCAACCTTCGTGCTGTTCCCCTACCAGCTGACGGAGCTCTTCGTGAGCACCACCGAGGCTGCCTTCCCAATCGCCGTCAAGGGTTTCCCATTGATGGCTGTCGCCTTCGTGTTCTTCATCGTCAACCTCATGTGCATCGGCTACTTTCAGAGTGTTGAACGCGTGCGCCCGGCAATGATGTTCGCACTGCTGCGCGGCGCTGTCTTCCTCGTGCCCAGCTTCATACTGCTGCCGAAGGTGCTCGGCGACAGCGGCATCTGGCTCGCGCTCGCCCTCTCCGAACTGCTCACCACAGCGTGTATCGTGGCGTATGCAGCACTGCGGAGATAGCTTGCCCCCCTAAAGACACCACATCCGCGCAATTAGTATCCGTTTTATCTTCATAAAAAGCTGAGTTCTTTTACTTCGTATATTATAAAAAAGTCATACCTTTGCACTGGATAACAGTATCATAACCGCAACAAATAAACAAAACGCATGAAAAACATAATCATGTCCCTACTCGCCATCTGCTGCTGTCCGGCAGCTATGGCTCAGCAGCAGACGACACGCAGCCTCTCCATCGAAATTCTTGGTGCGCAGAACGTCGCAGGCATCAACTACGACAGCCGTTTCAAGGGCAACTCGGGCTTAGGCTACCGCGTGGGTCTCGGCTATGGCTATGGCAACAACTCAAGTTTATTCGACCAAGAGATAAACGGCGTGGCAGCTCCTTTTGAACTGAACTATCTGCTCGGAAAGAAGAACAGCAAACTGGAGCTGGGCTTCGGCTTGAGCTTAGGCGTGTATCATATAAAGGAGACAGTGGCGTATGTTGAAGATACGGGTTGGTATCCTGGAACAGAGGACACAGACCAGAAGTATGGCGAAATCAAGTATTACACAAACAAGGAAAACCGCTTCGGTTATTTCTTCTTCGGCGACATCGGCTACCGCTATCAGCGCCCCAACGGATTCATGTTCCGTGTAGGCGTTTCGCCGTCGTTCAACTTTGGCGACAAGTACGGACTCAGCAAGACTGCTTTCTTCCCGTACATAGGCTTCGGTTGGTCGTTCTAAGCAGACCAGAACATTTTCAAACAATTTAAACAAATAAGCATATGAAGAAACTATTGTTATGCTTGTTGTCAGGCGTAATGTCACTGACAAGCTGCGAATCGTCTGACCCAGTAGGACTTGCCGACCCTATGAAGTGGAGCATGGTTCCGTCGGGCTTGAAAAACGGCGAACTGAAAGTGGAAGCCGAAGGAGGAAGTTGCCTGTTTGCCTGCAAAAACTACAAAAGTTTTTGGATTAGCAGCGTGAAGGAAGAAGGAAAATTCAAGGAAAACACTTCATACAAAGAGTTTGACGGAGGCTGGTATCTCGTCAAGATAGAGGACAACGAACTAAAGGTTATCATCAATCGCAACGAAACGAACGCATCACGTTCCTTCACGGTTTGCGTGGAAGCAGGAAACACTTTTGACAAATTCAAGTTTGTACAAGATGCAGCAAGACAATAATCTTGCAAAACGTACCCTTTCTTAGATACCGGTATCACTATCAGCCCCACAAACGCAGCGTTTTTCTATCCGCAGTCGTGTTGGCAAATCATCCGCATCAGCTCCTCGTTGGCGCGGTTGTCTACAGCAGCGCTCTTCAGTTCGGAGAGATAGTCGAGAGAGGCAGAGCACTCGCCCGTGATGTCTACACCGATCACTCGCTCGTGAGCGTAGATGATGCGCAGCACCGCCTGCAACTGCAAGAGAGACATATCGCCGTTGCTCCAGTCGGTAACGGCATCCTGCTTTCTGAGCACATCCTTGTCGATGGAGATATACACCGGCTCGTGAATCAGACTGCCAGCCTTGGAAGGCCACGCACGATGGTGGTCGATCTCCGACTGACTGTAGAACACGACCTTCTCTCTAAGCGCGTCGGGAATCTGCGCTATCAGTTCGTCGGACGCACCGACGACGATGATGTTGCGCACGAACGGGTTGTTACGAAGCACGTCCGACACCCATCCGCCGCAAGACACGACACCCTCCCACTGCGGCTGCTGCATATCGGGATGGTGGTCGAACACTATCAACGAGAACGGCTCGCAGAGACGCGACACCCAATACTCCGTGAGATAATGGAAGTCGCCCGAATCGATGAAGTGCAGCGCCTTGGCAGGATAAGGCGCCAGTCGGCGGCGCAGCTCCGCCCTCGCCTCCTCGTCGCAATAGCAGTCAACGCCGCTGATGTCGTGGCAGTCGACGTGCGTGATGCACGGGCTCGAAGCAAAAATCTCGTAGTCGTACACGCCCGTAAAGTTGAGAAGTATTATCGGCTGTTTTGTTATCATGGCTGCAAAGGTAGGTATTTTTTGAGAAGAAGAGCGAACAGGCTCAAGAATTAAACAACTTTATATATGTCTTAGCCATCGGATTTTTTCAGTTTCCTTTGCCATTTTCGCAGAAAACACCTATTTTTGTAACATCTAAACGTTTTAATATGAAAACAACTCAAGAGTACATATCGTTAATCGGTTCACATGCCGAAGAACTGAAAACAATGTTCGGCATAAGATCGTTGCGCATCTTCGGTTCTGTATCTCGAAATGAGCACAAGGAAGGTAGCGATGTGGACGTGTGTGTAGACATGGAACCCAAAGCCTTCTTGGTTGTTCGACTGAAGCGTTTTCTGGAGAATCTGCTGCAATGCTCTGTAGACGTAGTCAGAATGCACAAGCATATAAATCCGTATTTACTCGAAGAAATAAACAAAGATGGAATTTACGTTATCCAGTAGAACGCGCGGTTTGTTAATACAAATACGAGAGGCTATATTTCAGCTGAAAGACTGGGAGATAGGCTGGTAGATTCGCCCCGTTTGCGGAGAATCTACCAGCCTATCCTATTACTCTGTATCAACAAGTTAGGGGCGCAAAAGCCCCAAAACTGGCAGATGGGAGATAAAAACACGAACTTTTAAGATTGTTATCTGTTTATTTTTTAGTAATTTTGTAATTGTTCAATCAAAACATAAAGCCTACCGAAAAAACATCAACAAATGAAAAAGAACGTTATACTGGAAGCCAAACCTATAGGCGACATTAAAGGTGTATTCAACATACCCGCCTACCAACGTGGATACAGATGGGGCAAACTGCAGGTAAAAACGCTTCTGAACGACTTGTATCAGAAGGCCAACGACAGCACAAAGAAAGACTACTGCCTGCAACCTATTGTGGTGCTGAGAAAGGGAGAAGGAGAATACGACCTGATAGACGGGCAGCAGCGACTGACCACTATATATATTCTTCTGAACTATATCAGACAGTTCTTCCCGTTTGTGCAACTGAACTTCAGCCTCACATACGAAACGAGAATGAACACACAGGTTTTTCTCAACAATATGGATGAATCTACAGCTCAAACAAACATAGATTTTTTCCATATCTACAATGCTCATCAAACCATCAAAGAATGGTTGGAGGAGACCTTCCACGATGAACCTAACAAACAATCGATTGCGCTTTTCAATCTCCACCAGTACATTGATGGGTATGTCAAGGTGATATGGTATGAAGTAGGAGATGATGCTGACCCGATAGCACTTTTCACACGTCTGAACATCGGAAAGATACAGCTAACAAACGCCGAACTCATCAGAGCCTTGCTCCTGACAAGCACGGAAGAAGAGGAAGCCAAGCGCCGACAGTACGAAATGTCAATACAATGGGACAATATAGAGAAACAGCTGCGTACAGACAACAACGAATTCTGGTCGTTCATTACACGCAAGAGTCCGAAAACTTACCCTACAAGAATAGAACTGCTGTTCGACATGATGTTCGAAAAGTCGGACTCGGAACGCGATACCTACTTCACCTTCTTCAAGATGGAGGAGCGACTCGAACGCTCCGACAAGAACGTAATATGGCAGGAAGTGATAAATAGCTATCTGCAAATAAAAGAATGGTATACTGACAACGAGTATTATCACAAAATAGGTTACCTTATCGCTTCCGGTCACAAGACCATGGCTGACATATTCAAGGAAGCAAAAGGCAAAAAGAAAAGCGAATTCAAGAACTCTCTGGACCTACTCATAGCCGAGTCGGTAAGCTGGAACACGAAGAACAGAGACGAATACTGGGAGCTCGACTACACGAAGGACTACAACCGTATCAGCCGACTGCTGCTGCTGTTCAACGTGCAATCTATTCTGAAATGCAATGCCTACCAGCGTTTTCCTTTCAGCAAATACAACTCGGCAGAATGGAGTCTGGAGCACATACATGCGCAGAATTCGGAAGGTCTGAACACGGTCGCTGTACAGATTGAATGGCTGAAGAGCCATCTGGCTTCACTGAAAGACATACACAAGGGAGAGACAGAGAACGAACTCATCAACACAATAGAGCAAGTTGTCAAGACCGAAAAACTTGGAAGAAACAGTTTCGACGACATCTTCCGACAGGTTGTGAACGAACTATCGGAAAGTACCGGCACTGAGTATATCCACACGCTCTCAAACTTGGCTCTGCTTACATGCCAGGACAACGCGAGCCTGAACAACTCCACATTTGACGTGAAACGCAACATAATCATCGAAATGGACAAGCAGGGGGCGTTCATACCTTATTGTACAAAGATGGTGTTCTTGAAGTATTATACAAAATCGTCGGACACCCAGGTGCACTTCTGGGGAAAGAACGACAGAGATGCCTACCTCAAGGCTATCAAAGAGACGCTGCAACCATACTACCAACTAATTGAATTTGAATAGAAACGGATATGATCAATTCAAGGAAATACACCCTCATAGACCTGTTTAAGGCTACTGACAACGAAGAAAGCCAATATCTTCCGCTGAACAATATAGAAGTGCCAATAATACAGCGCGATTATGCACAAGGCAGAAATCAGCCTGAGGTGAATCGCATACGTGCAAGATTTCTCGACGCACTATACATAGCTCTGACAACCCTCAAACCTATAACTCTCGACTTCGTGTACGGCGAGATAAACGATAAAAAAACGCTCATACCATTGGATGGTCAGCAACGCCTTACAACGTTGTTCCTTCTGCATTGGTACATAGCAAGACACGAATGCGTAGAAGAGGAAAGACTCGGTTTCCTCTCCAAATTCTCCTACGCCACAAGATACAGCGCAAGAGAGTTCTGCAAACAGTTGGTCGCTAATACATACACACCCAATTTCAATACAGACGTGCTGTCTCACGACATCACCGACCAGAACTGGATGCCACGCGACTGGCAGAACGACCCAACCATCGGCGCAATGCTCAACATGCTTGACGACATACATCGCAAGTTCAATAAGACCGACGGGCTGTGGCAAAGACTCGAAGAGGGTTGCGTCTCATTCTACTTCCTATCAATAAAACAACTGGGAGCAACCGATGAACTTTACATCAAGATGAACTCAAGAGGCAAACCTCTTACAGAGTTCGAACACTTCAAAGCCGAATGGGAAGGCAATATAAAGGAGATTGAACCTAAACTGACAGAAGAACAGAAAAACAACGAAGAAAAGACATTGTCGCAAACCATTGGTCACAAGATAGACGTCGCATGGACCGACTTGCTATAGCCCTACCGTAATAGCGAAACAGGAACAGCTACTGACGACATCATTGACGACGAGTTTGTGAGATACTTCAGGTTTCTCGCAGATATCATCTACTGCAAGAATGGTGCACCTCTCAATTCGTCGAACGACATCTTCACCATCACCAAAGAACTGTTCGGCAGCAACAATCCATCTGCCATAGAAAACGTGAAAACCATTGAGCGAGGATTCGACTGCTGGCTGAACATCGATATAGAAAGTATTTTCGACAGCGTACTTACTACACATACCACAGACAAACCTCGCAAGTGTATTGTTGACGAGCCTGTAAACATCTTCGTTGAAGCATGTCACAACAATGGCGACATCATATCTGGGCATCGCAGAAAGTTCCCATTAGGACGCACCGTGCTGCTCTATGCTTTCGTCTATTACCTCCAACACAAGGACACAATAGAGGAAGCGCAGTTTGCAAGAAGAATAAGAATGGTAAGCAATCTGATAAAGGGATCAGAGTATGAATTGCGCGAAAACAATTTGGCCAACCTCATCAGACAGACGGAGTATGTTCTGGCCAATGGCGACATCGAGGAAGGCTATCTCAGTTTTAATGCCAACCAGCTGATTGAAGAACACGAGAAGGTGGAATGGCTGAAAAACAACCCCGAGAAAGAGGACGTTCTGTGCAAACTGGAGAACCATAATCTCCTGCAAGGTGCCGTTAGAGTCGTCGGACTCGAGAACATCGATCTGACTGACCGCTTCTACTCGCTGTTCGAATGCGATTGGGCGCTTGTGAACAGAGCGCTGCTCACCATCGGCGACTATTCTCAGCTCGTATCATGGCGCTATCAAATAGGTTCAGCAAACAACGAAAGCTCATGGAAGTCGATATTTAAGACAAATAAGGAAGACTTAAAGGAAACAAAGAGAATACTCATTGAACTACTGTCAAGAAGCAATAAGTTCACAGACGATGTGCTGAACAACATCATCGACGATTATCTAAAGTCAACATCCGAATACGACTGGCGACACTACTTGATAAAGTATGCATCCATGCGACCTGAGCGCTACGGCATGTACTATTGGGAGGATTTCAGAGAAAGCCAAAAGGCTTCCTACTCTATTCTGATGATGTGGACAGAAAAGAGCATCAGCGGAAGAAACCACAACATCTTCCTGAAAGCGTTGTACGAAAAGACAAAAGCGTATTATCCCGACTTGAGTATATATCTCGGTGACTACGCCTACTCTGGCAATGGAAGCGTATTAGAACTGACGTTTGCGGATAAATACCTGTATTTCACCGACGACAAGCTATACGTATATCATGCTATAACTAACGAACTTGGCGAGAGCCAGGAAACAGTGGACATTGTGAAAGAGATTCCACAAAACGAGCATGGCGTTGACACCGCAGACAGAGTGGAGCTTGCATTCAGCGTGGTTGAATCGTTGATAAACAAATAGCATTCAGAAACAGCACAGACAAATGAACAATCCGAAATCATTGATACGCAGTTTTGTCGATAAGCATCTTGACGGCAACATAGACGCACTTGCAACATACGAACTTAGTTCTCTTAAAGACAACAAAATGTATGGCAACCCGGGACGCTACTACGACTCTGATGATACAGAGCTGATGCGAGCAATCTATTGCGTGGTATTCAAGAATGCATGGCCTGACATCCAGCAGAATCTTGAATCATACAAGCTGCGCGGCGACACACTTAACACATTTGCCACTATGTTCGGCAAGATACGAGGCAACTACCGGCCGGAGGTTCATCCCGGTCTCGACCAACATAATCCATCGGCAGAGATGGTAAAGATTGTAGAAGACTTCTATCGCATTTGCTGGACTATGGGAAATATGACGGTCTTACCAAACATCTACTTCAATAATGAAACAATAAACAAATATCGTGGATGCCATGACAATTGGCACGACTATGAAGATCGTTTTCTACTCGACCTGTTCCTTATCCTAACAGACGGCGAGCCAAAAGACAAAGTACTCGTGGATTTAATAAAGGCTAACGAGGCATTCTTCAACACCTATTATGGCATAGAAGGTTGGAAACGATTTATAGACCTCCACTTTCTGAACGACTATGTAGACGAAAATCACAAACCTGTAATCTCATCTAAAGGTTATTTCTACTGGAACAGTTGGAACATGACAGACGAGCAGTACTTTGAGGAAGCAAAACGCTATTGTACGTTTGCAACGAAAGTTATCAAGAATAGAGCCAGGAAGATGATCGACTTACTAAAAAAGGAAAACGTATAATTAAACTGTAAAAGGAGTATGTACTCCACTACTCGTACTTCACTCTCACCGCCTTTGGCAGTTTGCTGACGATAAGCCGATACGACTCGGTTATCAACGCTGTGACGAGGTCGGCGTCAAGCAGTTCGTAATACACGTCGCTCCAGTGTTTCTTGTTCCAATGGAAAGCAGGAGTGACGGCGTCGTAACGGTCGCGGAGTTCCTCGTTGCGGTCGGGCAGCAGCTTGCAGGCAAAGCGCGACGTGCTGCCACACACGTCGCACTTGCCGTCGCCGAGCCAAAGACACAGGAATATCTTGCCCTCAACACGGAAGGTTATGTTGTCGTCACCGAACGGCTGGTCTTCAGTCACGCCATGCAGCGACAACGTAAAATCTCTAACTTGTTCAATGTTCATACAAACCGATTACTTTCTATATTTCTTCTCCTTACCGTTGAAGCTCTTCACCTTCATGCCGAGCTGATCGGGAAGGATAGCGTTGAGGAAGATGCCGACGAGAGCTGCGAGAGCCAGACCAGAGAAGGCTACCGAACCGATCTTAACGCCACCATCCGTACCATACTGTACACCGATAGACACAACCATGATGAGCGCAGCTACGAACACGTTGCGCGACGACGAGAAGTCGACAGATGTCTCGACGAGGTTGCGCACACCTACAGCCGAAATCATACCATAGAGAATGAGGCTCACGCCGCCGATTGTAGCAGCTGGCATCAGACCGATGAGGCAGGCAAACTTAGGGCAGAAGCTGAGCACGATGGCAAAGCAAGCTGCAAGGCGGATGACAGCCGGGTCGAACACCTTGGTGAGGTTGAGCACACCGGTGTTCTCGCCGTATGTAGTGTTGGCTGGCGCGCCGAAGATTGAGGCGAGGAACGTAGCAAGTCCGTCGCCGCAGAGTGTGCGATGCAAGCCCGGCTCCTTGATGAAGTTCTTGCCCACGGTGCTCTGGATGGCACACATATCGCCGATGTGCTCCATGATTGTGGCGAAGGCGATTGGGAAGATGGCGATGATAGAAGTCACGATAAGGTCGAAGTTAGGTGCTTTCATTACAGAGATAGCCGTGCGGTCCATGTCAATAGGCAGACCAATCCACGCCGCCTCACTGAGTTTAGAGAAGTCGACCTCGCCCATGACTGCTGCCTGTATATACGATCCGACAACGCCGAGCAGAATAGGCACAATCTTTATGATGCCCTTACCCCAGATCGACGTGCCGATGACGATAGCGATGGCTGTAATGGCAAGCAGCCAGTTCTGCTGGCAGTTGCCGATTGCCGAACCGGAGAGCGTAAGACCGATAGCGATGACCATCGGACCGGTAACTACGGGCGGGAAGAAGCGCATCACCTTCTCCGTGCCGAACATCTTCAGCAGGAACGCCATCACGAAATAGAGCAACGACGCAGCAGCAACGCCAATGCAGGCGTAGTTGAGCGCAACCTCATCGGTTAAGCCCTGCGCCACACATAGTTGCTTTACGGATGCGTAGCCTCCAAGGAATGCGAAGCTGGAACCGAGGAATGCTGGCACTTGCAGTTTGGAAACAAGATGGAAGATAAGCGTGCCGATACCAGCGAAGAGCAACGTGGCACTAACATCAAGCCCTGTGATGAGCGGAACGAGAATGGTGGCTCCGAACATGGCAAACAGATGTTGTATGCCGAGAACTACAAATTTGGGCTTGCCCAGTTGGCGGGCATCGTATATGCCCAGGTTGTCTGTGTTCATAACTTTCTAATAGTTGGTTTATTGAAATAATATCCTATTTATTGTACAAAGTTAGTATAAAACCATTAGAATGAAGAAAATTTACTCTGGTTTTACAATAACTTTGCACCAAAAACATGGATGTCGGAGATCGCCAAGTTCGTCATAGACTATATCATTTATATTTAGCATAAAGCATAACAGGTCTTTGTTTAGAAGCTCCACGATATATCTCCATCACTTTAGTCACACAGTCTCTCGATACCGTGAAGCAACCACGGCTCTCTGAACCTATCGGGATATACTCCCTATCGCCAGAGAATCTTGTGACTTTTCCTGCTGAATGAATCAAGATACCACGAGTCTCGGCAAGATAGTTGGTCTTGTCAAGCCCACGAAGACGGATGCTCTTCTTAAACTTACTACCCTTTCCTACCATCACATATCGTCCAAGACTGGAGCATCCGCTACCGACCTCATTGCTGAACTTCGGAGTGGCATCCGTGTTCCCCTTGCCACTGCCGTGCATACAATAGCTGCTCAACACACGCTTTCCATGCTGCAAATCGTAGATGAAGAACCGCTTCTTGCCCGATGGAATAGAGAAATCCACCAAAATATAATAGTCTGTGCTATACCCTCGTCGCTCGCAATAGTCTCGTACTTGTGAGAGATTCTCGTAATCCACCTTGCCATACCATTCCTTGGCATCGACGTAATTCTTATACAATGGCTTAGTGTACCTGTTATAAATGGGAGGCACCAAAGGGATGCTAACAATCAGCAGCACTGTGACAACCAACAATATGATATATATCTTGTTCATCGTTCTCTTGTATGTTTGGTTTATGAAATGTCATCCTTCAATTTAATTTGTCTCTTTGTTATTGCGAATAATATCCAACTGAAAAGCGCGCTGGTCAAGATAGGCGCACAATAGACGATGAAGTTCGTTGCACAAAACCCTATGCCAGTAACCCCTGATAAGTATTGAGTGTTTTTTACCAAAATCGATGCACATTCTTCCGTAGATATACCGATAAATCGTCCCCATACTAAAGCTGTTGCCAAGGCATTCATTATCAGCCATGCAAGACAAACATAGTATAGACGTCTATATTTGGCTTTTTTATACAACGGCGACCGTTCTTTAAGTTCGTCCATTCCCTTCCACGACCTTATGAAAGCAGGCAGAGCGAAGATTACGGGGAACAGACATGCCAAGTAAACGAATATCACTATAAATGCAGCGTTGTACGAAATATCAAGCATAACAGCTAAGTCGGCATTGATGGCACACAACAAGACATACAGATAGTACATATATGACGTTGGAATAGTGAGTATCATATTCGTTTGAACACCGAGACGTATTACATATACGACAATGAAGACCAATCCTACACACATCACCAACGTCTTCTTCTTCAACCATGGATACACGGTTAGACCAATACTTGTGATAGACAGCATAACACTACTGCCCCACATGGTGTCTTCTGCATGGAATGGGCTAAGGAATATATATCCTTCGTTTTCTACCACCATGTGGAAAGCCGGCATTTCCACACCATCTAATCCAGCATTAAGAATCCCATAAAGAAGGATAGCCGCAAGACAAATGGCTATCGGAGCCAACACGTAGTTGCACCGCCATACCAAGATGATGCTTGCGGCAATGGAAAATGCGCAACATATTGCCATTTGGATCGGGAATGACCAATAAAATAACAATGCAAGTAGAAGCAAGATGATTCCCCAAACGATTATCCACCCAAAAGGCAAGATAAGGAGGTAAATACTCCAACCGACAGAAGATATCCAGTCTTGCACCTTCCTAATGGCATCATTGTCATCAACTTTAGTATAATAGTCGGTGTTCTTTTCAAGATATTCCTTTACCATACGGCGTTTTACCAGTTCTTTCTTCAATCTGTTGCCCTTTACTTTTTCCACTTCTGACGCAACAGCCTCAATAGCCTCTTCCATTTGTTTTTTGCGCTGTGCATCTCTTTTGCCGAGCATCTTATGTTGTTTCACATACAATGCTGCAATACAAAAGCCACCAATACCTGCGGCCACAATCAGCCATTTCCAATTAATGTATTGGAAACCGTTGAAGCAACACCACCATATAATTACCGCAAAGCAAACGCATGGCAAGGCAATTCTAATAAATTTCTGCATATTGTTTCTTTGATTTTTTATTATGTGAGTGCAACAATAGCCTCTTGCTTTGTAATAGCAAGCATAGAGAATGCATGAAGTGCTCAGCGTTTCTTCCCAAAGATGGCATTTAGCATCATCTTCCCTATTTCTCTTTCCAATCCAGCCTTATAGGTTGGAATGCCTGTTTTACGAGCAAGATTCTGTTTGGCTTGCGTGATACCGAGTGCCCGATTCCTGGAGAATGAAACCCCAGGAATCTTAAACTTTGACATAAGCTATACTATTTATCTCGATTACTTATTATATTCACTAAAAGGCCTTAATCCAACATAACAAAAGCTGCCCAATAATAGGATGATTTATATTTTTGCCTAATGACATTTATCACTTTATTGAAAGCCTCATGCTTTTTTGTTAGACATATTAAGAATGCTATTCTAATTGTTCACTCCTAAAGCTTCCGACACAATCCTGCCAGTTATGTTATAACTCTCATTCAGATATCTCCCACTCGTGTATTTACGTGCCTCAGAAGTATTTATACTGACAAGATAATGAAGGTTAGACTTCTCCACAATGTCATTTCCATACCTGTCTTTACTCTTATACGTAAATATAGCACAAACCATACATTGTGAATAATCACATTTTTTCGCGTTATCGCAGATGTCATCCAAAAGGTCATCAACATCAACCTTCCCCCATCCAACTTCATTTATGCCGACAATGCCATAGGTTGGGCATGGCATCTCAATTACAAGCATATTCCCATTCCAACGCATTTTATATGCTTTGCTGCTGAACCATGACGATATGGAAATATCGGAACTTCTAGTCACATCTTTTGAACATTCCTTAAGATTTCCCACTATGGCAGCAATTACAATTACAATAAACAAGAAATCCCATCCGCCAGATTCCTTTTTCTGATTATTCTCCATAAAACTCGCTTGTTAGGCGCAACCTGTTCCCAGAAGTTGCGGCTCATATAATATTGTTGTGTTTTTAACAATCTGTATTTCTTATGCAAACAACT
>ERZ834722.188-NODE-188-length-68730-cov-9.958398_pt1 | contig 68730 bp, 58 predicted proteins | sample MGYA00519576_ERZ834722 | MGnify/ENA primary metagenome ERZ834722 (study PRJEB31850, sample SAMEA3708759) | human gut metagenome | biome: human gut; feature: human-associated habitat; material: faeces | place: China | collected 2014 ...
AATGGAATTTTTGAAAGAGCCAGCACCTTGAATGGGCTGACTCTTTCAATGTCACCTATAATTGACAAACTGGAATTTATCTATTAACTCTCTTAACTTTCCCGTATTTTCAAGGCTTCCCGCCATTGAAAATTCTATATATGTATCCTTTTCCCTTGTTTTTGCCCTTATGGGATAATTACAAGGGAAAATTCATTATTCAGTTGTTTAATCGTTGCCTGCCACTTTATCAAGAAGTCTTGCGGAAGTCCGCTTTGCTTCCCTTGTAGCATGGGCGTAGACATTCATGGTGGTACTCACGTCTGAGTGTCCTAACAGTTCCTGCACATCCTTAGGCTGAGCCCCGTTGGATAAGAGGTTTGTCGTGTAGGTATGCCTCAGTGTGTGGAAATGGAAACCTTCAAGCTCCGGTACTTTTCTTCCTGCTGTCCGGCAGGCTGTTTCTATGGTTGCCGGAAGTTCCAGACAACCATCCTCCCTTAAGCATACAAAGAAGATTTCGGTGTAATCTTCCGGCACATTCTCTGTCATTCCCAAATGATAATACTCGTAATGCACCCGATTCTTTTCCATTACTTCTCTGTAAAAATTCCGCTGGTAGAGTTCCCCATACTGAAAACGGTTTTTGTGCTGTTCCTTTTTTGCATTCCTCAAAATATCTGCGAGGGTATCGCCAAAGTCAACAACCCTGATCTTTTTCCACTTTGTCGGACCGATTTCGTGCTTATGGGTAGCACCATTGTAGCGGATGCTCCTGCGTACAGTGAGATACTGTTCTTCAAGGTTGATATCCTGCCATGTCAGACCTGCTACCTCTCCAAGTCTGAGACCTGTAAAGTATGCTATCTGAACCGGAAGAATCGCATCCCCACTTCGTTTTCCAAGCTGTTCAATCAGTTTCCGGTACATTTCAAAGGAAAGCGGTTTAACCTTGTCTCTGTCTGTGGCTGTTTCATCCGCAAACAAATCCGTTTCTTCCTTTTTATGCCTCATCACCACATACTGCATTGGATTGAAGGTAATAAACTGTTTCGGAAATACCGCAAACCGGAATGACTGTTGCAATACTGCTGAAAATGACCTTACATAATCAATGGAATATCCTTTTGATATAAAATCTCCCACAGTGCCTCCAAATGAGAGCAAATCCATAAACTCCTGCAGGTGTACCGAAGTCACCGTTTTCAGTTTCCTTTTGCTGATAGGGTGTTGTTTGATTCTCCCAATTGTCTGAAGATAATTGCCAACCGTTCCATTACTCAATGTGCCTGTCTTTAATTCTTCCTCAGCCCACAGGTCAAGCAACTCTCCGAGTGTGATGTTTTCAGCCTTTGCAACAAACCGCTTGGCTTCATAATCCTCCATTGCCTGCCTCAACAGCTTTTCCGTTTCGCTTTTGTTTTCCGTACCTGCAAATTCCTTCTGCACCAGATTACCGCTTGCATCTTCCACATAGAAGCGGTAGTACCATTTCTTGCCTTTCTTTCTTACAGAACCTTTTGCCATAATCGTTACTCCTTTCGATATCGACAATCGGAACTGATGAAATGCTTTCTGCGTGTAAGTATATCATAACTCCGGTTGTCTAATCTATACCGGTTCGGAGTCTTTCTCTGAAAGAAGATTTGCAAGCCTTACGGCTGCCGTTTCGGGATTCTTGGAATAGAGCCTTACAATGTCGCCCATGTCGTTCAGTGCGTTTACCGTATGGGTGATTTCCCTAAGGAACATAATCTCATTATATTCCTGATTGGATTCAAACCCCATTACTTTTGCAATTGTGGCATCTTCCGTATTCCCTTTAAAATTCTTACAGGCATATTGAAAGGAATCAACGAATAATTCGTATTCCTTCAACATCAGCAGCAGTAAATCTTTGGAAAAATCCGCTTCGTCTGCCTTCATATCATAAGGCAGTTTGGAGAGAATGGAAGTCATGGTATCACGAATCTGTAATTCCCTTTTATCCGTAACATCACTTGTCATTTCTTCCGTCTCGCCCTTCAGCCACTCCACTGATACATGAAGTGCTTCCGACAGACCATCCAGAACAAGCTTCTTGGTGTTGTCAATCGTTCCTGCCTCATACCGCTGTATGGTGGAAGCGGTAACTCCCATCTTTTCTGCTATATAAGGCTGGTTGACACCTAATTCCAGTCTGCGTTGTTTTGCCCTGCTACCGATTAACTTGCGTAATTCTTTATCTTTCATTCTGATACGCCTCCTTTTTCGGTATGGCTAAAGTATAACACAGTAAAAGTAGCATTGCAATATGCAAGTTAATAATTGCTTTTAAAATTTCGTAACGCTTGACAAGAAGATATAAAAGTTATATAGTAGGCATAGTCACAAAATTGCATTATGCAATTCAAGAGGAGGTGTTTTAATGACAGAAGTGAAGATTGCACTGTCCATTGAGGAAGCTGCCGACTATACGGGTATCGGCAGAAATACCCTGCGGAAACTGGTAGAATGGAAAAAGCTTCCGGTATTGAAGGTAGGACGGAAAGTCCTTATCAAAACGGATATGCTTGAAAAGTTCATGACCGCCAATGAAGGCAGGGACTTAAGGGACAAAGGAAATGTCAGAGCTGTCACAAGAAATGTGACAAATTAAATAGGGACAGTCCTAAGACCATCCCTAAGGTATGTATCTGACCGAAGCCATGATATACCTACACGCAAATAGATTATACCATGTGCTTCCTCTAAGATACAACCGGAAATTTAAGAAGTGGGGAAGAAACTTTTTTATACAAGCCCTCGGCGTTTGAGAGCGAAATACACCCCTCGCACAAATCTTACGATTTGTACTCTGTGTATTTCGCCCTGCTGGGAGCTTTCGCCGACAGGCGGATATGTTCGTAGACAGGCTACCTATGTAGCCTACTCACTTTCACATTAGAAAGTTTCCCATCCTCATTTCTTGCAGCTTCGTACTTGGCAGATACGGAAAGGAGGAAGCACATGCCAAGAAATTCATTTATTCAGATGACGAAGCTCCACAATGTCCGGGGAAGAATTTATTATATTTCAAGCCCAAAGAAGCAGGAAAATCTGTATGCGGTATATGAAACCACAGACCGTAATTTTTGGACTGACCTTGCAAAATATAATCAGGCAGAATTTAAAAAAAGCGGTACGGAGGGGAAATGTATTGAGGCAAGGGAATTGATCATAGCCCTGCCGGAATCTTTTACGGAGTATCCTCCAGACAGACTGTTGCAGATATTTACAGACCATTTCAGACAGACTTACGGAACGGACTGTATCGCAGCCCTGCATCACAATAAGCGGAAAACCAACTATCACATCCATCTCATTTTTTCGGAGCGTACACTCTTGGAACAGCCCATAGAAAAGGTTGCCACCCGCAATATGTTCTATGACGAAAAGGGAAATCATGTACGCACCAAGAAAGAGATACTTGATGAAGAAGGAAATATCCGTAAAAGATGTAAGGTGATTCACAAAGGTGAGGTATACGAAAGACAGATTTTCTCCATTAAGGATAAACACTTCAAGGCTGAAAATTTCCTTGATACCGTCAAGCAGGATTATACCAATCTTATCAATCAGTATGTGTGGGATAAAAGCCAGCGGTTAGAAGTTTTTGAGCGTGGCGGTATGTATCTTGCCACCAAAAAGATTGGTAAGAACAATCCGAAAGCCACCGAGATTGAGGCAGACATCAGTAAACGCACCTTGTGGAATCAGACTGTTGACAGAGCGATTGTAACGGGTGTTTCCAAGTCAGAAATCATGCAGATAAAAAAGGAACGGATAACGGACAAGATTGTGGAATCCGTATGGCTTTACGGAAACAGACCGAATCTGTTATCTTCCATTATCGGTACTGCCATTGCAGTATTAGAACTGTTAATCTCCAAAGTATTTCTCAAAACTCTGGAGCTTGCAGATAAAGTAATTTCCAAAGAGCTTGAAGCAAGACCGGAGAACACAGATTTCAAAGAGCAGAAAGCTGTACCAGAAGAAAGCAGAAAGCAGACAGATACACCAAAGCCTGCCATACCGCCAAGACCACAGCCATCACCGGAAGCAGTTTCTTACAAGCACTTATGCGAAATTTATCAAAAGCTGCAAGAACAGAATAAAGCAATTTTTGCACTCGAGAAACAGCGAAGTGACCTTGAAATTGAACTGTCCGACAGCAAAGGTATCTTCAAAGCAAAAAGGCGTTCCGAACTTTCAACAGAGATAGCCGGATTGGAGGAACGTATTTCCCGAATGAAAGCCCGATTATCCCATATCGTAAAGGAATACGGGTATCAGAATGCGGAAGCCTTCTACAAAGCATTTCATAAGTCAGAGACAGCTTATGGGGATTATCAGGACAGCCTTAAGAATTGGAAACAACGGTATGGAGAAAAGCCGCAGTCTCTACACGATAGGCTTATATCTAAGAAACAGGACATAAAGGAGCGAGAGTTAACAAGACCATATTCTCCACCAAACCGTGGAAGGAGTAGATAACAAACGAAGGGAGGCAATTGCCTCCCTTCGTTTGTTATCTCTCCGTAAAAGACTGGAATTTCACCCTCTCGCATAAAGATACAAATTATTTTTTTATTTCCTTATCATATATCTTTTTTGAGTATACCACAGTTACAATTGTTGCTAATAATAAATAAATCAACATAAAGATTGTGCCAGTCATCCCACTTGTAAATACGGTTGTAATGATAGTCAATAACCCCGTAATAATAATACATATTGCACCAAAGCGGTTACTCTTTCTCCATGTATTATCATTGTGCATACTCCAAACGGTTCGAACTCCCACTACTGCATTTCGTTTTGCCTTTGTCATAAAATTTCCTAATACAATAAATATAATACCACACAAAATACATGAAACTTTTGCAATGTCAATAACCGCATGTTCACCACCTGCATTTGCCTGTATCCAAGAAGAATAAAGAATAAAATAATGCATAATCCCGAACATGATTGCTTGCGAAATTCCTACAACACATAATACCTTTGCAGAAGATTTTGTTTCCATCTGTTCCTTTTCTGTATTTGCATTTTTTGATTTTTTCTCAAACACATAGATTAGCAAGTGCCAAAACAGTGTAATAAACAAAATAATTACCGGAAAAATAAAGCTTTCTGTTTTACTTCCCCATCTGTCAGTGTTTCCCTCCAAGTCATGATGCATAGGTATAATATCAGGCATAAACTGTAGTACAACACTTGTAACTACAACTGGTATCATTGCTACTATCCACATTATTTTTTTCATACTTTTTTTCCTCCAAACTGGTTAACCCATATAATTAATTCATCGAAAACCGTAGTGTTGATTTCATAATAAACAAAGTTTTTCTCTTTATATTCAGATATCAAGTCTGCGTTTTTAAGTAATTTTAAATGATAAGAAAGAGCAGCCGGTGTAATCTGTAATTTTTCAGCAATCTCTCCGGCATTTAATCGTTCATTTCTCAACATAATAAGAATGTCTCTTCGCTGGCTATCTGCCAATACTTTAAAAATGTTAGTTTCTCCCATATCTTTTACCTATTTAAAACTTTCTTTAAATAGATTTTAGCATGCTATTTGTTTCTGTGCAAGAACTATTTAAAAATAATTTTAAATAGAGGGGATACACTGAAAAATCAATGTGTCCTCTCTATTTACCTTAAGGCAAAATTCAAACATCTAGAAACTTAAGATTCCTGCCTCTTATTATGGAATAACCGTACGTTCTATATATTTTTCTGGAATTTTTAGTACTAGACCTCTATCATGATATTATATTAGCAAAATCACCACGTATCTAAACGATCCTCTGCATCAACCCATACTTGCATTTCTCCATCCAAGTATAATCTTGCATATTCTAATGGATTATCAATAGCCAAAGCATTCAACGAACACTGGGAGCTGGGAGTAGTTCTCAATCCTTCCTCTGCCTTATTGCAATCAATTCTAAGCACTACATTTTCAAACGTGGTTACATCTATGCTATTACATTGCGGATTATATCTTGCATAAATCAATCTCATATCTTATCTGTCCTTTCCTTAATTTTCTAAAAGTTTTGAAAGCATTTCAATCCGTTCTTCCTGCCATTTTCATTTCATGTTATAATTTGTTACTGGATTTTCTTTCCCTTAATTTTGCCCTTGTGAGCATTCGTAACATGAGGGAAAAGGATATAACACAAGGGAAAGCATAAGGGCAAACTCACTCGCTACAAATTTAGCATTTTCAAGGGGTTGCGGACTTCACGAGGATAAGATATAACAGTTAATAAATGTTATGAATTAAGTCAAATCAAAACTGGAATTTAACGATCCCATACCATTACGAATTCTTTTTCGTCTGTATTGTTATCTGTGTTTTCGGATTGAATGACAAATTCTTCTCGCAGATAAAATTGAATAGCCTTCTTATTCTTCTGATAAACGCTTAATCTTAGTGTGGATTTACCTTCTTTAGCATGATTTAACAGTTGCTTTCCGATTCCTTTTGATTGTACTGCTTTTCTCACAAAAATACCTTCAATGTAGTTATCGTTCATTCCAATGAATCCGGCTATCTGCTTTGTGCAATCATCTTCATATACATATATTTTTGCAAGTGGTATCATTTCTTTTACTGTATCAAAATTGCTCTGCCAATAATCCGAAGATATAAAACAGTGTGTCTGAATATTCGTATTCAGCCATATTTGCATCACTGCATCTATATCACCATCAACATATTTCCTAATCACTTCTTCACCTCAAATATCCGCTGTTATGTCGCTTCTTTTTTCTCTCTGCTTCTGAGCTTCCTTCCAAGATAGCGAAAAACATGTTTCCGATACTCTCTATATGACTCTCCATAATTTTCTGTCAGATACCGCTCCTCCTGTAATATCTGCAAATGCAGCATGATAATAGCAAATACAGATACTGCAAGCATTGATAGATTAAAATACATCAACAGCAGCCCTATATACATAAAATCAAAACCCAAAAATGCCGGATTCCGGCTATAACGATAAATTCCTGATGTGACGAGTTCTGTTCTATCCTTATCAGGAATGCCTGCTCTCCAGCTATCCTTCATACAAAGAACAGAAATCAGAAATATCAGGTCACCTAACATCCCTATGCAAAAACCGGTAAACCTTGCGTTTGCAGGCATATGATTCCACTCGAATATCATGGACATTATCTGAATAACAGGAGCCGCAAGTGTAGCAATACTCATCAACACTTCTACTCTATGTACGGATTTTTCTTTCACTCTTCCTATCTGGTGTGTCTGTATTCCATGTCGCTTCTGCGATATCATCTTGGCAAAATAGATGGCATAAAATACTGCAATTACAATCATTGCCAACCATGCATATGGCAGATTTTCTTCTATTGAATTTTTCATGTTTTATCCGCCCCTTCCGATGCCTGCATCGTCCAATACTGAATCCCCCAATGTTCAAAATCCCACTCCACCATGTAGGCATTGCACTCATAATCAATGTAGTAAAGTGTTCCATCACATGGTACAAAGTTTGTTGGATAGTAATCGATGTTCAGACCAGCCGGGTACAGGCGATCACACATCTCCTGCACCTGCACAAGCCAATCGGATTCCATCTGTCCCGTCTTAAGCAGCTCCGCAACCGTTTTTCCGGCAATGTATTCTTTCAAAATGCGCTCTTGCTGGGTGTCTACTTCCAGAAGCCGGGGCATGGGGATACCGAGCTTATGCAACGTTTCATAGTCCCTCAGCTCAGAGTTTAGCTTATCGCCGAAGGTGTAGTATTCACAAGGTTCATGGTGGATCTGTTTCAGAACATATTGCGTTGTTTCATCAGTCACAAGATAAGAATAACCGCCTTTTCCTTTCCCTAGGAGCTTGATCACGCGAAATTCTACGTCATTTACCGTCATTGTATCATCCATCAATTGGTTTGTGTTCTCCATAATTTCCTCCCTAAACTTGAAACTGTCTCTATGTATTCATTCTAACCATTTCTTTTACGATTTCTGATTAACCGGTTAATATCAGCTGCTGTTTTCATACTAACTCCAAAATCCACCATATGCCACACTATCTATGAATATACATTCGTGTCATCTCTTCTTCCCCATCTCCTTGCACCATGCAAAGAAACTCCCAGCCATATCGTTCATAAAAGCAGGTGTGATCCGTTATTAAATAAAGTGGTGAGACACCTTTTTCCTTCATATCTTCCACTACCATATTCAGTAATTTTCCTGCTATTCCCTTGCCACGATACGCTTCTTCCGTATATACAGCGCAAACATTTGGAGCAAGGTCTTTCCTGTCATGAAAATCATTTTCAATAACCCCCAAGCCTCCGATGATTCTTTCTCCATCAAGGCATAAATACCAGCCATACTCTGTCTCTTTTTTCAGGTATGCATTCATGCATTCCATGTACGCCTCTTTTGATACTCCCCATTTGCGGTGAAACCATTCTGCCGCCTGTTCCTTGACTGCCGGCATTTCTCTTAATGTAACATATTGATATAGTCTCTGTGAAAGTTCTATCTCCTCATCATCTTCCTCACCGGTTTCCACAAATCCCACTTTATGATAAAGTTCTAATGCCACTTGATTATTTTTATTACATGTAAGTGTTACTCTGTTGGAATCACCAAATGGCTTTGTTTTTATGTACTCCAGCACCAATCGCAAAGCTGTACTTCCATACCCTCTTCCCTGTCTGGAAGCATCTATCATCATATGCCAGATATCATATTCCGGAATATCATAATCGTAAATTACCATAACATAACCTACCATCTCATCTCCATCATATATTCCAAATGGCTGGCACTGCTTACGATATACATATGCTTGCGCTAAGCTTCGGATAGGATTGGAAACATACTTTTCCTGCCCATCTGCCAGCCTTAATTGGAATGCATCCAGAAAATTGTTTTCGTTAATCACTTTTAAATTGACCATTCTATTCTCTCCACTTCTTTACAATTCTGCAAATCTGTCACAGCCTTTTGTTTTAATCCAAATATACACTGCCGCCATTGGTGCACATAATTTCTTGTCCGTCCAGATATGTTCTCCTTTTTCCTCAATCTCCTCTACCATTTTTAACAGAAGAAGTAACAACATAGATAAAGATTTATCTGTTTTTGTTTTATCGTATATTTCTCTATATGTCTATATGAGCATTACTAAGATGCATTTATGACATACTAAGATGAAAAAAAAGCCTCCATTCCAATATATATCCTTGCTAATCTGCTCAACTTTGAGCTTCACCATCATCACCTCCCGATATTCCTGCATATCTTATATACGGTTTTATTTTGCCGATAATTCCTCCAGCAATATCTTTTTCAATTTCTGCGCAGCTGTACTCATAATGCGTTTGGAATCGTATACCATACAGACATATCGTTCCGGCACTTGATCACGTAGCGGAAACGACACAATTTCGCCTTTTTGTATCGCTTCACTTGCCATCGTCTCTGGCAAGAATGCCAGTCCAAGTTCGCTTTTGACCAATGGCAGAATCTGATCGGTCGTTGCCGCTTCAATGTCTGGAACAAGTTCGATTCCATATGTCAGCATCCATTCGTGATAAAAGCGATATGTTGCCGTCCCCATTTCCAGACAAATGAACGGATATTTCTTCACCTCTTCCACTGACAAAGGTGCTTCTGCTAATCCCGCAAAAGTTTTTCCACCGACTAATATCTCTTTAAATTCCTGCAAATGAATTTCTTTCAACGGTGCCTCCAGATTCGTCGGTGTTGTCACTACAGCAAAATCAATTTCTCCGTTGCGCACGGAATGGATCGCTTGTGGTGTTGAATGATTATAAATCTTCAACCGTACCCCTGGATAAGACATATGAAATCTCCGAAGACGATCCAGCAGATAGACATTGAGCGCCGTCTCACTCACACCGATTGCGATGCTTCCATGTTCTAAAGCCGCACTGTCGGATAATTCTTCCTCCGCCAATTGAAACTGTTTCATTGCAGCGGAAACTCTTTCATACAGACGCTCTCCCTCCGGTGTCAGATGTACTCCACGATTTGTACGCACAAAAAGCATGCAGTTCACTTCGTGTTCCAACGAATTCATAGCACGTGTAATGTTTGGCTGACTATTATTGAGAGCATGTGCTGCCTTTGTGAAATTACCGTATTTTGCAACATAGTAGAAGATTTTATAATATTCAAGATTAACGTTCATCCCCGTCCTCCTGTGATATGTCAAATTATTATTTTTATTATATCAATGATACCTTTTACTTATTTCTGGCATAAAATTATAATCCCTTTAGGAAAGAAAAACAACAAGGAGATGTTCTTATGTCATTAGTATTACCGCGCGAAAAAGAAGTAGAAAAAATTTTTTCAAGAATCCTTTCATCCAGAGAATCCTGCGAAAGACTTCTCGAAACCTTTTACGGACATATGAATGAAGAAAACCGTTACATCGATAATGATCCGCAGCACTTTGCGGAAGTTCTCTTAAATGCATACAAAAACGGCGATGTAAGTGCCCTGTTATTGGAAATCTGCAATCGCAGTATGTTTGATCTGCTGAAAGAATGCTACCTGATTCCTAAGCGTTTTCATGGTAAAGCCGGCAATAATCCCGTACTTCTTACCGATGCCGATGGTGAACTTGCGGAAGGACGAACGGAACTTGTTCCTAAGCATGAATATAAGAAATTTCAGGAAATCTATCAGGCTCATTCTGCTGCTCCGCGCTCCAAGCTCTATCTTGCAGATGGCTATGATCTGGTTCGCTATTACACCCATGACATGAATATCTGTGAAAAGAAAGAAAACAAAGAACGGGGCATTCTGGTTCTCTATGCATTACCAGATACAAAAAAACTGAATTTAACTGAGGCGCAGGCATACGATGTCATTTGGTCTACCTTTCAGCAAATCCAGAAAGAAGCCTTTTCTGCAATCGTCTATTATGGACAGGAAACCGGATGTCGATCCGGAAAATCTTTCGATGAACTCGGAGTACTTCTTCCGATCCATCAATTTGAAAGCCAGATGCTACACCATCTGTCGGTAATCGACGGACTGGTTCTCTCCTGTCGCGAAGAAATGATCAAAGTTGCCGGAACTGACAGTCTGGATCTGTGATAAGAGGTGCAACATGCATATGGAAAAGCAACCTCTTCAAATCAAAAAAAATCATATGGATATTCTCTGGCACGAATATGCCGATAAGAATGATAACACCCCGATCACCAAAGCTCCTCTCCCTGCCAAAGCGTCCATTATCGGACGCGTAGGCATTATGATGCTCGCATGTGGAACCGGAGCCTGGCGTGTAAGAAGTTCGATGAATGAACTTTCAGAACTGATGCACATTACATGTACCGTCGATATCGGGCTTATGTCGATCAATTACACCTGCTTTGATGGCGAAGACAGTTTCAGCCAGTCTTTGTGTCTGACCAATACCGGAGTAAATACTTCCCAGTTAAATCGCCTGGAGAAGTTCGTATTACATTTCTCAGAACGCGAGATTACGCAAAGTTGTGAAAAAATTCATTCTGCATTAGATAAAATTGAGGAAATTCACGGTCTGTACACACCACCAAAGCTTGCTATCGCGGCAGCGCTGGCCTGCGGTGCCTTCACTTTTCTGCTTGGTGGCGGTCTTGTAGAAATGCTTTGTGCCTTTGCCGGTGCCGGCATCGGAAATTATATAAGATGTAAATTATCAAAGCATCATTTTACTTTGTTCCTGTGCATTATGACTTCCGTTTCTGCTGCCTGCCTGACTTACACAGGTCTGCTCAAATTACTGGAACTCATTTTCGCAGTCAACCTGCAACATGAAGCCGGTTACATCTGCTCCATGCTGTTCATCATACCGGGATTTCCGTTTATTACAAGTGGAATTGATCTTGCCAAGTTAGATATGCGTTCCGGAACCGAACGGCTTACCTATGCACTGATTATTGTAACCGTTGCGACAATGACCGCATGGATTCTTGCCATGCTGCTCGGATTAAAACCAATCGCATTCCTGCCCCTGAAACTTGTGTTGTGGCAATGGATTCTGCTGCGATTGATTTTCAGTTTCTGCGGTGTATTCGGCTTCTCTATTATGTTCAACAGTCCGATCCAGCTGGCCACCGCTGCCGGTCTGATTGGTGCCGTATCAAACACACTTCGTCTTGAACTGATTGATCAGCTCACGCTGCCACCGGCCGCTGCCGCATTCATCGGAGCATTTATCGCAGGTATCCTCGCATCCACCTTAAAAGGTGTCGCCGGATATCCAAGAATCTCCCTCACGGTACCTTCCATCGTGATCATGGTTCCCGGTCTCTATTTGTATAAGGGATTTTACAACCTTGGAATTATGGCGTTAACAGCTGCTGCATCCTGGCTTGCCTCTGCGTTACTCATTATCCTGGCATTACCGCTTGGATTGATTTTTGCACGTATTATAACGGATAAAACATTCCGGTATTGCACATGATATTATTTTGCTTTTTCGGTCGCTATCACAACATTCTTCCTAAACCTATTCACTTTGGCACTTCTCATGCGCAAAGATTGCCGCCCCTAACGCTCCACAGATCTGCGCCTCATCGCATATATATAATTTCGTTTTAAGTTTTTCTTCCAACGCATGCACAATCCCCGGATTCCTTGCCACACCACCGGTCATCATGTATTCTCCGGAATCTTCCTGTCCCAGTCGCGCGGCAAGTGCTCCGACCTTCGATGCAACCGATACATTCAGTCCGTGAATGATATCTGCGACATCCTTATTCTGGGCGACAAGCGACACCACTTCTGATTCCGCAAACACCGTACACATACTGGAGATTACAATATTTTCTTTCCATTCCAAGCCCTTCACGCTCATCTCTTCCAGCGATAATCCGAGCGTTCTTGCCATCATTTCGAGGAATCTTCCAGTTCCTGCCGCACATTTGTCGTTCATAAGAAAGTTTTTGACCGCTCCATTTTCATCGATACGGATTGCTTTAATATCCTGTCCACCAATATCAATTACCGTGCGGACATTCGGATTCAGATAATGTGCACCTTTTGCGTGACAGGTAATCTCGGTAACACTATCACCACCACTGTCAATGTATGCTCGTCCATATCCGGTCGTCACAATTCTCACAATATCTTCTTTTCTTATTCCAGCTTTCTCCACTGCCTGATCCAGACTTTTCTCTGCACTAAGCATAGCTCCACCGCCAGTCGGAATAATCATTGTAGATTTAATTTTCCCATTTTGATCAAGAATTACAACATCCGTGCTCGTAGATCCGCTGTCAATTCCTGCCACATAATAGATGCCTGATGCCATCCTCTCTTTTGCCTCCTCACCGATTTTTTTGCCCGGATCTGCAACGTCCGCACCTTCGATTGTCTCAGCGAATGCCTGAATTCGCGTCGCTAATTGTCCCGCACTCTGGCTGGTAAAATCCGTCTCTATTTTCAGAAGTGGTACTTTTACATCCCGCTTGATACTCGCATATTCAAAACCATAATAATCACAGAATTTGATGGAATGATAGATGATTCCCTTCAGATTCGGATCCAGGAAAAGCTGATTTCTTCTCGTATTATTGTTCATCCGAAAACAAGGCATCTGCCCGAGCAAAGCCTCCGCATACGCAAGAACCATCTGCTCCTCTTCGATATCTTCCCATTCCTCCGGAAGTGCTACAATTCTTCGCCCACCAATGCAGGTCAGATTTTCTACGCGCATCTTGATATCTCTTCGTATCATCTCTTCCAACACGTTGCTTACCCTCACACCCATGAGACCAATATACGGTTTCGTCTGCACTTCTCTCTCGGCAAATGCCTTAAGGAACAGCATCTTATCAAATTGTTTTCCGGTATAGTTCTCATATTCTTGCTTTAATTTCAGAATATTATGTGCAAATTTAACTTTTTCGCATTCATGATCTTCATGCGGGAGATCAAGCATATAGAGAAACTTGCATTTCTTCGTGCTTTTTACAATGTCATACACACGCCGCATGGAATCACAACAGTTCACCAGCACAAGATTCTCTACTTTTCCCTCCAGCACAGCCTGAATCACAGACTTGCCGAATCCACACAGATTCGCATGTGCAACACGATCTGATACATCAAAATTCTCCGGCATCTCTTCTAAGACAATACATTCCTCACCAAAACCTTTAAACAGTTCTATCGGCGTATATTTACAGACATAATGTATCATTTGACCTGTTCCTCCTTTAGCATCTCCATGAATGCCTGTAGTCTGGTCGACACCTGACCGTCGCTCGTATTTGCAGGATTACATCCGTCGCCATCAAGTACCATCGTCGGAATGCCATCATTCTCAAGTTCCCGCTTGATCAATGTGGATGCGCCGATCGTGCCTTTGCAGCCCCAGTGTGCAAACAGTATGCTTCCGTCCGCGTCTGTCAATCGGGCAAGCTCCTTCGCCTTCTCAATTCTTAGCGTCACACTTCCGTTATAAATACAGTTTACCATTTTCTCTGCCATTGCCTCATAAGGATCCTCATGATGTGCCCTTTGGAATCCATCTGCGACAAAGTCACATGTGCGAATGTGCATCTGTCCGTTATAATTAAACAGTTCCTTAACTGGAGCCTGCAAAAAAGGCATCATGTGCATCCACAACACATGAGGACCTTCGCCTTTCTTTGCCTGTTTCACATCCTCAAGAAGAAGTCTCGTGTATTCGACGGACTCCTTCGTTCCCGCCATAAGATGGCACATGAAAAGTGCATAGACTTCATTGGTCAGCGTCGTAACCGGATCATGTTCCCTGCGCAACGCCAACTGCGCCGCATAATAATCCGCCGCACGATTACTATTATCAACTGCCTTCTTTACCGCATCCTCCGTAATGGGTTTTCCGGTCATATCCTCTAAATATTTCTTTAGTTCCCGCAGTTGCTCCGCAACATACTGAATGGAATCTTCATTTTTCTCATAAGGAACATCAATATAGAACCCGGATAATTCCTGTTTCTGCTTCAGATACGGAAATGTCATCATATTGCCATCACAGGCAAGATTTGTATAGACCATACATTTCGGTGCCGGAACTAGCCCCGCAAGCGAAGCCCCGAGAAATACTCTGTGATAAGAACACATCGTCTCCGGAAATCCTTCTTCCTCCGTCTTTCGCAAAAGTGGCTGCTCGCACTGCGTTCCCGCCAGGAAACACGACATCGCCTCCACCGAATACGGTGTCAATCCAGCCGCTGTCAAAAGTTCTCCCGGCACAAAAATGCTGACAAGGACCGCAGCCTCCGGCTTCGACAGTGCATCGATCACACTCTGCATCACAACCCGCGCCACATACCGTCCGGATTTCGGCAGTCTCTTATCCGGGAAAAGGCATAATCGTTTTTCCTGAAGCCGATATCCAAGTAGAAGCAGCTTCCGCGCCTTATCTGCATCTTTCATGGATGTATTACCCACAAGTTCTCCAAATTTATTGATCAGATCCATTTTTCATTCATCCTTACTTCATTTGTTTCCATAAAAAAGGAGAGGAGCACTTAGTCCCGATACTCCAATCCAAAATAATCCATATAAACCTTAAACCGATCCTGTGCCGTCAGGCAGGTATCCATCAGATATCCCTGTTCGCTCCTCCATTGTTGCAATCCACAATAATAAAATTGCTTAATATCATCCTCGATGATAAAAGGCGTTATTCCATTTCTCAGGCATTCCTTGAACATGATCAATCTTCCCACACGGCCATTTCCGTCCTGAAACGGGTGTATCTTCTCAAATTGATAATGAAACTCAATAATATCCCGCAATGTCTTTGTTTTGCCTAGATTGTATTCCGCCAACAGTTTTTTCATTTCTTGTGGCACATCCGCAGGTTTTACGGTCTCATTGCCCCCGACCTCATTCACAAGATGCTTATAATCGCCAACCGCAAACCAATTTTTCCTGCTGTCAGAAGTACCTGTTTTCAACACATAGTGAAGCTGCTTGATAAAAGACTCGCTAAGTTTATAATTCGCAGAATCAATCACCATGTCAATGCATTTAAAATGATTCGCTGTTTCCACAATATCGTCCACATTTACCGATTCATCCGTAATGCCAATCGTGTTAGTCTCGAAAATATAGCGTGTCTGATCATGCGTCAGACGACTTCCCTCCATATGATTCGAATTATAAGTGAGCTCTATCTGGATTTTATGATAAATTCCGCCATGCAGCCCCGATGTTTTCTCCATTTGCAGGCGCTTCAGTAAATCACTGGATGCCTTAGTGGTTCGTTGCTTTCTTACCGGTTTATCTGCTTCTTCAGGAATCTCCCAGACCTTTCCCCTGCATATTGCCCCCGGTATTTTTCCCTCCGCGCAATAATTCCGTACACTTCGATCTGACACGTTCCACTTTTTTGCGGCTTCTTTTACACTTATATACTTCATGCGTGCCTCCTAAAAATTGCCTCGGAATTATTATAACGCAATCGGCAAAATATATCCACATTTTCCAAATCAAAAAGCGAATATATTTTGCCGATAGTAAAAATGGAACCGAAAATTTTAGGGTTAAACTCTTACTACTGCGCAAATTTTTGACGCGCATCAGATTTTTGTTTTTCAATTACGTAGATACCGGATCAGTAAATAAAAAAGAAAATTAGCAGTAGTTTGTCCAATCAACAGGAAGCGGGATTTTTATGACGTATTTTTCCAACATACAACCATTCGGGACAATACTTCATTTTCAGAACAAATTGACAACCGCTTCGGGGTTCCAATACACTCTGCTAATAGCGTAATAGTAGCAAATTGTAGCTATCTATCCGAAATTGTGCCCGAAGTTAACTTGTCAATTTTTCTGAAAATTAATGTATGTCACGGATGGTGTCATGCTTCCAATATCTTACGTCATAGAAAATACCACTTCCGTCGATTAGGAACAAACCACTGCTAATTTTCGTGAAATACCTTATATCCGGTATCGTCCGCTTGAACTCAAATCTGAGCGAGGCAAACCCGAATTTGCAAACCTTACTGGATGGAGAGATATGAGTATCCCATCAGACTCTCATCCACCTCATGCGCCACTTCTCTTCCCTCGCGGATTGCCCACACAACCAGTGACTGTCCACGATGCATATCACCTGCGGTAAAGACATTCTTTACATTTGTAGCGTAACGTCCCTCTTCTGTAGCAACATTCGTTCTCTGATTGAGCTCCACTCCGAAAGCCTTCGCAATGTAATCCTCGGTTCCGAGGAATCCGGCTGCGATCAGAACAAGTTCTGCCGGAATCTTCTTCTCGGATCCGGCAACCTCTACCATATTTCTGCGTCCGGTTGCTTCATCCACCTTGCTCTCAAGGCTTACAATCGTAAGTCCATTCAGCTTTCCGTTCTTATCCTTGTGGAATTCCTTCACGGTTGTCTGATAGATTCTAGGATCCGTTCCGAAGCAGGCAATCGCTTCTTCCTGACCGTAATCAGTCTTTAAAACCTTCGGCCACTCCGGCCAAGGATTGTTTGCTGCACGCTCAGTTGGTGGACAAGGCATCATTTCAAGCTGGGTAACGGATTTCGCCCCCTGACGGATTGCGGTTCCGACACAGTCGTTTCCGGTGTCACCGCCACCGATGATTACAACATTTTTGCCTTTTGCGGAAATATATTTGTTATCCTTGAAGTTCGAATCCAGAAGACTCTTTGTCGTACGTGAAAGATAATCAACAGCAAAGTAGATGCCCTCTGCGTCTCTTCCTGCGGCCTTTATATCTCTCGGATGCTTCGCACCACAGCAGAGGATTACACGGTCATACTGCTTCATCAGATCTGCTGCCTTCACATCAACACCAACGTTACAGCTTGTAATGAATTTGACACCTTCTTCTTTCATTACATTAATCTTGCGGTCAATGATCTGCTTCTCAAGCTTCATATTCGGAATACCATACATCAGAAGTCCGCCGACACGATCATCACGCTCATATACAGTAACCTCGTGTCCTCTCTGATTCAGCTGATCAGCTGCTGCCAGTCCGGAAGGACCGGATCCGATGATTGCAACCTTCTTGCCGGTATGCACCTTCGGAATATGCGGACCTGCGTATCCCATTTTGTATGCCGTCTCGATAACACCATGCTCATTATCACGAACGGTTACCGGATTTCCCCAATGTCCGCATGTGCAGGCTTTCTCACATAAAGCCGGACAAACGCGTGACGTAAACTCCGGGAAGTTATTTGTCTTATGCAGTCTGTTGTATGCCTGCTGCCAGTTTCCGGTATATAATAAGTCATTCCACTCTGGAACAAGATTGTGCAACGGACAGCCGGAAGTCATTCCGGCGATCGTCATACCTGACTGACAGAACGGAACACCGCAATCCATACAGCGTGCCGCCTGCTCGCGTTGCTTTTCCTTGGAAAGGAAGACGTGGAACTCATTGAAATTCTTGATGCGTTCCTTAGGTTCCACCGAACGCGCTTCGGTTCTCTCATATTCTAAAAATCCTGTTGGCTTTCCCATCGTATTCTTCCCTCCTTATGCTCTCGTGCTGGCGTAAAAAGCCTCAATCTGTGCCTGCTCCGCATTCAGACCTTTCTCTTCCATCTGAACGATTGCCATCTGCATACGGTTATAATCATATGGAATGACCTTCTTGAACTTCGGCAGATACTCACTGAAGTTATCAAGAATCTCTTTACCCTTCTCGGAATTGGTCAGTGTTACATGTTCACTGATCATATCCTTGAGTTCCAAGACATCGTATTTATTCGTTACTTCCTCTGTAAATACCATCGACTTGTTCGTGCGCATATACAGATCGTTGTCCTCATCAAGTACATAAGCGATTCCACCACTCATGCCGGCTGCAAAGTTCTTTCCGGTTCTACCGAGGATTACGACACGACCACCGGTCATGTACTCACATCCGTGATCACCGACACCCTCAACAACGGCTGTCGCACCGGAGTTCCGAACACAGAAACGTTCACCTGCGACACCATTGATGAATGCCTTACCACTTGTCGCGCCATACAAAGCAACGTTACCGATGATGATGTTCTCATCCTTCTTGTACGTTACACCAGCTGGAGGATATACGATCAGCTTACCACCGGATAAACCTTTTCCAAAGTAATCATTGGAATCTCCGACAAGTTCCAGTGTCAGTCCCTTCGGGATAAAAGCACCAAAGCTCTGTCCTCCGGCACCGTTACACTTAACGATATAAGTATCATCATCGAGTGTATCATCGTATGCTTTTGTAATTTCAGATCCGAAGATCGTACCAAGCGAACGGTTCACATTGGTTACTTCAGTATCGATCATTCTCTTCTGTTTCTTCTCCAAAGCCGGCATCAACTGCTTCATCAGAACATTCATATCCTTCGTCTTGTCAAGTTCGAAGTCATATACCTGCTTCGGATCAAAGATCACCTTCTGCTTTGTTCCAGCAAATGGGTTGTTTAAAATATTATCAAGATTTAATTTTGATTCTCTTTCCGATAAATCCTCACGGACTTTCAGGAAGTCACTACGTCCAACAAGTTCATCCACAGTACGGCAGCCAAGCTTTGCCATATACTCACGAAGTTCCTCTGCGATAAAACGCATGAAGTTCTCAACATACTCAGGCTTTCCTGCAAAACGCTTACGAAGCTCAGGGTTCTGTGTTGCAATACCTGCCGGACAGGTATCCAGATTACATACACGCATCATCACGCATCCCATCGTTACAAGCGGAGCGGTTGCAAATCCAAATTCCTCGGCACCGAGACAAGCAGCGATTGCTACATCCTTACCACTCATCAGCTTACCGTCTGTCTCAATACGAACCTTGTTACGAAGTCCGTTCATGATCAGTGTCTGATGGGTTTCTGCAAGACCAAGCTCCCAAGGAAGTCCTGCGTTATGGATGGAACTGCTCGGTGCTGCACCAGTTCCTCCATCGTATCCGGAGATCAGTACAACCTGTGCACCGGCCTTGGCAACACCAGCTGCGACAGTTCCGACACCGGCCTCTGATACAAGTTTAACCGAGATTCTTGCGTCACGGTTTGCATTTTTTAAATCGAAAATTAATTGTTCCAGATCCTCGATTGAATAGATATCGTGGTGTGGTGGCGGAGAGATCAACGATACACCCGGGGTAGAAAGTCTGGTCTTTGCGATCCATGGATAAACCTTCTTACCCGGCAGATGACCTCCTTCACCAGGCTTCGCACCCTGTGCCATCTTAATCTGGATCTCCTGCGCACTGGTTAAGTAGCGGCTGGTAACACCAAATCGGCCGGATGCAACCTGCTTGATTGCAGAACAACGATTCTTGCCGTCCGCACCGATTGTCAGACGATCCTTATCCTCACCACCTTCACCGGTGTTGGACTTACCATGCAGATGGTTCATCGCGATTGCAAGTGTCTCATGCGCTTCCTTTGAAATGGAACCATATGACATCGCACCAGTCTTGAAACGCGTTACGATGGAATCCACACTCTCAACTTCCTCGAGCTTCACGCCTTTCTTCGGATAATTGAAATCCATCAGTCCACGAAGATTCGTGTGCTTCTGCTCCTCATCCACAAGATTGGTATACTGCTTGAACATCTCGTAATCACCACGCTGTGTGGACTGCTGCAGGAGATGAATCGTTGCCGGATTGTACAAATGCGCATCGGCACCGCTTCTCATCTTGTGACGTCCCTTACTGTCAAGCGTGACATCCGTCTCAAGTCCAAGCGGATCATATGCTGCAGAATGTAAGGTGTTGACATCATTTTCAATATCTTTAATTGTAATTCCGCCGATACGGCTGACCGTATTGGTGAAGTATTTATCAATAACCTCTTTGTTGATACCGATTGCCTCGAAGATCTTAGATCCCTGGTAAGACTGGATCGTAGAAATACCCATCTTAGCAGCGATCTTAACGATACCGGTAATGATTGCATGGTTGTAATCATCGATTGCTGCGTAATAATCCTTGTCGAGCATGTGCTCATCCACGAGCTGCTTAACCGTATCCTGTGCAAGATAAGGGTTGATTGCACTCGCACCAAAACCAAGCAATGTTGCAAAGTGATGTACTTCACGAGGCTCGCCGGACTCAAGGATCATAGAAAGCGAAGTACGCTTTTTCGTCTTAACCAGATACTGCTGCAATGCAGATACGGCAAGGAGTGAAGGGATTGCAACATGGTTGTCGTCCACATCTCTGTCAGAGAGGATCAAAATATTCGCTCCATCCCTGTATGCACGGTCTGCTTCAATATAAAGACGCTCTACCGCTTTTTCCAGGCTGGTGTTCTTATAATATACGATGGAAATCGTCTCAACCTTGAATCCTTCCACCTTCATACTGCGGATCTTCATGAGGTCCGTGTTAGTCAGGATCGGATTGTTGATACGAAGTACCTTACAGTTTTCCGGCTTCTCCTCGAGCAGGTTCCCGGCAGCTCCGATATATACGGTCGTGGAAGTAACCACTTCCTCACGAATCGAATCGATTGGCGGGTTCGTTACCTGCGCGAACAACTGCTTAAAGTAGTTAAAAAGCGGTTCACGGTTTCCGGATAACGCAGCGAGCGGCGTATCGGTACCCATCGCAGAAGTTCCTTCGATTCCGTTCTTCGCCATCGGCAGGATGGAATCTTTGAGCGATTCGTATGTGTAACCGAATGCTCTCTGCATTCTCTGACGCTCCTCCTTGGTGTACTCTGGAACACGCTCATTCGGGATCTTAAGATCCTTTAACATAACGATGTTGCGATCCAGCCACTCACCGTAAGGACGCTTGCCTGCGTATTTCTCCTTTAACTCATCATCGTCGATCACGCGTCCCTGAATGGTGTCAACAAGAAGCATCTTACCAGGTCTTAAACGATCCTTTGTCACAATCTTGGTCGGATCAATGTCAAGTACACCAACCTCGGAAGAAAGGATCAGATAATCATCGTCTGTAATATAGTAACGGGATGGACGAAGTCCGTTACGATCAAGCACTGCACCCATCATATCTCCATCGGAGAAAAGGATGGAAGCCGGTCCGTCCCAAGGCTCCATCATCGTTGCATAATACTGATAGAAGTCCTTTTTCTTCTGGCTCATGATGGAATTGTTTGCCCAAGGCTCCGGAATCATGACCATGACTGCCAGCGGCAGCTCCATTCCTGACATAACAAGGAACTCTAAGGTATTATCAAGCATTGCAGAGTCCGAACCTTCGGTATTGACAACCGGAAGAACCTTCTGGAACTCTCCGCGAAGTTTTCCGCAAGCCATCGTCTCCTCGCGGGCAAGCATCTTATCTGCATTACCGCGGATGGTATTGATCTCACCGTTATGTACAATGAAACGGTTCGGATGCGCTCTCTCCCAGCTTGGATTTGTGTTCGTTGAGAATCTTGAATGTACGGTTGCAATCGCAGATTCATAATCCTCATCCTGCAGATCCGAGAAGAACTGGCGCAGCTGCTCAACTAAAAACATTCCTTTGTAAACAATCGTTCTGCTTGATAAAGAAGCAACATAACTATCATCGTTCGACTGCTCGAATACCCGGCGTGCCACGTACAGCTTGCGATCGAAATCAAGACCTTTCTCCACATCTTCCGGTCTCTTTACGAAAGCCTGCATGATACAAGGCATACAATCTCTTGCCTTATCGGAAAGCTTGTCCGGATGAATCGGCACTTCTCTCCATCCAAGGAACTCCATACCTTCCTTCTCGACAATGACCTCGAACATCTTCTTCGCCTGATTCTTCTTCAGTTCATCCTGCGGGAAGAAAAACATTCCGACACCGTAATCTCTCTCCTCTCCCAGCTCGATTCCAAGAGGATGTAATGCTTTCTTGAAAAACTTGTGAGAAATCTGAAGAAGGATACCAACACCGTCTCCGGTCTTTCCGTCTGCGTCTTTTCCGGCTCTGTGCTTTAAGTTCTCAACAATCTTCAAAGCATTCTCGACCGTCTGGTGTGTCTTAATTCCTTTAATATTGACAACAGCACCGATTCCGCAGTTATCATGTTCAAATCTCGGATCGTATAATCCCTTAGCTACTGCTGTACTCTCATTCCACTGTTCTTTCATAGGATTTGTTCCTTTCTTCATTGTACATTGCCCGTAACCGGCTTCCGATGTATCCCTATTCAGGAAGTCTTCTTCACTTGCAACTTGTTTTCTTGTTTATGATTTTACTACTGTGAAGCGTTATCTGTAAATAGTTAATTTTCAATTATTGTCTGATATTTTGACTATTTATAATTTATAATTTTATTGCATTTACAATTAAGATTATTTTTCTTTAAAAGTCGTCCTAGTGGAACAATTAAAGGCTTATAATCCGAAAAATTTTTTTCGAATCATAAGCCTTTTCCCTATTTTAATCAAATTGTGTCCAAATTGTTTCTCAACGAAGCATTCAAATCATCAACTTTCTCTGCCTCATTATGCCGAATGTACCGTCCGCATCAGCCTCACCGTATTTAGAATTCAAAATCCTCATAGTCCTCTGGCAAAAAACGATGATAGATCATATGCTCCCCCTCCTGCTTGAAACAATAAAAATACGGATCGTCCACATCATTCTTAAACCAGATGCGTTCATCAAACTCTCCGTTGTTCATCTTCTCTCTGCCCACCTGATCGGAATGCGCCTGAAACAATTCATATACCTGATCAATCGTACAACCGTGCTTCGCTACAAGCTGCACCAGTTCCCGGATAAACTCATTCTCCGTTGTGTTCTCATGCACATACTCCACACCTTCCGGCGGAATATGAAAGCAGAACCTGTCACCTCTGTGCGACACCTCCACCATACCAAGCTTATCAGAAAGTATTTCATTCATTCCTCCTGCAATCATATCGTGATCGGTTTCTCCTTTGCCTTTTCCATCTAAAATGCACTGCATTTCATCCGCTCCGACATTCGTGCCAAAGAAATGATTCAATGAACTAAGCGGATATCCTCTCTGTAATATCCAAGCTTTGCCTGTTCCTCCTTTATGACATCGATCAGACTTCTTTGCAAATTGTCATAATTATATTGTAACATTTGTAATCTCTTCTTTCATAGTATCAAGTAGCCTATCCGCTGCATCCGGTGCCAACAGATCATTTGAAATATAATGCACGATTTCTTTCATCTGCTCTAATGCCTACCTTGTTACCCTTACCTCATATTCATTCATGCGCTATATCTCCGCCTTTAATTGATTAAAAGCATCATCAACAGATACCGAATCATTCCGTTTTGCCTGTGAAAGTCCTGTCTGCATCAAGGTATCAAATTCAGTTTTTGTTATGGAATCTCTTGTAGCAAGTTTATCAGGAATATCTAATGAAAATGGTACACCATCACGCATAATGACCTGCCTGTATGTCATATCAATAAATACAGATACAGGAATTCCTAATCTGTCAAGAATAGCTTCTGCTTGCTCTTTTATATCCGGTTGAATGCGTGCTGTTACGTTTGCAGTTTTTGTTGCCATAGTATGCACCTCCTTACCGCTTATAGTGTACCACCATGTATCGCTTTTTACAATACAGATGCGTTTATTCAAAAGTTAAATTTGTGGAAATTTTGGGAATTTGAACTGCTTGTTTTCATTTACCTCGTTTCCTTTAATTTAATTATGTACCCATTATCCAGACCTCTTCCTTTCTTCCTGCCATTTTCGCCTGGTATTGTCAAAGTTTTGTTTATAAATTGTTTCAGTTTTGTTAATTCGATCAAAGAGTAACAAAAAGCTCCCATCTCAAAAGATAGGAGCTTTTCGCAAGTTATACTTTAATTTTCTGCTTTCTTCTGCTTTCTGTTGCGAATCACGCTTCTTGTTGTAAAGAATAATGTGATCAGAATTCCGAGTGCTGCTACAACATCGAGTGCGTATAAGCCCTTCTTCCATAATGGAACAACCGATACGACTTTACTGTCAGCTGCAAGTCCGTTCATCGCATTACTTCCGGCAATCGCATATACCACATTCTTTGCGGCTCTCTGCATATCGTTGACAACCTCATTGGTCATCTCTGCGTCAGACAACTTCCAAAGTGTTGCATCCGTATTCAGCCACAGGTCAGTTCCTGCTGCAAGACCTTCACGCATATCCTCATATGCAAAGACTGCGTAGGAAGCCTGATCGGTTACAGCCATACCCTTAAATCCCCACTCATCACGAAGTGTTGCTGTCATCAGTCCATAGTGACCTCCTGTCCAGCGGGATCCGATACGGTTCATACTTACCATGACACCGTGTGCATCACCTTCGCGGACTGCAGTCTCAAAAGCTGCCAGATATACCTGACGGACCGACTGCTCGTTGGCAAAAATTGCACATCCCATACGGTTGGTTTCCTGATCGTTTAATGCAAAATGCTTTACGGTTACAACCGCACCCTTGGACTGTGCGCCTGCAGATGTTGTTGCTGCCATCTTTCCGGAAAGGAATGGATCCTCGGAATAATATTCGAAGTTACGTCCGCTGTACGGAGAACGATGAATGTTACAAGCCGGTGCGTACCATACCTGTACACCAAGTGCGAGTGAATCCTCACCGATACATTTACCGAACTCTTCAGAGAGATCATCGTTCCATGTAGAAGCAAGTACTACCTCAGGTGGATAAGAAGTTCCGCTCTCTCCTCCAACAAGTGTTCCGGAGATTCCGGCAGGTCCGTCCTTATCAACGGTCTCCGGAAGCTGGATGGACTTCACACTCTTGGTTGCGTATCCACCAATACGAACCAGTTCGTCAACTTCATCCTGTGACATCTGCTGTACCAGTTTCATCCACAGTTCATCATCATAGTCAAGTCCGATCAGTGAAGCTGCGCTTAATTTTCCTTCGGTCTCATCAACAGTTCCTGTTACCGGTTCTGCAGAATTGCTGCTCTCATCGGTATGAAGCTCAAGATCAGAAAGTAATGCATCCGGAGCCTCCCATGTACCACCGTTGTAAGTCTCTGGCCAGGTTCCTGTCCAATCACTTCTGCTTAAATACTGATAGCTGTCATCATATTTCTTGATATCAACATCCTCGAACTGATTGCTGATCTCATTTCCGGTTGCCTGTGAAGATGCATAAGTCTTGGCATCGATCTCATTTACCGTAACCTTGGAAGTCTGATCGGCATTTCCTGCCTGATCCATTCCCTGCGCCTTACTGTATCCCTTCGCTGCAAGGATATTGTTGACTGCCTCATGTGCATTATTTGCTGCGGTAAAATAGTAATCTCCCGCATCAACGATATAAGTTCCGTATCCGTTCGCATCGTATACTTTCATCTGTTCCTTCGGAACGGTTACGGTAACGGTAGCGCTTGCACCTGCATCCAACACATCTGTCTTTGCATATCCGACAAGCTGAACGGATGCTTTCTCGATGCCCTGCTCCTTGTCATACTCCGTATAAGGAGACTGCATATAAATCTGAACGATATCCTTACCTGCTACGCTTCCGGTATTCTTGACATCAATCGATACCTCGTAGTTATCGCCTTTGTCCGCTACCTTATAATTACTCCACTCAAAATCTGTATAAGACAGACCATATCCGAACGGATACTGGACAGACGCTGTATAATCGTAATTCGCAGCATCCTCATTTCCGAGAACGACATCCTCGTATCTTGTCTCATAATAGTTGTATCCAACGTAGATGCCCTCACCATATACCATGTAAGAGTATCCGAAATCAACGGAGCTGTTCGTAAACATAAAGCTTCCGAAGTTTGCCATACTTGGTGCACTGAAAGAATCATATGCATAGGTATCGACTAATGCGCCGGATGGGTTGACCTCACCGGTCAAAGCCTGTCCTACTGCATAAGCACCAGTCTCACCGATTGCTCCGATCCAAAGCGCTGCATCCACATCATACTCATCAAGGAATCCAAGCTCCATTGCATTCTGTGTATTCAGTAACACGATAACATGATCAAAATTGTCGCATGCCATCTGGAGCATATCGCGCTCATTCTTATCAATCTGTAAATAGGTAGAACCATTCTCCAGCTTCTCGGTTGACAGATCCGAGCTCTCTCCACCGGAACGTCCTAATACAACAACTGCTGCATCATTATACTCTGCGAAACTGTCCTTCACTTCTTTCGTATACTTGTCTGCTGGTACTTCGTTTACTGAGAAAGCGCCCTCTCCATATACATCCGGTGTGGTCTTACGATAAGAAGATCCCTCGCCCTTATCATAGAAATCCCAGAGTGTAGGGTTTAATGTAAAACCTGCTTCCTCGAGTCCGGTCTTGAGATTGACTGCCTTAGAAGCATCCACAGATCCCGCTCCGCTTCCGCCATAGATCGGATCAACCGCATCCTGACCAAACACACTGATCTTGCTTCCGCTTGCGAGAGGCAATGCATTGTTCTCATTCTTGAGAAGCACGATACCCTCTGCCTCGATATCCTGTCCAACCTGTCTCAAATGCTCGGTACGAGCCTCTTCCGAGTCATAGTCGCTTGTGTAATAATCCACAGCCTCGCCGTCAGCTGAGACGATCTTCTGATTTGACTGGTTAAAATGTACGGAAATCAGATTCTGATACTTTAACGCATAGTAATTTCCGATTACCAGACCAACTGCGATTGCAACGCACAATACATAGGCAACAATCGCTTTGATGTCCACTTTCTTACTTTTGTTACTCATAGATAATCCTCCACTTTTACTTTGATTCTTCCGGTTCTTCTTTGAATATCACTTTGAAGATCGGGAAAAATACCCAGAACGATATCGCACAATTGATGATCATTGTCACAACATCTGCCACTGTAATTCCTGCACTTCCCATCACATTTTGGAAAAAGCGATAAATCGGGTCTTTGTACAATCCCTGAAGCGCTGCCGCTCCGATTGAGATGATCAGATACGCGATCACATACCAGAATGCTGCTTTTGCCAGCGAGCTATTCGACTTAAAAGTCACTTTTCTCTGAAGGAAAAAGTTGATTACCTGTGCGATCAGCATTGTGATCTCAACCGCAAGGAAATACGCAAGTCCGCCGCCTCCGCCGCTGCCGATCGATCCTGCCGCGTAATCGAATACATAATACGGGCTTCCGCCGACCGATCCGCAATGCAACACCTGAAATCCCATGTCCACAAGATTTGTCATGCCAAAAATCGACTTAAGCACCGGCATCATGATCATCTGTAGAACCGTTACACCATTGCTCACAACGAAAAACACAAGGAACTGCGCAATCGTCTCATGCTTTGTGGCAAACCGTTTCCAACCTGCGACAATCGGATTCATTGTCTGATTGTCCATACTCTTTTTCATCCTCCCTCCTGATTGATTTGGTCCGTGCCGGACCTTGTAACCATATACTAGCACACGCAGACTTTCAGATTCTCATTTCGCATAATCTGCACTTTTTCTGCACAAACTGCATCGCGCTTATACATTCTGCACAATTCTATTTCTTTTTAATTATGCACTATTCACAACGTAAAAAGATGCCTGCACCACATTCTCATGTGTGCCTGCACCTCTTCCGTTTCATCATAACAGGGTAATGGTGAATTCCGGTTCCAGGCTTCACTTTAACTTTGCTGCGAAGTCTGTTTCATCGGAATCAGAATCTTGAGATCGAACCAGTTCTTATTCGTATCAATACTGACCGCACCATCATATTTGTTGACTGTATAACGAATACTCTTCAGTCCGTATCCGTGATATTCCTTGTCCTTCTTCGTCGTGACAAGCTTGCCCTCCTTATACTGGAGCGCCTCCTCATAGTAATTCTCGAAGCGCAGAATCAGGAAGTTCTTCTGCTTTGATACCGTAACATGGATCAGTCGTTTCTCCTTGTCCGGAATCTTAAGTTCACACTCAATCGCATTGTCCAATGCGTTACCAAAGATACTGCAGATATCCATCACATCCATGAAATCAAGGAGCGTTCCATCTGCCACACAGGTAAACGTGATTCCATGCTTTGCACAATACAGGCTCTTCGTCGTAAGGACCGTATCAAGCACCTGATTTCCGGTCTTGTTCTGCGCCTCGTACTGCCTGATCTCATCCTCCATCCGGTTTAGAAATTCCTCCCGCTTGGCAGGATCATTCTCACTTCTTAAGAACGCGATCTGATGCTTTAGATCATGGTACTTGTAATTGATCAGCTCAATGCTCTCCCTCGACTGCTTATACTGCACATACTGATTCTGCAGCACGTTCTGCACTGCCTCGAGTTCCTTACGCACACGCAGCTCGCAACACTGGATCAGATGCGCGTACAATATCGCGATTCCTCCAAGATCCACAAGCGTGCGGATATTGCCGACCTCAAACGAGTACCTTCCGGAAAAAGGCGTATTGATTGTGAGATAACTCATATTGCTGACCGCAAATACCGCCACTGCGATCAGAAGTCCCGAGAAATATTCTCTCAAGCTGATGTCCATCTTCGCATCCTTCGGCAGGTGCATATGGATCAGCCGGAGCAGAATTAACGCAACCGCTCCGTAGATTACCACAAGCATAATTGCCTGAATCCAGACTGACGGTACTTTCTTCCAGAAAAAGCACAGAATCTGCCACTCCACAGAAGCCATAAATTCCGCCACCACGAACGCGATCATTCCAAAGTATGCCGCATCCATCACATTGATATCACAACATATGTTGATAAATGCGATCATCAGTATGACCGCCGCGATCATACACGGAATCCAAAGGTATATGACCAGATCTCCCGTTGCGATCAGAAACGCGCTTTGAATCACGATCGCCATCACCATAATTCCAATTGTCCTGCCCCTGCTGAATCGTTTCTTCAGCGGCAGGATGAAAAGCATACATGCCAGCCACTCTGCGATCGCAGTGTAAATTCTTGGTATATCCGGCATCAGATTATCGATCATTTTATCATCTCTCCCCAGTATTCTGTTAAGCTTTCCATAAATTCCTTCTTACGCGCGCGGCTTAATACCAGCTGCGCGCCGCGGACTACTGCACATCCATCCTGTACACTGTCCACATGCTGCAGGTTGATCAGATAGCCTTTATTACCGCGACAGAAACTCATTCCATCTAATTTTTCTTCCATCTCCTTCATCGTTCCAACCGTTTCATAATCACCGAGAATCGTGTGAAGGATCAGCGTATGTCCCTGGCTTTCGATGTAGAAAATATTCGCCAGATTGATACGCACCGTTCCACCCTTGATGTTGACCATGATTGTCTTATCCGTGCGTTTCTTCATACGGGAGATTGCCCGGTTCAGTCTCTGCGAGAAGGCGAAATACGACACCGGTTTCAACACATAATCAAGCGCATCAACCGCATATCCACGGATCGCATACTGTGCCATATTCGTGATAAAAATGATCACAACTTCAGAATCGACTTTGCGGATTTCTTCCGCTGCAGACATACCGTCCATGAATTTCATCTCAACATCCATCAGAATGATGTCATACTGTGACTTATAATTATGTACAATGTCATCGCCGTCCGCACAGTAGGTGATGTCAAAGACTTCTCCGTTCTCTTTTTCGTACTGATGCAGATACGCCTTCAGCTGCTCAGCATACATTTCTTCATCTTCTACGATTGCAATCTTGATCATCGCTGCTTTCTCTCCTGTTTTATTTTCATATATTCAACCAGTGCAAAATTCTGTGGCGGCGGGCTTGCACTGGGCGGCTGACTCTCGGGGCACCACCTTAGCGGAACACGATTTTAGACAAAATCACTGAATTTGCGAAAATCTCTGCCGGGCTCAACTTTTGTGTCCGAGCAATGCTTCGACTGCGGCACTCCGAATGTCCGCCTGACACAGATGTGCTCAAAATTTCTAGTCTGCCTAAGCGGAGCACTTCGCAAATTTTAATGTGCCCGCTCTCGGTTAATGTCTCCCCTCGAAGCATTATGGAGTGCCACTAAGGTATGAGGTCGCAAACACGACCCGCGGGCACGGTATTGTTCAGCACTCCGCTAAGGCAGACACGAAATCCATCGGACACATTCTGTGTTCAGGCGAACACCCGGAGCGCCACTGTCTAAGCTTGAGCGGACAGCAAATGATAAGAAGAGCCCGGCGGACATTTTCTGCAAATTCCTGATTTGGGATAACTAGTGTCCACTAAGGTGGTGCCCCGAGAGTCAGCCGCCCAGTGCAAGCCCGCCGCCACAAAATTTTTACACTCGGATATTATATATGATAAAATACCAGGAAACAGAACGCAAGCGTAAACAGCAACAAGACCTCATCCGAATTTCTTCAGATCAGGTCTGTATGCATGTGTAAAGGAGGGGGATGAATTTAATCTCGCCGAATGGTCGCGCGGATCAGATGTGCAGTACCCTTAATGCGATGCCCATTGGCCATCTCCGTGAGTGCCCGCGCCATCTCCATGGTTACAAATCCGCCCGTCATCTTGGCATAGCCGCGAATCGGCATATTGTAATTGAAAAGCACATTCAGATTCGGCTTGCCCTGCCATTCGCTGATCTTCAGCATCAGGCGAAGCACTCCGTAGAATATCTTTCCAATAATTCCTTTTCCATAATAGAGCTGACATACGGCATCATTCATGCCGATCTCGCCGCTCCAGCTTCCGTCCGGGATCGGACGACCATATAATTGTTCAAAGGCTTCGTCTCCTACCACCTTAACTTTGCCACTGAAATATTCCGGCATCTTATCTCTGCGGTACGGTCCTTCTGCAACCGTTCCATTCACCTGCATCGGTGCCTGCAGCTGCATCGTCTCGGCATCCGTTCCGATCATGATCTGATACTCGCCGGACTCAATCTCCCATGTATTTGTTCTCGTATCGAAGAATCGGAAGGTCTTATCATCAAACGGAATCGTAACCTCCGTCTCTTCACCCGGCGCAAGCACAACACGCTTGAAACCTTTTAACTCGCGCACCGGACGGAACACCGTGTCGGACTTCTTTCCGATATACAGCTGCGCTACTTCCGCACCTGCTACATCACCGGTATTTGCAATTCCAAAGGTAACACCCTGCTCGTTTACCTTTAAATTATAATAACGAAACTTTGTATAACTGAGTCCATATCCAAACGGATAACGAACCTTCTTGTCAATCGTTGTATAGTAGCGGTATCCGACATACAAAGCCTCGCGGAACTCGCTGCTCCGCTCCTTGCCCGGATAATAATGGTAGCAGGGCGTATCCTCATAATGAATTGGATAGGTCTCATTCAGTCGCCCGGATGGGTTCACTTTTCCGGTTAAAACATTTAACATTGCGGATGCTCCGGCCTGTCCGCCGAGGTATCCGTGCACAATGCCTTTTACATACTGGTGCCAAGGCATCTCGATCGCCGATCCTGCAGATAACACCACGACAAGGTTCTCATTCACCGTCGAAAGTTCATCAATGAGCATTCCCTGCGCATTCGGCATCATCATGTGTGTACGATCCAATCCTTCCGATTCGCTGATCTCATCCAGTCCTCCAAAGAAAAGCACCACATCCGCGCTTTTGGCAGCCTCTTTTGCCTTACGCAGAAGATCCATCTTCGGCGGACGGTTTCTCACATACCCCTGCTCGTAAGAAACCATCACGATATCATACTCACCGATCATATCAAGGATTGCTTCCGGCTCCTTCGCCGGATTCACAAGTGAGGATCCAGCGCCCTGATATCTCGGTTTCTTGGCAAAATCACCGATGACAGCAACCTTGGTTCCCGGCTTAAGCGGAAGGATGTTATCCTGGTTCTTGAGAAGCACGATGCTCTCTTCTGCAGCCTTGCGCGCAAGCTTATGATGTGCCTCAACATCAAAGGTCGTACCCTTTGCTTTCTCTGTCGTGCCATGCGTTGCGAAGATAAGTGACAATAATTCATCTAATCTCTGATCCAGCACTTCTTCTTTTAAGGTTCCAGCCTGCACCGCTTTCACGATATCGCGCATTCCGGATTTGCCGGTACCCGGCATCTCTAAGTGACTTCCGTTCTGTACCCCGAGCGCATGATCGTTGCTACCACCCCAGTCAGAAATCACGCATCCGTCAAAGCCCCACTCATCCACAAGAATCTCCTGCAAGAGATGTGAATTCTCATTTGCATACACGCCATTGATCTCATTGTATGCGGACATGATCGCCTTCGCCTTGCCTTCCTTGACTGCGATCTCAAAGCCTGTTGTGTAGATTTCACGGAATGTCCGCTCATCTACAACCGAATCGTTTGCCATACGGCGTAACTCCTGGCTGTTTGCCGCAAAATGCTTCGGACATGCAGCCCCTCCTTTGCTTTGCATTCCACGTACATAGGCTGCCGCCATCTTGCCTGCATGGTATGGATCCTCCGAGAAATACTCGAAGTTACGTCCGCACAATGGACTTCTCTTGATATTCAGCCCCGGTCCAAGGATGACATTGACATCCATCGTGGCTGCTTCCTCTGCAAGTGCCGCTCCGATCTCTTCTCCAAGCTCCTCGTCCCAGCTGTTTGCAACCGTCGCCGCCGTCGGAAAACAGGTTGCCGGAAGGGATGCATTCAGTCCGAGATGATCTCCTGCACCAGCCTGCCTGCGCAATCCGTGTGGTCCGTCTGACATCGTCATGGACGGAATGCCATACTTTTCAAAGTCAACCGTCTGCCATGTATTTTTTCCTGACATCATCAGCGCCTTTTCCTCAAGCGTCATCTTGCTGATAATCGATTCATATTTCAAACTCATACGTAAAACCTGCCTTTTTCTGTCTTTAACATGTTCCATCCGACCTTATCTTTCCATCATTGTGGTCGTTTTTTCATCTGTTGGCATTGTAGCATAGCAAGCCGTAACTTTTTCATTTTCTGCACAAATGGTCTTTTTTTATGCATAAACTGCAAAACCTCCCTCGCCGCAAGCGGCAAGAGAGGTCTCTCTTAGTCTAATGTTACCTTCATAAGGATCGGATTATGATCGGAATTCTTGAAATTAAGATTCTGTGTCTCGACCGACTCCACCGTCACATTACTTGATACGACAAATCCATCGATCAGATAATACTGGAACTTCTCGTGATCCGCTCCCGCATACGGCTGATCTAATGACCGGCAGGACGGCGCGCTATTGTCCGTCACAAGGGTAAGATCCTCCCCAAACAGATCGGTGTCGATCTCGCCCGGCTGCCACAGATCCTCGCTGATCTTGGGATACATGCTTGTGTCCACACCGGAAAAAGCCTGATTGAAGTCTCCGCCCGCGATCACATAATTACCATCATTTACTTCCTCCTGCAGGATTTCCTGAAGCATCTGTGTCTGTGCCGCCTTGCCATCTCCGTCGTCATACGCTTCCAGATGCAGATTGACAAGCACCAGTTCCTTATCGCTTCCCTCAACCGGAACGCGGTCGATCATCAGACATCGCTTCAGATTCGCCGTACGGATTGGATAAGAAAATGGGCACGGAAGTGCAAATCTTCTGGAATCTTTGACTTCATACTTCGATAGCGTCACAATACCGCTGTCCACCTTACCGATCGTCGGAAGCGGATACGGCACATACACAACCTTATAATTATTCGCAAAAGTGTCACAGTATCCGCTTTGCGCCTCACGGATCAAATCCAATTCATCAATTCCGTGCGAACGCTTGGAATTACGGTCAACTTCCTGTAAGAACACAACATCCGGATCAAGTCCTGCAATCTCATCATTGATTGCAGCCATATTCTCCTGAACGCGATCTTCGTCAGCGGTATTGACCATCGATCCACCATCCATGAAAAAATCCGCGTTATTGCCGAGCGCTCCGTATCCGGTATTCCACGTCAGCACGGACAGTGTATCACCTGCATGTACGGATGCTCCGCCTTGCCCGTTTACCGATAGTTCTTCGATTGTGTCCGGTTTGTACTCCGTTACCGTAAGTACAAGAAGCAATATAAGAAAAGCAACTAAGGTGACCGCCACAATTCCGGCGATCACCTGTAAAATACGTTTTAATACAACATTCATTTTAATTACCACACTCAATACTGATTTCATTGAAAGTTCCGAGAATATCATCCACCTGGATGGCTTTCTTCTCATCTCCTGCCTTGTCGATGATTGCATGTCCCTGATGCATCATCAGAAGACGATCTCCATACTCGACCGCATAACGAAGATTGTGCGTAACCATAATTGTTGTCACTTTCTTCTCCTCAACAATCTTGCCGGTCAGCTGCATAACAATCTCCGCAGTCTTCGGATCGAGCGCAGCCGTATGTTCATCGAGGATCAGAAACTCAATCGGATTCATCGTTGCCATCAGAAGCGCAAGTGTCTGTCGCTGTCCTCCGGACAAAGCCCCAACCTTCGTATGAAGCTTATCCTCAAGTCCCAGATTTACACTTGCAAGCATCTCCTTATAAGCATCGATTCTTGCACGATTCGTCCCTCTTCCGAGTCCGTATGTCTTGCCCTTGTTATCTGCGATTGCAAGATTCTCAAGGATCGTCATCAACGGGCAGGTTCCCTTGGAAGGATCCTGGAACACGCGGCCAATTCTTCTGTGGCGGATGAAATCCTTCTGCTTCGTGATATCAACACCATTCACAATGATGGAACCTCCATCAATTGGAATCGATCCGCAGATAATGTTGAGCATCGATGTCTTACCAGATCCGTTGCTTCCGACCACCGATACGAACTGTCCGTCTTCAATTTTCAGATTAAAATCATCAAACAGGCAGATCTCATTGATCGTGCCGGGATTATACATTTTATGAATATGATTTAACTCCAGCATCTACGCCACCTTCTTTCTCTTCTTGCGATCCATTCCAAGCACAAGGATAATCAGGAACAGTACCGCTGTAATCAGCTTTAAGTCCGAAGACGGCATACCAAGCTTGATTGCGATTGCTACGCAGGCTTTATAGACGATAGATCCGATGATAACACTTGTTGTTACACGGATAAAAGTTACTTTCTTAAGAAGGCTGATTCCGATGATAACACTCGCAAGTCCGATTACCATCGTGCCGGTTCCCATCGAAATATCAAAGTATCTCTGCTGCTGCGCGAAAATGCATCCGCTTAAACTTACCAGACCATTGGCGATCGCCAGTCCGATAATCTTGATCGTGCCTTTGTCCACACCCATCGATGTCACGATCGTCTCATTGTCACCTACTGCGCGGAGCAGATAACCGGACTTGGTATTCATATACCAGTCTAGAATGAATTTCATGATCAGTGTGATGACCAAAATGATGATCACATTGGCAAACTGTGCCGCTGCGCCTTGAAACACACCTCTTACCAGATCATTGTCAAAAAGCGTCGTCATATTGTAGATCGGCAGATTTGCCCGCCCCGCAATACGAAGGTTGACCGTATATAAAGCAGTCATCATAATGATTCCGGATAAGAGATCTCTTACCTTAAGCTTTACATGGATCAGACCAGTCAGGGTTCCGGCAACCGCACCTGCCGCAAATGCGATCACAAGTGTCAGAAGCGGATTTACGCCTTTTGTAATTAAGACTGCTGACAGCGCCGCACCAAGCGGAAAGCTTCCGTCCACCGTCAGATCCGGAAAATCCAGAATTGTGTATGTAATGTAAATTCCCAGTGCCATGATCGCATAGATCATACCCTGTTCAAAAACGCTTAAAACTAATGCCACAGTGTTACCCCCATGTTTCTTAACTTGTATATCTACTTCATAATTCCGATTTCTCCGTTCTTCGAACTCCCGAAATCGAACAATCATGCTGCTTATTTGCTTGACAGAATTATTTCATCAAATGTCTGCGCTGCATCCTTAATATATGCATCATCTAATTTCATTCCGATCTTGTCAGCAGCTGCTGTATTGACATATAACTCAGCTTTGGAAGCGGTAATAAAATTGGTATCTTTTGTCATTGCTTCACCTTTTAAGATCTTGGCTGCAAGTTCGCCGGTCTCAATGCCCAGCTGATAATAATCAATACCCATAGATGCGACACATCCTGACTTTACCTGCTCAATCTCGCTTCCGAATACCGGGATGCCTGCATTGTTTGCCTTATCCAGTACCGTCTGTAATGCATTAACAACCGTATTGTCTGTCAGGTTACATAAGCAGTCTACTTTCGATACTAAGTCTGTTGCTGCGATCTCGATATCTGCAGATGTATTAATTCCGGTATCCACGATTTCAAATCCGTAATCACCGGCAAAACTCTTGTACTGCTCGATCGTGCTGCATGAATTTGCCTCACTTGTTGTATAAAGGATACCGATCTTCTTTGCATCCGGAAGCATCTCACGAATCATCTTAAGCTGCTCCTCTACCGGAAGCACATCAGAAGATCCTGTAATGTTACCAACATTCGTTCCGTCCTCATTTGCAAGTCCTGCGCTTACCGGATCCGATACTGCGGTATAGACAACCGGAATATCAGTGTTTAAACAGGAATTGTATGCACTTGATGCACAAGGCGTTGCAATCGCACAGATCATATCCACCTTGGCAGATACATAACTGTCGGCGATCGTGCTCGCTGTACCGGTGTCTGTCTGTGCATTCTGATACTCAACGGTCAGATTCTTGCCCTCCTCGATACCTGCATTCTTAAGTCCTGCAAGGAATCCCTCGCGGCAGTTATCAAGCGAACCATGCTCCGCAAACTGTGAGATACCGATCGTATAACTCTCTCCTCCAGCCTGTGCTGCGGCACTCTGTGTACCGGTTGTACTGTTGTCTGTTCCGCCGCATCCTGCAACCATTCCCATGGTACATACTGCTGTAAGTAATAATGCCAAAATTTTCTTCTTCATAATTTTGTCCTTTCTCCAAGCCTTTCCTGCCGGAAAACTCAGACCTCTCATAATTTTTAAAGTTTAGTTGTATCAGATATTAGCCAATCCGATACATCGTGTGCTCTTATTTTATGAGTGTGGCTTCGCTTACATTTCAGGACGTCTCCCGAATAAGATTGTTTATCTTATAAAGAAAAAACCGTCCCAAGCCTACGCTTGAGACGGTAATAAAATCTTTATTATCGCGGTACCACTCAAATTGACAAAATGTCCACTCATTCATGTACGATGCCATACATGCCGAACTGGTAACGGGTTCGGATCCCCGTTGACGCCTACTCCCAAGCTTAAAGTTTCGGGCCACCCTCGAAAGTCCATTCAACCAATCCATCCATACTGCATCCCACCGCCTGCAGCTCTCTGTAATATCAGGAAAAGTCTACTACTCTTTCTCATCGGTTTGCTTTTTATAGGTAGTACTTTACGCTTTTCCGATGACTTTGTCAAGCACTTTAGTAAATGAAAGTTTTCTCTACCGACGGAATATACGCATCTGCCTGTATCTTACCGTCCACAATTTTCACACGGATACGACCACAATCAATTGTGCTGTAAAAGGCACTTCCATGATCACGGATCCGTACAATCGCGTCTTGGCTTGGATGCCCATAACGGTTGTTTTCTCCAGCAGAGGCTACCGTAAGGCCTGGTCTGAGTGCCTGCAGAAGCATGTCACAATTCGAGTATTTCGATCCATGATGGGAAGCTTTGAAAAAGTCCACTCCTGGTAAGTCGGTCGCTTCCACGATATTCTCCTCCACCTCCGAAGAGATATCCCCGCCAAAAAAGCCACAAAAATTCTGCCCCTGATAATACAGAACCAGACAACGGTCATTGACATTGGCGGCCACTTCATTTTCATCCGGATAAAGACATTTCACGATCTCTGTGCTCTCATCGTTCCCACAATGCAGCCGTTCCCCCGCTTTCATATAACATACAGCCGTTCCATTCTGCCTTGCGATCTCCGCAAGTCGGATTGCTTTCTCATCATCCTTCTGCGCCTTGGCAAGTACAAGATGTTCAACATGGTATCCACTCTCCAACGCTTCGGTAAGCCCCGATATATGGTCTTCGTCTGTATGACTGACAAACCAATAGGATACTTTGCGGACCGCCTTCGATTTTAAAAACGGCAGAATCCGATAAGTCCCAACATTCTTAACATCGGAACTACCTCCGTCTATCATAAGAGACGTACCATCCGATGTGCACAGGTAGATTCCATCCCCCTGTCCAACATCCAGAATATCCAGTTCAAATCCGTTTTTTTCTCTGGTAAGAAGGATCATCATAAGAACTACAATTCCCGTTGCAAACCCAAGCCGTCTTCTTATTACCGTCCATGTTCTGGATTTGCTTTGTTGATTCGCTTTGGGTTTTTCTGCCGGCATTCTCGTTTGTAACCGGAACTCCTCCTCGTCCGCTTTCTTTTTTCTGCGCCGCATTCCACACCATAGGACATAATAAAATGCACCAAGCACCCCATAATATACTTCGATTCTTGTCACAGAAGGTCTGCCCGTAATGAATCTCGCTCCAGGTAATGCAAGTGACACATCACAAAGCCACCGATAACCACACAACACAAGGCTACACAAGCGACACAAGACAAATGACAATGGCTGCAGAAAGCCGATCTGACCAGCAAAACTTCCTCCAACTGCAATTCCAAGCACATAAGGAACCAATGCCAGAACCGGAATATTAAGAAGGATTGCATACACCGGAATCTCATAATAGTAATACGCCACAATCGGAATCATGAATAGCTGGATTGACAGACTGATCATCATTCCAGATAATTGCTTTCTCCACCAGCCTCTTAATCGATCTGTTCTCTTTTGCAATGTTTCCGGGCACGATTTTTCCATTGTTCTATCATTGCTCACCCACGGCACCAGCACTCCCTGCCCCGCACCGATCCCGACGACCGCTGCGACCGAGAACTGAAATCCGCTGTTCTCCACAAGAAACGGATTCTCAGCAAGCAGCAACATAACCACGATTCCAAGTGCACTGAGCATATCATAGGATCTTCCAAGCAGATCCGCAAGCAGATAGACAAGGAGCATCCCCGCTGCACGCCTCGCCGATACGGTGTTCCCGGTCATCACGGTATACATGCCAAGAAATGTAGCAACAACACTTCCCGCCCACAGATACGTCAGCCCGCACCGATGTCTGAACAGCCGGTAAAGTGTCATGCCAAGCAGCGAAATATGTAGTCCCGAGATTGCCAGCACATGTGCGATCCCCGCCACCTGATAAAGTGACTTAATTTCACTATCAAGCTCCGTCTTATCCCCCAGCAGCATCGCAGATAACACGCCATCATCCTTCGCATAGCGGGCAAACGGAATTCCAAGTTCCATCCGGACTTTATCAAGCCATACGCGAAGTCTGTCCGGTTCTCCTGCCACGCGTTCCACCTGATCCACCCACAGACCAAAATCAATCTTTTGGCTGCGATAGAAAGAGCGCGCATCGAATTGTCCCTCATTCGTTGCCTCGTCAAATAATGAAATTGTTCCCTGTAATATAAGAATTTGCCCGACAGAATCATCGTCGGAAGATACGTATGCCAATACATCATTGCATGGCATTGTCTGATCAGAAAGTTCCACGGAACAATCTGTAAGATAATAATAAAAACAATGGGTTTTCTCTTCTACCTTGTATAATTTGCCTGCAAGCCGGATCTCCTGTCCGTCGCATAACCGTCTGAGATAGGCATCACGAAACGCGGTCTGCCTTTCGAAGCACAAAGCTCCAAGCATAAGCATCACCGGCATCCCGATTGCCAAAGCAATAAACCGGATTCCCCGCTCCTTCCATGGTGTCGCATAAAGGAAAAGCAACAGGCCTGTTCCAACCACCAAACCCAAGCCTGTCCGCTTCCATAAGATACCAATCAGAAACATACACGCAAGCAAAACGACCGGTCGTTTTCTCACTGTGTTGAATCCACCTCTTCCTCTCCACTCTCTACCATACTTAAATCCTGCTCATACATCGGCGCGAGGTCATAGGTATAACGGCATTTTCCGCTCGTATCACCATTGATGGAGATCTGCACCTTGCTCACACTGGAGAGTTCCGTCAGAGAATCTACAATGGAATACAATACCACCTGCTCGGAAATCTCCTGATTCTGATTCAGGAACGTCTCATCCAGATTGACATAACATACTCCATCGACAACGGTAATCGTAATCAGTTTCGTGCCGACCGGCATCGTCGCAAGCAGCTTCTTCGCCTTCGGCCCCTCCATCAGCTGTTCCATAACCAGCTTCTCCAAAGAGATGTTGGAGCTGTAATGCACCTCTCGTTTTTCCGGAACCAGCTTGCTTCCGTCCTTGCTTGAGAAATAGAGAGTAAGTGTTGTTTTCTGGCTCGAATTGATCTGTTCACCAGGATTCTCAAGGAAGCTGTCCTCACTCATCGCACCAACCGTTGTTCCGGCAGTTGTCTCAAGAGGCTTAGACTCTACTGTAAACATCACATACGGATATTTCTCCAATTGCAACAATGTCTTTGCGATCGCTGCACGTGTCAGAATCTCCTCTGTTGGATTCAATTCATAGTAGTCCTTACTGAAATCCACCGTAATCTGATATGCGACCTCTGTCACCCCGAGAACCTTGATGTTCTTCGGAATCGTCTGACGAAGTCCCGCATCCTCCGGCTGCTGCTGTAAGAGCTTAAGCAGTTCCTGAATCTGTTCTGTCGGAGTTGTCGATGTCAGTTCAACATCCTGCGGAACAATCTTCGTCACATCCGCATTCAGATAAAAAGCGACATATTTATTCTCTTTCTTTTGGTCCCCGCATGCCGCCAAAAGTAACATCATTACTAATAACAGCAGCGTTATCAATGCTTTTTTCTTCATAGGATCTCCTGCATTACGCAATATAATTTAACGGAATACGTACATCAAACGTCGTACCCTCACCGAGTACCGAATGCACCTTGATTGCGCCTCGATGCATCAGGATCGAATTTCTTGTAATCGCAAGACCAAGTCCCGTTCCGCCAATCTCGCGGGAATGTGACTTGTCCACACGATAAAAACGTTCATAGATGTGTTCGAGCGATTCCTCCGGAATACCGATTCCGGAATCCTCCACCTTCAGGTAGAAATACTGATGATCCGCATTCAATGATACATGCACCCATCCCTCACCGTCATTGCGGTTGTATTTGATCGCATTCTCCACAAGGTTCGTGATGGCAAGTGTGATCTTCACCTCATCAACCTCCGCAGTAACCGGACGGAAGCTCTCAAGTACAAGTTCCACCTTCTGCTTGTCTGCGATTGGTTGTAATCTCTTTAAAATCTGCTCTAACAGTTCATTGACATTGATCGTAGAGACATTGAGATCCGCTGCCGCCTTGTCCATCTTGACAAGTGATAACAGATCATTGATGATCTTCGTCTCGCGCTCGATTTCATTTGTAATATCCTCCATAAACTCCTGATAGAGTTCCTTCGGAGCATCCGGCATACTGTTAATGGAGTCCGCCAACACCTTCATGGAAGTCAGCGGTGTCTTAAGTTCATGTGACACATTCGATACGAATTCCTGACGGGAATCATCCATCACCTTCATACGGCTTAACATCTGGTTAAAACGCTCGCAGATCTGTATCGTCTCCGAATAATCATTGACCTGCAGACAGTCATCCCCATAGCCGTCCTTGATAGCCGCAATACCATCCGAAATCTTCTGCAGCGGCTTTAAGAAATGAAGAACAAGCAGGATTGCGAAGAACACAAACGTAATCGCAACGATCAGTACAATGATGGTCGCAATTTGGCGCAAATATGCCTGATTCAACAGAATATTATCCGTCGACACACTGATCAGCATGACCCCGAGCACCGTATCCGTATCATCATTCGGATCAATGATCGGAATCGTCATCTCTATATAGTGATTCTCCATGTCATAATGCGTAATATCCTCGCCACGGAAGCTCCGTACCACTTCCTCCGCAATAATGACCTTGTTATCATCCAGATTGTAGGTATCATGATAAACCGTAAAATTCTGATCCACGATAATAACACGACCGTCATAAATGGTCGTAAGCATATCAATCTGTGCCTGGATCGTACTGCTTTCTGTCGCATCATCCATCGACATATATTCACTTGTCGCAATCTGATTTGCCAGAATCTTGGCCTGACTTAAAATCTCGCTCTCGCGGATCGAGACGGCCCGCGCCGCATAGGAATGCAGGATTCCCTCGGACAGGATCAGACTCGGCACGATCGCGATCACAAGAATTAAAAGAATCAATCGAAATTTTAAGCTTTTGATAAATTGCAGAAACTGCTTGCTACGATGCATGAAATAACCTTTCTACCAACGTATTCTACTTCTGACTGTAGTAGTAGCCCACACCCCACTTTGTGTGAACATATTTCGGCTCGCTCGGGTTCGCCTCAATCTTCTCACGAAGACGTCTGACATGTACGTCGACCGTTCGCACATCTCCCGGATAATCCTTCCCCCAGACAAGACCAAGCAGATCCTCTCTGCTATACACCTTGTTCTCATTCTTCACAAGGAGTTCCAACAGATCAAATTCCTTTGCCGTCAGATTCACTTCCTTATCATGAATAAAAAGTCTGCGACTGTCACAATCCAGCCGGAGATCTCCCTTGACGATGACAGAAGAAACCTCCTTCTTCTCACGCGGTCCATATGTGCGGCGCATGATTGCCTTAATTCGCGCCTTCACCTCTAAGATATTAAAAGGCTTCGTGATATAGTCATCCGCACCGTATTCAAGACCTAAGATTTTATCCATATCGTCGCCCTTGGCGGTCAGCATCACAATCGGCATATCCGAAAATTCACGTATTGCCTGACACACTTCGAATCCATCCATCTTCGGCAGCATAATATCAAGAAGAATCATATCATACTCATTGGCACGTGCCATCGCAAGCGCCTCTTCTCCATCGTATGCGCAATCCACATCCATGCCATCCTGTTCCAGACTGAATCGGATTCCCTTCACAATTAACTTCTCATCATCAACTACGAGAACTTTCTTTGCCATCTCACACCTCAATCGACTGTTATGTCGTCTCTCATTTTTTCAAAAAGCGCGTTCTTGATACCAGACACCTTCATGATGTCCTCCACCCTGGAAAAATTCCCATGTTCATCGCGGTATGCAATAATTGCCTCTGCCCGCGTCTGTCCGATTCCGGGTAATTTTGTAAGGAGATCGGTCCCTGCGGTATTGATGTTGATTCTGCCGCCTGCATCTGCCTCATCAGCTACTGTCCTGTCTGCCTGACTATCCGTATCTGCATCTGATGTGTCATACTTTTCACGCTCAGCAGCCTCTTCCTTTGTTGGAAAAGAAATCATCTGCCCATCCGTCAAAGGTTCCGCCAGATTCCAGTAATCTTTGCTTGCCTTCTTCGTAAAGCCACCCGCAGCCTCCACCGCATCACACACTCTGGCACCTGCAGCAAGTTCATACACTCCCGGTGTCATCACTTCCCCACAGACATACACAAGAAGCGGCGCCTCTTTCCCCTCCGACACGACTTCCGTGTCAGGAACCAAGACCTCGCTCTCCGTCGGTATCTGTGATTCCGTTTCCTGGGTTGCCAGAAGATAAGCCCCTGTATCCGAAGCTCCGCAGCCACACAGTAAAATGCAAAAAGAAATCACACACGCTTTTATTCTATTTTTCATATTCGTCTCCTCTCCGGCATGCGTAGAGGAAGTCTCAATGCAATCTCTATTTTAACGACTTTTTACAATTATTACAAGTATATTTCAATAAAAAGAACAAGATCGTCTTCCTTCCCATCGGGATGACGATCTTGTCTATGTCATGTTTCACACGCAGCAACGATTCTTTGAAACAAAGTTATCCTGTTGCATTCTCTTCTATGCATTTACCGCCTGTAATGCCTTCTCCAGTTTCTGGGTCATCTCATCGACATGCTTCTTCTCAATCACCAGAGGCGGAACCATACGAATCACATCGGCTCCTGCTGTAATGATGATCAGCCCCTGCTCCAAAGCCCTGGCAGATACCTGACCAACCGGAAGCTTACATACCAGTCCCTGCATCAGTCCCATGCCTCGTCTTGCCGTCAGGAAATCATATTTTGCAACAAGTGCATCCAGCTTCTCCTCCAGATAAGGTGCAACCTCATGCACATTGTCGAGAATCTTCTGCTTCTCAAACAGATCAAATACCGTTGATACGGCTGCTCCAACAAATGGATTACCACCGTACGTTGTACCGTGATCTCCCGGTGCAAGTGACTTGTCAGCAACCTTCTGCGTCATAAAGAATGCTCCTACCGGCACGCCGCATCCAAGTGCCTTGGCACAAGTCATAATGTCAGGCTTTACGCCATAATTCTGCCATGCAAACATGGCTCCGGTACGTCCCATTCCACACTGGATCTCATCGAGGATCAGTAAGATATCCTTCTCGTCACAGAGCGCGCGGACACCCTCAAGGAACTCCTTCTCGGCCGGATAGATACCGCCCTCTCCCTGAACCGTCTCCATAATGATCGCACAGGTCTTGTCGGTAATCTGTGCTTTTACACTGTCTAGATTATTGAAATCGGCAAATTTTACCCCCGGCATCAGCGGCTCAAACGGCTCCTGATAATGTGCATTTCCGGTCACGGACAATGCTCCGATGCTTCTTCCGTGGAAAGAATGATTCATCGCAATAATCTCATGTCCCGCGTGTCCGTCTCTTGTGAAAGCATATTTCTTGGCAGCCTTGATGGCTCCCTCGATTGCCTCTGTTCCACTGTTCGTAAAGAAAACGCGATCCATTGTGCTTGCTGCAAGTGCCTTCTTTGCAGCCTCGATCGTCGGTACATTATAATAGAGATTGGATGTATGAAGCAGCTTATCCACCTGTTCCTTCAATGCATCGTTATAATCCTTGTTGCCATATCCGAGCGCACATACCGCGATGCCTGCTGCGAAATCGAGATACTGCTTTCCGTCTGTATCGTATAAATACACGCCCTCACCATGATCAAGCACCAGAGAGAAACGGTTATAGGTATGTAATAACTCCTGCTCCGCGCTATCAATATATTCCTGTTTATTCATCTTCAAACTTCCTTTCCAAACTACTTATCCTCGTTATAAAAACGATTGTCACTGTCACCTAGGATGGCAGTACCGATTCCTTTGTTGGTAAAGATCTCAAGTAACAGACAGTGTGCAATTCGACCGTCTAAGATATGTACGCGCGATACACCGTTCTCGATGGCATCGATACAGTTATTTAACTTCGGAAGCATTCCGCCACCGATATATCCGTCTGTGATCAGTTCTCTTGCCTCTGATACCGTAAGTTCAGAAATCAGTGTAGACTTATCGTTTGGATCCTTATATACACCCTCGATATCCGTCAGGAATGCAAGCTTTTCTGCGGATACCGCACGCGCGATCGCGCAGGCTGCATCATCCGCGTTAATATTGTAAGTCGCATAATTATCATCGAGTCCGATTGGGCAGACGATCGGCAGATAATCGTTCTCCAACAGATCATAGAGGATCTTCGGATTCACTTCCTTGATCTCGCCGACATATCCGATATCCTGTCCATCAGAGAGCTTCTTGTCAACCTTAAGAAGACCGCCGTCCTTGCCACTGATACCGACCGCATTGACACCGAGTTCCTCAACCATCTTAACAAGAGACTTGTTAACACGGTTTAATACCATCTCCGCAATCTCCATCGTCGGCTCATCTGTCTTACGCAGTCCGTTGATAAATTCCGGCTCCATACCAGCCTTTGCGACCCACTTGCTGATCTCCTTGCCGCCACCATGCACGATGATCGGCTTAAAGCCTACCAGCTTAAGCAATGTCACATCCTGAATAACATGTTCTTTCAACTGTTCATCCACCATCGCCGATCCGCCGTATTTTACAACAATGATCTTGCGGTTAAAACGCTGGATATACGGCAGCGCCTCGATCAGAACCTGCGCTTTTTCCATGACTGCATCCATATTCTCACTCATAACTCTATCTCTCTTTCTGCTCTATATTTATCACAACAAAGTCGTAGGACTCTTATTGGTTAAATCTTGTGATATTCGCCTCATTCAGCGGGAAATCATAGTAATTCAAGTCCTCACGGAAGCACCATCCGGCTTCCTTCCAAAAATGATTACCAAGTTCGTTGCTTTTGAATGCGATCAGACTGACCTTATTGATCTGCTCCTCCTGCAGTGCACGCATACACGCTACCGCCATCGCCTTGCCGATTCCGTGCTTGCGATAATCCTCATGCACGCACACATGATACAGACATCCTCTTCGTCCGTCATGCCCGCAAAGGATCGCACCGACAATCTTACCATCGCTTTCCGCAACCATACTCGTCGTCGGATTTCTCTTCAAGAAGCGGCTGACGCCCTCCTTTGAATCATCGATCGAACGGATACCGAATCCATGGATTCCCATCCAAAGCGCATAAACCTGCTCATAATCTTCTTCTGTCATTACCCGAATGTTGTATGTGATTTCCTTCATTGCTTTTATTACCTGTACTTCCACTTTTTTAATCTCGCCTTTATGGGAACATCGGAACCATCTTCAATCCTTCTGCCTCATCCAATCCGAACAAAAGATTCATATTCTGTACGGCCTGTCCTGCTGCACCCTTGACCAGATTGTCCAAAGCGCCCATCATGACAACCCTGTGCGTTCTCTCGTCAACAACAAAATTGACATCCACATAATTGCTGCCCTCTACCCACTTGGTTTCCGGACATACGCCCTTTTTCAGGACTCGTACAAAACGTTCCTTTGCATAATATTTATCGTATACTGCCTTAATCTCCTCGTAAGTCGGATAGGTACCGTCTGCCTTCTTATTTAAAGTCGCATACTCCGTTGCAAGAATGCCGCGGTTCATTGGAACCAGATGCGGTGTAAAGTTGACAACGATCTCCTTACCGGCTGCATAACCAAGCTGCTCCTCGATCTCCGGTGTATGACGGTGCGTTGTCACACCATATGCTTTCATGCTTTCATTGACTTCACAGAACAGATTCGGAGTCTTAGCGCCTCTTCCGGCTCCGGATGTTCCGGACTTTGCATCAATGATCAGCGTATCCGGATCAATGATTCCTTCTTTAACTAAAGGATATGCCGTCAGGATGGAACAGGTTGTATAGCATCCCGGATTCGCAACAAGACGTGTATCCGTTGTCACTTTGTCACGGTTGATTTCACACAATCCGTATACCGCTTCCTCAATAAACTGCGGACTCTTATGCTCAATCTTGTACCATTTCTCATAGGTAGCCACATCCTTGATACGGAAATCTGCACTCAGATCGACGATCTTGACCTTACTTAAAATAGATTCATTCAATACCCCTGCTAAGAATCCCTGTGGCGTTGCAGTAAAGATCACATCCACCTGGGAAGCAAGTTCTTCCATATTATCGTCCAGACACTTTGCATCGACGATCTCGAAAAAGTTCTGGTATACATCTGCATAATTCTGATCAATGTAGCTTCTCGAGCCAAACCACTTAATCTCTGCTTCTTTATGATTCATTAAAATACGGACCAGCTCCGCTCCTGCGTAGCCTGTCGCTCCGATAATTCCGACTTTAATCATTTTGTAATTCCTTCTTTCCTTGTGACGCCTGCCACAATGTATGTACTTTAATAATATAGTACACCTTCTGCCGTCCGTAAATAGCAAATATTCACAAATTTATGTATATTTATACAGATTTATGTATATTTTTTCACTTGCGTATTCTCCTATTATGTTGTATATTGAGATTAGTTTGAAAAAAACATAAGAAAGGACAAAAGCTATGAAAGAAAAAGTTATTTTAGCTTACTCAGGCGGTCTTGATACTACCGCGATCATTCCTTGGTTAAAGGAGAATTATGGTTATGAAGTAATCTGCTGCTGCATCAACTGCGGACAGGGAGAAGAATTAGATGGCCTCGAAGAGAGAGCAAAATTATCCGGAGCAACCAAATTATACATCGAAGATATCGTTGATGAATTCTGCGACGATTATATCGTACCTTGTGTACAGGCAGGCGCTGTATACGAGCATAAATATCTGTTAGGTACTTCAATGGCTCGTCCTGGAATCGCAAAGAAGCTCGTTGAGATTGCAAGAAAAGAAAATGCAGTTGCAATCTGCCACGGTGCAACCGGTAAAGGAAACGACCAGATTCGTTTCGAGCTTGGTATTAAGGCTTTAGCTCCTGACATCAAGATCATCGCTCCTTGGCGTGATGACAAGTGGAAAATGGATTCCCGTGAATCTGAGATTGAATACTGTAAGGCACACGGAATCGATCTTCCATTCTCAACTGACCAGAGTTACAGCCGTGACCGTAACTTATGGCACATCAGCCATGAAGGACTCGAACTTGAGGATCCTGCATGTGAGCCAAACTATGATCACCTTCTTGTTCTTGGTGTATCTCCGGAGAAGGCTCCTGACGAACCGGAATATGTAACCATGACTTTTGAAAAAGGTGTTCCAAAGACGGTAAACGGAAAGGCTATGAAGGTTTCCGACATCATCCGTGAGCTCAACCGTCTCGGTGGTAAGCATGGAATCGGTATCATTGATATCGTTGAGAACCGTGTCGTAGGTATGAAGTCCCGTGGTGTCTATGAGACTCCTGGCGGAACAATCCTTATGGAAGCACATGATCAGCTTGAGGAGTTAGTTCTCGACCGTGAGACACTTGCAACCAAGAAGGATTTAGGTAACAAGCTTGCACAGGTTGTATACGAAGGAAAATGGTTTACTCCTCTTCGTGAAGCAATCCAGGCTTTCGTAGAGTCCACACAGGACGTTGTTACCGGTGAAGTTAAGTTCAAGTTATACAAGGGCAACATCATCAAAGCCGGAACAACTTCCCCATACTCACTGTACAGCGAGTCACTTGCAAGTTTCACAACCGGTGATCAGTATGACCACCACGATGCAGACGGATTCATCACACTCTTTGGTCTTCCACTGAAAGTTCGTGCAATGATGAAGCAGAACATCGAGAAAAATACAAAATAAATCTACATAAAACGATATAAGAGGCGATGATTCTCGAAGAATCATCGCCTCTTATCATTTTCATTATAATTTGTATGTGCGTCTTCTCTTTCCAACAGTTCACACGCCCAAATACATCACATCCGCTAGACCTGTCCGCCTCGCTGAAAGATCCGTCCCAAAGCATGAAGCTTCAGGAATCGATTCATTGTATCAACCACATGCCGGTTCGCAAGCAGATAGATTACACTGATACTCAGACAGATCAGCACAAACAAAGCAAACCATCCCCAATCCCCCAGATACTCATAGATTCCGGCAAACATTAAGATGTCACGAAGAATACGATGCAGCATATAGATTGGCATTGTCCGCTGTCCGATAAAGGATACTGCTGTCTTACCTCTCGGAACATAAAAAAGAATTGCCCATGAGATCACAAACGCCGCAATCATCAGCGTCAGTCTGACAAATGGTCCTTCCCACATATGATCCAGTTCATAGTAGGATATATTTTCATACACCATGCCAAGCTCATCATGCATTTTCTTTCCTGTCAGAAGAATTCCCGCACAGATCGATAGTGCAGCAGTTGTCACAATTTTCTTGTACTCCGGTCGAAGCGCCCGCTCTAAAAGCGGCTGCTCCATATAATACCCGAGGAAGAAAAACGGTCCGAACACAAGGATTCTCGACAGGCACAGGAAGTCACCGACATTCTTAAAGTATCCCGCGACAAGTGCCAATACAATATTGACCGCAATCACTGGAACCGGTTTTAAATTTCGCACAAACGGAATCATCAGATACCACACGATCATCGCAAACAGATACCACGGTGCTCCGCTTTGGCTGAAGAAATTAATCTCGCTGAAACTTCGGAATCCACTGATCGCATAGACCGCCTGAATTGCGATTACAAACACAATGTATGCCTTGATCAGATACAGAATCTTCTTAAAATTAAATCTTCCATCCTTATAGATTCTCTTGGAAAAATATCCCGACACAAATACAAAAAGCGGCATATGAAACACATAGATCAGCCGCTTGATGAGCACCAGGATTCCTTCTTCATGAATCGGAAGAAGGAAATGCCCAAGTACTACAAAAAATATTAATACTGCTTTAATATTATCAAAAAAATAATCTCTCTCTGCCTTCATGTTACTTACTTCTTATGCATATAGATTTCCTCAAACTGTGTGACTTCCATCGGTTTTGCAAAATAATATCCCTGGAAGATATCGCAGCTTATGGATTTTAAGAACTCAAGCTGATCGCTCGTCTCGACCCCCTCAACGATTGTCTCCATCCCCAGTTCCTGTGCAAGAGAAATGATCGTGCGAAGAATTTTTCTGCTTCGTTCCACCTCTGTCGTCTTGCGTAAAAATACCATATCCACTTTCAGTACATTGACATGAATCTCCTTTAACATGTTGAGGGAAGAATATCCGCTTCCAAAATCATCCATCTCAACAATAAATCCGTATGCCTGCAGGCGTTCAATGATCTTGATTCTCTGCTCAACGTCCGTCATTACGGATGTCTCCGTAATCTCGAGATGCAGTCTCTTCGGATCAATCCCATATGTCTCGACCAGACTCGTAAAGGTATCATAGATATCCACAAAATAGAAATCCTTCGGCGATATATTCACCGACAAATACATATCCTCTCTGTCCTCAGACGTCCATTCTTTCAGTTTCAGGCAGGCCAATTCCCAAACATAACGGTCAAGTCTTACGATTGCTCCATTTTTCTCGAGAATATCAATGAATGCAGATGGTGGAAGATATCCCTTCTTCGGATGAATCCAACGCACCAGTGCCTCTGCACCATGTGACTCTCCGTCACCGTTTACCTGTGCCTGCAGATAAATCTGGAACTGACCGGAGGCAATCGCCTCATCAAGCTCTCCCATAATCTCCTGCTCATTTAACAAACTCTGGCGCAGTTCCTCATCATAGTATGCCAGACGCTTCTGATAATTTCCTTTGATCGTTGCGATCGCCATCTTGGCACGGTCATACATGCCGGATATTGGCAGATCTTTCTGTATAATTTCATATACTCCAAGATAGAGGCGAATCGGATATTCCATATTCTTCTCAATATAGACCTTCGTCTGCGGAACCGTCTGGAAATACTCCTCCTCGTAATCCGATTTCTTCATCAGCAGAGCAAAACCATCATTGTCAATTCTTCCGTAGATCTGATCCTGTTTGCATAATTTATGTAAGGCTTTTGCAATGCGTATCAGGACTTTGTCACCACTCTCCCTGCCAAATACGTCATTCACCATCTTAAAGTCACCGATGTCCGAACAGATAAGTAAAAACTCTTCCTCCGGCTGCTCATCCAGCCTTTTACGCACTTTCTCGTAAAAATATTCTTTGTTATACAGCCCCGTCAGCGAATCATGTGAAGCGCGGTAGCGCTCCGCCTGCAGATCATTCACTTCCTTGGTGCGATCCTTGATATCAACAAACGAACCGATTTCTGCACCATCTTCGTCGAGAAGCCTCTTAAAGAAAATGCGAAGATACAGTGTTTTACCATTCACCTTTATAACCGTGTCCCTGCCGTTCTCATCGGAATGTTTATTCATTTCTTTCTGATACCAGATTTCATATGCCCTCTCCGGTTCCAAACGGAAATCCTCGTCAAGAAATTCGATTGCACTCTCATTTACCCGAATACAGTTGCCGTCCATATCAAACAACAACACACCATCCATCATGTCATGGACAACCATAGAAAAAAGTCTGTCCACAAGTCCCTTCGGAATATAAACGACAGACACATAATAAACTAAAATTCCGCCAACCGAGAAACCTATGATCGATATGTCAATAATTCCGCCAAAAAATAAATAAAGAGTATCCGCCAGTCCAACCAGAACAAGAATGACCAGAATCGAAATATACTTAACCCGATAAATCCGCGGTGTCTTCGCAATCTTGACAGCAAGACTTATGATTGCCAGCGCAATCAGAAGGTTCATAATCCCAAGATGGATATAATACGGCAGCTTGTAATCCAGCTGATAAAATACCTCCCCATCACCGAGAAGAATCTCCCTCGCCACAAAAGCATGATGGGTAAAGAAATTGCACACCATCGATACAGAATCCACAAATAACAAAGTTCCAAAAATATAAGGACCATGCTTCATCAGATTCTCACTGTTCGTATACTCCATCACAAATGCCATCATGTAGTACATAACCCAGTTCATTCCCACGCAAAAAACACTGTATGCAAGCATGCAGACAGTTTCAGACGGCGAGACAATGACAACAATATTGGCAAGCGTTGCAACGACAGCAGTAATTAATACTCTGCGCAGCGTCTTTGCTGTGTTCTTCTGACTCATATATGATTTTTTAATTGTATAAATAAGTACGAGCAGTGTTACAAGAAAAGCTCCGAAATAAACAAATCTCACTTCATCACTCCTTCATGGAACTATTATATCAACTTTAACAACATCTGTCTATTGTTAACTTTTCCATATTTTCTATGCAGTTGTACACTTTTAAAGCAATATCACTCAAACGGTTGCGAGTTTCTGATCAGCCGACATCCCAATCCTCTCCCGGAGAAAGGACAAAATGATTCTTGTCAAAGGTAAGCATGCCCTCATCCCGCATCTTTCCAAGCTCCTTTGAGAGTGCACTCCGATCAAGATTCAGATAATCCGCCATCTGCTGCCTCGTAAAAGGAACATCAAACGAAAGACCTCCTGCCTGCACCTGCTGCTGGGCAAAATACGTGGCAAGTCTTGCCCGGATTGTCTTCGGGGTCGTGCAGAATATCCGGTTCGAAAGCGTGATATTCTTGTGTGAAGTCATCGCAAGCATGCTGCGCAGTAATTTACTCTGCCATGTTTTACCGGCATTCGCCGGATCCAAAACAATTGCAGTATTTAAAAAGAATACCTTCGTCTTCTCCGTTGCGATTGCATCGACCATCATCGCTGTCTGACTTAAGGCATAGGACTCCGCGAACATCTGTCCCGGCATGATCTTACTTAGGATGCTGCAGTTTCCCCACAAGTCGTTACTCTCAATCAGGACACTTCCGGACTCCACGATACCAATTTCCCGGATCATCTCCCCCGCATGAAAGATTACCTCATTTTTTTCAAAGAGCTGCTCGCTCGTTGCTGCTGTCTGTTCGATAGACGCAAATTCCTCTTCCGTCAGATTCTGTAACAATGGAATTCTTTTCTTGTCCATAATCCCTCTTTTCGTTGTTATAACAACCGCTTTTCTATTGTCATTTTACTATACTGTGGATACATTGTCAAAGAACACGAACTATTCTGATATGAAATTAAGCAAAAGGAGATTTTATAATATGAAACGACAGATTATCGAAATTGATGAGACAAAATGTAATGGATGTGGTGCCTGCGCCAATGCATGCCACGAAGGCGCGATCGGCATGGTGGATGGCAAAGCCAGACTGCTCCGCGACGATTACTGCGACGGATTCGGAGATTGTCTTCCAACTTGTCCGACCGGAGCCATCACATTCGTAGAACGGGAAGCTGCCGCATATGATGAGGATGCTGTCCTTAAAAACAAGCAGCTCAAAGCAGCATCACATTCCGGATGTCCGGGCACGCGTATGAAGACTTTAAGCCACGCTTCTGAAGGAAACACTGCACCGGCAGAGCGTATGACATCCGCACTCGCCCAGTGGCCATGCCAGATCAAGCTGGCCCCGATCAATGCGCCTTTCTATGAGAACGCCAGGCTTCTGATTGCCGCAGACTGTACCGCTTATGCCTATGCGAATATGCATCAGGATTTCATGCGTGGTCACGTCACACTCATCGGCTGCCCGAAATTGGATGCCGTCGATTACCGTGAGAAGCTGACTGCGATCATCCGTGAAAACAATATCGAGGAAGTAACGATCGTGCGCATGGAAGTTCCCTGCTGCGGCGGTCTTGAACAGGCTGCCCGCACCGCCTTACAGAATTCCGGCAAGTTTCTTCCGTGGCACGTTGTCACTATCTCTGTTGACGGCAACATTCTAAACTAAATCAAAACAAGGTTACTTTCTCTTTCCAAAGAGAGAGAAGCCCTTCTTTTCATAAGGCTCCTGCGCAACCGATACGGCAGTATATCCGGTTGCGTTTATGGCAGCCTTTAATTTTTCTTCATCTAACGCATTTTCCGAGATGATCTCGGTCTTCTTCTTCGAGTGCGAAGATGTCACCTTCTTGATACTACCTTCAAAAGCACGTCTGACAGCCTCATTGACATGACTCTCACACATACCACACATCATACCATCTACGTTGACTGTTGTCTTAACCATCTTATATTCCTCCTGTCGGTCAATCTCTCTTATATTATCCCATTCCGACAATCGCCTTATCATCGATCGGGATAGTTGGATCATACACCCGCAAGTGTTTCTGAGACAATAGAAAACAGTCATTGTTATTGATAGAAATCTTCATTAAAGTATTTTGCTTTTACAAAAATGTCAATGTGCCGACAGCCGGTACTCCTTCGGCGTCATTCCCTTCATTTTCTTAAACACTTTTGAAAAGTACTTTTCGTCGTTGAAACCAACTTTATACGCAACCTCATAATTTTTGAGCTGGTGCTGTTCTAAGTAGCAGCATGCGCGATCGACCCGCACCTGATTCAGAAAATCCACGAAGCCGCAGCCAATATTCTGATTCATCAGTGTAGAGAGATATCCGGTAGAAATCCTAAGATGCTCCGCGACTTCCGTCAGAGACAGATCCTTCGCATAGTTCTCCTGTATATACTCCGTTGCCTCACGCACAAGCGGATTGGAGGCATTCGTCTCTTCCTGAGCCGCATCCTCTTCCTTTCCGATAAAGCGGTCCGCCAGTTCATTTAATGTACTTAAAATATCTGCCGCACGCACCGGTTTGAGCAGATAATCCTTCGCACCGAATTTTACAGCCTGCTGCGCGTACGCAAACGCATCATAACCACTCAGAATCACAGTAACCGGCTCAAGTCCTGCTTTCTCCACTTCCTTCATGACATCCAGCCCCGTCTTGACCGGCATCTGCACGTCCAGAAGAAGCATATCCGGCTGATAACGAAGTATCAGGTCAATTGCTTCCTGTCCGTTTTCCGCCTCATAGATCTTCGCAAAACGATCCGTATGAAGCTGCAGATATTTGGCAACACCTTTGCGGATCATATCCTCATCGTCCGCAATCAATAATTTAAGTGGCAATTAAATCCCCCTCCTCATAAGGAATCTCTAAGATTACTGTCGTACCCTTTCCGACATCACTTCGAATATCAAGCAGGAAATCCTCATGATATTTCAGTTGTAATCGTTCCCTGATATTTTTAATCGCGTATCTTCCGATTCTCACTTTGGAATAATTGGAAGGCTCGCTCTCCCACAATGCTGCTAATTGTTCCTTGTTCATACCGATTCCGGTATCTTTGATTTCAAAATGTACGGTGTCTCCCCGTTTCTCCGCTGTCACGGTAAGCAGACATGCCGAGCTGACATTTTCAAAGCCATGCACGATCGCATTTTCCACAAAAGGCTGTAAGATCAGCTTCGGAATCCTTACCTTCGCGACCTCCGGTGCAATGTTGATCTCATAGTTAATCTTCCGCGGGAAACGCATCTTTTGGATCTGCAGATAATGCGTAACCAAATCGGTCTCCTGCTCAATCGTTACCACACTCTTTCCCTGGTTTAAGACAAGGCGGAACAGTTGGGACAGATCGAGGATGCTCTCTGCGATCTCATCGTTTCCGGCTTCCGTTGCCTGCCAATACAAAGAATCCAGCGTATTGTACAGAAAATGAGGATTGATCTGCGCCTGCAGCGCCGCAAGCTCACTCTCCTTCTCAGAAAGCGTAATGACATAATTCTCATCGATCAGCTTCTTGATATCGCCGACCATCTTGTTGAAGCAGCGTGCAACCTCTCCGATCTCATCCTCCGTTGTCACTTCCACCTGCTGGTCAAAATCTCCCTCCGAAAAATGCGTGATTGCATTGCTTACCTGTCTGAGTGGCTTGGTCACAAGATTTGAGATAATGATCAGAAGAGGAAACATGCCGAGTAAAACTCCCAGCAAAAGTAGAAGCGGCATGTTGGCAATACTCATGATCTGCACCTTTAAATCCTTTTTCGGCACCATCTTACAGACAATGGTTCCATTGCGCACAAGCTGTGTGCACACAATGTCGTATTTATTGTATTCAAAATGCGTATCGCGCTCTCTGTAATCTGCCTGTAAGAACTCCTTCTGCAACAGGTATTCCTCAATTGTTTCATCCACCGGTCCCGCTGTCACAAGCTCTCCCTCGTTTGGATCAAGCACGATGACCGACTCGTTGCCTTTGACCATCGTCTCGCAGATTCCTTTAAATTTGTCCTTGCTGACTCCGATCACGATATAGCCCAGCGTTTTCTTTTTCGATAAATCAAAAATTTCGCGATAAAGAACAACTTTTTCAGAACGGTTCGTCAGGTAAGTATCTCCGCCTCCCTCATCCACGCTCCGCCATATTGTTCCGGTCTTACTCGCGATCGTTTCCTGATAGATATCAGTACTTTTTACATCTTCAATCGTCGACAGATATACACTTCCATCCATGCCTCTTAAATACGGACGGATTCCATTCTCCGGATAGATTGCGATCGTCTTGATCTCGCCTCTCAAAGAGATCATATCCTGCACAACCCCCATCGGTGCATCCTCCTGCCACAGACGGGCATTCGCATTTAATTGATCTACATCCTGCGCAACCAGCAGATCCCTGATCTGCTGGTTGATGCAAATGTATGTCGTATAGTCCTTGATATCAGATTGCAATAAATTAATACTTTCGGCAAGTGACACGACACTGGCTTTATTATCGATCAGTTGTTCCTCGGTAACCGACTTGTAATTGTGCAGAAGCATTCCGACACAGATTACAAGCAAAACAGGTGTAATGATTGCATAACCATAGAAGATCAGTTTCATCTTCACACTTAATCGATTGACCCATTTCTTTATCTTTTTTATCATTAGCCTTTGACTGCTCCCATCGCAACACCCTTGGTGATGTGCTTGTTCAAAATAATGTATACGATAACTGCCGGTGCCGCGGTCAGTGCCATGACTGCGAACTGCACTGCATAGTTCGATGAATACTCACCGGTGAACTCAAGTACCGAGAACGGAAGTGTCTTCCACTTATCGGAGCTTAAGTATGTACTTGCCATCATGAATTCGTTCCAGTTATTTAAGAAGGTCATGATTGCTACCGTTGCGATCGATGATTTCAACATCGGTGTAATGATCTGGAAGATGATACGGTAGATGCCGCATCCATCCATGACGGCTGCCTCCTCAAGTTCCACCGGGATCGACTCCATAAAGCTTGTCATAAGGAACAATCCCTGTGGGAGTGAGAAAGCGACATATGGGATCAAAAGTGCCCAGATCGTATCAGTTAATCCAAGCTGACTGTAAATCTTGTAGTTTGGAAGAAGGGTTGCATGGATTGGAATCATCAGTCCCATCAGAAGCAGCGTCTTCACAAACATGCTGAGCTTCCACTTCATTCTGCGGCATGCAAAAGCCGACATAATGGATACAACGATAACAAGTAATACCGCAAGTCCGTTGATCAGTACACTGTTCTTTAAATACCATAAGAAGTTACCATCCACAAACGCTTTCACGTAATTGTCCCACTGGATCTTCTTTGGAATAATTAAAAGTCCGTTTGTAAACATCTCCGAGCTGCTTGCTAATGAGAAATCCAACAGCCAGATAAGTGGAAATATCTGAATCACTGCTACAATAATCAGTACGATCCACAGGATCGGTTTCGTAATCTTTTTTCTTTTTGCCTTTGCTCCTACCTGTTCCATTATGCTGCCCCCTTTACTTTTGCTCTGACTTTACGTGGTTCACGCTCTGCAAATACTTTGTCAAGAAGAACGGTAACGATCAGACATACGATGATAAAGATGACACCGATTGCATTGCCGTATCCGTATTTATACGCCTTGAACGCCTGCTGGTATAAATAGTTTGCCGTAAACTGTGTGCTGTTGCCCGGTCCGCCGTTCGTCAACAGATATACCGTTTCCATCTGTTTCAATGCGGAGATGACGGCCATCGTAACATTCACCTGAATGACCGGCTTCATCAGAGGAAGCGTGATCTTGATGAAGGTCTGTACCTGATTTGCACCATCGATGGCGGCTGCCTCATAGAGAACCGGATCGATGTTCTTGATTCCGGTGTAGTAGATCAACATGCCCCATCCAAATCCATGCCAGATCAGTACAATCAGTACTGCCCAGATTGCGGTGTCATTGCTGAACCAGTTGATTTCACCTTTGCCGCCAAACGCCTTAATGAGATTGTTGAGCAGACCGAAATCCGGGTTGTAGATGAATTTCCATAAGTATGCGATGACCGCTACGGAAATAACGTTTGGGATAAAGTAAACGCAACGGAAAAAGCTTTCTCCTTTTCCTCCGAGCTTGTCGAGTACGGCTGCTACGATCATGGCAAGCGGATGCTGTACACAGATAAATCCGATTGCAAGAAGCAGTGAGTTGCGAAGCGACAATCCGAATGCCTTATCATAGAACAACGCTTTGTAATTGTCAACCCCGCTAAAATGGTACGATCCCATTCCGGAGTAATCCGTGAATCCATAGTAGACACTCAGACAGATCGGTGCGAAGATTGCAAAGAAGAACAGCAGCAATCCCGGCAGGACCAGGCTGAGAATCACCCACTTATTACTGTATAGTTTTTTCATATGTCCTTTACCTCCCTAACATTTTTCTTTGTTATAGGCAAATTATAGCAATGCCAAAAGGCGCATTACAGATACCAAATTTATAAAAAGGTGTAATATTTTCACATCTAAAAAAGGGCATTATTTTCTTTTCTCCTCGTCCCCAAAATCCGTAAAAACATGCATCATAAGCTGCTTCCATAAACAAAAACGGAGCCGCCTGGCAAGCGGCTCCGCGTCCCTTTCGGGATAGGGTTAATATGAGAAAAAATTTGTGAAAAAGGGAACGTAAATTAATTAGTTGCAGGCAGCTCCGATTGTAGATAAGAAGTCATCAACACTCAGGCTTCCGTTGGATACACTCTGGATCTCACTCTCAATACTGGTCTTGAAAGCAGATGGTCCACAGTCGTTGATTGGTGTTCCTGATACACTTGTTGCGTTGTTGACAGCGTCTACGATCTGCATCTGTAAGTCGGTCTCATTACCAGTCATGTATGCACTCTGATCCTGTGCAGACATTCCAACACCATTCTCCCAGCCATACTTGGAAAGCTTATCCGGCTGATACATATAATTTAAGAATTTGATTGCCTCGTCCTTATACTCAGATGTTGCAGATACGCCGTATCCACCACCATTCCAAGCTGCGATATCCGTTGCTGTGCCCTTGCCACCAGATACAACAGGCATTGTGAACATACGGATGTTCTCTCTGATCTCCGGATCAATGTCCTCATTTAATGCCATGGAAGAATCCCAGCTTCCCATGTAATACATTGCAGACTGTCCGTTGATGAACAGGTTCTGTGCTGTTGCGTAATCCTGTGAATCATAACCATTCTGGAATAATCCGGAATCTGCAGTCTTCTTTAATAACTCGGTTGCCTGTACCAGACTTGGATCTGTAAAGTCTCCGGTTGATACTGCGTTGCTTACGATCGATGAATAATCGGATCCGGCGATCTTATAGAAAAGATCGGACAGATATACTGCCATCGGCCATCCGTCTCCACCGTCCATTGCTACTGGCGTCATTCCAGCATCTTTGATCGTCTTACCAAGATCTAACAGTTCATCATAAGTGGTCGGTACTTCCCATCCATTGTCTTCAAACATCTTCTGATTGTAGTAGAATACTGCAACGTCCGTATTTCTTGGAAGTCCGTAGAGCTTTCCGTCTTTCTTAAATCCTTCAAGCGATCCGGAAATAAATCCATAATCTGCATAATCTGCTTCGTTTAATTCTGCAAGTACTCCAGCATCCAATACTTCGTCAAGGAATGCCGGCTGTCCCCAGATACTTACAATATCTGGAAGTCCGTCCATGGAGTATGCCTTAAATTTTGTCTTGTATGCTTCCTCATCCAAAGACTCAACCTCGATCTTGACATTTGGATTTTCCTGCATGTACTCATCAATGATGGTCTGCTCTACAAGTCCCTGTCCATTCTTGCGATCGGTCAGGTTGGAAAATACCTTAAGTGTGATCTCTTCCCCATCAGAACCACTCTCATCGGTTGTGCCTGATGCAGCCTGTGAACCTCCGTCGGTCTTGCTGTCTGTTTTGCTTCCGCATCCTGCAAACATGGTCGCTGCCATCGCTGCAGTCAGTAATACTGATACGATTTTCTTCTTCATCCTAAATACCTCCACAATTTTGATTTCAAAACAACTCGTGTTTCATTTGATGGTTGTATTCTAGCATCGGGAGGGCATCAAAAAAAGTTACTAAACTTCCAAAAATGTGTAATATTTTCAGGTGCTCCGATTATCGTACTCCTTTTCTGAAAATATTACACTTTTGCAATTCTTTCGTTATAAAATAGAATGTAATTGTTCTGTAGCTTTACGTATTTCTTCTGCATCGGTTCGATAGATTTCAAATTCACTCATACCTTCGATTCCCATATGCACCCGCTCATTGCGATACCGCATTCCGCTTGGCAGCACCTTCTTTCCGGACATGTGAAAGGCATGTGCCGTTGTCTCCTTCGCAAGCTGCACGATATTGCCGGAATTGACTCCTGCCCCGACCATAACCGTTACCGCTTCTTTTTCACCAAGCTTCACAAGCTCGTAAAGCAATTCTCTTCCTGCATATGCATCTGCTTCCTGCCCCGATGTCAGAATTGTGTCCACTCCAAGCATCTTTGCCGTCCTCATCGTAACGATTGGGTCCGCACACACGTCAAAAGCCCTATGGAACGTGATTCTGCATCCATCTGCCGATTCGATCATGCCTCTCATCTGCGCCTCATTCAGCGTTCCGTCTGCATTCAGGCTTCCAATCACAACTCCATCTGCACCTTCTTTCGAAAAATGCCTGATATCATATATCATTTGTTCATACTCATAATCCGTATATAAGAAATCTCCAAATCTCGGCCGGATCAATGTTCGAATCGGAAGCCCCGTTTCTCTCTTTACCTCGTCAAAGAGCGCATACCCCGGTGTTGTCCCTCCAATCACAAGATTTGCGCACAATTCGAGGCGCGTTGCCCCGCCTGCCCTGGCAGCAAGTGCCGATTCCACGCTGTCTACACAGACTTCCAAAATATAATCCTTCATACTTTTCCTCCAAAATCACTACACCTTCCTATAAAAAAGTGAATTGCAACTTCTCCTAAGCGATGTTATCCTAATCTCCATAAGTATTGTACAATTACGAAACTCCTGTGGTGGCTTGCTCCGGTGGGGGAGTTTCGCAATCCGCTACTATAAGTAATATAATAAGGAGTATACAAACATGTTTCAACTACTACTTGCAATCATTTATCTGGCTTTTATCAGTCTGGGGCTTCCGGATGCCTTACTGGGTTCCGCGTGGCCGATCATGTATCAGGAATTTTGTGTCCCGGTCTCCTATATGGGAATCATCTCGATGATCATCGCTGCCGGAACGGTCGTCTCAAGCCTTATGAGCGACCGCCTTACCAAGAAGCTTGGAACCGGCAAGGTGACCGCACTCAGTGTGCTTCTTACCGCGATCGCACTCTTTGGCTTCTCCATCAGCAGTTCCATGTGGATGCTCTGTCTGTGGGCAATTCCTTATGGACTCGGTGCTGGAAGCGTCGATGCCGCACTCAATAATTATGTTGCCTTGCATTATGCCAGCCGCCATATGAGTTGGCTGCACTGCATGTGGGGTGTCGGTGCCTCCGTTGGTCCGTCCATTATGGGCTTTGCCCTCTCACACGGACAGACCTGGAATGCCGGATACCGCTATATCGCAATCCTTCAGATTGTGCTGACGATCGTTATCTTTGCAAGTCTTCCACTTTGGAAGAAATCCCCGACCGATTCCGGTGAGAGCGATGCAGATACCGGAAAGGTATTATCTCTACGCGAGATCATCCGTCTCGCCGGAGCCAAAGAGATCATGATTGCCTTCTTCTGCTATAGCGTCATCGAGCAGACAACCGGACAGTGGGGAAGCAGCTATCTCGTACTGCACAAAGGCTTGTCGGAAGATACTGCCGCAACCTTCGCCGGACTTTTCTACATAGGCATCACCATCGGACGTGCACTCAGTGGTTTCATTACCATGAAGTTAAATGATACACAGATGATCCGCCTCGGCGAAGCGATTGTGCTGCTTGGCTGCATCGCACTCATCCTTCCGCTCGGACCAACGGTATCCTTATGCGGTTTTATCTTAGTCGGACTCGGATGCGCACCGATCTACCCAAGCATCATCCACTCGACACCTGCCAACTTCGGTGCAGATAAGTCACAAGCCGTCATCGGTGTGCAGATGGCAGCAGCATATGTCGGAACAACCCTGATGCCTCCGCTTTTTGGAATTATCGCAAACAATATCAGCATCGCACTTCTACCGGTGTATGTGTTTGCCGCGCTGCTTCTCATGTTCTTGATGTATGAGCGCGTCGTCAAGAAGTGCTCAAATTAGGGTTTGCCGCGCTCAGATTTGATTCAAACGGACGATACCGGATTATATATAATCTACGAAAATTAGCAATAATTTTGTCTACAAACGACGGACTTTGAACGATTTCAATGACAAGATTTTTCAGGAGTTACGGTATCGAACCATACGTTTATTTTGTTCAGGAAAATTTGCAAGTTAACTTCACCAACGATTTTGAATAGTTGGCTGAGATATGCGCTATTATCGACAGACAATGGAACGGTGAAGCAGTTGCAAATTTGTCCTTCAAAAATAAGTATGGCTCCGATACCTGTAGCATGAAAGTGTTCGTCATTGAAATCATCCAAGTCCTGTTGGTTGGATAAAACTACTGCTAATTTTCTTTTTTACTTACTATCCGGTATCTGTTTATTTGATAAATGAGAATCTGATTCGCGTCAAAAATTTGCGCAGTAGTAGGGGTGGAAGTCGATAGATTGTGGTACTCACTTTTTTGTATTGACAATTCGTTAGATAAAAATAAAATGACGCGCAGCGTTATTCTACAATGTTTCGTAGGATTTCGCTGCGCGTGATTTGTTTTATGTGGATTTAAATATGTCTATTTGTATAGTTCAAGTGTTTTTGGCTATACGGGGCATAGAAACGAGTATTTGGATGTATAGCCCCCGCATTTGAACTGTGCCGGGGCGAGAAAGCAAATATTTGAATGAATAGTCCCCACTTCTAAGCTTCACCGGGGCGAAGAAGCGAATATTTGAATATATAGTCCCCGCTTCTAAGTTTCGCCGGGGTCAAGAAGCAAATATTTACATATCTTCGCCCCAGCTCAAAATTTCCAAGACATAGAGAATAACATTTCCAACGTTTATTTAAGCAAAGTCTTGCCTACCAAGACACCACAATCCTTATTCCGCTTGTTCGCTACGAATCTGCATAAAATGAGTCCTGTCAAGGTTGCGCAGCACCGAAGGCTGTATTAGCTTTTTCAGTATGTTTGCTAAAGGAATCTTAAGCCTGTTTCAAAAATTTGTTGCAGGTGCAGATTCTTTCGGACAGTTAAGCAGTGGAATCTCAAATAGTATCATTTCAGGGATTGTGTACTGGCTGATTGTAAGTATTGTTATGGGAATTTTATTTATCATAACGGGATTGCTGATAATCGGGACTGGCTATCAGGTGGGGAAAATCTACCGGAAATATTGCTGGGATATTATCAGCATCATGGTGGTGATAATGAGTACAGCTATCATAATCTATTTCGGAAAATGGATAAAATCAATTATTCCGATAAACCTCATTATGTTGCTACTTCTGGTACATGCGGTTTATATCGGAATCCGATGTTATGTGAAAAACTGGCGAGAAAAACGAGGATATTTTTAAAGTAAAATGGGCATGTAAAACTGCCTGTTTTTCACAAAACAAATATACTTATTTTTAGTTATCCAGATTTTTAGAGTCTGTGAAAACTGTTCTTTGATTTTTAACACTATTTTTTATAATCTTCCAAATGAATCTGTTTTGATTGATTGACAATTACCGAGCTATTCTAATATATTTAATCCATAAAGCAGATACAAAATCGCAGATGTGCAGGTGAACATACATGAAAAATATCCATAGCATTGAATTTTATACTGGAAGCAAGGAAGAACTGCTTCCCGGTTTTGAAAAAGATTTTCCCTATATCGCTTCAAGGGCAGAACTTGACAAGTATATCGGACATTATGTACCGTGGCACTGGCACAAGACAGTGGAACTTTTTTATATGGAAAGTGGTAGCATTGAATATGATACGCTGGGAGGAAAACTGTTGTTTCCGGCTGGAAGCGGCGGCATAGTAAATTCCAATGTACTCCATATGACAAAAGCAATATCGCAGAAAGAAAAGAATATACAGCTACTTCATATTTTCGATGTTTCCCTACTTGCCGGGGAACAGGGAAGCAGGATTGAACAAAAATATATTGCGCCTATCATAACAGCCCCACAGATTGAGGTAATTCCGCTTTTTCCAGGCAATGCAGAAGAAGAAAGGATTTTGAAACTGCTTGCCGCTTCATTTCGTTTATCCAGTGATGAATTTGGATATGAAATAAAACTGCGGGAAACCCTAACAGAAATATGGCTCATGCTTTTTGAACTATCCCGTCCTATGCGTGAAAAAAAGGGGGAACATAATAAAAGCAACGATAAAATAAAGCTGATGATGATATATATTCACGAACATTACAGAGAGAAAATCTCTATCCCGGAACTTGCGGCAGCAGCATACCTAAGCGAAAGGGAGTGTTATAGAGTGTTCCATGACTGTCTGCACATGACACCCGTAGAGTATATAAAGGCTTACCGTCTGCAAGCTGCCTGTCAGATGCTAGCAAAGGGGCAGGAAGCAGTTACCGTTATCAGCCATGAGTGCGGTTTGGGGAGTAGCAGTTATTTTGGAAAGGTTTTTCGAGAATACACACATTGTTCACCCACAGAATATCGGAGAAAATGGCAGAATAGTGATAGATAAGGGCAGAAAAGAAATATTTTTTCTATTCCTTTTGCATTATAATGATACCTGTAAAGTAAATCCGTCATTTACAGGAGGTGAGTGCAAAGTGGTAAAACTGAACATTCTGAACATGAAAAATTTTTTAGATACGGTCAATAGCTGTTCCGGCAAAGTAAATATGCTCTGCCCGGATGGTAAAAAACAAAACATCAATGGGGAAGAAAAGATACAGGGCAGTTTGTGGCGGCAATACTCCCAAAACAAAAACTGTTTGCGGCTTGTTTTAGAAGTTCCGAATCCAACGGACTATATGAACATTGTTTCGTACTATGCCGGGGATTGCTGATTTATCTGTAAATATTTCATCATAAAGGGGCTGGACAGTTTATCTTCCAGCCCCGCCCTTTTGAAAGGAGTTAAAAATGGAGTTGAACATTCAGACCGCAGAACTGGCATTAAGGGAAGCGGCAGAATCCAATCCGGGAGCATGGGCAGAACATTCCCGGTATGTAGCCGAAGCCTGTAAAAACATTGCGTCACACTGTAAAGATTTATCTTCTGAACAGGCGTATATTTTCGGGCTGTTACACGATATTGGACGTTATGCCGGAGTGAGTTCGGAAAGGCATCTGATAGATGGCTATCGTTACTGTATGGAGCGTGGGTGGGGAAAAGCCGCACAAATATGTATATCCCACGCATTTATGATACAGGATATTGCCACATCTATCGGAGAGTTTGATGTCAGTGATGAGGATTACCTGTTTATGAAAGAATTTGTTGCAAATGCGGTATATGATGATTATGACCGTCTTGTACAGTTATGTGACGCATTGGCTATGCCTTCGGGGTTCTGTCTTTTGGAAAAGAGATTTGTAGACGTGACAATGCGATACGGCGTTCACCCAGCGACAATAGACAGATGGAAAAAGATTTTAGAGATTAAAGAACGGTTTGAGGATCAGATTGGCTGTTCTATCTATGCCCTGCTTCCGGGCGTTATGGAAAACAGTTTTCGTTAAGGGGGGATATTGTGTATTACGAATCCAGTGATTTTTTGGAAACAGCGGACAGCGATACGTTAAAGCAGATTGCCCGCACAAGGGAATTAACACGGAAATATTATTTTTCTGATTATAGAGATACAGAAAAACGCACTTCCATTCTTCGGGAGCTGTTGGGCGGAATAGGGGAAAATGTGGCAATCGACACGCCTTTTCATTGCGACTATGGAAAAAATATTTTTTTGGGAAATGATGTGATCGTCAATATGAATTGTACCTTTGTGGATAACAAAACTATCCGAATTGGCGACAGGGTATTGATTGCGTCAAATGTGCAGATTTATACATCTTCACACCCTGTCTTACCACAGGAAAGGTTTGTGCCGGATTGGAGGGAACGTCAGACAACATTTTTTAGAACCTATGCACGTCCGATAGAAATAGAAAGTAATGTCTGGATTGGCGGCGGCTGTATTCTTCTGCCCGGAGTCACTATAGGAAAAAACAGCGTGATAGGGGCTGGAAGTGTAGTTACCCGCCCTATCCCGCCTAATTGTGTTGCAGTAGGAAATCCATGCAGGGTGATACGTTATTTTGATACAGACAGGGAAAGGTGGCAGCATGAAGTATAAGCATATCGTTTTTGACATTGACGGCACTCTGATTGATACGGAATATGCTGTATTACATTCTTTACAGGAAACTATAAAGGGATTGTCCGGGAGAGAGATACCATGTTCTGAACTAAGATTTGCGTTAGGGATTACAGGAACAGACGCTTTGAAAAAACTTGCGATAAAAGACACTTCCTATGCGATAGAATTATGGGATAAAAATATGCGTAACTATACAAATAACATTAAAGTATTTGACGGAATCGTTGAATTATTGAAAAATCTTCTAAGTCTGGATTATGAAATGGGGATTGTCACATCAAAGACAAGGGAAGAATTTACACATGATTTTTGTCCGTTTGGTATCAGTCATTATTTCAAAACAATCATATGTGCAGACGATACACAGGAACATAAACCCAATGCCGCACCGATTTTGAAATATGTGGAATTATCAAAAACAGACCATAGGAAAGTACTTTATATCGGAGATAGCAAATATGACAGTAAATGTGCGGAAAATGCGGGAATTGATTTTGCTTTAGCAGTATGGGGCAGTCATAATAAGCACATAAAAGCAGATTATTTTTTAGAAAAACCTGCCAATCTGTTATCTGCTATCACTTCAGAGAAATTTTATTAGCGATGAAAGATCGAACGAAAATGACTCCGAGGTATATTAAAAAAACTTGCTTGATCAATTATGGTGATTTTGATTAAGTAGCCTGTATGTAAAATAAAGCATACAGGCTACTTGTGGTTTACAATTCCAAAGAATCTTCTGCATCTACCCACATTTGCATATTACCATCAAGATATAATCGTGCATATTCAAGTGGCTCATCAATAGCAAGTGTATTTAATGCGCATTCTGATCCAGGAGTGGTTTTTAAGTTCTTCTCAGCTTCCCAACAGTCAATGCGGAGCATATAACCGGCATTGGTATAAACATCAATGCTGTTTCTGTGTGGATTGTATTCTGCAAATATTGTTCTCATCGTATCTTATCTCCATTTTTTTAATAATCAGTTATAGAGTTAAATATCGAAAACATTTCAATCAGTTCACCAT
>ERZ834722.197-NODE-197-length-67646-cov-8.156456_pt1 | contig 67646 bp, 60 predicted proteins | sample MGYA00519576_ERZ834722 | MGnify/ENA primary metagenome ERZ834722 (study PRJEB31850, sample SAMEA3708759) | human gut metagenome | biome: human gut; feature: human-associated habitat; material: faeces | place: China | collected 2014 ...
ACACCCCACCAAAGGCTCTGCCTTTGGAATCCGCTAAAGGGTTATCAACCCTTTATAATCCCATTATTATAGCGCTATATCGCAAGACATAGCGCCTTTTACGTTATGTATCCTTTCGCTTGGCTGTAAGCTTTTTCACGGCAAATGACACCACTGCAATTGCTATCATCGAACACACGATACCCGTAAACGCTCCTGCGGTATCTATCATCACGTCCTTGAATCGGCAGGCGCGTCCGGGCACGAAATACTGGTGCAGTTCGTCCGTACACGCATACAAAAAGCAGAATCCGAGAGCCGCGGCAGTTTTTACGCTCATCAGCTTTCGCCTGCCAAGCGTACATGATGCCCAGAATCCCAGACACATATAAATGGTAAAATGCGCGGTCTTGCGGATAATATGATCTGCCTTATCCCATATCTCCTGCTGTTTCTCGACAGGAAGCTCGTCATAATCTTGCACAAAAAGCTCTATCGCAGTCTGCGTGAATCCGCCGCTCGTGTCCGATGATACATTGGCGTCCTCGGCAGAAAACATAAAAATTGCCACCATAGACGCAAGTGTAAATATCAGAAAGACTATTCTAAGCGGATATTGCGAAAAATATTTTATCAAAGCAGTTCCCTCCATTGTAAATATTAACGATTTTCATTATGTAAATGCCCGGAAAAGAAACGATTTCACATTTTTTCATATAAATATTGACCTTTGTGCCGTTTTAATGCTATAATAGTAGATGTATCTTTCAAAAAACTTTAAAGGAGCTAATAATGAACACATCAGACATCATCATTCTTGCGACGATCATCGTATACATGGCAGCAATGGTCGTGATCGGTATCGTCCTGTCAAGAAGAAACTCAAATGTCGGCGACTTCTACCTCGGCGGCAGAAAACTCGGTCCGCTCGTGACCGCTATGAGCGCGGAGGCTTCGGACATGAGCAGCTATCTTCTCATGGGTCTCCCCGGACTTGCTTACCTCACAGGCGGAGCTGAAGTCGGCTGGACTGCTATCGGTCTTGCGATCGGTACATATCTCAACTGGCTCATCGTTGCCAAGAGACTTCGCGTATACAGCCACAAGTGCGGCGCGATCACTATCCCCGACTTCTTCTCAAACCGCTACAAGGACGACAAGAAGGTTCTCCTCGGCATTTCTGCACTGATAATTCTCATCTTCTTCGTGCCTTACACAGCATCGGGATTCTCAGCCTGCGGAAAGCTCTTCAATTCGCTCTTTGGCTGGAACTACCACACCGCAATGCTCATAAGCGCGGTGATCATCATCGCTTACACCTGCACAGGCGGATTCCTCGCAGCAAGCACGACCGACCTTATTCAGAGTATCGTCATGACGCTCGCACTCGTGAGCATTCTCATTTTCGGCGTAAGCAATGCAGGCGGACTCGGCAACGTAATAGACAACGCAAAATCTATCCCCGGCTACTTCTCGCTTACCTCTATCCACAATGTTGAAACAGGCGGAGCTGACAAGTACTCCATTCTTACGATAGCCTCTCTCCTCGCATGGGGACTCGGCTACTTCGGAATGCCCCACATACTTCTCCGTTTCATGGCAGTTGAGGACAAGCAGAAGCTGAAAACCTCGCGCCGTATCGCTTCCATATGGGTGGTCATCTCAATGGCTATCGCCATTTTCATCGGCTTTATCGGAAATGCGCTCACAAAGAAGGGCGAGTTCGCAGCGCTCAGCGGCGCTGACTCCGAGCGAGTTATCATCAAGATAGCTCAGTACATGAGCGATCATCACACTGCTTTAGCAGTTATCGCAGGTCTTGTATTTGCAGGAATTCTCGCCTGCACAATGTCAACCTCCGACTCGCAGCTTCTTGCAGCCTCGTCAGCGGCTTCGGAGAACATTCTCAAAAGCGTTCTCAAGATCAAAATGGACGAAAAGAAGTCCATGTTCACAGCGCGTATCGCACTCGTTATCATCGCAGTTCTCGGCGTTATCATCGCTTGGGATCAGAACAGCTCTATTTTCCGCGTAGTTTCGTTCGCGTGGGCAGGCTTTGGCGCAACATTCGGCCCTGTTATCCTCACCGCTCTTTTCTGGAAGCGCTCCAACAAATACGGCGCAACAGCAGGCATGATAGCAGGCGGAGTTATGGTATTCCTCTGGAAGTTCGGTATTGCCAAGCTTGGCGGAGTATTCGCTATCTATGAACTGCTTCCGGCATTCGTGGTCGCACTTATTGCAATAATCGTTGTATCACTCTGTACAGCACCTCCCTCAAAGGAGATAACAGAAGAATTCGACAACGTTCAGGCAGACCTTCATAAATAATTCAAGGGGACTCAATTGAGTCCCCTTTTTGTTTTAAAGTTACTTGAGAAGCTCGGAAGCGTCCTTGATATCAGCAGGAGTTACATTAACGTTGATAACAGTTTCCTTATCGTTGTTATTTTCTCTTGTCGGGAAGAAACCGACAGTAAACTCTCCAAGGTCGCCGTCGATTACGAATCCGCCCATAATTCCCGAAAAATCGCCGTTTGCAGGAACGTCAAACGGGTCGGGCGTATAAATTCCTTCCCTGAAATTGTTCCTTGCATACATCTGTGCGCTTATGTGGGAATTTATAGTAGTGCCGTCCGATGACTGAATGTAGAAGTTGTTGAGACAGCTAAGCGAATACGCTGTATCCGTACTATTGTGGATAGTAACATCGAAGTAGAGATATTTGCTGCCGTTATCCTGCACAGGAGTAAGGTAAACGGAATTGAGCTTGAAAACAGTCTCGTTCTCGTCTGCCTCCTCATTCATGCTGACCTTTACCTTGTTAGTGCCGATATTCTCATTCTGACTTGTCGTGGAACTGCTTGTTTTTCCCTTTTTATCTCCACAGCCGACTGTTGAAGCAACTGCGATCATTGCTGTAAGAACAAGAGCTGTGATCCTGAATTTTTTCATTTCAATATCCTCCGATTATTTATAATGTAAGAACCCGCCCGCGTAGGAAAGCCGTGCGTTTATTCCTATGGAACAGGTTATAAACCTTGCGCTGAAATGCCGTACTCAAACGCATAAGACACCGCAGATCTCGCGCTGTACTGTCTTTATAGAATTGCTATAGTAATTATACCATATTATCGTATTTTGTCAAGCAGAGCCGCGGCAAAAAGCCCTGTCCGGCGACTGTGTCCGGGTCTGTGCTTTCTCATATATGCAAAAGTTGCCTCCTCGCCGCGGTCTTTCAGCATTCGCAGCAGAAACTCAAGCTTTTTCGCTGTATATTCCTCAATGATACGGCGGTGTTTTGCGCGGAGAAAGTACTCCAGCGGCATTGACTCGTTGTAATTTTCCTTGTTGTATATCTTGGAGGCGGCAACCCTGTCGCAGAACATCTCGTAAATATACACGTCCGGCATTCTCACGGGTTCAAGCTTCTTGGTGACATAGCTGTAATCCGTCCAATACTCAAAATGGTGGCGGTTTCTTCCCTTGTGGTGCATCCACGCGCGGGACGCTCCCTCCACTTCGCGCTCACGCTCGTTCGGACTGCGGTTGCCCTGATAATAGAGCACTCCCGGGATAAACTCGGTCGGCGAATACTTTGACAAGTCGTGAAGAAGTCCCCTTATCGGGATCCATGCCTTAAAGCAATGTATCATGACCATTCTGCGATGTTGGCGAATGGTTCTGAGGTGGCCGAAAAAATTTTCTATAAGCTTATTCATATTTTCTCATTAAAGCCTCCTCAGCGTCTCTTGTTAATGTCAAGAACGCTGTTTTTAATGATGAGTTTTCCGCTGATCACGCGTCTGCCCTCGCAAACAGCAGGGTCGGTCAGCTTTTTCGATATTATTTCAACGGAAATTTCAGCCATTTTTGCAATATCGACCTCTATTGTCGTTATTGTCGGGATGCAGATACTCGACATGGTGTAATTGTCGTAACCCACGACTGAAATATCCTCGGGAACGCGCACGCCCTTTGTTCGCAGTGCGGAAATTACGCGGAAAGCCGTCTCATCACAGTTGCACACAAAAGCTGTCGGCATATCGGCGGGAAAGTCTATCTTAGTGTGGAGCACACCGAATTCGTCCCTGTCACCGATAGTCCAGTCAGGTCGGTATTCAAGCCCGTTCTCCATGAGGCACTTGACATACCCGAGAAAGCGGTCGTTAATGCTGCTCGTGGCGTTTACCGTGCCGAAAAAGCCTATTTTGCGGTGTCCCATTTCCACGAGATAGTCTGTTATCATGTAGCCGCCGTTGTAGCTGTCGGAGTTCACCGAATCGATATTGTAGCGGCTGTCATAGAAATCAACAAACAGCAGCGGAATAGTAAGCTTTCTGAGACTGTCGATGAAACTGCGGCGAACCTGCCCGATCACGATTATCGCATCGACCTTATTGTCGTAAGCCATGTTCGGGAGCGTTCCCTTCAGTTCGCTTTCCCGCTTTACGCATTCAAAAACCGTGCTTATATTAAGCTGCGAGAGCTTATCGGATATTCCTGCGGTAAGTTCCCAGTAGAAAGTTCCGCGCGCTCCGACGAACCGTTCAGAGGTAAGGATACCTACATTTTTGCCGTAATGCTGTATGTATGAACGTTTTCTGCCGATCTTCGTGTTGGACGGCTTATAGCCCATTTTTTCAGCCGTCTCGCATATCTTCTTTCTCGTCTCATCGCTTACGCCGTCACGTCCTGCAATGGCATTTGAGACCGTGACCACGCTAACTCCGAGCTTATTGGCGATATCAAGCATCTTTACGCCGTTTTTCAAGTAATCACCCCGTGTTGTGCGGTTTACAGAAATTAAACCGTACATTTTATTTTTCCAGACCCATCTGCATAAGAGCGTCACTCCGCCGAAAATTCGCGATCATGCCGCCTGACAGGCAATTTACCAGCTTATATTATACCATGTTTTAAGTAAAAAATAAAGTAGGGACGGCAATTTTTGGCGAATCCGTTAATTTCCCGTTCTAAGTTTGTACATAATATATAAGAACGGCAGAGTGCATAAGCTCTCCGCCGTTTGACAAACTATTCATCAAGTCCGTTCTGAACGCTCTGCTCTCCTGCGAGGTAGGGGTAAATTTCGCCATAAGCCTGCTGTATCTGCTCAGGATCAACAGAAAACGGAATACGTCCGGTCATGTCTCCCAGCGAAGCCGAAGGGAAAATATACTTCATTCGCTCCGCATTCGGGTCGGGAACAGGAATATTGCGGGTTTGCTCATTCATATAATATCATCTCCCGAAGTTATTGTTTCCGAAACATCAGGAATTATCCGCGTTGGCAAGCAGATCCTTTTTGCAAAACATATCACAAATTATCATTTTATTAACAAAAAATTGTCAAAATAATAATGTGCAGTATAAATACTTGTGGTAATATTAATATAAATAATAAGTTCGGGAGGTGAACCGGTGAACAGTCTTACTGAAACAGACAAGAAAATTATTATTGACGTAACAGATGAATTTGACTACTCAACGCAAAACGAAGAATACAGCAAGGAATTCAAAAACTGGCGCAGAAATAGATCAAACCACTTCGCCTTTAACTTCTCAATGAACAAAAATGAAAGCGTCTATGTTGACGGAAAGGGCTTTGAGACCGGTTCACTGAAAGAAGCCGAAAATGAGTGTATCAGCCGCCTTATGTACATAATCGGGATTGCCATGCTGATATGGGTAACGATCGACAATATACTCAGCAGAATGGTCATCACTGTTCTGGATTTTCTCGGCTTTGACATACATACATCTATTTTCAGTTCGGCTATTTTCGGCGGAAGTGTCGAGATCATAACCGCCCTTATGCTTATTGCACTTCTGAGGCTTATCATACCTGCAATTTACCTGCATAAAAAGCTGAAAATGCCCAAAAGAGTGGAGTTTATGCGCACTCTGCACCACCCGTCAGACATGATATGCTCTATCTGCATGACGCTTGTGGTCTCGTCAGTTTCAAGCATTCCCCTGCTCTACAACAGCAGTGCAAAAGCACTGTACACCTACTTCAAGAACCTCAACGCGGATATCTCCGTATGGGATCAGAATGAATACGTTGTATACACTATCTTTAATGTAATAATTATCCCTATCCTCGCAGAAATGCTCTTCAGAGGTGCTATTTTTGCCGCGCTCAGGCAGTTCGGGGACTGGTTTGCGATAATCATAACCACCCTTATGACGGGTCTGCTCGTGCAGGATATTCAGGAATTCCCTGCGGCTGTACTTATCTCGCTCGTTGCCTCTATCGGTATGCTAAGGAGCGGTTCGCTGATAACCGCTATCTTTGTGCGCACTATCTACAAAATGTATCAGCTCGCAGTCGTGATAATTCAGGCGGGAGCGCTCGGCAACTCGAACAAAATGCTGACGACCTTTATCCTCGGAACTTTCATTATCGGTGCTGCCTGCTCGATCCACTTCTACTTCGTACTTTACCGCAAAAATAGTCTGCGCATTGTGAAGTACAACTCGGGAGTTTCCATGCCCCGCAGAATACTTAATGCAGTCAGACTCTTTCCGTTCCCGGCAGTCGCTGTAATGTGCCTGATTTCAGCAATCATCAAAATTATTTTTTAGGAGAGTGTATGGAGAAGTACATGAAAAGAGCCATCGAGCTTGCCAAGGAAGCTTTCGCAGAGGGTGAAGTTCCCGTCGGAGCGGTCGTGGTAAAGAAAACTACGGGCGAAATAGTCGGCGAGGGACGAAACAGGCGTGAAACTGCAAAAAATGCTCTCGCTCATGCCGAAATAATCGCCATTGACGAGGCTTGCCGAACTCTTGGCGGCTGGCGGCTTCCCGAGTGTGCGCTCTATGTGACGCTTGAACCCTGTCCCATGTGCTGCGGAGCGATAATTAACTCGCGTATCGACAATGTTTATTTTGGAGCGTATGACTTCAAAAGCGGTTCAGCCACATCGGTACAGAATATGTTTGCACTGCCCTACAATTACCGTCCCGAAGTCATCGGCGGAGTCATGGAGGACGAGTGTGCAGAACTGCTGTCACAGTTTTTCAGACAGCTTCGCGAGAAGAAAAAGAAGAAATAGCAAAAACTCCTGCGGATATTAAGTCCACAGGAGTTTTATTAATAATGGGATTCTAAAGGGTTGTTGACCCTTTAGCAGATTCCAAAGGCAGAGCCTTTGGTGAGACGTGGGTCAAAGCCCCGCAAACCCTCCAAGCGCTGCATTAAGCGTGTTTTTCCCTGCGCTGTCTTAAAAAGGCTGCTCCCGAAAGCGAATACAACGAGCCGATGTAGACAGCTCCGCCGATACCTACAGACAGCGTGAGTGAAACAAAAGCCGAGACTTCGGCACGGCAGCAGATATCTGAGGTAAGATGTGCCGAAATTCCGCATAGTGCCGCGCAAAATGCAATTTTTACAAACGGCACTGCACTAAGTCTTACCGCCGTCACGCGCATATAGACCGCAAATGCCGCGGCGAATACGACCGCATATGAAACAGAAGTAGACACAGCCGCTCCGTCAACGCCCATAACAGGTATCAGCAGCAGGTTTCCGCCAAGTTTAACGGCTGTTCCGAGAAGCATTATTTTCAGCGGCAGCGAGGGTCTGCCTATCGCCTGAAGCATACTGAAAAGCGGCGCAGAAAAGCACAGCAGAACCATTCCCGGCATGAGAAGCCGCAGGGCGTTCACGCAAACCGCCGCCTCGTCAGGCTGGAGCGGATAGAGTACGCTCAGTATCTCACTTGAAAGCGCGCCTATCCCGAACGCTGACGGCATTGCAAGGATAGCCGTTGTGAGCAAAACCTGCGAAGTGTTGGCATTAAGCGATGCCTTATTGCCGCTTTCCCACGCACGGGTAACGCATACAAGCGCGCTCTTGCCGAGCATATTCGTGACCGAGGGCACAAGCGCAAAGACTGTGAGGGCGATTCCAGCAAAAGAGCCGTAGACAAACTGAGGGTATTCCTGCGCTGAAACCTCCCCCGGCAGCGCCGAATTTTTCGGCAGACAGCCCACAATAGTCCACATATCAATGAGCGCAGTGAGATTCGTCACAACTGCGCTCACTCCTATCGGCAGAGCGGTTCGCATAAGCTCGCGTGAAATATCTCTGCTGCTCCTGAGTTCAGACCGCGCCGCTCTATCATATCTATCGCGCTCAAGGAGGCGGATAATTCTGAAATAGGCCGCTGCTCCGACATTTGAAAGTGTTACACCGAGAATTCCGGCAGCCGCCGCTATCGCCTTTATATCGCCGATTCCGGGGAACATCGCAAGCATGGCGCTCTCGTGACTTGTGACATATCCGCAGAGGAAAAGCCCTGCCGCGACCTTAACGATACCTTCAATGACCTGAGATACTGCTGTCGGGTACATATTGCTCATGCCCTCGCAGTAACCTCTCTCAACTGCGGTAACACAACCGAAAAATACGGCAGGAGCTATCGCCGCAACAGCAGGGTAAGCCTGCGGACTTCCCGCGAAATACAGGCAAAAAGGTTTGGCAAGGAGGAATATTGCCACGCTGCCGACAATTCCGCAGGCTGAAAACAACAGCATAGCAACATGACGGATTTTTTCCGCATTATGTATCTCTCCGCGTGCCGCACTCTTTGCCGTCATTCCTGCAACTGCGGCTGTAAGTCCCGTGACCGTAAGCGCGTATATCGGCATAAACAGGCTGTATGCACTACTGAAATAGCTCATGCCTATTCCGCCGAGAATGTTGGTCAGCGGTATCTTGAAAAGCGCTCCCAGCCCCTTTGCCGCAACTGCCGAGAGCATAAGTATCACAGAAGCTTTTATAAAGCTTTGTTTTCTCATTGTTTCACCCCGATTCAGTTCAGTATATGTGCCAAAAGCCTCAATATAGAACCCTGACTGCCACTCTATTTGGGAGCAGGCTCGTTTTCTCCTCGCAAACCTGTGGATCCGCACATAAAAAGTTAATATGAATAGTTGCTTTTTCTGTAAATATGTGCTATAATGTAACGTAGACTGATTTTGTCTTGAAATTTACAATGAAAGGCTGGTCAATTTATATGGAATATAAATTTTCAGATAAAGTTAAAGGACTACAGGCATCTGCTATCAGGGAGATCCTTAAATTCACAGTAGACCCCGAGGTCATCTCTTTCGCGGCAGGAAATCCTGCTCCCGAAGCTTTTCCCAAAAAGGAAATTGCCGATATCTCGGACGAACTTCTCAGAACCGACCCGATCCTCGCACTCCAGTACAGCGTTACCGAGGGGTATACTCCCCTGCGCAACTTTCTGAAGGAATGGCTCGGCTCAAAAAACTGCTTCCACCCGGAATTTGACGAGCTTATCGTTACCTCCGGCGGTCAGCAGGCAAACGAACTCTCATGCAAGGTTCTTCTCAATGAAGGGGACACTCTCCTCTGCGAGTCGCCGAGCTTTATAGGTTCGCTCAACGCTTTCCGTTCCTATAACGTAAACCTTGTCGGAGTTGACATGGACGATGACGGGATCAATCTTGAAAAGCTTGAAAATGCGCTCAAGACCGAAAAGAACGTCAAGATACTCTACCTCATTCCCAATTTCCAGAACCCGACGGGCAGAACCATGTCCCTCGAAAAGAGAAAAGCCGTTTACGAGCTTGCGTGCAGATATGACTTCATTATCCTTGAGGACGACCCATATGGCGAACTTCGCTTTGCTGGCGAAAATATTCCCTCTATAAAGAGCCTCGACACCGAGGGCAGAGTGATCTACTCAAGCACTTTCTCCAAGCTCATTTCCTCGGGATTCAGAACGGGCTTTGTTTCAGCTCCCGCCCCTATCATTCAGAAAATCGTTGTCTGCAAGCAGGTTTCGGACGTTCACTCGAACATCTGGGCACAGGTCGTTTCTTACCGCTTCATGACCACTATCGACCGCGAGGCGCACTTCAACAAGCTCCGCGGTATCTACAAGGAAAAGTGCGACCTCATGAGCAGCTATATCGATAATGAATTCTCAAAGAGAATTTCCTATATCAAGCCGCAGGGCGGACTCTTTATCTGGTGCACGCTCCCCGATGACTGCGATATGAACAAGTTCTGCACCAAAGCCGTTCAGGATTATAAAGTCGCTGTTGTTCCCGGCAACTCGTTCAATATCAGAGAGGACGAAAAGAGCCACTCGTTCCGCCTCAACTATTCCACACCCACAAACGAGCAGATCAAAAAGGGCATGGAGATACTTGCCCGCATGACAAGAGAAATGCTCGACTAAATAAAGAAAGGATTTTCACTATGCCCAACAGAAATACCGACCGTTACAGTGTAACTCAGAAATATCTTATGACAAGAGGACAGGCTATCAACTTCCCTGCTCAGTATTTCAGCAAGAACTTCAAGAAGAATGACGTTTTCGGAGTAGTCATTGATATCCCCATGACTTCCGACGTTCTCACTACTATGGTTTGCTTCATCAACGGCGCTGCAAACATCTATTTCAATAACGGCGGCGAGTACACGGGAGCTTCTCAGAAGTACAGAAGCCTCGTTCAGGCAGCACATACGCTCGTTGCAAGCGCAGGTCAGCTCCTCCCCAAATGTACCAAGACCAAGTCCTACGACCTCCCCAAGGGAAGAACTCAGAACATCTTCCTGCTCACAAAGGGCGGTATCTACAAAACTGAGGTAAAGCCCGGCATGATTCCCGAGGATCAGCAGGAACTCCGCGCTTTCTACGTTCTCTATCAGCGCGTTCTCGGCGAGATCAGAAATTGCCAGCTCAAGGATCAGGCTTTCGGAGCTAACGCAAAATAAGGAGGCATTCCACAATGGAAGATAAAAAACTCATTTTCAGTGCCATTCAGCCGACAGGTACTTTCACCCTCGGCAACTACATCGGCGCTGTAAGAAACTGGAGTCCGCTCCAGGAAGAATACAACTGCATTTACTGTGTTGCCGATATGCACGCTATCACAGTAAGGCAGGATCCCGCTAAACTCCGCCAGAACTCCCTTGCGGCTTACGCTCTGCTCATGGCTTGCGGTATCGACCCGGAAAAGTCGATACTTTTCATTCAGAGCCACGTCCCCACTCACCCGATGCTGAGCTGGGTCCTCGGCTGCAGCACACAGTTCGGCGAACTCAGCCGCATGACTCAGTTCAAGGACAAGAGTCAGCGTCACGCAGATGACGTAAACGCAGGTCTCTTTACCTATCCCGTTCTCATGGCTTCCGATATTCTCGCTTATAACGCTGATTTCGTTCCCGTAGGGATCGACCAGAAGCAGCACCTTGAACTTGCAAGAAATATCGCTCAGCGTTTCAACCAGCGTTACGGCGACTTCTTCACTCTCCCCGAGCCGTACATCATTGATGTAGGCGCAAAGGTAATGTCGCTTCAGGATCCTACCAAGAAGATGTCCAAGTCTGACGAGAATCCCAATGCCTGCATTCTCATTCTTGACGACAAGGACACGATAATCCGTAAGTTCAAGCGCGCTGTTACCGACAGCGAGGCTGAGGTATGCTACCGTGAGGGCAAGGACGGCGTAAACAATCTTATGTCAATCTACTCGTGCGTAACAGGCAAGAACTTCGACGAGATCGAGTCTGAATTCAAGGGCAAGGGCTACGGCGACTTCAAGGTCGCTGTCGGCGAGGCTGTTGCTGATAATCTCGCTCCTGTCCGCACCGAGTTCGACCGCCTTATCTCCGACAAGGCTTACCTCAAGGAGTGCTACACCGCCGGAGCTGCAAAGGCTCAGAAGTATTCACAGCGGATCGTATCAAAGGTTTACCATAAAGTAGGCTTTGTAGACTTCAGATAACCGCTGTTCGTGGTTATATTTAACAAATCATACAAAACAGTTTGGTTATATTGTGCCAAAGTAACAAAGTTATAAAAACCTATTGCAATTTCCCGAATTATAGGGTATTATAGTATTCAAGGCGTATCCGAAAACTCGGTTTGTTTGGACTGTGCGCAACAATTGCAAAGCTTATACTGCGCTTAATTCAAAGGGAAAGAGTTTTCGGGTACGCCCGAGCACGCTTTTTTTAAGGAAGTGTTTCTTATGGTTGATTTTCAGCAAAAAAGTAACTACTCTATTGACGACCTTATCGAAATCGTGAAGCTGCTGCGCGGCGAGGGCGGCTGCCCTTGGGACAGAGAGCAGACTCACGAATCTATAAAGGCTGATTTCATTGAGGAGACCTGCGAGGCTATTGAGGCTATCGACCTCAAGGATACAGAGCTGCTGCGCGAGGAACTCGGTGACGTTCTTTTGCAGGTAGTTTTTCATTGCAGACTTGAAGAAGAAGTCGGTTCGTTCAGATTCGAGGACATCTGCGACGGTATCTGCAAAAAGCTAATCGTTCGCCACCCGCACGTTTTCGGCAGCGTTCAGGCCGACAACACGGATCAGGTACTCAAAAACTGGGACGCTATCAAAATGCAGACCAAGGGTCAGGAGTCATACACGGATACGCTCACAAGCGTTGCAAAGTCGCTCCCTGCTCTCATGAGAGCGCAGAAGGTCGGCAAACGTGCAATGCGCGCAGGCATGGACTTCCGCACTGCTCAGGACGCTATCGACTGCATTGCAAATGAAAAGGCTGAACTTGACGCAGCCGTTGCAAATGGAGACAAGAAGAATATCGAGGAGGAACTCGGCGACCTTCTGTTCTCATGCGTTAACGCTGCACGTCATCTCGGAGTTGATGCGGAGCTTGCACTCAAAGCTTCCACAGAAAAATTCATCAACCGCTTTTCTGTTACGGAAGAGCTTACTAAGGCTGAAGGTCTTAACATGAAAGAGCTCCCGATAGAGGAACTTGACCTCTACTGGGATAAAGCTAAATCTATTATCAATAACACGGAGGAAAATAATAATGACTAAAACAGAACTCATCAGCTCTATCGCTGACAAGGCTAACTGCACAAAGAAGGACGCTACTGCTGCTCTCGATGCTGTTCTCGCATCTATCGAGGAAGCTCTCGTAAACGGCGATAAGGTTTCTATCACAGGCTTCGGCACATTCGAGGTTCGTGAGAGAAGCGAGAGAAAGGGTATCAACCCCAGAACCAAGGCTGAGATGATCTGCCCTGCTTCTAAGGCACCCGCTTTCAAGGCTGGCAGAGCACTCAAGGAAGCTGTCAACAAGTAAGAGCTGGATCAGTTCTGCGGAGTTTTCCGCTGAAAGGAGATTCGCACTATGAGACTTGACAAGTATCTCAAGGTTACGCGCCTTATCAAGCGCAGAACCATCGCCAACGAAGCTTGCGACGCAGAAAAGGTTTTGGTAAACGGCAAAGCCGCACGCGCATCTTATGATGTAAAGGTGGGCGACATAATCGAAATCAATATAGGAACACGTCCGCTCAAGGTCAAGGTGCTCAATGTTACCGAGCACGCAACCAAAGAGACTGCCGCTGATAATTACACGGTCATTGACTGAGTTCCCGAATCAATCCTGAGAAATATGATTCTCAGGATTTTTTATTGCACGAAAAAGCGCCCCGATTCTCTATCGGAGCGCCGCAAATTATTTTGTATTATGAATATCCCAGCGGAACGAAGTGAGCTTCGCCGCTCTTGTGTTGTCAAGCATATTGTTGTACTCAAGCTTTGCAAGATCGAGATAGCGGTAATTGGTCTTTTCTTCCTTATTTCCGCCGAAAATCCCCTTGATCTTGGAGAAAGCTCCGCCCGGCGACTTCTGAATTACAGCACCGAGACGATGATGTTCACGCATAAATGCGATGATATCAGCAGCCGTTGTGAGCAACTTATCGCTTACGTTGTAGATTCCCGCATAAGACATATCGTCCGCATTCTTTGCAAAGCAGAGAATGAAGTCAACGAGGTTGTGGACGCAGCACATCTGGAATCCGTACTGACCCTTACCGTAGACGAATTTTGTGCCGTCTCTCGGGTCGGTGATCTTTGAAACGAGATTATCCGTGAAATTGAGAGTGTACACGGGTGCAGATCTCGTAATGCAAACCATGACCTTCTTGTGGTGAGCCATTTCCGCAATGAGAGCTTTTTCCGATTCATGCTTCATCTTTGCGTAATTGGTAACTATTTTAAGGTCGCTGTCCTCGCGGAGCGGTTCGCGGGTCTTGGGGAAGTCATACACCTGATCTGTGCTGAGAAGAATAACCTTCTTGACATTTTCTGTCATTGCATAGCGATAAATGAACTTATCGCACTGCGCGGACTCGTTTACCTCTTTATCGGTAACTATCGGGCCGAGATCATTATCAACTGTGCAGGCGGCATGAATAAAAACGTCTATCTGATTATTCTCAAAAATTTCGGCAATTGTATTCTTATCGGTCGGTGCAGCCTGAATGAAGGAATAGTGAAGCTTACCCTGATTATAAATTCCCTCTTCTCTGTCAACGGCAATGACCTCAAAACCCTTTTTGAGAAGTCCGGAGCAGATATGCTGACCAATGAGTCCGCAGCCTCCGGTTACAAGAACTGTTTCCATAACATAACCTCCTTTCTATATATTACTATTTACTAACTATAGTATTATACCATAAAATCACAAATAAAGCAATAGGCGCGCTGTATCTTTTTTGCTGAAATGCAAAATATCCGCGCACTATTGCTTGTGTAATTTATCGGTAAGATTTATTCTGAGACTTTACCGCTGTTTATTTCATCAAGGTAAGTCTGAACAGTAGCGGCGATAGAATCGTATGTCTCGCTCCACGGTGTACCTCTTGTTGTAAGACGCAGGCTGCTGTCAAGGAGGTCGCTGCAGTCGGTGGAAACGCCCTTGGAGATATCAATAACAGGATTTGCGTCAGCAAGTTCCTGCATACTGTTCTTCATCTCGACCATTTCGTCAGTCCAGCCATAGTCCTCTAACATCTGCTCATCAGCGATCTTTCTTGTATCCTCGTCAATAAGAACGAATCTCTTGCAGTCGAGATACTTTGCAACGCCCTCGGGGTTGCTGCCGCCTGCTACGAACATATAAGCCTCCATGCCCGTAGGAATGTAGTACTCGTCAGCCTCGGGATCCTTCGGCATCGGAACAAAGAATGCGTCCTCGCCGTATGTCTTTGTCCACTGTTCCTTTTCAGTGTAGAACGTATACAGACCAACGGGGTAGAACAGGAGCTTTCCTTCGCCGATAAACGAGGGCTTGGCCTCCCAGCCGTAGTCGCCTACGCCGATCGCAATGCAATTATTGGTGTAGAGGTCGTACATCCAGTTCTGAACGCGCTCCATTTCGGGAGTACCGATATTGCTTACGAGTTTGCCGTCCTCAAGGCTTACAGGGGGAATACCGATAGTGTTCATGAGTCCGAACTCAAACCACCAGCCGTCAATACCGTATTTCTGATTATCGGGATCAACGAACTTTTCAAGCATATCCTGGAAAGTGTCCCATGTCCAGTTGCCGTCAGCATAAAGCTGAGCGGGGTCTTCAAGGCCTGCCTCTGCAACAGTCTTTCTGTTGTAAACGACTGCAACATTGTCGCCGGTAGCCTGAACTGCGCAAACGTAATGCTTGCCGTCCCAGATAAAGCTGTCGTTGAGATCCTCAACGTCCTCCCAAAGTTCCGAGCTGAAGTCGATATAATCATCAACAGGGGCAAACATACCTCTTACCGCGCCCTTGGGGAACGCGTCGAGATTTCCGCCGTAGAAGAAGTCAATTCCCTCGTCAGAACTGATATACTCGGCAAGCTTGTCGTAGCGGTTTGCGTAAGTACACTGGTAGAACTTTACCGAGCCGCCGTAACGCTCCTGAAAAACTGCAAGGTCGGTGGGAACATTCTTACCGGAAGCATCGGGGTTGATATCCCAGTCAGAGAGCCACTTGATCTCGCCGTTTTCGAGCTTATCGCCTGTAAGAAGGTCGCTTTCGGCAGCGTTGTTGTGGATCTCCTCACGCTTTGAGGAATCAAGTTCCTTGTAGGAAATGCTTTCGGAACTGCTCTTACTGCTTCCACAGCCTATAAAAGATACCGACATCGCAGCAATAAGCAATGCGGAAATGAATGCTCTTGTTTTTTTCATCTGTAAACTCCTTTTGACCGCTTGAGGAAACGGAAATTGAATTAGGTCGTGTTGAAGCTAAGCCTAACAACGCATCTTTTCGGCAAAATTTCACGCATCCTGCGTTAAAAAGTCTTGACAGGCGACAGCCTGCCTGCGACTTTTTGCCTTGTCTACGTAAAATTTATGCTCGAAAATCTGCATATTATCTTAGTGTCAACACTCCCTAAATTGATTCATACGTTATTAAAATAATTATAGCATTTTAGTGCTATATGTGTCAATGCTCATTTTACATAGAAATTCAAGCCAAAATCGGTCATATTGCCAAAAAGCGGAAAGTGAAAATATAACAATATATAATCTCACCTGCGGCTTCCACAGGAGTTTTTTGTGTATGCAAAGGCACAGCTCTCGCGCATATTGCAGATCGCACAGCCCCTTGCTCCGCGGTTAAGCTTTGAATCGGATATGCCGATTATCGCTGTAACCGACTTTGACGGCAGCAGGAGCATACTGTCGGTAAGCGTCAGCCCTATCCTTCGCTGAGCGTTCAGAGCGCGCAGGATATCCCCTTGCAGCGTGATCGGCAGATCTCCGTATCCGGGGCTGAATCTCCACGTTCTGTACGGAGCGTCAATACGCTGAAAAATCTCGTCCTCCGCATTGTTGCAGACCTGTTCGATAGCCGCGCTGCAAAGGCAGTCCGCCGCGAGAGACTCCGCCATGTCCGTTACAGCAGTCTGACGGATAAGCTTATCCGCCTCCCCCGACAGAGTTGCCGCGAGGATCACGGCTTTTGTGCAGCCACTCAGATGCTTTCTGATCGACTCCCCTGTAAAAAGTGACGGAATGCTGCCTAAGCGCACTCCGCCCTCCTCAAAGGAAATATCCGTAACAATGTAAACGTAGTTCGGACGAACCGTCCTGCGCACTATCGGCTCTACCCTGTCAAGAAGCTCCAGTACCGCACCGTCCGGCGCGCCATTTACGCCCATGTAGCGAGCCGCCTCGTCCTTGTCGATCGGTCTTAGCTCCATTATTCACCCAGTACGCCCGACACGGCTTCGCTGATCTTCCGCGCAACATAGGCATTATTCATCGAGTAGAGGTGGATTCCGTCAACGTCGCTTGCCGCAAGGTCTACTATCTGATTTATAGCGTAGGCAATTCCCGCATCGCGCATAGCTTCGGGATTCTGACCGTACTTTTGCATGATTTTCACAAACTTGTGCGGCAGGCTTGCTCCGCAGGTAGTGACCATTCTCTCGATCTGGTTCTTGTTGACCACGGGCATGATACCCGCTTCGATTGGCACATTTATTCCAGCCTTGACCGCCTTGTCGCGGAAATTGTAGAAATATTCATTATCGAAGAAAAGCTGTGTTATCAGGTGATCTGCGCCTGAATCCACCTTTTTTCTGAGGTTCTCGATATCCTCGTCAAGCGTTTCGGAGTCCGGATGTCCCTCGGGGTAGCAAGCGCCTGCAACGTCAAATTCTCCCCTCGTCTTTATGTAGGGAATAAGGTCGCTTGCGTGGCTGAATTGCTTTACCGGCGTAATATCGGGGTTGAGGTCGCCTCTGAGAGCGAGGATATTCTCGATCCCGCGGCTTTTTGCCTCATCGAGAGCCGAATCTATCTCCTCCTTGGTAAAATTAATGCACGGGAGGTGGAGCATCGGTATAATGCCGTTTTCACTTATCTTGGAGGCAATATCGAGTGCATAGCGGCTGTTTCCGCTGCCGCCTGCGCCGAATGTAACGCTGATGAAGTCGGGGTGGATATCGCCCAACTCCTCAAGTGTCTTGTATATCACTTCAACTGAACTGGTCTTTTTCGGAGGGAACACCTCAAGCGAAAATATGGTTCTCTTGTCAAATAATTCTCTGATTTTCATAAATTAACTCCTTGATATTTAATCTATCGACCAATCTATCTCACTCATTCCGTTTGCGCGCAGAAACGCATTGCACTGAGAGAAATGCCGACATCCGAAAAATCCGTTGTATGCCGAGAGCGGACTCGGGTGAGCCGATTTGAGCACGAGGTGCGCCTTGTTGGTTATGAACTGCTGCTTTGACTTGGCGTCTCCGCCCCAAAGCATGAACACCATCGGCCTTTCGCGCTCGTTAAGCAGCTTTATTACATCGGTGGTAAAGTTTTCCCAGCCGAGACCGTGGTGGCTGCGTGCGCAGTTAGCTCTCACGGTCAGGACGGAATTGAGCAACAGAACGCCTTCCTGCGCCCATTTCGTGAGATCACCATGCTTGCCAAGATTATCAATGCCTACATCGTCGCGAATTTCCTTGAAAATATTCACAAGTGACGGCGGCGGAGCAACTCCCTTACGCACTGAAAAACTTAGCCCGTGAGCCTGACCCTCGCCGTGATATGGATCCTGACCGATTATAACGCACTTTACATCATTATATGACGTAAGTTTCATTGCGTTAAAAATATCGTACATTCCGGGAAATATCCGCTGTGTGCGGTATTCGTTAATGAGATTCTGCCTAAGCCGCAGGTAGTAATCTTTCTTGAATTCGTCTTTCAGTAGTTCGTCCCAATCATTATTAAAATTAACCATAACAACCTCTGAATTTACAAAATAGGGCGGCATACAGCCGCCCGTGAACTTTAGTTATAAACCGTGTCCTCGTAAAATTTGAACTTTACAAGCGTATTTCTCTTATATGTAAGTGAACCCTGCTGATTGAACGGAACCTTGTTGTAAGCTTCGGGCGAACACTCTATTTTCAGCTTCTGTCCCTTGCGCGTAACAAAAACAAGTTCATAGTACGCGTCAACAAGCTTTTCCTGACCCGTACTCTCGATTATGCGGAGTCGGTCGTCACTCTTACGGATAAGTGTAGCCATTTCAACAATAGGCTCGGAGGTTCTCTTTTGCACAAACTCTTTTTCAGCATTGTGCTGTCTGTCCGTCTGTCGCTGAGTACCCGAAGGCGACTCTCCGTCCTCGTCAGATTGTTCCTCAAGGAAAAATGACAATAATTTTCTGAACGGACTCTTTCCGCTAAAAATAATGATTACCAGTATCAGTATTACTGCAATCGCAGCGAGAAGAATCAGCAGATTTTTTAGTGGTTCTGACATTAATGTCTATTTTCCTTTCTTAGTTAATACCGTCGGGATTGAGCTTTGTGAAATTCCAACTGTCCTCACACATCTCATCAATTCCGAGTTTGGCTGTCCAGCCGAAAAGCTCCTTAGCTCTGGAAGCGTCAGCGAAACAGGTTGCAATATCACCAGCACGGCGGGGAGCGATCCTATACGGGATCGGCTTTCCGCAAGCCTTTTCGTAAGCCGCAACAACTTCAAGCACGCTCGAACCGTTGCCTGTTCCAAGATTTACAGCCTCAAAGCCCTTGTGCTTTGCAGCGTAGTCGATAGCGCATACATGACCTGCCGCAAGGTCACAGACGTGAATGTAGTCTCTCACACCTGTTCCGTCAGGAGTATCATAGTCGTTGCCGAAAACATTTAGCTGTTCAAGCTTACCCGAAGCGACCTGAGCAATATAAGGAACAAGGTTGTTCGGAATACCGTTGGGGTCTTCGCCAAGGAGTCCGCTCTTGTGCGCACCAATGGGGTTGAAATAGCGGAGCGCAACTGCACCGAACTCGCTGTCAGCCACGCAAACGTCACGCAAGATCTGCTCGATCATAACCTTAGTATAACCATAGGGGTTCGTTGCAGAAGTAGGCATATCCTCGGTGTACGGAGCCTTGTTATTCATTCCGTAAACTGTCGCAGAGGACGAGAAAACAATTTTCTTACAGCCGTGCTCGCGCATGACCCTAAGCAGGATCAAAGTACCGTAAATGTTGTTTGTGTAATATTCAAGCGGTTTCTGGACGGATTCACCGACAGCCTTAAGGCCTGCAAAGTGAATCACCGCGTCTATTTCGTTCTCGTCAAAAATTTTCGTTGAAGCCTCATAATCGCAGATGTCCGCCTTGTAAAACTGTACGGATCTTCCGCTGATCTTCTCAATTCTTCTTACTGCTGCTTCCTTGGAGTTACTGAGATTATCCATGATAATAACCTCATAGCCGTTTGCAAGCAGCTCAACGCAAGTATGGCTTCCAATAAATCCGGAACCGCCGGTTACAAGTATTTTTCCCATATGGACCTCCTAAAAATTTTTTCAATGCTATTATAACACAAAAGAATGAATAAATCAACAATACAGAGAAAAAATTTTCGGGTTGGGAGCTTTTCTTGCAAAATCGCCAAATTTATGCTATACTGATAGTGCTGATTTCAGATTTTCAGGAGGCTGTTATGCAAAAAATTCTTGGATATTTACGAAAAGCCGTTCAAAGATACGATATGCTCAGTGACGACGACCGCGTCTGTGTCGGAGTTTCCGGCGGCAAGGACAGCGTTGTTCTTCTCTATGGGCTGACACTGATGAAGCGTTTTATAGGGATCGATTATAAGGTTGTCGGTCTCACTCTTGACCCGAATTTTGGCGGAGTTCAGACAGATTATTCGCCCGTTGCAGACTTTTGCGCAACTCATGACATTGAGTATCACGTCGTGCAAACGCAAATCGGTGAAATAGTTTTCGATATTCGCAAAGAGCCGAATCCTTGCAGTCTCTGCGCAAGAATGCGCCGCGGAGCTTTACACAATTACGCCGTGGAACTTGGCTGCAATAAGATCGCGCTCGGACATAACTACGACGACGCTGTTGAAACTTTCATCATGAATCTTTTCACCGAAGGAAGGATCGGCTGTTTTTCGCCGACTAATCCGCTCGAAAACATGGGACTCGAATTAATTCGTCCGCTTGTCCTCGCGCCGGAACGTGAAATACGAAAGGCTGCACGAAGGAATGAACTGCCAATAGTTAAGTCAAAATGTCCCGCAGACGGTCACACCAACCGACAGCGAACCAAGGAGTTCCTTGTGGAAATGGAACGAAAAGACCGCGGCTTCAAGGACAGGATATTCGGGGCGATGTGCCGCGGAAATATCGACGGCTGGGGCGGCTCAGAAAATCAAACATAAAAAAATCCCCTCCTTACGGAGAGGATTTTTTATTTATTGAAGCAATTTGGAATAATTAATTATTCCTCGTCCTTTCTTCTGAGAACGAATGCAGTACCAACTGCAACTGCAAGACCTGCAACTGCAACGCCTACGCCTGCAACGCCTGTCTTAGGTGAATTACCAGCGGGCTTAGCTGTTGTAGTGGGCTTAGCTGTTGTAGTGGGCTTAGCTGTAGTTGTTGTGCCGGGCTTAGCTGTTGTGGTTGTGCCAGGCTTAGCTGTTGTAGCTGCTGTAGTAGTTGTTGTAGTTGTTGTCTCAGGAGCAGCTGTTGTAGTTGTTGTTGTCTCAGGCTCCTCTTCCTTGATGTAGATGTAGCCGTCAGCCTCAGGGTGATCAGCAAGCTTAGGATCGGGATTTGTGTTTGTTGAGTTGTAGATACCCTTTGTGAAAAGGTAAGCTTCATTGTTCTTAGAATCAGCTGTCTCAGCAAGAGCGTTGTCATTCTCGTCGTTACCAGCCATTCTGAAGATATCACCATCCTGTGCCTCAACATCGAGGTAGTAAACATCGCCAGGCTGAGCATCAGCAGGAACAGTTACATCAAATGTAAGGAATGTACCATTCTTACCCTTGTTGCGATCGCCAGCAGTTGTAATAACAAAACCGCTGCCGTTCTCAACGAGAGCATAACCAAGCTTGCTTGTTGCAGAGCCGAGTGTAGCAACTTCGGCATCCTCGTTAGGAACGAGTTTAAGACGTGAGTCAAAGTTGAAATGCATACCTGTTGATGCAAAGAAAGCCTCAGCAGAATTACTGTTAAGCTCTACAGATACTGTAACTGTATCACCAGCCTTTGCCTCGTAGTTAGCAATTGTGAGTGTAGGCTTATCTTTTGAAGCATCAGCATCAAAGCCATCCTTGATTGTGTAATCACCAGCAAAAGCTGACATAGAAGCTGCAGAAAGTGCAACAGCAGAAACTGCAACTGCTGAAAGAGCCTTCATTAAAGAATTCTTCTTCATAATGATTTATTTCCTTTCAAAAAATTAATTTATTTTATCTGCCGCCGTTGTGACGGCAGATAGAATGCGTTTAAATAATTACTTGTTGCCAAGAACAAGCTCCCAAAGTTCCTTGTCTGTAAGAGTGTTGTACTTCTCGTTTTCAGTAGCAGCTCTGTCAGCGGCAAATGTAAGGATGTAAGAAGAGTCAATTGAATTGAGTTCTGTGCCTCTGTCTTCCTTAGTCTTTGCTCTGTCGCTAAGAGGAGCATTTACGTCTGCAAGGAATGCAGCGAACTGTTCATAGACAGGATCATTCTTAGCTAGCTGGCTTGTTGAAAGAACTGTTTCCTCAGCAGACTGACCTGTAAGAAGGTTTGCATAGTAAGTAAGGATCGCAGATGCGTCAACAGCGTCAACCTTATTGTCGAGGTTTGCATCGCCCTTTACGCCGATGTATGCCTTAACAGTGATCTTCTCTCCAGCCTCGTTTGCAAGAGCAGCACCGTTTGCAAGGAGAACTGTGCCGTCAGGAGCAGTGATGTCCTCGCCCTCGTAAGTAAGGGTTACATCATAATCAAAGCCGTCAGTTCTGTCTGCAACATATGTGTTTTCAGGAGTTGCATCGCCAAAACCAATGTTTGCGATATCAATATCTTCCTCTACAGGATCGCTAATAGAAACAACATTTCCTTCCTCATCTGTAGTAACATCAACGTAAGAAACGTGAACCTTAGCGTTCTTAACCTGTTCCTCGCTGAATGTCTCCTCAGTGTTGAGGTAGAAAGCATAATCTGTATCAGCTGTTACATAGTAAGTACTTACACTTGTAACTACATTAGTAGTTGTTGTTGTTGTAGTTGTAGTTGTAGTTGTAGTAGTTGTATTCGACGATGTTGTGGTTGTAGTTGTAGTAGTTGTATTCGACGATGTTGTGGTTGTAGATGTAGTTGTTGTATCTGATGATGAAGTTGTAGTTGCAGATGTAGTTGTTGTATCTGACGATGTTGTGGTTGCAGATGTAGTTGTTGTATCTGACGATGTTGTAGTTGCAGATGTAGTTGTTGTATTCGATGATGACGTTGTAGTTGCAGATGTAGTTGTTGTATCTGATGATGTTGTAGTTGTTGAAGTTGTTGTCGTTGTATCACCTGTTGTTGTAGTAGTTGTAGTCTCAGTTACGAGAATTCTCTTAACTTCAACAGATACAGAACTTGCATCAGCAGCCTTTATGCCGCCGAAATCAACAACGCCTGTAATCTCCTTGTAAGAATCAACAAATACATTGCCCTGTGCCTCAACGTAAGCCTTAACAGCTTCCTTCTCAGCATCCTCAAATCTGCCTGAAAGTGAACCTACACCGCCAGCGATCGAGTAATCAACATTTGTGAGTGAGTCAAGGAATGCACCGAGTGTTGCTGCATCAACATCAACTGTGTAAGGTGAAGCTGCTGCATTGATCTGAGCGAGTGCATTGTTGTAAAGTCCGCCTACTGTGTTTGTAGCGAGAACCTCAGAAGCAGTAGAACCAGTGAAAGTCTTATTGTAGTTCTTCTTGAGGTAGTTCTTAGCAGCAGAAATAAGACCTGCAACATTTGTATCTGTCTTTGATCTGTTAGCTGTGAATACCTTGCCTAAATTCTTTGTTGCTGTATTGAACATATTAACGTATTCTGCCATTGCAGCATCTACGTCAGCCTTTACAGCATCCTTATCGATTCCATCGATAGAATCAATTGTTGTGTAAGCTGTGTTCTTGAGTTCAGCAAGCTTGCCGGCAGCATATGTATTGATAGCATCATAAACTGTGTATGTCTTGCCGTCTTCTGCTGCGAAAGCAACATCAACAGTGAACTTTGTGCCGCCTGCGAGCTCAGAAGTCTTGATAGTAACCTCTACTGTACCTGAAATATCAACCTTTGCAAAGTCGATATTTGCAAGCTCGGGAGCATTGTACTTATCAGCAAGCTCCTTAACTCTCTTACCGAGAGCCTTGTTTACATCGCTCTGGAGAACTGCTGCAAGGTTATTAACCTTAGCTGCAACAAGGATATCTCCGTCATCAGTTACTCTGTAAGCAACGTCTTCAACCTGAGCGAGCATTGCCTTAGCAAGATCTGAATACTGACCAGCGCGCGAAGCAAGTGCGTTTGCAAAACCAGTGATGTCAAGTGTTCCTGTTGTATTTCCGTTTGAAACGATTTTGTCAAGAGCACTGCTAAGTGTAAGATTCCAATCAGACTTCTGATCAGCATCATCAGGAGCAATGTAGAGCATATTGTCAAGTGTAACAGAAGTGTCTGCACTTGCCTCAGCCTTAATCGCGTCTCCGGTCACCTTTACTGCATCAGTAGAAGCTGCAAAAGATGTACAGGTCAAGCACTGTGTGAGAGCGAGCGGAACAGTAGCAACTGCGGCAACGGCTCTCTTGAATAATGAATTCTTCATTGTTCTATACCTCTCTAACATATTTTTTGCTCTTTCTAAGCAGAAATTCTGTTCAATCCCCGCTCTTTGCAGAGCCGATTTCAGGCATACGGGCGCATTTACATACACCAATCCCCAAAATTCATAATTTCATTTTATCACATAAATGGAAATAAGTCAAGTTTAAAGGGGTATTTTTTTATAAAATAATTGAGGATTATTCAAAGGAGTTTTTGTGCTTATTTCACAAGTTGTACATAGCTTCCGTTTTACATATTTCTGCGAAAAACCATTGTTTTTCGTCTGTGTACAGTATACCACCATAGGCCGAAAGTGTCAATATGGAATTGCTGCCATAAGTCTTTCCATTATAAGAAAAAGCAGACCCGAAGGTCTGCTTTTCTAAACATATTACAGATTAACCCTTAAATCTGTCCGGAACAACGTAATCCCAGAGCTGCTGATCATCCATCTGGTTGAAGATCGGGTTAGATGTTGCAATACGGTCTGCATAGAATGTGAGGATATAAGATGCGTCACGAGAGTCGATCGCTGCGCCTGTCTCCAGGTTTGTTCTATCGGCTCTTGTAAGCTTCCAGTTGTCCTCTGCCCACTCATTTGCATTAACGTCAGCAAGTAATGCTGCGAGGTTATCAAGCTTATCATCAGGACCTGTTACCAGTTTGCTCGTTGAAAGCTGACGGGTTTCAGGAGTATAGTTATCAGTCATGATGTTAGCGTAGTATGTGAGTATCGCAGAAGAGTCTCTTGAGTCAACAATGTTGTTGAGGTCAGTATCGCCCTTTACACCAATGTAAGCTTCAATTGTAAGAGGTTCACCGGCGTTGCCGTCAGTGCTCTTAGCTCTGAGCTGGATATTTGTTGTATCGTCGAGCTGATAGTAAACAGGTACATTGTAGATGAACTCATCACGAGTAGGTGTGCCTGCATGGTCTCTTGCTGTGTACTGTGTATAAGGTGTTTCGCCATTGAAGTTGATCTTTGAAGGATCAGCGTCTACTTCAACTGTTTCACCATTGCTGAGAACGTTGTAGAGCTTGATGCTTGTGATCTGATTCTTGGAGAAGCCGCCTTCAACACCGTTAGCGCGAGTGCCGTTATCGTGGCTGAAGTAGTAACCTTCAGTTGTTTCGATCTCAGCATAAACCTCAACTACAGAAGTTGTGGTTGTTGTGGTTGTGCCACTGGTAGTTGTAGTTGTTGTTGTAGTTGTGCCGGAAGTTGTTGTTGATGTTGTAGTTGTTGTTGTGTCAGATGTTGTTGTGCCGGAAGTTGTAGTAGTAGTTGTTGTTGTGTCAGATGTTGTTGTGCCGGAAGTTGTTGTAGTTGTTGTGCTTGTAGTTGTAGAAGTTGTTGTAGTTGTTGTGTCAGCAGTTGTTGTTGATGTTGTAGTTGTTGTGCCAGAAGTTGTTGTGCTTGTAGTTGTAGAAGTTGTTGTAGTTGTTGCGTCAGCAGTTGTTGTTGATGTTGTAGTTGTTGTGGTAGTAGTTGTTGTGGTAGTTGTAGTTGTTGTGGGAGCTTCAATGATGATCGCACCATTATAAGTAATAATGCTGCTTGTGATATCATTGCCGTTCTCGTCGCTTACAAAGAGGTCGCTGATCGTTACAGGATATCTGCCTGCTGCACAATCATCAGGAACCTTATATGTAAGTGTGATTACATTTGCGCCGTCAGCGCCTACAGTAGAAGAGCCGTTAGCGTTTGCAAATGCGTACTCATTATTTGTGTGGTTTGCTACGAGGGTATCACCGTAAGCAGCAGAACCATCAGCTGTCTCATAATCGATAGGAGATGTTCCCTTGATTATGAACTGAGCACCGCCGACCTTAAGAGCAACTGCGTTAGGATCCTCAACAACCATGTTGAGTGTTACTGTGTCACCGGGCTTAGCGGTTACAGTATCGATTCTCCAAACAATTGCACCGGGCTGGATAGTTGTTGTTGTGCCTGTTGTTGTAGTTGTAGTTGTTGTGGTAGTAGTTGTTGTGGTTGTTGTGGTTGTTGTAGTTGTAGTAGAAGTTGTTGTTGATGTAGTAGTGCTTGTAGTTGTTGTTGTGGTGGTAGTTGTTGTAGTTGTCGTTGTAGTTGTAGTAGGAACTTCAACGATAATTGCACCGTCCTCAGGGATAACCTTGAGAGAGATGTCAATGCCGTTTTCATCACTTACAAAGAGGTTGTCAATTGTTACAGGATATCTGCCTGCTGCACAATCATCAGGAACCTTGTATGTAAGAGTGATTACATCAGCGTCATTAGCGCCTGCTGTTGCAGAACCCATAGCGTCAGCAAATGCGAATTCCTTTGTGGAATCGTTTGCTACGAGAGTGTCATCGTAAGCTACAGAGCCTTCAGCCGAAACATACTCGATCGGGCTTGCATTGTTGATTACGAACTGAGCACCGCCGATCTTGAGACCAACGTTTCTGTTGTCAACAACCTTAACGTTGAGCTTTACTGTATCACCGGGCTTAGCAGTTACTGTTTCAGCTCTCCAGATGATAGCGCCTTCCTGAGTTGTAACAGTAGTTGTTGTAGTTGTGATTGTAGTAGTTGTTGTGCTTGTTGTGGTAGTTGTTGTAGAAGTTGTAGTTGATGTTGTTGTGCTTGTGGTAGTTGTTGTAGAAGTTGTAGAAGTTGTAGTTGATGTAGTTGTGCTTGTGGTAGTTGTTGTAGAAGTTGTAGTTGTAGTAGTTGTTGTATCCTCAACAACAATAATCTTACCGTCAACAAGCTTTACCATTGAAGTGATGTCTCTGCCGTACTCATCAGAGATGAATGCGTTAGACCACTCAACGGGATATTCGCCAGCCTTGCAGTCCTTAGGAACTGTGTATGTGAGCTTGAGAACTACAGAACCGTCAGTTGCTGCAGTACCCTTGCCGTCAACATTAGCGAATGCAAATTCCTTTGTGGAATCGTTAGCAACGAGAGTATCTCCGTAAGCAGAAGAACCTGTTGCAGCAACGTAGCCGATAGGATCAGCAGCGTTGATATTGAACTGAGCGCCTGCTACAGGGAGTCCGGGAACCGAGCTGTCTGAAACGAGTACTTCCATTTCAACAACATCACCGGGTCTTGCTATCTTCTCAGGAATTGTCCATGTAACTTTGCCTTCAATTGTTGTATCCTCTACTGTGATGAGACCGTCAACGAGTGAGATCTGATCTGTGAGAGAATTTCCGTTTGTGTCGCTGATGAATGCATCAGACCACTTAACAGGATATTCGCCTGCAGGGCAATTGTCAGGAACTGTGTATGTAAGTGTGAGAACGACTGAGCCGTCCGCAGCAGCTACACCATTACCTACGCCATTGCCGAAAGCAAATTCCTTGAGAGAATCGTTAGAAACGACCTTTGAATCATAAGCTGTAGTTCCATCGATTGAAACATACTCGATAGGAGAAGCAGCGTTGATATTGAACTGTGCACCGGCTACAGGAAGAGCAGCTCCGTCAGGATCAGAAACGATAGCTCTGAGTGATACTGTCTCGCCCGGCTTAGCAGTTACCTTATCGAGAACCCATGCGATCTCACCGTCAAACTTAGGAGCCTTAACGATGATAGCGCCGTCTGTAAGAGTAACCTTATCCGTTACATCCAGTCCGTTTGTGTCTGTGATAAATGCGTTATCCCATGTTACAGGATATGTTCCGTCAGCAGTGCCGTTCGGAACTGTGTAAGTAAGAGTAAGAACAACATCGTCATTCTTAGCTGTAACGCCGTTGCCTACGCCCTGACCGAATGCGAATTCCTGAGTATCGTTGTTAGCAACGAGTGTGGAATCGTAAGCAGCAGAACCTGTAGCCGAGTTGTACTCGATAGGTGAAGCAGCGTCAACATCGAACTGAGCACCGGCAACTGAGAGTGAAGAACCCTTAACAGTAACGTCCATAGTTACCTTATCGCCGGGCTGAGCCTCAACAGTAGGAATTACCCACTCAACTGTACCAGTAGCAGGAAGAACTGTTGTTGTGATAGTAGTTGTAGCAGCAGCTGTTGTAGTTGTTGTTGCTCTTGAAGTTGTTTTGCTTGTAGTAGTTGTGGAAGTAGTTTTAGTGGTTGTTGTGGTAGTAGTAGCCTTAGTTGTTGTAGATGTTGTTGTAACATCGTCTTCAACTGTGATTATACCATTAAGAACTTCTGTGTTCCAAGTAGCAGATCTGTTGCCCTTAAAGAGCTTAGCATCTGTAATGCTGATCTTGTAATCTCCTGCAGGTGTGTTCGCAGGAACAGACACTGAAACGATCATAAGAGCATCGTCTGATCTGATTACTGAAGGTTCACTATCTACGAGAGATGTGAAGTTCATCTTCTTAGTTGCCAGGTTAACCATAACATCACGGTCATCAAGAGCGGGTGAGTAATCTAAAAGCTCTGTAATCTCAAGCGGAGATTCGATCGCATATGTTACGTCACCTGCTGAAACAGCGTTGTTGTGACAGTCGATCTTTACTTCAACGTCGAATGTCTGACCGGGCTTGACCTTGTAATTACCAAGGTCGAGTGAAACCTCAGCATCAGCCTTTTTGTTAGCAGCAACACCCGATACTTCACCTATACTAACGTTAGGCTGCACAGCAGTCATACCACCGGCAGCACTAACAGGTGAAGTAAATGCACCTGTCATGAGCGTTAAGCTCATGACAACGGATGTAACTGCTGAAAGCAGTTTCTTCATCGTGCATTTCCTTTCCGAGCATTAAGCTCTATTTAATTTAATATTTAAAGCTTAGCCCTGAACAGGGAGAGTTACAAGGTGAACGATAGACTTGATGATAGCATCAGAGTCAGCAGATGTGATGTCCTTGCCAGCCTTAGGATTGAAGCAGTCTGCATTGAGAGCGCCCTGTGCTGTGAGGTTGTAGGACTTGTTGTCTGCGAGCCACTTGTTAAGGAGAACAACGTCAGCAACATTTACCTTGCCATCGCAGTTTGTATCACCATAGTTAGGTGTACCGGGAACTGTTGTTGTAGATGTTGTAGTTGTGGAAGTTGTTGTCTTAGAAGATGTTGTGCTTGAAGATGTTGTAGAAGTTTTTGTAGTTGTTGCCGAAGAAGTTGTGGTTGTAGTAGCTGGTGTATTGCCCTCAACTGTAATTGTACCATTAAGGATCTCTGTGTTCCAAGTAGCAGATCTGTTGCCCTTAAAGAGCTTAGCATCTGTAATGCTGATCTTGTAATCTCCTGCAGGTGTGTTCGCAGGAACAGACACTGAAACGATCATAAGAGCATCGTCTGATCTGATTACTGAAGGTTCACTATCTACGAGAGATGTGAAGTTCATCTTCTTAGTTGCCAGGTTAACCATAACATCACGGTCATCAAGAGCGGGTGAGTAATCTAAGAGCTCTGTGATCTCAAGGGGAGATTCGATTGCGTATGTTACGTCACCTGCTGAAACAGCGTTGTTGTGGCAGTCAATCTTTACTTCAACGTCGAATGTCTGACCGGGCTTAACCTTGTAGTTGCCAAGGTCGAGTGAGATCTCTGCATCGCCTGTTGAAGGAGCTGTAGTTGTTGTAGTTACTACAGGTGCTGTTGTAGTTGTAGTTGTTGTAGGTGTTTTTGTTGTAGTTGTTGTGGGAGCACTATCGCCAACAACGATTGTCATTGTGTTGAGATCAAGGTTGCTGAGGTAGCCTTCGTAGTTAGCGAATCTGCCGGGATCCTTGTTCTCAATCATGCAGGAAGGATTGAGGTTCTTGCCGCTTGCATCTGTGTTGTAGTTACAGAAGTCAAGAGTGTATGTGCCCTCGCTGCCCTGAGGAATTGTAACATCAAATACAACGATCGGGAACTTATCAGATGTGTCACCGAGCCATTTATATGTATCAGTTGTTGTCCAAGTGTATCCAAGGTAAGCATTTTTAGTGCCTGCAGAGATCTGCTTGTCATCTACAGAAAGAATAGATGTACCGCCAGCCGGCTTGTAAACGCCTCTGCTGTTAACAGTGCCTGCGAAAGACATGAACTTCTTTGTGCTGATTTTACCAGCAGTAGTTGTGAACTCCTTGTTATCCGCGAAGTAGTTTGCACTTGTTTCATAACCCTTGAACTTAACGCCGCTTGCGTCTCCGTCCTCAGAATTTACTGTAAGCTGAACGCTGAAAGCTTCGGTATCAGGTGTGTTCTCTGAGAGATATATAGCGCAGGGGACTGTAACGTCACCAGCAGCGATATCTTCCTTAGAAACAGTTACCTTTGAGCCTTCCGATGCATACTTTGAATCGGAATCTGCATAGGCCTTGATAGAAAAGCCCTTCTTTGCGTCAGCAGCACTTGTTACAGCAGGTACTACTGAACCGATCATTGTTGCAGCCATACAGAGTGATGTGACTGCGGAAACTAATTTTTTCATGTGTAATAATTCCTTTCTTTAGGTTTTTACGCCTATTAATAACATAGATGGGTTTGTATTCCTTTGTAAGGGGGACAAATCAGATAATCGCTATCAAAGCTCTGCCTCTGTGATGAGCATAGCTACATACTTCTGGATCTTGAGAGCATCAGAAGGTGTAACTCCATCTCCGCCCATGTCATTGGTACCACCTGCGACATCGGCATTAATGACGCCCTGAGACGTGATGTGTGACTCGTCTGTTCCGTTTTCACCGTACTTGTCAGCGTTAGCGATTGACTGAAGTATGAGAACTGCATCCGAGAGATCGACCTTATCATCACAGTTTGCATCACCGCGAAGCTTATCGCCGACTGTAGTAGACGAACCTGAAGCAACCTTAATGCTGCCGTCAACAGTCTCTACAGCGAACTCAACAGCCGTATCGTCCTTGACATAGCCTGCAAAGATCGCAGCCTTGTCAGAAGAACCCGGATTTACTGTTCTGTCAATAGCAGTAACCTTGAGCGGAATCTCAGTACCTTCCTTAGCGGACGCAGAAACAGTACCGTGAATAGTACAGAATACTCCTGAGCCGTTAAGCCAGTAAGAAGAATCGTCAAGACCGGTCGACCAAACCAGATTTACATATCCCTCACTGTTGATAGATGCCTCGAAAACGGGGACAGATGAACTTGATCCATCAGCATCAGCAGCGCCTGTGTTTGCGAGTGCTCCCGCATCTACAGAATCAATTGTGATCAGGCTGCTGTCATAGGATACAGCAAAGTCTGTGGCCTGGATACCGGGTGCTGAAATGTCATTAAGAGATACATTCACGCTGAATTTCTCCCCCGCCTTTACCTCCTCATTACCGACGGAAATCTGCACAGTTTCGCCGGCAGCGGCAGGTACAACAGGGCAGACAGCAAGTGAAAGCATCGCAGCAGCAACAGCTCCGACGACTACCTTTTTTGTCTTCATTAATTTTTCCTCCTTCTTTATTAATAGTGTTATATAACTAAAGGAACTATCGCCCCTTTATTATATCATGCCTTGGAACAGCGGAATACCCCTCCGCTGATTCTGAAACCCGTGCAGCCAGATCCTCCAAAGACCCGACAGACACAGAGATCGATTATCGCTCATACATACAGACGAGACTCTGGTGCGGAAAAGCTGTCAAAATCATTTTCAGGCAGTATATGTACACACCGCCGATGATATGCAGCAGATCCGGATCCTGAAAAGCACTCTGCAATCAGCGGCCCAATGCAACAAGCATCACACTGCCGTGATGAGATACCAATCCCGAATCTATATTTATTCATGATTTCATTATATATCAGGTCTAAAAAAAAGTAAATAGGTTTATACTGTTTTTGGTATTTTACATAAACAGTATATATTTTTTTTGCACGGTTTGCACAATCGAAAAATTCTGCAAAACGAGTGATAGGCAGGTTGTTATTAACCCAAAATGAACAAATAAAATAATTTTGTGACAGCTTGGATCTAAACCCGTAAAAGAAACTGTAAAATCTTCATTCAGTCACTTTGCAATACTATTATATCATATAATTTTTCATTTTGCAATTACCAATTGTATCACTTCTGTACAGATTTACGCTTAGTTGTATTAGTTTCAAATTAAATGCAGGCTCGGAAACGACGTATTTACGGCATTTTCTAAGCTCTGCCAATTATTTTGGCGGTATTTTAGTCATTTAAACGAATTTTACGCCTCAAATTTATGCGTTTTGACCATTTGGTCATTATTTATCCGATATGTATACACAGTTTTACAGGTTGTTTAATGAGTTTCTCGAATTCTGGAGCGCAATGAACTCCTCAGCAAGGCGCTTTGCCTCGTCATAAGAGGAAAGCTGGTAGCACCTTCCGCGAAATTTCGCCGAACCGTAATAGTGATTCATGTACCATGCCGCGTGTTTTCTTGCCTCATGCATGGCAAGCTCCTCGTTCTTCTCGCTCATGTCCAGCATAAGCCTGATGTGTTCGAGCATTGTCTCCATGCGTGCCTCTATAGTAGGTTTTATATATTCCTTCTTATTATAATGCGAACGTATCTCGTCAAAGACAAACGGGTTGCCGTAGCTTCCCCTGCCTATCATAACAAGGTCGCAGCCCGTCTGCTCATACATTGCAAGGCATGACTGCAAATCGGTAACATCTCCGCTTCCGATAACAGGAACGTTCACAGCCTCCTTGACCGCGCGAATCACGCCAAGGTCGCAGTTTCCGCCGTAGAACATATCCCTCGTTCTTCCGTGAACTGCAACGGCTGCCGCTCCGGCATTCTCAAGAGCCTTTGCCATTTGCGGAGCATTTACCGAGTCAAGGCTCCAGCCGCTCCTGATTTTAACAGTCACGGGAGTTTCAACCGCCGCCTTTGCCGTCGCTTCGCAGACCCTTGCCGCGAGATCAATATTCTTCATCAGAGCCGAGCCTGCACCTGTTCCAACGACTTTCGGCACGGGACAGCCCATATTTATGTCAATTATATCAGGCTCAAACCGCTTGACGATCTCAACGCCCTTCGCCATAAACTCTGGCTCACTGCCGAAAAGCTGAACCGCCATAGGACGCTCCTGAGAAGTTACCGTGCAAAGCTGTGCGGTTTTCTTGTCGCCGTAGACTATCCCTTTGGCAGAAACCATTTCGCTCACGACGTAAGCCGCGCCGAATCTTTTGCACATCAGACGATACGCGCGGTCGGCAACTCCTGCCATAGGCGCAAGAGCCGCGGTCTGCTCAATTTCAACATTTCCTATCTTAATTTTTCGGATCATTCGCCGCTCTCCGTACCCTTTTTCTCTTTGAAAACCAAAAGTTTGCTGAGAATGTAGTTTGCGATGAAGATAAGTACCTGACTGAGGAACGTGATGAGCGTTCTGTTGACTCCGAGCCAGTCAACAAACACAAGGAAGATAACTTCTTCCATGCCGAGTGTTGCAAGTCTTGCTCCGTAAAAAGAGAAAAAGACTTTCCAGAACTCAGAACTTGTATTTGTCTCATTCTTGAAAACATACTTCTTATTAGTAAAAAATGCAAAAGTCACGGCGCATATCCACGAGAAAACTACTCCTGCGGTACTCTCCCACTTAGGCTCGCCGGGGACAAGCGCAAACAGCAGAAGCTTTGTAACAATCGAGACTACGGTAGTAAGTCCGCCGAAAACTATGTACAGCCACTTTTCTTCATACTTATAATATATTTCCTGAAGCGGCTTCGGCAGAATCGAAACGCACGCCTTTATCAGTTTTTCCATTTTATCTTTCCTTTCAAAGCGTAGTATAGTCGGGACACATACTATATAATAGCAGGATTTTTACATTTTTTCAAGTCTTTTCACATAATTTTCCCTGCAAATAAACTCTGCGCGGAGCAATTTTCCGCGCAGTTCTTAAAAATTCGTGATCTGTACAGTTTTTTCTCAAATAAACATCGTGCTGAAACCGTGCTCGCGGGCATAGCGTTCAGCCTTTTTGCGGTTTATCTGCTTGAGCACCTTTATAGTCTGCTTGTGACCTTTTTTTATCTCGCTAAGCTCGATGTTCTCGCTTTCAAATTCAATTATCGAGACGTTGTAAACATTCTCACAGCCGCAGAATGCGTCCTCCTTGATGTCCTTTGTGAGATAGCTTATATGAAGCTCGCTTAGTTTCTGACAGCCGTAAAATGCCCAGTTTCCGATAGTTTTCACGGTTGACGGAATGGTTATATCCTCAAGCGAGCGGCACCACGAAAAGGCGCTCTCGCCGATATGCTGAACCGAGTTGGAAATGACCACCTTTTTCAGACTGTAGCACTCCGAAAACGCTGCGTTTCCTATCGACTCGACCGAGCCTGAAATAACGATCCTGCGCAGTTTCTTGCACGAGAAAAACGTGAGGTCGTTTATTTTTTCGAGATAAGCCGGAAGTACTACCTCCACAAGGCTGTTGCAGCGACCGAAAGCTCCCTTGCCGATTTTCTTTACGGACGGCGGGAAATTAACTTCTTTCAGTTTAAGGCATTTGAGGAATGCGTTTTCGCCGATGAATTCGAGGTTTTGGGAGAAAACGACCTCCTCAAGGTTGAAACAGTGGCAGAACGCAAACTTATCCACGAACCGCACGCTGTCCGACATGATTATCTTTTTTACGGTCTCATTGCCGCGGAAAGCGTATTTTCCGACAGTTATGACCGTATCGGGAATAACTATCGTCTCAGTTGTGCCGACGTATTTCACAAGTGTTCCGTTCTTGTCGATAACCATGTTATTGATGTCGTCAGTCTCGATCTCACTCAGAACTTCCTTGTGTGTGCCGAGGTCGGAAATTTCAAGCGCAGGCTTTTTCACGGGTTCAGGAATCGTTTTCACCGCCGTTGTATCCACGGCAATTTTCTGCTTTTGCACGATCGGCTCTACGGCTGCGGCAGCCTTTGCGGGCAGTCTGCTTCCTGATTTAACTATCTCGTGCTTTTGCACCAAAGGCTTTACAACGATTTCCTCCTCTATTTTTATTGTTTCGGATTTCTCCCCGGGGACTTTTTCAACCGACTTAACAGGTTCAGCCTTTTTCTCGGGAACTTTTTCCACCGACTTAACTGGTTCTGCCTTTTTCTCGGGAACTTTTTCCACCGACTTGACTGGTTCAGCCTTTTTCTCGGGAACTTTTTCCACCGACTTAACTGGTTCAAGCTTTTTCTCGGTAACTTTTTCCGCCGACTTAACTGGTTCTGCCTTTTTCTCGGGGACTTTTTCAGCGGACTTCGCAGAAGCAGCTCTCGCCTTGACTGCCCTCACCTTTACCTTTTTTCCTCTTGGAGCATCGGCGGTTTTCTGCCCATTTTTCGGCTTTACCACGTTCCCAACGGGAGCATGAGCCTCAAATCTATCTGAATCATTTCGGTTGACTGAGCTTTTATTGATCGACATAGTCTTACACTCCCTGAAAATATTTCGGCTGAACCGACGGATATATCATCAGGCAATAAAGTACAAACCGCCATTCGGTTTTGCATTCTATTGCCATAAAACACAAATTGACCCAATATGTTAATTGTATCATAATTTCTATAAAAAATCAACTATTTATTATACCGGTAACACTTATTTGTGCGAAATGTCAATACAACCGCCCGTATAGTCCGAAAATAAGCCATATCCCGATGATTCCCTTTCTCAGATTTAGCATAATTGCACAAAGCGCAAAAAAGCACCATATCTGCCCATGATACGGTGCTTGATATATCTTATCAGAGCTGGTCTGCAAGGTCGAGAACAAGTCTCTCGCTCTTTTCCCAGCCGAGGCATGGGTCGGTAATGGACTTGCCGTAGATGTTTTCGCCGATCTTCTGGTTTCCGTCCTCAATGTAGCTCTCGATCATGAGACCCTTTACGAGCTTTCTGATCTCATCGCTGTGACGCATACTGTGGAGCACTTCCTTGGCGATCCTTATCTGCTCGTTGTACTTCTTGCCGGAGTTCGAGTGGTTTGTGTCTACTATGAGTGCAGGATTCTTGAGGTTCTTCTGAGCATATGTCTCGGAAAGACGCATGAGATCCTCATAGTGGTAATTCGGGAAAGACTGTCCCCTGTCGTTGACATATCCGCGGAGAATAGCGTGTGCAAGCGGATTTCCGTCACTTCTTACCTCACAGCCTCTGTAAATGAATGCGTGCGAATGCTGAGCTGCTGTAATAGAGTTCATCATTACCGAAATATCGCCGCCTGTGGGGTTCTTCATGCCAACAGGGATAGAAACTCCGCTCGAAACAAGACGGTGCTGCTGATTCTCAACGGAACGTGCGCCGATAGCAATATAGGAAACGATATCGTCAAGGTAGCTGTAATTCTCGGGGTAGAGCATTTCGTCAGCCGTTGTGAATCCTGTCTCCGCAAGAGCTCTCATGTGAAGATTTCTCACGGCAATAATTCCGCTCTTGAGGTCGGGCATTGCTGTCGGATTCGGCTGGTGAAGCATTCCCTTGTAGCCGTCGCCGGTGGTTCTTGGCTTGCCTGTGTAGATCCTCGGGATCATAATGATCTTGTCCTTGACTTTTTCCTGAAGCTCGCGCAGACGTGTGATATAATCGAGAACAGACTCCTCGCTGTCAGCGGAACAAGGACCTATAATAAGCAGGAACTTGTCCGATTCGCCTGTAAATATCTGTGCAATTTCCTTGTCTCTCTTAGCCTTTATGTCAATGAGCTCCTGAGTGAGAGGGTGAGCTTCCTTGATCTTGGTCGGGTGCGGGATCTCTCTTACGATGTTCATTCCCATTATAATTACTTCCTTTCTATTTTTCTGCTATCCAGTCCGTGCCATATCTGAGGGCAAGCTGGTCACAGAGGACAAGCGCCGTAACGCTGTCAACAACAACTCTTGCGCGATGAATGATTGCAGGGTCGTGTCTGCCCTTTATCACGAGAGTCGTGTTCTCATTTTTGCTCATATCGACGGTCTCCTGCTCTTTGTAGATCGAGGGTGTAGGCTTGACCGCCGTCCTGAAAATTATTGGCATTCCGTCGGTGATACCGCCGAGGATTCCTCCGCAGTTGTTTGTAACGGTGCGGACAGCTCCGTCCTCAACGCGGAAAGCGTCATTCGAGCGGCTGCCGCGAAGTTCGGTAAGACCGAATCCCTCACCGAACTCAACACCCTTGACAGCAGGAACGCTGAAAAGAATGTGCGCAAGAACGCTCTCTATCGTATCGAACCAGGGCTCGCCGACTCCGGCAGGAACTCCGTAAACCGCAGTTTCAAGGCGACCGCCGACACTGTCGCCGTCAGCTCTTGCGGTTTCTATCTCGGCGATCATCTTTTCCTTTACTCCGTCCCCGAGAACCGCAAACTCCATGCCGTTAAGCCTTGCGATATCTTCGGGAATATTGCCGAAGCCGCAATCACTGATACTCGCGCACGAGAGAATATGAGTTCCAATGGTTATTCCCTTGGCTGCAAGAGCCTTTATCGCAACAGCTCCCGCCGCAGTAAGACCGGCGGTTATTCTGCCCGAGAAATGTCCGCCGCCGCGGAAGTCCTGATAGCCGTGATATTTGACGTTTGCGGTAAAATCAGCGTGTCCGGGACGCGCCTTATAAGAAAGTTCGCCATAATCCTTACTTCTGGTATCCTGATTTTCTATTATAAAGGTTATCGGCGTTCCGGTAGTTCTGCCGTTGAAAACGCCGCTCACGATCTTCACCTTGTCAGCCTCCTGACGAGCCGTAGAGATCTTGCCGACCGCTCTTCGCAGGGACATCTGCCGCGCGATAAACTCCTCATCGACCGCGATTCCCGGAGCAAGACCGTCAAGCACCGCACCTATTGCAGTACCGTGGCTTTCGCCGAAAATCGTGACTGTAACACTTGAACCGAATGAATTTTTCATGTAATATCTCCTCTGTCACCGCAGGTGCGGCTGATAGATTGTATATTAATTATAGCACACAGATAGGTATATGTCAATGGCTCACTTCACCGATTTGCAGACAAAAAGCTTTAAATCGCTAAAACGCATTTTGTCTACATTACACAAAAGGACTCACGATAAGCGTGAGTCCTTAGTTTTCCCTATTAAAGGAGAGTTATTCCGTTTGCCGCGCACTTTTCGATCATTTCATCAGACCAGATAGAGGACTGGACCTCGCCGATATGTGCCTTTTCAAGCAGGAACATACAAAGTCTTGACTGACCTATGCCTCCGCCGATAGTAAGCGGAAGTGTTCCGTTTGCTATCATTTTATGGTAGTCATACTGCATTCTGTCCTCTGCATTGCACTCGGCAAGCTGAGATCTCAGCGAATTTTCGTCAACGCGGATACCCATTGAGGAGATTTCCAAGCCCTTTCCGAGAACTTCGTCCCAGACGAAGATATCACCGTTGAGCGACCAGTCGTCGTAATCGGGCGCTCTGCCGTCATGTCTCTCGCCGCTTGCGAGTTTTCCGCCGATCTGCATGATAAATACCGTGCCGTGCTCCTTGGTGATGAGCGTTTCGCGCTCCTTGGGAGTCTTGTCGGGATACATATCTTCGAGTTCCTGAGTTGTGATGAAGAAAACGTCCTCATTTACAGAGCCTGCGATCGCAGGATAGCGCAGACCGACCTTGCGCTTAGTATAAGAAACCGCCTTCACTATAGACTTTACAGCCTCTTTTAAGAATTCAACATTGCGCTGCTCGCGTGTGATGACCTTTTCCCAGTCCCACTGGTCAACGAAGATCGAGTGGGTGTTGTCGGTATCGTCATCGCGGCGGATAGCGTTCATGTCGGTGTAGATTCCCTCGCCCGGCTCATAGCCGTAACGGTAAAGCGCCATTCTCTTCCACTTTGCAAGCGACTGAACAACTTCTGCGCGGCAGTCGATCTCCTTGATGTCAAAGTCGACCTTGCGCTCAACACCGTTGAGGTCGTCGTTAATGCCGCTTCCCTGCTTAACGATAAGCGGTGCGGAAACTCTGTCGAGCGTAAGCGCAAACGAGAGAGCCTGCTGGAAAACGTCCTTGATGTACTTGATTGCGTGCTGAGTTTCTCTCAGCGTAAGGGCTGACTTATAGCCCTCGGGGATATACAGCGATCTTGACATGGTAATCACTTTCCTTTACTTGATATATTAACGGCAAACGGCGCCATTGACGAATGCCGTGCTGTAGCTTTAAAAGCGGAAACTACTTCCGCAGGTATCGATCATCTGATAGAGCCGACAGTTCTCGGATAGAGGATAACGTCGCGGATATTTGACATACCTGTCGTGTACATTATAAGTCTCTCGAAGCCGAGACCAAATCCGCCGTGCGGTACGGAACCGTACTTGCGCAGGTCGAGGTAATCCGAATAGAGGTCGAGGTTCATCTCTCTCTCCTTCATAGCTGCAATGAGCTTATCATAGTCAGCCTCACGCTCACTTCCGCCGATGATCTCGCCAACGCCGGGAACGAGGAGATCAACAGCCGCAACTGTCTTGCCGTCAGGATTCTGCTTCATATAGAAAGACTTGATCTCCTTGGGGTAGTCTGTTACGAAAACAGCCTTCTTGAACACCTTTTCAGAGATGTAGCGCTCGTGCTCGGTCTGGAGGTCGCAGCCCCACTCTACAGGATAAACGAACTTTTCGCCCGACTCCTGAAGGAGCTTGATAGCCTCGGTATAGGTCACTCTTGCAAAGTCGTGGGAGATAAGCTCCTCAAGGCGTGCTCTGAGTCCCTTTTCAAAATGAGCGTCAAAGAAAGCAACTTCATCGGGGCACTTTTCAAGAAGCTTGCCGATAACGTACTTGAGCATATCCTCGGCTATCTCGATAACATCGTCCAGTTCAGCGAAAGCTACCTCCGGCTCGATATGCCAGAATTCAGCAAGGTGCTTGGGAGTATTGCTGTTCTCAGCGCGGAAGCTCGGGCCGAATGTGTATATCTTGCCCATAGCCATAGCGGCAACCTCGCCCTCAAGCTGTCCCGAAACGGAAAGGCCTGCTCTCTTGCCGAAGAAATCGTTTGCGTAGTATTCTTCCTCGCTCTTGAACTCGGTCGTATAGCCGTTTGTTGTTACCTGAAACATCTCTCCTGCTCCCTCGCAGTCACTTCCGGTGATGAGCGGAGTGTTTACATAAACATAGTTGTTCTTCTGGAAGAACTCGTGCAGAGACGCTGCAAGGACTGAACGCACGCGCCATACTGCGTTAAAGGTGTTCGTTCTGCCTCTGAGGTGGGGCATTGAACGGAGAAATTCGAGTGTATGACCCTTTTTCTGGAGGGGATAGTCCTGCGGACACTCGCCGAGAACTGTGATCCCGTCGGGAGCGGCATTGATCTCAACGGTGTTGTTTCTGCCCTCTGTGACTGTACCTGTCACCTTCAAGGACATACCCACACGGGGTTCTTTATAATCAGTATCGCCCTTTTCAACTACTACCTGAATATTTTTGAGTGAAGTTCCGTCATTGAGCTCAACAAACGCAACGCTCTTGGAGTTGCGCGAGGTTCTTACCCAACCGCATACAGTGACTTCTCTGCCTACATAATCCTTGGAGCTTATTATCTCCTTGACATCAATGTGCTTCATAACAAAATTTCCTTTCAAGAATAATTTTCAGGACGAAATAAGAAAAGCCCCCGTCCCGATACAGGACGAGAGCATGAAATACTTCCGTGGTACCACCTGAATTACCGCATTTTGCAGTCACTCTTGTCTGCTGTAACGTGCAGAATACGGCGTCCCTACTGAGCGCGAAAGCTTTTCGGTTTGCTGCTCGGGAGTGTTATTCGCACGAACTCTGATACGCGGCTCTCACCTTATCCGCGCTCTCTGAAAACGAATTTCCGTGTTACTTCTCTCCGTCCTTGCATTTTATGTACATATTATATCATTCAAATCCGCGTTTGTCAAGGGAAATTTCAGATTTTCGCTATGTGCTCAGCTCGCGGAACTGCTTAGGCGATAAGCCGTACTGCTGGCGGAACACCTTTCCGAAATAGCTGATATGGCTGAATCCGCAGGCAAGGCATATCTGTGTTATCTGCATATCGGTCTGCGCGAGAAGTTCAGCTGCTTTTTTGAGACGATAGTCGTTGAGGCAGCCGATAGGCTTTTTACCGATTATATTGCGGAAACAGCGGAAACATTCGCTCTTGCTTATGCTTGCCGATGCCGCTATATCGTCCACCGAGAGATCGCTCATGTAGTTCTCGTGGATATACGACAGCATTTTTTTCAGCCGCTTTTCACTGAGTCCTTTTTCGGCGGTCTGCGGAGCTTCGTCCGCACCGTTTCTGAGGTTGACCGCAAGCTGATACCACAGCTCACCGACAATATTGCGGCATTTCAGCTCATAGCCGCGCTCTTTTTTCTCCGAGAGAAGATACAGTTCCCTCACTGCCTCAAGGACAGCGCCCTGCCACGGCACTTGCTCCGAGAGTTTCATTCCCCTGAGCGATACGTCCGCCACGATAGGAGCTACATATCTGCGGTAGATAAGGTCTCCGCCGCAGTCTCCAACAAATTCTGGCATAAAGCAGACGGTGTTCATTATCGGCTTTTCTCCGCCCTCCAGCGGACGCTCCATGTGCATTGTGTTTGAGTTGAGAAAAAATCCCTCGCCCTCGCCGACTTCCACCGCAGCGTCATTGAAGCAGCACATCACCCGTCCCGAAAGAACTACGGCTATTTCTATCTCGGGGTGCCAGTGCCAGTCGATGATATTGTCGGCGTACCAGTCGAAATTATTCTCGTATATCCGCATGGGAAACTGCGGTGTTCCGTGGATAGCAGCCTCTCTGTAGCGGTCTTTGCCGCCCGACGGGTCGCTTCCGAATGCAGGTTTGTCCATTTTGCAGCTCCTTTTGGCATTATTTTTATAGTTTTCGCCCATATACTGATAGAAAACCGCCATACTTGATGTTATTATTATAGCATAGTATTGATTGACAATCAAGTGCGGAAATAAGTTCCGCAAAATATTTTTCCCTCAAAAAATTTGAGTACCAATGTTCAAGGGCAAAATGCGCCTGTGATAACGGTTCTTATGAAAAGGAGTTAATCTTATGAAAATCTCAGACGGATTCTGGCTCAACAAGCCGGGCTACAATGTTAACTACGCTACGCAGATGTACGAGATCGAGGCGGACGAAAACTCGATAACCGTATACGCAACAAACCAGTGGATCGCAAACCGCGGCATGACTCTCGGCGGCCCGATGATAACCGTGCGCTTCACCTCTACCCTCAAGGACAGCATCAAGGTGACTGTCGAGCATTACTCCGAGTCTCTTAAAAAGGCTCCTGCTTTCGGTCTCAACGAGGACGTGTCTTTCAAGCCCGTTATCAACAAGCTTGAAAACGGCGGATACGAGCTTATCTCCGGCAAGACCAAGGTTAAGATCGGCGGCGAAAAGAGCGGCTGGGACGTTTCCTACTGGTACGGCGACAGACTTCTCACAAAGTCAGGCTGGAGAACTACTTCCCTCATCGAAAAGGAAGAGTGGTTCGCAAATAACCAGAGAACAGCCGAAACAGGTTCGCGTTTCTTTGCAAAGTGCGACAACGGTGACAATTCGTTCATACGCGAAATGCTCAACATCTCTGTCGGCGAGTACATCTACGGATTCGGCGAGAAGTTCTCAACATTTGTTAAAAACGGTCAGACCGTTGACGTTTGGAACAATGACGGCGGCACCTGCTCGGAGCAGTCCTACAAGTCTATCCCATTCTACGTTTCATCACGCAGCTACGGCGTTTTCGTAAACCACCCCGAGAACGTTACCTTTGAAGTTGCAAGCGAAACAGTTTCAAAGGTCGCTTTCTCCGTTCAGGGTCAGCGCCTTGAATACTTCGTTTTCGGCGGCGAAACTGTTGCAGATGTCCTCACCACATACACTGACTTAACGGGCAAGCCTGCTCTCCCGCCTGCTTACTCTTTCGGTCTGTGGCTTTCAACCTCTTTCACCACAAGCTATGATGAGGAGACTGTAAGCTCGTTCATTGACGAAATGGAGCGCCGCGATATACCGCTTGACGTTTTCCACTTCGACTGCTTCTGGATGAAGGAATTCGAGTGGTGCAGCTTTGAGTGGGACAAGAGAATGTTCCCCGACCCGAAGGGCTTCATCTCACGCCTCAAGGAAAAAGGTCTTAAGGTCTGCGTATGGATAAACTCCTATGTCGGACAGCGCGCTCCTGTTTTCAAGGAACTCGCAGAAAAAGGCTACTTCATCAAAAACAAGGACGGCTCTGTTTTCCAGTGCGATATGTGGCAGCCCGGCATGGCTATCATCGACTTCACAAATCCCGGCGCACGCGAGTGGTTCGCTTCAAAGATAAAGGGACTCGCTGAACTTGGCGTTGACGCTATCAAGACAGACTTCGGCGAGCGTATCCCCACCGATGTTATGTACTATGACGGCTCTGACCCGTACAAGATGCACAACTACTACACCTACCTCTACAATAAGACCGTTTTCGAGGCTCTTCAGGAAGTCAAGGGCATAAACAATGCCTGCCTGTTCGCGCGTTCGGCAACTGTCGGCGGTCAGCAGTTCCCCGTACATTGGGGCGGTGACTGCTTCTCAAACTACGAATCAATGTGGGAAACTCTCCGCGGCGGACTTTCACTGTGTCTCTCGGGATTCGGTTTCTTCTCGCACGATATCAGCGGCTTTGAGGCGACCGGAACTCCCGACCTCTACAAGCGCTGGACAGCTTTCGGTCTCATGTCAACTCACTCGCGCTATCACGGCAACAGCTCCTACCGCGTTCCGTGGAACTTCGATGAGGAGAGCTGCGACGTTTCACGTCACTTCGTAAAGCTCAAGGGCAGACTCATGCCTTACCTCTTTGCAAATGCTGTTCACACCCACAAGACAGGTGTTCCGATGATGAGAGCAATGGTCATTGATTATTCATACGACCGCGCAGCTCTTACGGTAGACACACAGTATATGCTCGGCGACAGCCTGCTCGTTGCTCCCGTATTCAATGAGGACGGTATCTGCGACTTCTACCTCCCGACAGGTGGAACATGGACAGACATCCAGACCGGCGAGCAGCTCAGCGGCGGAAACTGGTACACCAAGAAGTACGATTACTTTGGTATGCCGCTCTACGCTAAGCCCAATTCGATGATCGTATTCGGCGATTTCAAGAACAAGGCAGAGTATGACTACGCTGACAACATGAAGATAGTTATCTACGGTCTTGAGGACGGAAAGACTGCTGAGACTGAGGTATACACCAAGGACGCTGAACTCGCAGCAAGCATCAGTGCTGTACGCAGCGGAGATACCATCACTGTTACAGTTTCCGGCACAGACAAGCCCTACACAGTCGAAAGCGCTCAGGGACTCAGCATAATCACAAAGTAAGATCAGAATATCATAAGCCTCGGTGTAAAACTCATCGGGGCTTATGTTTTTTTGTTGCTATTTTCGCTCGTCTGTGGTATAATAAATTATAATATCCATTTCGGAAACTATAGCAATGCGGCAAAATAATGCGATTCGGCTCGTCAGATCAGCTACATCATTTTGTTGTATTGCTGTAAGTTGTGGAGGTCAATATGAAACTTCTTGCTATAGACGGAAACAGCATTATTAACCGCGCATTCTACGGTATAAAGCTGCTGTCGAACAAAAAAGGTCAGTTCACCAACGCCATTTTCGGCTTTATGAACATATACATGAAAAATTTCTCGGACGTAAAACCTGACGCAGTAGCGGTGGCTTTCGACCTTAAAGAGCCTACGTTCCGCCACAAAGCGGCTGCTTACTACAAAGCCAACCGCAAGGGTATGCCGCCAGAACTCGCCGAGCAGCTGCCGCGTGTAAAGGAACTCCTCACGCTTATGGGCATAAAAATCATTGAGTGCGCAGGCTATGAGGCAGATGACATTCTCGGAACTCTCGCGCAGAGCTGCATTGACAGCGGCAGCGAGTGCTTTGTCCTGACGGGAGACCGCGACAGTCTACAGCTCGTTGACGAAAAAGTCACCGTGCTCCTTGCCACAAACCGAGAAACCATACACTATACGCCCGAGCGTTTCCGCGAGGACTACGGTTTTGAGCCGATTCGCCTTATCGACCTCAAGGCTCTTATGGGCGACAGCTCCGACAATATCCCCGGAGTTGCCGGTATTGGCGAAAAGACTGCCTCCGCTCTCGTCAAGGAATACGGAACGATCGAGGAACTGTATGCTAAGTACGAGGACTCAACGCTCACCAAGGGCGTAAAGACAAAGCTTGCAAACGGCGCAGATTCGGCAAAAGAGAGCAAATGGCTCGCGACAATAATCCGTAATGTGCCAATTGACTGCAATATTCAAAGCTATGTACCGTCTGCTCCTGATGCACCTGCTGTCAGCCGTATGCTCACAGATCTTGAAATGTACAAGCTGTTGGAAAAACTCAACATTTCCGCGTCCGAGGGGGAAAAAGCCGTTTCCGCCGAAAAATGTGAAGAAACTGCCGAGATAACTGTAACTCAGGGTGAGCTTACCGCCGAGGCGCTCAGTAAGATAAAGGAGTGCTGTTATCTTTTCAGCGGCGAAAAACTCAGCGTTTACAGCGGCAGCGATATCCTCACGACCGATGATGAAAGTCTGATACTCTCGTTCATGGAGTCGGACTGCAAAAAATCTACCGATGACGCCAAGGCTCACTATCGCTATGCCATGGCGCACGGCAGAGAACTGCGCGGTATGATCAATGATGCGGCTATCTGCGGCTACCTGCTCAACAGTTCAGCCTCGGATTACACCATTGAAAAGCTATGTGCGGAATACGGTGTACACTACTACTCCGAGCACGGCGAGAATGCCGACCTTGTTTCTATGAAGGGGCTTTTCGTGAAACTCCGCGCGGCTGTTGAGAGCGAGGGCATGACCTCTCTGCTTGAAAATATCGAACTGCCGCTTACCGAAGTTCTTGCCTCAATGGAGGATACAGGAGTTAAGATAAACAAGCAGGGCGTTGAGGAATTCGGCACTTACCTCAGCGAAATGATAGAGGAAACCCAGCAGATGATATATGACGATGCGGGTCATGAGTTTAACATTTCCTCGCCTAAACAGCTCGGAACGGTTCTTTTTGAGGAACTTGGTCTCCCTGCAAAAAAGAAAACAAAAACGGGTTACTCCACCAACGCTGACGTTCTTGAGGAACTCAGAAGTCAGTCGCCCATTGTGGATAATGTCCTTAAATACCGCCGATACACCAAACTCAGCTCAACCTACGTTGTCGGACTTCTTGACAAAATTGCTCCGGACGGACGCATACACACATGGTTCAGGCAGACCGAAACGCAGACAGGCAGAATTTCCTCCACCGAGCCGAATATGCAGAACATTCCCGTCCGCACGGAACTTGGCTCACAGATGAGAAAATTTTTCGTTGCCGCTGAGGGAAAAACGCTCGTTGACGCGGACTACAGCCAGATCGAGCTGCGTGTTATGGCGCATCTATGCGGCGACAGCAACATGATAGAGGCGTTCACTTCGGGCGAAGATATCCACACTTCGACAGCCGCGCAGGTTTTCGATATGCCGCCCGTTATGGTCACTCCCGAGATGAGAAGCGCCGCAAAAGCCGTAAACTTCGGCATTATCTACGGTATCGGAGCATTCTCGCTCTCAAAGGATATCGGCACGAGCGTTGCGCAGGCGAAAAAATACATTGCCGACTATCTCAAAAAATACCCCAAGGTAAACAGCTTTATGGAATCTACCGTAAGCAATGCCATTAAGGAGGGCTACGTTACCACGATGTTCGGCCGCAGGAGACGCATTCCCGAACTTCTCTCCTCCAACAAGGTCTTGCAGGCGGCAGGCAAGAGGATCGCCATGAACACTCCTGTTCAGGGCACTGCCGCAGACCTCATCAAGATAGCAATGATAAACGTTTACCGCCGGCTGAAAGCCGAAGGTCTTGATGCTAAGCTTATCTTACAGGTTCACGACGAACTGCTCATCGAGGCTGACCGCTCGTGCGCTGAAAAGGCGGCGGCGATACTCAAAGAGGAAATGCAGAATGTATGCGAAATGAAAGTTCCGCTGACCGTGGACGTTCACACGGGCGACTCGTGGTATGAGGCTAAGGGCTGATATGAGCGATATCACAGTAAAAAGAATAACGCCGAACCTGCCGAAGTCCGTTTTCGCGGAGCTTTCGGCTCTGGACGGAAAATGCTTCGGAGCAGAAAGCTGGTCGGCAGACGATTTCCTTACCGAGTCCGAAAAATCTGGAGGGGTCGTCCTTGCCGCGTACTGCGGCGGAGTTCTCGCGGGTCTGTTTGCAGGATTTACCGCGTCTGACACAGGAGAAGTGCTCACACTTGCGGTTGAGCCGTCATTCCGCAGAAAGGGCATTGCACGAAAGCTGCTTGACGCTTTCTTTGCACTCGTGCCTGCCGAGACCGAAACTATCGCCCTCGAAGTAAGGTGCTCCAACTGCGCCGCCATTTCACTTTACGAAAGTTTCGGTTTCAAAAAGGCAGGAGTCCGCCGCCGATTCTACCGCAACCCGATCGAGGACGCAGATATCATGGTCAAATCACTATAAAGGAAGATAAATATGTTAATTTTAGGAATTGAAAGCTCCTGCGACGAAACTGCCGCAAGCGTTGTCGAGGACTGCCGCACTATCCGCTCGTCCGTTGTTTCAACGCAGATAGAGGAGCATAAAAAATACGGCGGAGTAGTGCCTGAAATAGCCTCTCGCCGTCATTGTGAAAATATTCTCGGTGTTGTTAAGAGCGCGCTCAGTGAGGCAAATGTTTCCCTCGCCGACCTTGACGGAATCGCCGTCACCTACGCTCCAGGTCTTATCGGCGCGCTCCTTGTCGGAGTGAGCTTTGCAAAGGGACTTGCCATGTCCGCAGGAAAGCCGCTTATCCCCGTTCATCACATCGCAGGACACATTGCCACAAACTACCTCACCTTCCCCGAACTCGAGCCGCCTTACCTCTGCCTCGTTGCAAGCGGCGGTCACAGCCACATCATTGAAGTTCTCAGCTATACAAAGTTCCGCGTTGTGGGACGTACACGCGATGATGCCGCAGGCGAATGCTTTGACAAGTGCGCGCGGGCAATGGGATTCCCCTATCCGGGCGGAGTCCACATCGACAATGCCGCAAGATCAGGCGACCCGAACGCGTTCAAGCTCCCCAAGCCGTCAGTTGCAGGGAGCGAGTTTGATTTCAGCTTCTCGGGACTCAAAACCGCTGTGATAAATATGCTCCACAATGCCGAGCAGAAGGGTATCACCCTCAACAGAAACGACCTCGCGGCAAGTCTACAGTCCGATATCGCAGCCATTTTCACAGATAAGACCATTCGCGCCGCTCAGTCGCTCGGATATAAAAAAGTGGCGCTCGCAGGCGGAGTTTCCGCAAATACAGGAGTCCGCGCAGCACTCTCGGAGGCTTGCAAAAAGCACGGCTTTGAGTTCTATATGCCTCTGAAAAGCCTCTGCGGCGACAACGGAGCTATGATCGCCTGTCAGGGAAGCTACAACTTCCTCGCGGGTATCAGAGCCGATGAAAGTCTCAACGCCGTTGCAACGCTCTCAATGGAGGAGATATGATGAAAGCGAAATCCGCCTCAAACTGCGAGACCTGTACCAATTACGTCTATGACGAGGACTACGACTGCTTTGTATGCATGGTAAACCTCGATGAGGACGAAATGTACAGATTCCTACAGGGAACAAACTACTCGTGCCCGTACTATCGTCTTGATGACGAGTACGGAGTAGTGCGTCATCAGAACTGATCTGCCGCTATCACGCGAGTCCCTGCAAATCCATACTCGGAAAGCTCCGCGGTCTGGGCAGGCTCAGAGCGCAGAAGTTTCCCGAGCACGGTTATTATGTCGCAGTCGGGAGCAATTTTCTGCTCCTTTGCCTGCTTTACCGAGCCTAAAAGAATCCCCGCGTCAGTATTTTGCAGAAGTTCCGAGCCGTCCTGCCCTACTGCGACAACACAGGTCGGCGAAACCTTCCAGTCATTCAGAAAATATTGCAGGCGCTCAGCGACATCGTTTTCGTCCGTGATAACAAGTTCCGTGTGACCCGTGAATATTTCCTTGCCGATTTGCAGCTCTGCATCGTGCTTTGCAGAGTCAATATCGTCCCCGATACCGATAACTGCGCTGTCCTCATCGTAAAAGGTGAGCGTCAGCGTTTTTTTGTCAGTTCCCCCGACGGCTGCTGCGCGCAGATAGCTCTTGTCGTAAACCCGCTTGGACGCCGCACAGCCGCTCAGTCCCGATGTGCAGACAACTGCGGCGAGCACCAATGCCGTAATTCTTGCCATATTCCCTCCTACAGAATGTTCGAGAGCACATCTGTTTCGCTCTTGCTGAGAAGTGCAAGCAGGTGGCGGAGTTCCCGAAGTTCCGTCACGAGATCCTGACTTTCACTTTCGGCAAGATAGGATATTTTCGCGAAATCCCTGCCTATCTCGGTAAGGAGGTTGTACTTTATGAAGGATGAGGCTTTGGCGCTGAAATCCTCCCACTGGTCGTCAAGCTCCTCCGCAAGCTTTGCCGCCGACTCGTAATCGCCGCTGTCCGCAATGCTCTCAAGCTGCTTGACACCCGATATAAGCTCGCCGCAGCGCTTATTCACCCAGATGCCCGAGAAAATACTTACACCGAGCATCAGCAGAAGTATCCCAACGCTGATTTTAACTCTTGTCATTTTTCTTACCCCCGATCTGCGAAGTGTAGGTGCAGCCGTTTTTGTCCGCGATAAAGCAGTTTCCGCTCTTGTCGGCGGTCATGATCAGCACGTCATCGACAGTGAATTTTTTCTGTTTGAGAACTTTTTCAACCATTTTTAAACTTATCCCGATCGCCTGTGCTGCATTTTCCTTGAACTCGCCGTCCGAAATTATAAGCTGCGGCGGATCTCCGTTCTGCGCCTCTATTCCCAGTTCCCTGCGCTGCGGAGTGTCGTACTCCTGCTTCTTCATGACGGAGATATTGCCCGTAGTTTCGACGATCGCGAACTGTATCTCGTCAAGGTTGAAAACCTCCTTTTCGCGCAGAGCCATCATGAGGTCATCAACGGAAAATCTCAGGTCGCGCATGGTGTCGGGGTCGATTTTTCCGTCCTTTATCACTATTTTCGGAGATCCCGAAGTGATTTTCCTTATGCGCGGGGATTTCAGATTCAGCCACGAAACTACGACCTCAAAGCAGACAAGCGACAGGATCGGCGTAATTCCGACGATCACCGGAATATTCACGTCCTCAAGCGGCAGAGTTGCGATATTCGACACGAGAATTGTAATAACCAGCTCAGAGGGCTGTAATTCGCCCAACTGACGCTTTCCCATAAGCCTCACGGCGAAAATTACCAGCACATAAAGTATCAGTGACCTTGTAAGGATCACGCCCATTTTATCAGCTCCTAACTTTCAGAACCTGCGCGTTTATTCCTATGCGGACAAATTCCTATAGCGCTATTATTCCCACCGCTGCCGCTTATATTCAGACAAAATGAAAGACTGCCGGAAAACCGACAGTCCTTCTGTTAAGAGAGATAATTTATCAGTGAGTATCTGAAAAGCCGCCATGAGAGAAGCAGCAGCTTTTCAGGTACTCAATGTACCTTTTATTTTTTTGCAAATTTTGCGTTATAATCATTATATGCCTTGACAATGATCTCCGCGCAAAGCTCATCACCGAGCACAGCGCTGTTCAGGCACAGAGCATACTGATCCTTGTCCTGCCAGATCCCGCCCGTATTGACGTTGTAGAAAGTCTCGCGGCGTCTGTCGGCTTTCTTCATGATAGATTCAGCCTTGTTCGCGGGGATATTGTAATCCTCAACAGCACGTCTCATGCGTTCTTTCGGGTCTGCGTAAATGTAAACGCTGAAACAGCCCTTGTCCTCAAGAATGTATCTTCCGCATCTGCCTACGAGCACAAAACTCTTTTCCTTTTCGGCGATCTCGTTGATAATGCGGCTTTCCATGAGAAACACCTTATCGGAAAGCGGAAGATTATCCTCCATTGTTCTGCCCGGATTGGCAGAAAGGAGCAGTGAATAGAGAAAGCTTGTGGGAACATTTTCCTCAGCGGACTCAAGATAATCAGACGAAATGCCGCATCTTTCAGCAGTCATTTCGAGAATTTGTCTGTTGTAGCAGTTGATGCCGAGTTTTTCAGCAGCAAGCCTTCCGATGACGCTTCCACCGCTTCCATATTGGCGTTCTATTGTGATAATTGACTTTTTCATCGGAAAAACCTCCTGTAATAGTTATCTTATATCTAAAATGGTATAAGAATCAAGTACAATATTATTATATCACATTTTGCATAGATTTCAAGCTCATTTTTGATAATAATTGTAGAAAAAGCGAGATTCTATGTTTCTTACAATTTACAGCCTGTTATATTGTGCAATTTTTATAACATTTAAGCCTCTTCTTCCACAGGATTTTCCTGAGGGAGAAGCTCGATTATCACCTTTTCAACGGTCTGGTCGCTGACTTCTTCGGCAGTTATGCGGAATATCCCGCTCACAGCCGTTTCACCAGCTTCGGGGATATGCTCCATAACGTCAATGACCCAGCCACCGACTGTCGTGTAATCGGTCTGAATTAGTTTTTCGTCAAGGTCGAGAAGTTCAAGCAGCTCGCTTATGTTCATATCGCCTGCAACCTCGTACTTGTCGGGAGCAAGCATCATTATGCTGTTTACTATCTCGTCGTCCTCATCGTATATCTCACCGACAAGCTCCTCGATTATATCTTCAAGCGTAACTATTCCCTTAGTGCCGCCGTACTGATCGGTAACAACGGCAAGGTGAACCTTTGAGCGCTGCATATCACGCATTGCCTCGCTGATAAGCTTGGTGTCGGCAATATGCGGAACTTCCTGAATAATGCTGCGGATATCGTCTCCGCCCTCTACCAACATCTTGAAAAATGCCTTGTTCGTGATGATTCCGACAATATCGTCAAGACTCTTTTCATAAACCGGCAGGCGCGAGTACATCTCGGAGCTGAACAGCGCCTTTATTTCGTCGATAGTGGAGCTTAATTCCACGCCGACCACCTTTACTCGCGGTATAAGTATCTCGTTGACGCTTATTTCGTCAAATTCGAGTGCGCTCTTGACGAGTTTGCTCTCCTGCGCCTCAATGACGCCCTGCTCCTCGATCTCGTCTATCATGTATTTTAATTCGTCCTCCGTAACGCTCGGAGCGTCCTCGTCCCCGTGCGAAACGAGCGCGGAAAGCTTGTTGAACAGGAACACCAACGGCTTGAAAATGACAACGATAAATGAAAGCGGTGCTGCAAACATAAGCGCAAGCTTTTCCGCATTTCTCTTTGCGTAGGATTTAGGCAGAACTTCGCCGAAAATAAGCACCAGAACCGTGGTAACGATAGTCGAAACCAACGCGCCGTTGCTGCCGACGATCGATATGAAAACAAGCGTGCTGACTGATGAGGTCGCTATGTTAACGATGTTGTTGCCGATAAGCACAGCTGTCAGCACTTCGTCAAAACGGTTTGCAAGTTTCAGCGCCGTGGCAGCTTTTTTGCTTCCCTGAGCCTCGTAATTTTTCAGTCTGAGCTTGTTAACGCTCGAAAAAGCCGTCTCTGCACTCGAAAAAAGCGCCGAAAAGACCAGCATAACTAAAATAAAAAGTATCTTCCATAAATCAGAATTGTCCATAACTAACCTTTCTTAATTCGTATTTGGGCAGTAATAAAAAGGCGGCATACGCTGCCCTATTTTTTCTTCCATTTAAGCAGAATGAATGCCGCAATGCTTGTCAGGAAAAGCGTAAGTGCAATTGCGAACCATGTGTACGGAATAGGCAGGTCTACCGTATTTATTCCGTAAAATGCGAAAATGATATTCGGTATTTCGAGAATTATCGTGACGATAGTGAGTCTCCACATTACGATATTCAGATTGTTGGATATGATCGAGGAAAAACCGTCCATCATACTCGACAGGATCCCCGTGTAGATACTCGACATCTCGATCGCCTGCTTCATCTCAATGAGAACGTCCTCCAGCAGATCCTGATCCTCGTCATAGAGCTTTATTACTCTGCCGCGGAAAATTTTCTCGATCGTAGCCTCGTTCGCCTTCAGCGATGTGGAAAAGTATACGAGTGACTTCTCCAGCGCAAGAAGCTGCATGAGAAGCTCGTTCTTCATCGCATCATGGAGCTGCTGCTCGGCTGCTGATGATATCTTGTCTATCTGCTTGAGGTGGGTGAGGAAAAGTGCGGCAATTCGCAGAAGAAGCTGCAAAACAAACCTCGTCTTGAAGCTTGGGCGCAGGTTTCTTATCGTGCCCTGCATGGCTTCGGTGATTATCTGGGTCTCCTTTATCGAAATCGTGAAAACGTAATCGTCAGTGATGATTATGCCTACAGGCTGGGTATAGAAGTTCTTGGTCTGGTCGTCATCGACCGATGACACAGGAGTATCTATGATAACGAGGGTCTGGTCGTCCTCGCGTTCGATACGCGATGACTCCTCCTCATCGAGCGAGGACTTTACGAAACCGCTGTCAAGGCCGTAAGTTTCAACAAGTTCTCTTACCTCCTGCGGTGTAGGCTGTACTACCGATATCCAGCAGCCAGGCTCAGACTGCTCGGTCTCACGCAGTGAACCGTTTTCATAAACATAGTATTTTATCATGTAGTATAATGCGCCGCAAAGTGCGGCACAACGCTCCTTTCGCCGGAATTACGGCGAGAGCGCAACTGTACACAGAGACTTCGCCGTGTTAAGGAATATTAAGCTTAAATTCCCATAAGGGTCGGAACTCATAATACACCTCCAAAATAATATCAATGCCTTCACATACAGCAAATTTCACTTTTTCATTCCTGAAAGAACATTAAGACAACACCGCACAAGCGCTGTGCTGACTTAAAAACATCTATAATTTATTATATCATAAACCTTTTCAAAAATCAACCTGACAAGCGAAATTTTAAAAAGTCTTTCTTTTCCGCCGCTAAAGTCCGTATAGCACATATGTGCTATACGGATTTATGCCGAATATTGAGGAAAGCATTGACAAAAGGCAGATGTAATGATATAATTTACTCATAATTGATATATCGTGCTACATGGATCTGTCCGGAGCAGCGCGGCTTTTTGCGCCTTGTGAGCAGAGGAGGTTAATATGAAGGTTCTGATCTTAAACGGAAGTCCGCGAAAGGGCGGGAATACCGAGATCGCTTTGGCTGAAATGGAAAAGATTTTCGCGGCTGAAGGCATAGAGACCGAGACTGTCTGTCTCGGCGGCAGGGACATTCGCGGCTGTATTGCCTGCGGAGCCTGTTACTCCAAGGGAAAGTGCGTTTTTGATGACCTCGTAAATGAAACTGCACCCAAATTTGAGGAGTGTGACAGTCTTGTCGCGGCGTCGCCCGTGTACTATGCTTCCGCAAACGCAACGCTTATTGCCTTTATGGACAGGCTGTTCTACAGCACACACTTTGACAAGACCATGAAGGTCGGTGCAAGCGTGGTGTGTGCAAGGAGAGGCGGCTGCTCTGCCACCTTTGACGAGCTGAACAAGTTCTTTACGATAAGCGGAATGCCCGTTGCGTCAAGTCAGTACTGGAACAGCATTCACGGCAGAGAAAAGGGTGAAGCTGCTCAGGATGCCGAGGGTCTCCAGACCATGCGCACTCTGGCAAGAAATATGTCATTTCTCATGAGGAGCATTGCTCTCGGAAAGGAGAAGTATGGCTTACCGGAAAAAGAAGAACGCAGGGCAACGAACTTCATCAGATAAAAAGGGCAGACAGCGCAGAACTGCTGTCGGCAAAGAATTGGCAAACACAAATATGAGAGGGAAAAATATGATAAACATTGCAGTAGCGCAGTCGGGCGGCCCGACCTGTGCGATCAACGCTTCACTCGTGGGAGTTTTCCGCGAGGCTCTGAAGCACTCAACGATAGACGCTATTTTCGGTTCTGTAAACGGTATCGAGGGCATTATAGAAAACCACCTTGTTGACCTTAAGTCAATGATACGAACAAACGACGATATGGAGCTTCTCCGTCAGACTCCGTCAACCGTTCTCGGCTCATGCCGCTATAAGCTCCCAGATTTTCACGAGGATGAAACGGTCTACCGCAAGATTGCCGAAACGCTGAAACAGCGCAATATCGGTGCATTCTTCTACATTGGCGGCAACGATTCAATGGATACTGTCAACAAGCTCTCCGAGTATTTCCGCACGACCGACTTTGACACCAAGATGATAGGTATTCCAAAGACTATCGACAATGACCTCGCACTCACCGACCACACTCCCGGTTTCGGCTCGGCTGCCAAATACGTTGCAACGACCATGCGTGAGATAACCCGCGACAGCACGGTCTACAGCATACCCTCGGTCACTATCGTTGAGATAATGGGACGACACGCAGGCTGGCTCACCGCATCGAGCGCAGTACTTCATGCCATGGGCGAAACTGCTCCGCACCTTGTTTACGTTCCCGAGGCTAAATTCTCCGCCGAGAGCTTTCTGCGCGATGTAAAGCAGGAGATGTCCAAGCACAAGGCTGTTATAGTTGCCGTTTCGGAGGGAATTGAAGTTCCTGACGGCGTTCAGTCGGGAATTGTGGACAATTTCGGTCACAAGTATCTCTCGGGGATCGGCAAGTACCTTGAAGGGCTTGTCCGCAGTGAAGTTGGCTGCAAGGTTCGCTCAGTCGAGCTGAACGTCATGCAGAGATGTTCGTCACACCTCGGCTCAAAGACCGATATTGACGAATCCGAAGCTATCGGAGCTGCCGGAGTGCGCTGTGCGCTCAACGGTGAAACAGGCAAGGTCATGGTATTCCGCCGCGCAGCCGATATGCCGTACACAGTCGATATTGAGACTGCCGATTCTGCGGACATTGCCAACCTTGAAAAATTCCTGCCGTCAAAGTATATAAACTCCGCCGGCAACAACATCAATGACATTGCCCTGCCCTACTTCCTGCCGCTCATTCAGGGCGAGCTTAACCTCGTCATGGAAAACGGTCTGCCCAAGCACTTTGCGATACACGAATCGCTATTGAAATAAAAATGAAGCCTGAGAAGTTACAGATCTTCTCAGGCTTTATTTAGGTCGTGTTGAAATAATTGTAGACAAGCGCCGAAAGCTCGGTGACATTCGGCTCTAAGTCCCACGCTCTTCCGCTCTCGGCGGTGGTCATTACTACAAGTATGTAGTCGCACTCATAGGAGTAAACTATCGCCGCATCGTGGCAGTTCTCATCGGTTTCGCCGGTTTTGTTCGCGGTGACTATCCCGTCAGGAACTCCTGCCGGAATTTTCTGAGTTCTCTTTTGCGCCTTTAACAGTTCAAGCATTTTTGCGGAGGCTTCCTCTGAAACACACTCGCCGCGGTAAACTGATTCAAGAAATCTGCCAACGTCCTCCACCGAAGTGTAGTTCGTGCCGTCATTGGTTTTCGTTTGCAGTCCCCACGAATTGGACGAGGGATTCAGTCCGTGCTTGGCAAAGGTGTCGTTATAGCCGTTTTCCTTGCACCAGTCCGTGGTGTATTCCAGCCCGACAGTGCGCTCGATAGCGTTGAATGCGTCATTGCTGCTTACCGTTATCATATTCGTGAGATCATTCGCAAGGCTCTCCTCCGATATCTCGCCGGCCTCTATTTTCGAGTAAGCCGCGCCCATTGCGTACAGCTTGATAAGGCTCGCGGCATAGACTCTGCCATTATTTATGCTCACCGACCTGCCGCTGTCGAGGTTCTTCACATAGACCGACCATTCGCCGTTAAAACTGCCTGTTTTAGCAAGAAGCATCTCGCGCAGGGAATTAAGTTCCCCGTCCGTCTCCTTGGGGAGATTCTCGGCGCGCAGATATATCCGCTCTATTGCTTGCGGGATCTGAGGAAGCAGCTCGATCGGTGCAGCCTCTGCCGCCTCGGGCATATTTATCGTCCGCACAGCCTCCTCGGACGATGTATTCAGCAGCAGAGCCGTCATTGTGACGAGCATAGCAGCAATACAAGCTGTTTTTTTAAGTTTTACCATACTTTTCTCTGTCCTTTTTGCAATCAGTAAGGAGCGCGTTACTGCCCAAGTTTATCCAACTGTGTCATAAGCTCGTCCGCGCGTTTGCGGCATTGTTCGAGGGTCTTATCCCTGAAATATCGGTTTTCGCTGTAACAGTCGATGAGGTAGCGCGCCGCAAGTTCTCCCACCGTATATAAAACTCCATAAGGCAGCGATTCTGTTTCAGCTTGGCTGAGCGATTCTCCCGCGCCGCTCAGAAATCCGCGCTTTACCTCCTCAATGCGCGACTTATCACAGTTTGCTCCCATAACCGAGCGAACAGCGTCACCGTAATCTATCGCCGCATATCCTCGCATTGCCGTGTCAAGGTCGATTATGGTGCAGGACTCGCCCGTCACCACATTGTCGGCTTTTGCATCACCGTGAACATTTCTCTTTGGCAGATCATCAAATACTCCGCCTATATCGCGCCAAAGCTTTTTCAGTCTGACAAGCTCGGGACAGTCGGGGGCAAGAGTTTCAAGCCGCGCAAGATAAGCCCCGAGATCGTGCAGATCTTCAATAGTGTCAGCAAGTTCTATTCCCTGAACAACGCGGATAAAAGTACCGAAAGACGCTCCTACGAGGAAATCGCTGCCGCCGCATTTCTCGGCAAAATCGTACATTCGCCAGACAGAACCGCCGCAGCGCACGAAATTCCGACCATCTGCCGTCAGAAAGTGCGGAACGCGGAAATCTCCGCCCTCCTGTTCAAAGGCGGCACATATCCTGCGGATATTCTCCATCACGGCATCGGGATCGTGGAAAACCTCCTCGTTCAGCGATTGCAGAACGTATTTCCTGCCGCCGCAAATAGCGATATATGTCTCGTTTATGTGCCCCTGTTCGAGCCTTGTAAGCTCCTGCGCTTTTCCCACGCCGAAAAGCTGCGGAATTTCAGCGATACTCATACTATCACGCCTTTCGCGTAAAAGGGACGCATTTGAGCTGCGTCCCTTTAGACCTGTTCACATAGAAAGTGTGTGCGTATTTCCTATGCAGACAGGTTCTGAAGTTTTGTCAGTTTTTAAGGCTCTGCATAGGTGCAGGGATCCTTCCGCCGCGGTGAATGAACTTGGCAGGCGACTTGCCTCTTACAGGCATTACAGGGCCGCTGCCGAGAAGTCCGCCGAACTCAAGGGTCTCGCCCTCCTTCTTGCCGACAGCAGGAATAACGCGTACAGCCGTGGTCTTGGAGTTGACCATTCCTATTGCTGCCTCATCGGCAATTATCGCGGAGATAGTCTCAGGAGTAGTGTCTCCCGGTATAACTATCATATCAAGGCCAACGGAGCATACGGCTGTCATTGCCTCAAGCTTTTCAATGCTGAGAACGCCTGCAACTGCCGCGTCTATCATACCTGCGTCCTCGGAAACAGGAATGAAAGCACCCGAAAGTCCGCCGACTGTTGAAGAAGCCATTACGCCGCCCTTCTTAACTGCGTCATTGAGCATTGCAAGGCAGGCTGTAGTGCCGTGAGTTCCGCACATTTCGAGTCCCATTTCCTCAAGAATATGTGCAACGCTGTCGCCTACGGCAGGTGTGGGTGCGAGTGAGAGGTCAACGATCCCGAAAGGAACGCCAAGCAGCTCGGAAGCTCTTGCACCTACAAGCTGACCCATTCGGGTTATCTTGAATGCGGTCTTTTTGATGATGTCTGCTATCTCGTTTATTGAAGCGTCAGGATACTTTGTAAGCGCCGAGCGGACAACTCCGGGGCCGGAAACTCCGACGTGTATCTCGCAGTCAGGCTCGCCTACTCCGTGGAAAGCTCCTGCCATAAAGGGGTTATCCTCAACGGCATTGCAGAAAACAACAAGCTTTGCAGGGCCTATGCAGTCGCGGTCTGCGGTTCTCTCAGCGGATTCCTTTACTATCTGACCCATGAGTGCGACCGCGTCCATATTGATACCCGACTTGGTCGAGCCGATATTTACCGAAGAACAGATATTCTCTGTAACGTCAAGAGCCTCAGGGATAGAACGGATAAGAGCCATGTCTCCTGCCGAAAATCCCTTATGTACGAGTGCCGAGTAACCGCCGATAAAGTTTACTCCGCAGGTATCTGCCGCTCTCTGGAGAGCCTTCGCAAACTTTACAGGACTCTCGTTCGGGCAGGCTGCCGCAAGCATAGCAACAGGAGTCACGGAAATTCTCTTGTTGATTATCGGGATACCGTACTCCTTTTCTATCTGCTGACCCACGGGAACAAGCCTTTCAGCCTTTCTCACGATCTTTTCATAGACCTTGTCACAAGCCTTGTCAATATCTGTATCAATACAGTCAAGGAGCGAAATGCCCATTGTCGTCGTTCTGATGTCGAGGCATTCGTCCTGAATCATTCTTATAGTTTCAAGTATATCGTATACGTTAAGCATTTATAAGCTTCCTTTCGCCCGTTGTCTTATATGTTGTGCATCGAGTTGAAGATGTCCTCGTGCATTGTGTGAATGGAAAGTCCAAGCTCATTGCCGAGAGCCGTCATACGGTCAACAAGCTCCGAAAAGTCGCTGTTGAGTGAGGAAATATCCACGAGCATTATCATTGCGAACATATCCTGAAGCACGCTCTGTGTTACCTCTATAACATTGCCGCCCATTTCAGCACAGATCCCGCTTACCTTGTGAAGAATCCCCACATTATCTTTACCAATTACAGTTACAACTGCTCTCATATTACTAACCTCCGTTTGTATTACGCGGCAAAACACCGCATGATTAATTTATTATACCACATTCCGCAGGGTATTGCAAGATTTTTTCGGCAAAAAATCCGCCGAATGCTATTGACTTTTTGTACCATGCTGTGATATAATAGCGATATTGTATTATATCCCCTCAAGGGGAGTAGTAACAAGGAGGAAAATTTAATATGAAAACGAAGTTCAACACCAGATCCATGGTATTGCTGGGCTTACTGACTGCAATTGTGGTCGTATTCTCGCTCACACCCATAGGATCGATCCCGATCGGACCGCTCGTCATCACGCTGAACATCATTCCTATCGCCATAGCCGCGGTAGCTCTCGGACCCATAGGTGGACTCATCATGGGAACTGTTTTCGGATTATTCAGCTTCATGCAATGTTTCGGCATTGGCGTCCTCAGTACAATGGGTGCGGCTACTCTCGAAATAAGCCCCGTGCTTACTTTCATTCAGCGAGTTGTTCCACGCGCACTCGACGGCCTGCTCGTAGGTCTTATGTTCAGCGGGATCTCCAAGCTGAAAAGCCTTAAAGCCTATTACATCATCACAGGGATCATTACAGGTGCTTTCAGTCTCGCGCTGTTTCTTTCGGTAATGTTGCTTATCTGCTACGACAAGAACGGCAAATTCAGCATGAATGAGAAGATGTACAGTCTCATGACTTCGGGACGGCTTATCGCTTACATCTGTATCTGCGTGTTCCTGCTCGGATTCGCTGTCGGATATATGGCGGTAAACGGCAAAAAGCTCTCAAAGATTCAGGTCTCCTGCGCAGTTTCGGGCTTTATGGCGGCTATCCTCAACACGATATTCTTCATGACTCTGCTGGTAGTCCTGTTCGGCAACAGCGATTACATGAAAGCCAATATGGCAGGCAGAAATCCGCTCCTCTACATCGTAGTTTCGGTCGGAATCAATGCACTGTTTGAAATGGTCGTGTCAACGCTCCTTACGACATTTATCGGAGGCGCACTTTTCAAGGCAAGACTTATTGCTACACCTGAAAATCTCAAATAATAAACCAAAGCCTTTCCCATACGGGAAAGGCTTTTCTAGGTCGTGTTGACGCTAAGCCTAACAACGCATCTTTTCGGCAAAATTTCACGCATCCTGCGTTAAAAAGTCTTGACAGGCGACAGCCTGCCTGCGACTTTTTGCCTTGTCTACGTAAAATTTATGCTCGAAAATCTGCATATTATCTTAGTGTCAACACTCCCTAATAATGAGCCTTGGGTGAGAAAATCTCCACAAGTAACCGTAAAGGGCAAATTTCCATAGTGTTGACTCAGATCACTACATACTCCTCGCGAAGTGCGTTGTTGGTGAGCATGGTAACGCTGTCGCCGTGGGTCACAAAAATCCTGTAGATGAACACGTCAACGGTTTCGCCGACATCTACGGGAGACTCGTCGAGTCCGCGCGTTGCAATGAGAGTACTGCCGTTGCATGAAATGGTGAATTCAATGAAATTACCGCGGAATGCCGTACTTTGAACTACTCCGTCAGCCGCAGAGCTTCTGTACTTCTGGTGCTCGTTCTTCTTGGTTATCTTAACAAATTCGGGACGGACAAGAGCCTTGTCATATTCCGCAATGTCGTCAAATGTGCTGAATTTACGGTAATCCTCAAGTTCCGAGGCAGTACCGAAAAATGATGATGTGAAAGCAGTTGTCGGGTGCTGGTATATTTCAATAGGAGTACCTGTCTGTTCGATCCTGCCCTTGTTGGTCACGATGATCTCGTCCGAAACCTCGATTGCCTCACTCTGGTCGTGAGTTACAAAAATACTGGTTATACCGAGTTTTGCGATCATGTTTTTGAGCCAGCTTCTCAGATCCTGCCTTACCTTGGCATCAAGAGCGGCGAAGGGTTCGTCAAGGAGAAGAACCTGCGGATTCGGAGCAAGCGCTCTTGCAAACGCCACTCTTTGTCTTTGACCGCCCGAAAGCTGACTCGGATAGCGGCGCTCAAAGCCTTCAAGTCCGATAAGCTTGATAAGTTCCCTTACGCGCGTGTCAATGTCCTTTTTCTTGGCTTTCTGTATCTTCAAGCCGAAGGCGATGTTCTCGTACACCGTCATGTATCTGAAAAGAGCATAGCTCTGAAAAACGAAACCTATTCCGCGTTTGCTTGCAGGAATGTCGTTCACACGTTTGCCGTCAATGAGGATATCGCCGCTGTCAGGCTTTTCAAGACCTGCTATCATACGGAGAATGGTGGTCTTGCCGCTGCCGCTCGGACCGAGCAGAGCAACGAGTTTACCCTTTTCAACGCTGAAACTTACGTTGTCCGAAGCCTTGAAATCGCCGTAAGTCTTGTTGATGTTTTTAAGCTCGATGTACATTATATGCGCCCCTTTCTTCTGCCGATGTATTCAATGACGCTTCTTAAAATGAGAAGTAAAACTGCGAGGACAACGAGTATTGAGGATACTGCAAATGCCGGAACGTACTTATTGTCGCCGAAAAGTATCTCTACCTGAAGCGGGAGTGTTACCGTTTCACCGCGGAGATGTCCCGAAAGAACCGAAACCGCGCCGAATTCTCCCATTGCACGTGCCGCGCAGAGGACGATACCATACACGAGCGCCCAGCGGATATGCGGAAGTGTTATCTTTCTGAAAATAGTGAATCCCTTAGCGCCCATCATAGCCGCGGCTTCTTCTTCGTCAGTGCCCTGAGCCTCAAGAACGGGGAGGATCTCACGCGAGATGAACGGAAATGTTACAAAAACCGTTGCAAGGATAATTCCGGGAACAGCGTAGACGATACGGAAGTTGTGCTCCTGCAAAAACGGATATATCGGACTCTGCGAGCCGAATGTGAGCACGAATATGAGACCTGCGATAATAGGTGAGACTGTTACGGGCAGGTCAATGAGAGTTACGAGGAGTTTTTTGCCCTTGAAGTGGAATTTCGTTACCGCCCACGCGGCAAAAAGTCCGAAAACAGTATTTATCACGACTGCAATGACGGTAGCTTCAAGCGTGAGCAGAACTGCGCTTATCGTGTCATCGTCCGCAATAGTTTCCGCGTAAGCTGCAAAGCCCTTTCTGAAAGCCTCAGAAATTACCGTGAACAGCGGCAGGACGAGCATTATAAAAAGAAAGAGGACACTTATGCCGATGAGCAGCCATTTAACGGCGCTTGAACCTTTCGTTCTGCCGTGGATATCGGTGTCCGCAGTTTTGGTATCTGCTGCCATATCAGTGTCCTCCTTTCAATATTTTTGAGTTGCGTATCTGTATAAGGTTTACGAGGAAGAGTATCAGGAATGCTGCTGCGAGCATTACGAGAGCGATCGCTGTCGCGCTTGAATAGTCGAATTCCTGAAGCTCAGACATGATGATGAGGGGAGTGATCTCCGTCTCGAAAGGCTTGTTTCCTGCGATGAAAACAACGCTGCCGTATTCACCGAGGCAGCGTCCGAATGCAAGACCGAAGCCTGTGAAGATCGCGGGGCGGAGTTCTGGGAAAATGACCTTGCGGAATATCTGTGCACGGCTTGCTCCGAGAATACCGGCAGCCTCCTCATAGAGCGGGTCAAGCTTTTCAAGAACAGGCTGAACTGCTCTGACTACGAACGGAATGCCGACGAAGATAAGCGCAACAATAATTCCAAGGCGCGTATATGCTACCTTTATGCCGAATTTCGCGAAAAATTTACCCATGAGACCCGTATCGGCGTAGAGGGAAGTGAGCGATATGCCCGCGACTGCCGTAGGAAGTGCGAACGGAAGCTCGATCATTCCGTCAAGCAGTCTTTTCAGCGGGAAATCATATCTTACAAGAACCCAAGCAAGCACAACTCCCATGACCGCATTTACGAGCGAGGCTATAAGTGCGGTCAACAGACTTACCTTGAAGCTTGCTACGACACGAGGTTTTGTGATGACCTCGATAATACTGCTGAGATCCATTTTTGCAGTGAAAACCACCAGCGAAGCCAGCGGTATAAGTACCACAAGGCTCAAAAGACTCAGCGTTACGCCCATTGATAAGCCGAATCCGGGAATTATCCTTACTTTCTTTTTCATAACAAATCGATCCTTACTGCTCATAGATACGGCCGAAAACGCCGCCGTCAGCGAAGTGCTTTTCGTAAGCTGCGTCCCAGCCTCCGAAGTCGTTAATGGTTACGAGGTCAAGGCTGAGGTCGAAAACATCGCTGAATTCTGCGAGTATCTTTTCGTTCGAGGGACGGTAGAAATTCTCTCCTGCGATACGCTGAGCTTCTTCTGAATAGAGATAATTGAGGTATTCTGTTGCGACCTCACGAGTGCCCTTTTTATCTACGACCGAGTCAACGATCGCCACTGAGGGCTGTGCAAGAATGCTTATGCTCGGAGTAACGATCTCGTACTCATCGGGGTATTCTTTTAATGAGAGGAACGCTTCATTTTCCCATGCAAGGAGCACATCGCCCTGCTTGTTTTCCACGAAAGAGTTTGTTGCTCCTCTTGCGCCTGAGTCGAGAACGAGAACATTTGCATAGAGTTTTTTGATGTAATCGGTTATCTTTTCTTCATCACCGCCGTATTCCTTATCTGCCCACGCCCATGCGGCAAGGTAGTTCCAGCGCGCACCGCCGGAAGTTTTGGGATTGGGAGTGATTATTCCGACATCACCGTTTACGAGGTCGCCCCAGTCCTTGATATTCTTTGGATTGCCTTTTCTTACAAGGAAAACTATTGTCGATGTGTAGGGCGAGCTGTCAAGCGGAAATTCGTTTATCCAGCCGTCCTCGATAAGACCTGCGTCCTGAATTGCCTTAACGTCGTATTCAAGCGCGAGCGTTACAACGTCTGCGGGGTTGCCGTTTGCGACTTCAAGAGCCTGTTTGCCCGAACCGCCGTGCGACTGGGTTATCTCAACCTTTGTGTCGTGCTCGGATTCCCAGTGAGCCTTGAAAGCCTCATTGTAAGCCTCGTACAGTTCACGGGTCGGGTCGTAGGACACATTTACTATAGAAAGAGTACCGTCGTCAGCCTTGCCTTTTCCGCAAGCTGTAAATCCGAGAACGGCTGTGGCTGCGGCGAGGGTGAATGCGGTAAGTTTAAGGAAATTGTTTTTCATAATAATAAACCTCTTTTCAAAAATTCGATATATTGTGGCTAAGCAACGTTTCATACGCAGGAGGTTCAACAGCGTATGAGACCTCCGGCGGCAAAATAACGTATTATCATAATAATGCCTCCTTTCATTTGCTCTATAAGCATACTATTCATACCGAAATACTATGCTTGAAGCATGAGTATATAATACACTCTAATTCTCGAAATGTCAATAGTTTTTTCATGTTTTTGGCTACTTGTATGAAATGGGGCGTGCAACTGTGACAAAATTATACATATATGTCATATAAGAATACTATGTTTTGAGTAACGGCTGCGGATCTTATCGGAAACACTCTGTCTTTTGCGTAGTCTCGCATGGAGCAGACTTCTCCGCGCTTGACACGGGGGAGAATAAAATGGTATAATGTATGGGAAATAACAGGATGTATCACGATATGCGGTACAGGAAGATTTTTTCGGGAGTGATAAAATGAAAAAGAACAGAATAGCGGCGGCTGTCGCTGCTGCGGTGATCACCGTGAGCGGAGCCGGAAGTTTCTTTGCAGGCAGCGTGAAAACTGCTTCACAGAGCAGCGTTATAACGGCATCGGCTGCGACATATACGACCGATTTCAGAGGATTCATCACAAGAGTATTTAATGTCTGCCTGAACAGAGAACCAAGCGAAAGAGCGGTGAGCAACTGGACGGAAAAGCTCCTGAAGCGCATAGCTACGGGTTCGGACGTGGCTTATACTTTTTTCAATTCCGATGAATACAAACGCCGCAAGAGGACGAACGCACAGATCGTTGACGACTGCTATCAGGCTATGCTCGGACGCACGGCAGACGCTTCAAGCAAAGCGGTATACGTCAATCACCTTAATGTGGGAATGTCGGTGAACTCAATATGCCGTGACCTTGCGTCAAGTCAGGAATTCAAGCAGCGCTGCATGGATCATGCCATACAGCCGGGCAGCTATTCGGTTACAAGCGCAGTTGACGAGAACTATGAGCGTACATATTTTGTGTACAGGCTCTATGTAAACTGCCTCGGCAGAACTCCCGACCCGACAGGTCTTGAGTCGTGGTGTCAGGCGATAAAATCCGGCTATACCGGCTCGAAAATGGTTTTCGGATTTATTTACAGCGATGAGTACACAAAAAAGAATGCTTCAAACAGCGATTTTGTGACCATGCTTTACAAAACTCTGCTCGGACGTTTACCCGATCCCGCCGGACTTGCTGCATGGACTAACCAGCTCAACAGCGGAGCTTCGCGAAATTCCGTCATCAACGGTTTCCTTTTCAGCGATGAGTTCAAAAAACAGTGCGCCGTTGTCGGAATGTCCGTGGGAGACAAGCTCCCCGAATAATTATTGTTGCATTTTCTGAGGGAATGTGCTATAATAAAACGTGAAAATTAATCTTATGGAGGTTATCTATATGGCAATGTTTGACAAGCTGCTTGCCAATTTAAAGGCAGACAGAAAGACTATCGTATTTACTGAGGGCACAGATGAGAGAATACTCTCCGCAACAGCAAAGCTTCTCAGCGAGGATATCATGGACGTTATTCTCTGCGGAAATCCTGACGAGGTAAAGGCTGCTGCTGATAAGAGCGGTTTTGATGTTTCAAAGGCAACTGTTATCGACCCTGCTTCATACGGCGAAATGGACGAGATGGTCGCTAAGATGTCGGAACTCCGCCGCGGCAAGATGACAGAGGACGAGTGCCGTGCAGCTCTTCAGAAATCCAACTATTTCGGCACAATGCTCGTAAAGATGGGCAAGGCTGATGCACTTCTCGGTGGCGCTACATATTCAACTGCTGACACAGTAAGACCTGCGCTCCAGATCATCAAGACCAAGAAGGGCTCGAACCTCGTAAGCTCAAGCTTCATTCTTTTCCGTGAAAAGGACGGCGTTGAGGAGAAGATCTCAATGGGCGACTGCGCTATCAATATCGGCTATAACGACAGACTCGACAAGGAGGGCAACGTTGTTCTCACTGCTGCTCAGCAGCTTGCAGAGGTCGCTGTTGAAACTGCAAGGACCGCTGCTTTCTTTGGTATCGACCCCAAGGTCGCAGTTCTCAGCTTCTCAACATACGGCTCAGGCAAGGGCGCAACAGTTCAGCTCAGCCACGATGCAGTTATCGAGGCTCGCAAGATAGATCCCGAGCTTGTTATCGACGGCGAGTTCCAGTTTGACGCAGCCGTTTCACCCGAGGTCGCTAAGACAAAGTGTCCCGATTCAAAGGTTGCCGGACAGGCTAACACATTTATCTTCCCGCTTATTGAAGCAGGAAACATCGGCTACAAGATCGCACAGCGTCTTGGCGGATACGAAGCATACGGCCCGATCCTTCAGGGACTTAACGCTCCTATCAATGACCTTTCAAGAGGCTGCAACGCTGATGAAGTTTACAAAATGGCTATCATCACCGCAGGTATGGCTTAATTATAAGTTAAAAGTAAAAGGGACGCTTTATGCGTCCCTTTTGTTTTGTTTAACTAATAATGGGATTCTAAAGGGTTGTTAACCCTTTAGCGGATTCCAAAGGC
>ERZ834722.236-NODE-236-length-60024-cov-7.615685_pt1 | contig 60024 bp, 55 predicted proteins | sample MGYA00519576_ERZ834722 | MGnify/ENA primary metagenome ERZ834722 (study PRJEB31850, sample SAMEA3708759) | human gut metagenome | biome: human gut; feature: human-associated habitat; material: faeces | place: China | collected 2014 ...
TGCATGTGTTAAGCACGCCGCCAGCGTTCATCCTGAGCCAGGATCAAACTCTCATTAAAAATTTGTCCCGGGTTCAGATATGACTCTGGTCATTATCTATACCCTTTACTGTTCTTGGTTTGTATCAGACTTGCGTCTGTTACGTTCTTTTTGAAATTCTTTATTTGGAATTTCAGGGTTGTCATGTTGTTAATTTTTCAAGGTTCTTTGTTGTCGAACTCATCAGCGACAACTTCTATATGTTATCACATTCAGTGTTCTTTGTCAACAACTTTTTTAATTTCTTTTTTGATGTTCTGCATGCTTTCCAGATGAGAATCATCATGAAATCATTTGTCGTTGTTTGTTGCTGTCTCGAACAGCAACTCCGATATATTAACACATATCGTTAATGTTTGTCAACAACTTTTTCAATTATTTTCAATCTTTTTTTGTTGCTCAAGCTGTTCTCGCGACCAGCAAGTGATACTATACTAAATCTTTTCCAAGATGTCAACTATTATTTTCAAAAAAATGTCTTTTTTGTAAAGCCATGCCAAAAGCGGACTTTCATCGATCATCTGTATGACCTGATATGCCCAGCTAAATGTTGACAACAGCGTCACAATCCCCATAAAGATCCAGACAATCAGGATTCCCTGTCCGGCACCAAATATTGCACCTCCGGCTTTGTTAATGCTTTTTACGATTGGTATATAGTTTGCAACATCAAGCACCATAATCAATATATGAAGAAGAAGCAACAGCACCAGGAGTGTAAGCACATAGGAAATTCCCCGCATTACCATCGCTGTTAAAGACTTTGCAATATAACTGCATACATTATCCACCCCACTCTCCAGGAACGTTTCTCCGTTGCAGTTTGCAATCAGCCAGCCTTTCACATTATCCGGAAGGTCCAGATTTTCTATCGTATCAATCTCTTCATTTCTTGTTGCCGTCTTTGTTTCTTCCGGCAGTTCAAATTTTTCTATGATTTTCTGTTCTATGACATCATCCAGAACGGTATACTGACACAACAGTTTATTCACGCCAGGATATAATATAGCAGTAAGAAGAACTGCCAGCACAATTCCTATCGCGCTGGCAGCACTTTTAAAAAAGCCTTTTCTATATCCACGAAATACCAGTAGCAAAATAAATGCCAGAATTCCGAGAACTAACAGATTCATTTTTTCTCCTTTTCGTTCTTTAACTTTAATTTGATCACCTGGGTTTCATTTTCAAATATCGCAATATACTCCAGCTTATTTTTGGATGGCACAATATTGATCAGATTCTTATTAAAGGTCGTTGCAAACTTTCTTGCTCCATTCAGATAATAAATACTGCAGTCGAATTCCCCCGAAATGATAAGTTCATCATCTGTTGCATATATATTGGAAAATGAATTGTTATAATCCGTTTCTGCTGTCAGCTTACCACTCATATCATAGATATAGATATGGTATCTGTTGTCACTATCTTCGTTATCTGCCGTGATATAACCCAGATATTTTGTATTTGCAAATACACCAAGCATCTCACGGTTCTCCAGATCGATCTCCGCTTTTTCACTTGGTTTTTCAGACATGGCGTATACAACGATCTTATTATCACCAAAACAGACAACTGTGTCATTGTCTACAAAATCTATGTATGGAAATATGGTGTCATCAAAGGTAAAGCCACCCATCAGACGATCCGCATTCTCATTCTGTCCCACAGATCCGAAATTATAGGCTGCAAGATAATCCGGCACAGAAGTCCCGTCTACCTTCACATAACTGGTAAATAACTTGGCTCCGTCATCCGATATTGCAATATCCAGCGGATACCCACTGTTCTCGATTGATGTCTTCATCTCATATATACTCTTGCTGTCTTTATCGTAAGCATTGATATAATTTTCTTTTTCTCCCGACAGGATCACTACATAAACGCCCTGTGCTGCCACGTCGATATTGGTAATATCATAGTTCAGTGTCTGGTTACTGACCTTACCGGATTTATTAAATACATACACATCTCTGCCATTCAGATCTGCAACTGCAGCATAGTCTCCATTTACAACTACCTGCGGCATCTTCATGGAATAGCTGCAGTCCCAGACAGTATTACCACTCTGATCAATATAGGATACTCCATCTTTTGTTACCTTCAGGACATTATCACTGAACAATACATAATTGGCTATATTATCTCCGGATGTCTCGGTAGATGTCACCACGTCATACGCTCTATATTCTCTTGTGCTGATGTATCTGCGCACGGATACGATCGTTACCGCTGCAATTAATATCACAAGTAAAAGGATCAGAAGCTTTAATCTTCCTGACATTCCTGGTGTTACTTCTATTATGTTGCTGTCTGTATCCTGTGTCCTGTCCTGTTGTTCAAAACGACGTTTCCCAAAAGCAGGTTTTCTTTTTTTATTCAGTTCTTCAGTTGTTTCTTTTGTCATACTATACCTCTATATTATCTGCAATTTTAAATAAGAGTTTTTCTTTTCACATGTGGACAGTATATCATTTTTAGTTTACAGATGGAATAGCTATTTTTTCCCCCGGATAGATTGTATCTCCTTCTTTAATTCCATTTGCATTCATCAGGGCATCCACATATTCCGGAGACTTGTACATCTTGATCGAAATACTCATCAATGTATCTCCTTCTTTAATCGTATAATACTGCAGAATTCCCTCTGCCATTGTCTCCTGGGTATTTTCCTGAGTATTGTCCTGTGAAGTTGTCTGTTCCGTTGTTATCAGACTCTCTGTATCCGGTTGATCTACCTGCGTTTTGTTCTGTGCCCCATTTGATCCTGTTACTCCTGCCTTATCTGTGCCGACAGACTCTGTCTGCGTTTCCGTAACAGCCGATGTTCCGGCAGTCGTACTGTCTATATCTTTTGTATATATTGTCTGTTCTGTATTGCTGTTTGAAAATACCTGTACCCCGGAATCTCCATTTTCCAGTTCCATTTTTCGGATCGTAGATTCGATGTTCTTCATTTTATCATAGTTTCCGGATACAACAACTCCCATGGATAGTACAAATAAAGCTGCAAAAGAGGCTACTGCATACCGGACATAGGTGCGGTTCTTCTTTGGTTTTTCAGGTGTGTCACCGCGCATGGCGCGGAAATTCTTTACAAGCTCCGCATCCTTCCGTACTGCTGCGTTCTGCTTGTCCTCACAGGACATATTCTTACGGCTGATAATGTAGCTCTGCATTGCTTCATTTCTGACATAATAAATATAGTATCCACGTTGCCGCATCAGCCGGTTCTTCTCACATACATAAAAGGCATCATCACATTCCAGAGAATCCATAACAAACAGTACCTTATCTCTTCCCCGAAAATTTTCCAGATGAAGTCTGGTAATCTTGTCATTGATTTCTGTTGAAAATCCCATCCTGGATAAAAACCATCCCACAACTGACAGATTTTCAAAATATTTATTGATATCCGCATAGAGCTTGCTCCAGATATGATCATCAAATTTAATCTGTTCTACATCAAACTCCAGATTCTGTGCTTCTACCGCTCCACTGATGAACAAGGTCTCTGTATCCCCGTCTTTAAAATATTCTCCAAGCAGGATCGCACCGCGGGAGGTTGTATTTCCCGGCTCTGCAATCTTGCGAAGAAATGTCATTACATAATCTTCTATGTATATCTTCTTTTTATCCGGGGCATTTCCTATCTGTCTGATATTCTTTGGCATTCTGTAGTGACCATCATTTTTTGCATTTTTTTCTGCTGTCGCCTTGTCATATACAATCTCTATCATGATAACACTCCCCATTCTTTTATTTACTTTCGTTCTATCGAAAGTTCTCTATTTTGAGATTAATTCTGATAATAGCATTCCAGATAGCCTGTACTTATCAAATTTTGTCAACAGATCCTGCAATCCATATTTTTTCTTTTTTATTATTTCGACATTTTATTTTTCAGCTTTGTGTAAACTTTATCAATCCTGGTAATACTTTATAGTAAGATACATTTTCTGGAAGGTGTTTATGAATATCAGCAAAAAACAAACGAAACGAAAAACTGAATATTTTGATCCCAGCCGTAGCCATACCTGTAAAGCACTTGGGGATAAGATCATAGAAATGATATATGAAATGGATGGTGCTTCCAAGGATATCATCGTTATCTGCATCGGCACAGACCGCGCAACCGGAGATGCCCTTGGTCCTCTGGTCGGTGATTATATCCTGGCTCACAACACAACCTATCAGGTTGCAGGCACGCTGCAATACCCTGTCCATGCTTTAAATATCAAGGATACCATCGAACACATTTATGCGGACTTTGACAATCCTTTTGTGATTGCTGTCGATGCCTCTCTTGGCATGTCAAAGGACATGGGACTGGTCACGCTCACCAACTCCCACCTTTTTCCCGGAAAAGGCGTAAATAAAAAACTTCCGGCAATAGGCGATATGTCCATTACCGGAATTGTGAATCTGTCTGGTCATACCGGAGCAAATCTTCTCCAGAATACCAGATTATATACAGTTAAACAAATGGCAGAATACATCGGAAAGGCTTTGATCTATGCCGATCATCATCTGTCATCTCCCTTATAAACTTTGATAGCCTCAGATACTGTACTTGCTGATCCTTCTTCCATAATTGAGATCAGATCAGATAATTTCTCTTCTGTACAAAAATCCTTTCCGAGATATGTTTCATATTTGTTCGTGATCATAAGCTCGTATTCAGATATCTTCTTCTGCGTATCACCGAAATCATTTTCCAGTGTATCACGTTCGGATTTCAACCGGTCCAGTTTCTCTTTTCTGCGTCCGGTAATCTCATCCGTAATCAACTGCTTGGTCTCTTTCTCGAATGTACGAAGCGCATCCAGTTTTTCATCACTGATCACTCCACCTGCATCCTCTAATTCCTGAATCTTTTTATCATATTTACCCAATCTGTAAATACTCTCATCCTTATCCTTTGCAATTGAATTCTTGATTGCTTTTACAGCCTTCTCATTGGCTATGATCTTATCGCGGGTTCTTCTTCCCTCCCGGATCAAATCCCTATGTTTCACCTTTGTCAGGTTAAATACAATAAAATAAATAATAAACTCAGCAATTATGATCAATGCTGCAATCAACACGCACATTGCAGTATGACTTCCTGTCTTAAACTTTGTATTCATCAAAACCGCTATCACTGCTGCAGGAATTCCTCCACATGCAACCAAAAGAATTACAAACAGCTCCAGAAATTCGCTCATGCCTTTTGGGGAAAACAGACAATAATACATCTTCGTATTACAAAACGGCGGAACATGGTTCTTTTTGAATAAGGTCTTGATAGTCGCATTCAGCTGACGATTCTCCTCCCGGATATCTGCCGTCTCCTTATTGATCCTATCTTCCATTCTCTGGCTTTTCTTTTTATCCTTCTTCGTCTGCACTTGACGGATCTTGGAATTATTTACATCGATCTGTCTGTCATAGCTTGCAGCGATCTGTTCTTTTCTTTTCTTTAACGTGGCACTGATCTCATCGCCGGTCGCCCGTTCTTCCCGGACGATTGCCCGTTTATTCTTCTTCTGGAGCAGTTTGATCTCCTCCAGCTTATCTTTTAAATCTTCTAATTCGGAGATTGTATCACGTGCTTCAATCAGGTATTCCTGATCTTCATCATATACGTTATCCGCAGCCATAGTTTTCCTCCTGTCTGTAAATGTACACGCACAAGCCTGCACTATATTTATTTTAACAAATAACCCCTTATTAAACAACCAGAAGTTTTTTCTCTGGTTTCTCTGTAATCTGTCACACTTTTTTCAAACAAAATTAAGAGAATGTAAATTGCAAACCGTGTCCACTTCTTCTATAATAGAAAAAACAACTACCGGTACAACAAAAACAATACCGGCAGATATGACTTTTAAACAGCATATATTTTACATAAAGGAGGATTTAACCTGACCTATGAATATTTTATTTTTTCTGACTCCCAAGAGCGAGGTTGCATTTATAGAAAATACATTTACTTTAAGACAGATTCTTGAAAAGATGGAGATCCATCGATATTCAGCAATCCCGATTCTGTCGGGTAACGGCGAATATGTCGGAACAATCACCGAGGGTGATATTCTCTGGTTCTGCAAGAAAGCCGGATTAAACCATCTGTCCGAATCTGAAGATATCCATCTGTCCGACATTCCGAAAAAATTCGAATATGCCTCCGTATCAATCAACTCAAACATGGAAGATCTGATTGCCCGTGCAATGGCACAGAACTTTGTTCCGGTAGTCGACGACCACAACAAGTTCATCGGTATCGTAACCCGAAAAGATATTATCGGCTACTGCTATAAAAAGCTGAGCCAGACTTCATAGTCTTTTTTCAAAAAAATTAAAAAGCCATCCAACCGATACTATTATTATACCGGCTGAATGGCTTTTTATTTATTATAACACGCCTGTTCTGTTGATTGCTGAGATTAAGGCATATACAGATGCATCAATAATATCATCCTTAATGCCTGCACCCCAGGTAACTATTCCATCTTTTCCTTCCAGACCTACATAAGCGACTGCCTGTGAGTTAGAGCCAACCTGTAATGCATGCTCCTCATAGCAGATGATCTTGAAGTCAATGTCAAAATGCTTTTTAATTGCATTGCTGACAGCATCCAGACGTCCATTTCCTTTACCATGATATACTTTCTTCTCACCATATTTCATGATCGTGATCTCCGTTGAGATTCCATCGCCCTGCACAAAATGGCATTCTAACATCTGAACCGGACCTTCGATATTGACATATGTACGCTGGAAAATATCCAGTACTTCTGCAGCGGATAATTCTTTATGTGCCTTATCGGATACATCTTTAACTGTGTATCCAAGGTCTTCACGGAATTTGGCCGGAAGATCAAAGCCATACTTGGACTGAAGAATATAACCGATTCCACCCTTTCCTGACTGACTGTTGATACGGATAACATCTCCGTCGTACTTTCTTCCGATGTCTTCCGGATTCAGAGGCAGGTATGGTACTGTCCACATGCCGTCTCCCTGATCTTCTCTGTACTTCATACCCTTTGCGATCGCATCCTGATGAGATCCTGAGAATGCTGCAAAGACTAATTTACCTGTATATGGAGAACGCTCGTATACATGCATATTTGTCACGCGCTCATATAATTCTGTCAGCTTTGGAATGTCGGAGAAATCCAGTTCAGGATCTACTCCATGTGTAAACATATTCATCGCAAGTGTGATGATATCTACATTACCGGTTCTTTCACCATTTCCAAATAAAGTTCCCTCGATTCTGTCTGCACCTGCAAGAATACCAAGCTCCGCATCTGCTACGCCACAGCCACGGTCATTGTGCGGATGTAAGGACAGGATAACATTTTCTCTGTCAATCAGATGTTCGCTCATGTACTCGATCTGACTTGCATATACATGTGGCAGTGACATCTCTACGGTTGCAGGAAGGTTGATGATAACCTTACGATCCGGGGTAGGCTTCCATTCTTTAATAACTGCATTACATACTTCCAGTGCATAATCGATCTCTGTTCCGGTAAAGCTCTCCGGTGAATATTCAAATGGATAGTTCACTCCATGTTCTTCTGCCATCTGATTCAACAGTTTTGCTCCATCGACAGCAAGCTGTAAAATCTCTTCTTGGGATTTCTTAAATACCTGTGTTCTCTGTGCATAAGATGTTGAATTATACAGGTGAACGATTGCATTCTTTGCGCCGTCAATTGCTTCAAATGTCTTCTTAATAATATGTGGTCTTGCCTGTGTCAGTACCTGAATGGTTACATCATCCGGTATCATATCCTTCTCGATCAGGGTACGGCAGAACTCATATTCTGTTTCTGATGCTGCAGGGAAACCGATCTCGATCTCTTTGAAACCGATTCGTACAAGTTCCTTGAAGAACTCCAGTTTCTCATCCAGATTCATCGGAACGATCAGTGCCTGATTTCCATCTCTTAAATCTACACTACACCAGATCGGTGCCTTATCAACGTATTCCTTTTCTACCCATTTTGTAGACTTTTCCGGCGGCATATAGTAGCCTCTTTTGTAATGCTCAAAATTCTTCATGTTTAACCTCCTGTTTCTGTTTTCTGTATAAGCTCCTGTAACGGCTTTTGTTCTCCGATTCATATATTACATAAAATATGGCAATAAAAAAACCTACATCTCATCACCTATAGAGACGTAAGTTATACGCGGTACCACTCTATTTCATACATGTTGTATGCTCTCGTTACAGATACAGATAGAATCTCTTATATCCTCCTGCTATAATGGTCAGGTTCCATCCCATCCTACTTCCTTTCAGCGGGCTACTCTGAGGCGAGTTCAAATCTGTTCCACTGTTGTCTCACACCAACCGACAACTCTCTGAATGCTTCATAGATTCTACTATTCCTCTTCATCGTATTATCTGTATCGACTTTAACACAGTGTCTCGCTGTCTGTCAACCCCATTTTTACAGAAAAACTCCGTCATGAAAAGATCTGCAAAAAATATGCACGCGGCAACTGTTCTTCCTGTATCCGCGTGCATAGGATTGTCATTCCTACCATACAATATGACGTTTGTTCTTCAAGAGACAACCGCCTGATGCGATCATCAATATACCGGATGCAAGTCCAAGCACCAGAACCACTACGCCTAATGCAATATTTATTGCGCCTGAAGTTTTCATTGTCTTATATGCTTTCTCCATTTTCAGCACCCCTTCTGCAAAAATTTCATTTGAAAAGATGATACCACAAAGTCTCTCACCTGACAATGTTTCAGAGCAAAATTACACCTTAAAATTTACATTAAATATTCTTTATGTTACACTATTTTTAAAAATGAACACATATGCTATTCTTTTTATTTTCAGAATGCAGAATGTCGTCTCGAAATGAAAAACGTATCCTATACACTATAGATAAGGAGTCTGAATTATGCCAGCTATTTCAAATGACTGGGCTGCGGAACTGAAGCCCGAATATAAAAAAGAATATTATAAAGAACTGTTTAATTTTGTCGGACATGAATATGCCACAAGAGAGATCTTTCCTCCTGCCGATGATATATTCAATGCGTTCCATCTGACACCATTATCAAAGGTCAAATGTGTTATCATCGGTCAGGATCCTTACCACAACGTAGGGCAGGCGCATGGTCTGAGTTTCAGCGTAAAGCCGGGTGTCGACATCCCGCCTTCTCTTGCTAATATCTATCAGGAGCTTCACGATGACCTTGGCTGCTATATACCCAATAATGGTTATCTTGTCAAATGGGCAGAGCAGGGTGTCCTGATGTTAAATGCTGTTCTGACCGTCCGGGCGCATCAGGCAAATTCCCATCAGGGACATGGCTGGGAACAATTTACAGACGCCTGTATGGAGATCTTAAACCGCCAGGATCGTCCGATCGTATTCATCTTATGGGGATCGTATGCACAAAAAAAAGCTTCGATGTTAAACAATCCGAATCATCTGATCTTAAAAGCTCCGCATCCAAGTCCGTTATCTGTCTATCGTGGTTTCTGGGGAAGCAAGCCTTTCAGCAAAACGAACAACTTCCTGACCGAGCACGGTGTTGAACCGATCGACTGGCAGATTGAAAACATATGACAATAAATCTGCCAAGCAAATAAGCAACGTGTCTGTATAAAGACAACGCTGCTTATTTATTTGGCAGATAAACAGATATGCGCAAGAAGGGCGAATAGCTGTACGATTTCGAAAGTCCGACGGACAGAGAAATCGGTATTATTGAATTGTCTCCCGCTTCTTGTCCAGTTCTGCCTGAACAACAGCAAGTTGTTCGATAATTTTATCTTTTAACATAGATATCTCGGAAGCATAGTTCTCTCCCAGATTGTCTTTTACCTGTTCTAACCGGTCAAGGATATCGGTATAAGTCTGATTTACTTTTCTCTGGATCCATTTGCGATTGGATACAAAAAGGATAGTTCTTAGATTATGCAGTCTGTCTGCAAGTTTGATCATGACCACCTGTGCCGGGGCGTGGTCAAATAGACGTTTTGAATAGTCAGAGAAGGTCTCTCCTTCAAGTTTACTTAATAAATATACATGATCCCTGATATCCGTACCAAAGATCTTTTCAATATCTTCAAATGTACAGTCCGTATCTTCTACCGTATCATGCAATAACGCAACTACAAGTACAGTTTCATCCTCTACATGGCATTCGTCCTTTAATATATGGTAAACGCCAAGAATATGTTCATCATAATACGGCACTTTGCCATCTCTTCCAAGACGTGTCTGCCCCTGATGACATTGCCTGGCAAATGCCATTGCAGTCTTCACGCAATCTGCTTCTGCTGCTTCTGTCTGACAGCCACATTCTTCTATATAAGAAATTGTTTCATTCCTGTCTGCTGTATTTGTAAAACCCTGCATGTTCTGCTCCATTCTGTACCTTAACTGGTATTTAATATGACATAACCGGACATGTCCACCCGCACCTTGTATCTATTTCAGTATAACACAGCCGCCCATATCTTTCCAGCAAATCTGTCATTTTATAGATACTTCATTTTTTCATCTGCTTCGTTTTTCTGTCTTGTACTTTTCCATAATTTGTCTGTCTCCAAGCTTGAATCCTGCCGGAATTTCGCATATACTAGATTCTGCTTTCCCGTAATATTCAACTATATAATGTTCCAACCTGTCCGTGCGGGTTGCAACAAGCGGACTTGAACGCACAATATATATGTCATTGCCTGTTACGGTGAATGATACAAATTAAGAAAGAGGTTTCACGATTATGGATATTATTTTGAAAATCAGTCAGGAACTTATGTGCCGGCAGGAGCAGGTAGCTGCTGCCGTTAAATTGATAGATGAGGGATGCACGATCCCTTTTATTGCAAGATACAGAAAGGAAGCTACCGGTTCTTTAAACGATGAACAGCTTCGTACTCTGGATGAACGGCTCACTTATCTCAGAGGACTGGAAGACCGGAAGGAAAAGGTCCTCGCTTCGATCGAAGAACAGGGCATGCTGACCGATGAACTAAAGAAGTCAATTCTGGCTGCTGAAACACTCGTTGCAGTGGAAGATCTGTATCGTCCTTATAAACCAAAGAGAAAAACGCGTGCGACAATCGCACAGAGCAAAGGTCTTACCGGACTTGCCAACATCATCTCCCTTCAGATGACAAATAAGTCGATTCCGGAGGAAGCACTGGCTTATGTATCCGAGGAAAAAGAAGTCCACTCTGCAGAAGAAGCCATCGCCGGAGCTATGGACATTATTGCAGAATCTATTTCAGATAATGCTGAATATCGTACCGAAATCCGAAACCTTACAATGGACAAGGGTATTTTGATGACAACTGCCAAGGATCCGGAAGCAGAATCCGTATATGAAATGTATTATGATTTCAGCACACCTGTACGCAAAATGGCCGGATACCGTACACTTGCGATCAACCGTGGAGAAAAGGAAAAATTTCTCTCTGTTAAGATTGAAGCACCAGTTGATGAGATCACCGGTTATCTGATCCGTCAGGTGATCGTACGCGACAATCCAAATACAAATGACATTTTAAGGAACACTATAACTGACAGTTATGAACGTCTGATCGCACCTTCTATTGAACGTGATATCCGAGGCAGTCTGACAGAAGCTGCTGAAGATGGCGCGATCAAGGTATTTGGCAGCAACTTAAAGCAGCTCTTAATGCAGCCACCGATCAATGGTCATGTGGTTCTCGGCTGGGATCCTGCTTTCCGTACCGGATGTAAGCTGGCAGTCGTTGATGCAACCGGAAAGGTGCTCGCCACTAAGGTTATTTACCCAACTGCCCCTCAGAACAAAGTGGAAGAATCCAAGAAGATCTTAAAAGATCTGATCAAGAAATATCATATTTCCCTTATCTCAGTTGGAAACGGTACTGCTTCCCGTGAATCCGAAGCGATCATTGCAGATCTTATCCATGAGCTGGATACAAAGATTCAATATGTGATCGTAAACGAAGCCGGCGCATCCGTCTACTCTGCAAGTAAACTTGCAACAGAAGAATTCCCGAACTTTGATGTAGGCCAGCGTAGTGCTGCTTCAATCGCAAGAAGACTTCAGGATCCGCTTGCTGAGCTGGTCAAGATCGATCCAAAAGCGATCGGTGTCGGTCAGTATCAGCACGATATGAATCAAAAGAAGCTGACAGAAGCATTAGACGCTGTTGTAGAAGATTCCGTAAACCAGGTCGGTGTCGATCTAAATACCGCTTCCGCTCCTCTGATGGAACATATTTCCGGTATCAACAAAACCCTGGCAAAAAATATCGTAGAATACAGAGAAGCAAACGGCCGTTTTAAGAACAGAAAAGAACTGTTAAAGGTTGCTAAACTTGGCCCGAAAGCATTTGAACAGTGTGCCGGATTTATGAGGATCACTGGTGGTACAAATCCACTGGACGCAACCTCTGTCCACCCGGAAAGCTATGAGGTTACTGAAACACTGATCCAGCATCTCGGTTATTCCATGGATGATCTTGCATCCGGTCAGTTAAAGGGCATTACAAAAGCAGCCGGTGATATCAAAGCACTCGCAAAGGAACTGGGTGTCGGAACAGTAACCGTCACCGACCTTGTAAAAGAACTGGAAAAACCAGCCAGAGATCCAAGAAGCGAAATGCCACAGCCGATCCTTCGTGGTGATATCCTTGAAATGAAGGATCTGAAGGAAGGCATGATCTTAAAGGGAACCGTCCGCAACGTAATCGATTTTGGTGCATTTGTCGACATCGGTGTTCATCAGGATGGTCTGGTGCATATCTCCCAGATGTCCGATAAATTCATCAAGCATCCATTGGATGTCGTCAGCGTCGGTGACATCGTAACGGTTAAGGTTATGAGCGTGGATCTTGCCAAGAAACGGATCCAGCTTACAATGAAAGGAATTAACTGATCGATTTCCCACGACAAATGTCTGATTCTGTCTTTTGCGCTTGATTTATATATAATTATAAGATAAAATAAAACTATATGTGGCCTGTTAAGGTTTATAAATTATATGTAAAGTTCAGGGAGGAACTATCGTTTTGAAGATAGGGATTATTTCAATAAACACACATACGAAAGCACTTAATTTTGCGTGTCCTTTACACACATATGCTTTCCAGCAATTTTTATCAGATCATGGCATCGAAAGTACAGTCATTGACTATATGCCTATCTACAATAACAAAGAATACGATCCGGTCTATCCTCTGCATTTTTATCTGCAACATGGCTACAACAAAGCTCTGACAGAAATAATGCCGGAAGGCCTTACAAAAGATGAACAAAAGGTCTGGACACATAAGCATAACCTGAAAATACTTACGATCAATAAATTTGCCAAGTTGTACACGATATGGCCAAAGCGGTATCAGAAATTTGAGAACTTTATCAATGCTCATTATATCCGCACCAAAGAAACCTATCACCATGACGATCTGGATGATCAGAAACTGGATTTTGACTGCTACATCTGTGCTACGGATGTTATCTGGCAGTACAATCCGGATAAAGGCTTTGACCGTGGATTTTTTCTGGCTGCCGAGCCTATGAAAAACGCTCCGAAGATCGGATATGCTGTCAGTCGTGGTGTCTTTAACGGCTGGACAAAAGAACAGGAAAAAGAATTTATCGAATATACAACGCCATTCGAGGCAATCGCTGCGAGAGAGTCAAGCTTTGCCGAACACATTCATGAACTGACGGGGAAAGATGTTCCGGTTGTACTGGATCCTGTATTCTTAAAGGATAAAAAATTCTGGCACGATATTGCGATCCCGCCCAGAAATCAGGAACGCAAATATGTCCTGCTCTACGCTGTAATGGAGCGTGCGATCGACTCCATCCAGAAGGCTCTGGCATTTGCAAAGGAAAAAGGTCTGGAACTTATCATTCTGTCCTCCTATGAAAGCAATGTCCATCTGCCAAAAGAAGGCGATTACAAAGTCATCTATAATGTTGGTCCGGATGAATGGCTTGGATATATAGAACAGGCAGAATACATCTTTACAAATTCATTCCATGCCTGTGCATTCTCGATCTTATTTGAAAAGCAGTTTTATGTTGGTGCAAGACATGGCGATAAGGTTGATACAATCTTAAAAACCTTTGATTTAGAGGATCGCCGTTTTACAAAAACCTATGACAGTACAAAATCAGCAAAACCGATCGATTATAGCAAAGTTGGTCAGCTTCTGGAGGAAAAACGAAAAGCCTCCGGTGATTTCATACTGAATGCGATCCATTCTGTTGAAAAGAAATACAATCTGGCAGATACGCATTTTAAGAAGGAACCATTTAACCTGATCTATGCTTCCTCTGCTAAGAATAAAAATCTTGTCTGTCGGTTATTTACTTTTGGATTGAACAAATCGATCCGGGAAAAATCGATTGAATTTCGTCCAAATGAGAAATATGACGGCAACGCAGTTGTAAAACTGGCAAAGAATCCATTCCGTTATAAAGGCTTTACCTTCCTTGGATGGTATTGCCGTACAACTTTTCACGGTATCTACAAATGGTACTGTACGGACGGACAGTTCCACACCGCGGCCGAGATTCTATATCATGATGATATCGAATTATGTCGTTTTCAGGATCAGGAACAGACGGATGCCTTTACAAGGAATCGTTTCCTGACCGGAAATTCATTCTTCCTGCAGGCGGTATGGCAAAATAATGAAAACGGACATATTATTCCGAATATCGAGCGAAGCCTGCGTGCCTCTTTCAAAGAATATATGGTACAGGCTCGTAAAAAATAAATAATGATCCGGATTTTATCGGATAGAAACACAGGAGACCGTGTACAACTCATGCTTGTATACTGTCTCCTGTTTTAATTCGTCTTTATTTTTGTTTTTTGACTCTTTTTATTTTTTCGGCTCTTTGTCCTCGTTTATATTCTGAACAAGCCTGTGTCATCTGGCAAGATAGGTCTGTGCTGTCTGCTGATATATAACCATAGCTTTCATAACCTGTTCCAGTGTGCTTCCATATGTCTGAGCCGACAACACCGTATACGCATAACTTAAAACACCATATGTTATCGCTCCACTCTCTCCTGCTGCCAATGTATTCATCTGTGTAATGTTCTGAATATGCACGGCAGGAATTTCTATATAAAACATATTGGATCCGACGGATACCGGAGTTACTGCATTTCCATTTAAGGTAAATGTTATATCACTCAGCTCCACATCACCTGCTTTTGTAAAATAATGACGGATCAGTGTTCCTGAACGTAGCACCAAGGAGCTTCCATAATAGGAAATTCCATCCGGCATATTTCCTGCCTGCACGGACTGATAGGATGCAAGTGCAGTCAGATCCATGCTTCCTATCTGACGTTCCGTCTCCGGCAGAATTGCATTTGCCAGATCACCGGTATGATAACCAAACAATTCCTGTGCGGCAGTTCCGTAATTCAGCATTGCCTTCACGACCGGAAGTTCTGCTGTATAGGTACTACTCCGGTCTAACATATATCCCGCATAATCCTGAACCGAATACCGATATATTGTTCCACAGGCAGTTCCATCGGACAGAAATACCTGTGCCCGGATATCATCCGCCATCTCCTTTGCTGCCACATAACAGGTAAATACATAATACTGTTTTCCATTTACTGTCTGCTTCTCTGCATCCGTCACCTTCTGTTGCGTTGTGCTTCCATCCGGCATCGTAAATTTCATATATGCACCGCTGTCATTTAAAACTGTATTTGTAAACCGCAGATAAAAGCAGATTCCCGTCTCCTCCTCCAGCCGGAGCGAATATCCGGCAAGTGATGCGCTCATACCATCTAACATTGCATTACACAGATCACAGATTCCATCTCCATCCTGATCTTCATGATACAGGTCTGTACTCAGCTCCGGATAGACAAATTCATATGCGCCATTTGCATCCCAGGCACCTTCTGCTATATGACAGCTCCCGAAATCGGTCTTTGCAAAATGATCCGGCTTCGTTGCAGATCCAACCAAAAAGAAATCATAATAGGTCCGGCTGGTCTGGTCATCCCAGGTCGCATCTACTCCATACCAGATACCGTCCTCCATCTGAACCAGATTCCACATATGGGCTCCACCAGTATCTGTCACTCCGGTCACAAGCACACATGGTATTCCATATGCATCGCACAACAGCTTAAAGCCTCTGGAATATCCTGCACAGACCGTCTCCACCGTTCCATCACCATTCGTGTCACGAAATGCACTGTAAGCCGATTGATATTCACTGCTTGTCGTATTAGATTTTGCATAGGATGTACTGTTACAGATATAATCATGAATCTCTTTTATGGTCTGATATCTGGATGTACTTCCCGCGAGCTTCTTATTGATCGATTCCGTTGCCTCCGACACGATCGTATCCATCTCCGCCTTTGTTGCATTCACCGATGGTTCTTTGATATAGGTCGTAATACATGGAACTGTTACATCCTTTACCATACTGTTATTCTCATCCAGCTCAGACGAATAATATGAAATTCCATTTATTTTGTATGACATATAATAGGTTGCACCCGACAGCCAGCTAAGCTCCGGATGGTCATAGATCAGAGCAAGAAATGCCGGAGTCAGCATGTCACGTTCCCAGCTCAGCACCTGTGGATGAAAGGTATCCGGCATGACCATCTTATTATCCGATGTGATCGTAATCTTCTGATCCTTCCACACGCTGGAATAATTCAACGTGATCGTACTCGTTGTAGAGCCATCTTTATAGGCATCATATAAGCTCTTATAGATTTCTTTTGACACATCATCCAACTGATCATAATACCGGTCCGTTGCTGTCCTGTCTTCCCGAAGGTTATAAGCGGATATTCCATTTCCCATCGTGACCGCATTCACGTCACCCAGGATTTCTTCCCAGCCATACGAATCCTCTTCCGGCTCCGCAGCCAAAATCTCATCTTTATCTGTTTCTTCTTGTCGATTTTCAACCTGTGTAGATGTATCCGCTTCTTCCTCTGTCTGTTCTTCCGTTTCTGACAGAGTATCGTGCGTTTTATTCGTTGTTATCTCTGCCATTGTTGTTCCCGCTGCAAATACGGTTCCGCCGCCCGTTGCCGCCGCTACGATCATGGCAAGCCCTGCCACAAATATTTTCAGTTTCCTATATCTTCTCATAGCATCACCCCTGTATCAATCTGCTGTGCATCCAGTCTGTGCACCCTCTTGTTTTATACTGTACTCCGTACCTTTTATACTGGTTCTATTTTATCATAGATGGTAAGAGGATACTATGAGAATTTTTATTTCTAAATAGCTGCATGATGTGCTTCGCGCATTTCATACATTTATCATTCCAATTCTGCGATCATCTGTTTTAAGTGTCCCGTCAGTTTTGTATTCTCTGCATAGTCAACCGGGCAGTCAATGATACAGACTTTACCAGATGCAAATGCCTGTTCCAGAACATCCTTCAAATCTTCTGTTTTATCTACACGAAGTCCGACTGCATGCATGCTCTCTGCCATTTTTACAAAATCCGGATTTGTAAAATCTACAAAACAGTGATCGCCAAACCGGTCATCCTGTTTCCATTTGATCAAACCATAGCTGTCATCCCGCATGACCAGAACGACGATCGGAACATTCATCCGAACAGCTGTTTCAATCTCCTGACAATTCATCATGAAACCACCATCACCTGTAACAGCAAGTACCTTTCTTTCCGGATATAACATCTTCGCTGCGATCGAACCGGGAACCGCTATACCCATCGTTGCAAAACCATTTGAGATTAGACAGGTATTTGGCTCATAGCAGTTATAATGTCTGGATATCCACATCTTATGGGCTCCAACATCAGATACCAGAATATCCTCCTTACCCATAACGGATCGGATATCGCAGACGGCCGTGAATCAATATGAATGATCTTGTGGTCATCCTTCAGATTCCATTTGATCGGTGCAAACTCGACAATATCATAACCAACTGTAATAATCAGATCTGCCTTTTCTAATATCACATTCTGGTAATCCTTCTGTCTTGTCGTTATAAATGTATCGAGCAGACGCTGGGTGCAAAATTATTTGAACGAACGACACCACTGAAGCTTACCTATGCCGGAGAACGATTTCTGGACTATGCGAACCGTCTGGTTCAGGCGGAAACAGAAATGATGAGTGAATTTCAGGATATCGCAGATGAACGAAAGGGACAGATCATCTATACCTGCTGGTTACGGATGAATATCTAAAAAATTGTTTCGGACCGGACTTCAGTCACGTCAAGAGCATCCTGATCAGCACCGGAAGGATTCAGGTTCTGGAACCTTGCAATTTTCTTCTCAATAAAACCGGCAATACGATCCGGAGTGCCATGAACAGCATCTTCCAGTCTGAAAAAATGGCTGTCAAGGTTGGTGTGGAATCCAACAATCTGGAAACCTTATATAATCTGTGTATCAACCACTATGGATGCACGGTTTATCCCGGCAATTTTCTGTCTGACCGGAAGCTGACTGACAACCTCAATGTGATCCAGCTTAACTATCCAAGCGCCAGCTATACACTTGGCATCGGCTATATGAACGGGCATTATCTGTCGAATGCCGCAAAAGATCTTATCCGGCTGATGGAGGGGTGATGTGATAGCGTAACCTTGCTTATGGTGTTTGTATCGACCAAGGCATAGCATATATGACCCGCTCCGTTTTCTATAGAATGCATATGTCTAATTCGTAAATACTCCTGTGCCAACTCGCCTTTGGCTCAAACAGGCACTCGTATTTACTGACAATATGCATTCTATTACGAAAACCTCGCTAATGTCATATCATGCTATGCCTTGGTCGATACAAACACTATAAGCAAGGACTATATTTGAATGTATCTACCCATCAACCAATCTAACATTCGACTCAGACAGACACCCGTATTTACCAGCAGCGTGCATCTCATAACGAAATCCTCATTTTACGTCTTATTATAGTGGGAAGAGGGTGACAGGCTGATATGCAACGGAATATTTATTAATACTTTCGGCTTACTTCTTTGGATTATCTATCGCAGGTCGTCAATGGAATTTATAAGGGAGATTTTGATAGAATGTATAATCTGCCAGATATAGCCGCAAGCCGCCTATTTTCTTGGTTTTTTCGTCATTTTGACTGTGCTTTCGTAGTAGCGTTATAAGCCAGCCTATGGTACAATTGATATAAGCATATCAAGAAAATGGTATGTTGGAATTTAGGGTTATGGAGCCGGATATACAGGTATAGAATTAACGTTTATTTTTTATATTCCGTTTGTGTCTATGGCAATATACCTTGTAATATGACATACACGAGGCTTTCGTTATGAGATGCACGCTGGCAAATTAGAGTAAGCTACACTAACCTCAGGCTTCGCGCTAACGCTCGTCTTCACTAAGTGCTCCGCTCAGCCGAAGGTGAGTTGGCACAAGAGTATTTACAAAAAAGACATATGCATCGAATAGAAAACGAAGTGTGTCATTTATAAGGTATGTTGGCAAAGACATAAGCAGAATATAAAAATACATCTAATATAAACTGTATATATCGGACGAAGAAAGGAGTTGAAGGTTATGAACAAAAAGATTATCAGTCTCATACTCATGTTTATTATGATCGGAGAGCTCATGTTTACAAGCATGCCAGTCGTAAAAGCCAGTGACTATCTTGACGTAACAGCTACCGCTACCTCGATCACCTCGGTGAAATTGTCATGGGGAGCACAAAAAGGAGTTACACAATACAAGATCTACCGAGCGGTTGCGGATGAGGATTGGAACGCAGGCAAATACAAACTGATCGCAACCATTTCGGGTAAGAAGAAAAGCTATACCGACAAAAAAGCGAAACCGGAAAAACGTTATACTTATATGATACGTGGTTATAAAAACAAAAAGAAAGTTATCGAAACCGGTATCCCAGCCTCTGCCTATACAGGCCTTGTGTGTTCATTTGACGAATACCAGTTTGCAGAAGCCCCAAGAAGTACAAAGTCGATCACGCTGAAATTATACAGTTCAGGCGGCGTACTTCCAACCGGATATGAAATCTACCGGAAAGAAATGGGTATCGTGGGCTACAAGAAGATTGCCACAGTCAAGAAAAGTGCAGAAAGTCTGAACTACAAAGACAAGACGGTAAAAGCCGGCAAGACATACCGCTATAAGGTTAGAACTTATCTTAAGGTCGGCAAAAAGAAATATTACAGTGCATTTACGGACTACGAACAGATATCTGCAACAAACCGAAGCGGTAAATATACGTTCAAATTTGACAACAGTGTAAAATGCGCTGATAACGAAACAGTATATAAGATTACCAGCAAAGCCTATAATGACACATTGAAATTATATGACAATGCTGTACTGACGATTGAACTGGACGATGGTTCGACCATTGAAACAGGTGTTGATATCATTTCCTATCGCAAGGGTGATGGCACCTGGAAGAAATACAAAAGCAACCAGAGCCTGACTCTTAAGGCAAATGAAACACTCCGGCTCAAGGTTCGTGCTACACAAGATGTAAAGATTAAGAATCTCAAAAATGTACAGTCCTATGAACTGAATATGGATGTTACTTACAATAAAATAAGCAGTTTTCTCTGGGCTTACCCTTATGCCGGTACAGCTAAGACTGTTATGAATTCAGAAGCGATCCATTAAATAACCGCATAATATAAAGTACCTCTGCTCCATGGTGGTTATATGATACAAGACAGAATTTCTGAAATGTATTGCATATGAAACTACTATGGGGTGGAGGTGTTGTTTTTTTGCCGACATTTATGTCGACATTTTCTTGTTCAGTTCGATAAAATTATATGCTATACTTATTTTGTTCTGGTTAAACGAGGTGATCATGAGAAATATATTTTTTGTAGATAGTGAGAACGTCGGTGATTCCTGGATACAACTATTTGATTATCTGAATGACGATGACTGTATCCTTGTATTCTACACCGACAAGTCTCCTAACATGTCCTATGCAAATGTTGTCGCATTGAAACAGTCCCCTTTTGAACCTGAGTTCATCCTCTGTGAAAACGGAACTGATAATGCCTTAGATTTTCAACTTGTAACCTACCTTGGTTCGTATACAGTTAAAAATCCGGACGACAACCTCATCATTGTTTCAAAAGATAAAGGTTTTGACAGCGTGGTACATTTCTGGACGGAACGCGGATACCATGTATGCCGCAAGGCTCCCTCCATTTTCCACACACTGGCAAATGAACTATCTATACAAAAGCCAATGCTTCCTGCAATTCCAGCTTTTACTGCAGTACCGGAAAGTATTGATGATTCAGTAATAAAGGCAGAAAATCCAAAGCCGGACGTGATCGTAGAAACCACTCCTGCTACGAATCCTGGCAAAATTGCTGTTCCTGTTAAGATTGATAAACAGGCTGCTATTCCAGAAGCTGTATCTACGCCGCTGTATGATAAGGAACAGGTCGATACATTACTTTCCTGTGTCGGGAAAAGTAATCTATCCGCCATCCACAACATACTTATATCAATCTACGGTCAGGAAAAAGGAAGTTATATCTATGGTATAGTAAAGAGTTCATCCTACGAGATACCAAAGGTCAACTGGCAAAAGAAAACAAAATACCGTAAATTCTTATCGATTGTTTACTCTAATGCCGGTATTGCTCTCATTGATGATTTCTATAAAAAACTATACCCGCATAAAGCAAACCTTCGGGAAATTCACAACCTCTTCGTAACCAAGTATGGTCAGGAAAAGGGTACCGAATACTATCGCTACTATAAATCGCATGCGGAATTTCTGCAGAAGACATTCTAGCATGTAACAAAAAGGAACCAGAACAAAGTTCTCCCCCGCCACAGGAGCCGAATCGCATATAGGGGATGTGGTAAGTAAGGCTGTGGTGGGGGGAAAATAGAGTATTCAGGAACAAAATCTCTACTAATTTTTAGAATGTAACAGTCCTTATTAATGATGCGTTTTAAAAGTCTATTTTTTAGTGGAATCTCAGATTTCTTTCTATTTTTCTATGTTTGACATTTATTAAACTACACTCTCATATAGGGAGTGTAGCGTAATAATCATAGTTATAGTTTATTTGGGAGATTTCAATCCACACTTCCGCATAGGGAATGACTCTCTCTGCTCATCGACCTGATCAGCTATACCATTTCAATTCGCTCCCCCGCGAAGGGAGTGACATGAATACAACTATTCGTAAAAACTTAAGTTTAACATTTCAATCCACACTCCCGCGTAGGGAGTGACTTCACTTCTACGAAAAATCTAATACACTTCTACATTTCAATCCACACTCCCGCATAGGGAGTGACAAACTACAGCGTTATAAAACAGTTGTTCAAAAAGATTTCAATCCACACTCCCGCATAGGGAGTGACACACATCTGGCACCAACTACCGGAACAGCCACAAATTTCAATCCACACCCCCGCATAGGGAGTGACCAGATAATGCTATTTTAGAAATACATTGTACAGATTTCAATCCACACTCCCGCGTAGGGAGTGACGTCATATTCGCCGATTCCAAGAAGTTCTTCGTTATTTCAATCCACACTCCCGCGTAGGGAGTGACGGTAATCGCAGTCCCTTGATAACCAGTATTCGAAATTTCAATCCACACTCCCGCGTAGGGAGTGACGTTCGCAGGCACGCTATTTTTACTAAAATTAGCGATTTCAATCCACACTCCCGCGTAGGGAGTGACGGCGCTTACACGCATGGTAACCGTTTTCTTGCGGGATTTCAATCCACACTCCCGCGTAGGGAGTGACACTGGCATCTGATTGAATATGCAAAGAGCAAAGATTTCAATCCACACTCCCGCGTAGGGAGTGACTTATACAGCTTGCAATGCGAGGTGATACGGAATATTTCAATCCACACTCCCGCGTAGGGAGTGACTTGATGAGCTGGACCCAAACCGAGGAGATATGAATAATTTCAATCCACACTCCCGCGTAGGGAGTGACTTAACCAACGTCGTTTTTTCCTTTTTGGTAATTAATTTCAATCCACACTCCCGCGTAGGGAGTGACCCGAAGCACATAAGGAATGGAACCTTTACATCTATTTCAATCCACACTCCCGCGTAGGGAGTGACTAAGGTCGAGATCATCACCCGAAAAGATGCGCCATTTCAATCCACACTCCCGCGTAGGGAGTGACCAGGCAAGACAGGCAAAGCTGGAGCTTGATGAAAAATTTCAATCCACACTCCCGCGTAGGGAGTGACAGTACATATCAATTATAAGGCAGTACAAGACGATGATTTCAATCCACACTCCCGCGTAGGGAGTGACTTACAATATTGTATAGCAGAAGCAACTGTTGTTGATTTCAATCCACACTCCCGCGTAGGGAGTGACACTTGCAAGGGGTACGCTAGCTCAAGTTGAAAGTATTTCAATCCACACTCCCGCGTAGGGAGTGACCAAGACGCGCGCAGAAAACCGCTTGTGTGGAGGGATTTCAATCCACACTCCCGCGTAGGGAGTGACCCTCGGTGGGATTTTGGTGATAGCTCCGGCATAGTATTTCAATCCACACTCCCGCGTAGGGAGTGACTAGATTACCATACCCAATCGCAAATGTTAGTGGTATTTCAATCCACACTCCCGCGTAGGGAGTGACCACGCCGTGATGATTACTTTGCGATCATGTACAATTTCAATCCACACTCCCGCGTAGGGAGTGACTTTTCATTCTCCTTTTTTCTTAATGATATATAAGTATTTCAATCCACACTCCCGCGTAGGGAGTGACGGGCTGTTTATATGTTTTAATGCGTTCTTTTTCAGATTTCAATCCACACTCCCGCGTAGGGAGTGACTGTTCGATCGTAAATACAGATACAGGATTGTGGAGATTTCAATCCACACTCCCGCGTAGGGAGTGACCTGTTTACCGTGTTTGTAGTGTCGCCCTCGCCAATTTCAATCCACACTCCCGCGTAGGGAGTGACAACCTCACTTTCTTCATGTTCTAATGTTTCACGTATTTCAATCCACACTCCCGCGTAGGGAGTGACGGACTGGATAGTAATGCTTTCCAGTATTTTTCCCATTTCAATCCACACTCCCGCGTAGGGAGTGACAAGTTACCTGCTTTGTAGTATCAGCCGATACTGATTTCAATCCACACTCCCGCGTAGGGAGTGACGACCTGCTCCGTGAACGTGGACTTGAACTCAGAAATTTCAATCCACACTCCCGCGTAGGGAGTGACTTGATGTCAGCATATTTTCAATTGTATTGTAATAGTATTTCAATCCACACTCCCGCGTAGGGAGTGACTGCACCAATTCCAAGTTTGTTTGTAGCATCAGCGATTTCAATCCACACTCCCGCGTAGGGAGTGACGATTTTAACAGGTATCCTCCAAATTCCATACGTATTTCAATCCACACTCCCGCGTAGGGAGTGACGAGATCTTGAAGACGTTAATATCTTCGATCACTGATTTCAATCCACACTCCCGCGTAGGGAGTGACTAAACCATTGAAACGTGGTTACATAACTCAACAGATTTCAATCCACACTCCCGCGTAGGGAGTGACCATTATCCTCATTTGTTACTGTGAGTATGACTTGATTTCAATCCACACTCCCGCGTAGGGAGTGACTTGATATGCAAGTAAATTTCTAAATCCATTATAGAATTTCAATCCACACTCCCGCGTAGGGAGTGACGACGATGATTACCCGGAAGATGAGACTTATATAAATTTCAATCCACACTCCCGCGTAGGGAGTGACGGTGATCGAAGCCAATCGTGGATTTTTGAAAGAATTTCAATCCACACTCCCGCGTAGGGAGTGACTCACTTCGACTGGATATGTAAGGCGTGATTTCAATTTCAATCCACACTCCCGCGTAGGGAGTGACTATCCCTCAAGGCAACAGTTGTCATATTTTCCGATTTCAATCCACACTCCCGCGTAGGGAGTGACGCGAATACAACAGAGGTCACAAGTGAGTATTTTGATATTTCAATCCACACTCCCGCGTAGGGAGTGACGATGGCTGTTGGTCAATCACGAACAGTCACAACGATTTCAATCCACACTCCCGCGTAGGGAGTGACACATATATCCAACGTCCTCTCCGTATGTATTGGATTTCAATCCACACTCCCGCGTAGGGAGTGACTAAATACTTTACAGTTAAGGAAACTGAAACAGACATTTCAATCCACACTCCCGCGTAGGGAGTGACATTTATGCGGATACAGATTCTATCTTTTTCATCATATTTCAATCCACACTCCCGCGTAGGGAGTGACAGCGCGCTGTCAACCGTCATCTTAACATACTGACATTTCAATCCACACTCCCGCGTAGGGAGTGACCATGTATCCGCGGATATTCGCAATTCTCCGCATATTTCAATCCACACTCCCGCGTAGGGAGTGACAGATGATACATCTGATATAGATTCAACGGAAAATATTTCAATCCACACTCCCGCGTAGGGAGTGACACGCATATTCTCCTTGTGCAGCTCTTTCTACCGTCCAATTTCAATCCACACTCCCGCGTAGGGAGTGACGATCGATATTGATGCAAACAGAAGATACCTGCAGATTTCAATCCACACTCCCGCGTAGGGAGTGACGAATAAAGCTGCATCGCAAACAGCATGCCCTGGCATTTCAATCCACACTCCCGCGTAGGGAGTGACGAAAGAAAATAATTTTGATGGTACGGACAATGATTTCAATCCACACTCCCGCGTAGGGAGTGACATATACCAAGCTAACGCACCGCACGCAACGATGGATTTCAATCCACACTCCCGCGTAGGGAGTGACCGGTGAGGGTGACACAACGAACACTGTCAATTCGGATTTCAATCCACACTCCCGCGTAGGGAGTGACTTTAGTACGTGTCACCATCAGCATCGGTTTTTTCTGGATTTCAATCCACACTCCCGCGTAGGGAGTGACCATTATCGTGTCCCTTTTCAATTCCGCGATCATCATTTCAATCCACACTCCCGCGTAGGGAGTGACATGTTTTCGGAAGTACCGGTGTGTGTTCATCTGCTATTTCAATCCACACTCCCGCGTAGGGAGTGACATAGTCCATTTTAGACTCAGTATCAAATTGTAAAATTTCAATCCACACTCCCGCGTAGGGAGTGACTGACCTATATCATAGGCTTAATAAGCATGACAAAATTTCAATCCACACTCCCGCGTAGGGAGTGACTCTGGTACGGACACGCTTACAAAGTCATACGCGGATTTCAATCCACACTCCCGCGTAGGGAGTGACATATGACCAATCAAATTCTCGGTATTACTTCGTATTTCAATCCACACTCCCGCGTAGGGAGTGACGTTTTCATTCTCCTTTTTTTAATAATATATAGCTATTTCAATCCACACTCCCGCGTAGGGAGTGACTATACAAGAATCTTGTATATCCAAGTGCTTGTTAATTTCAATCCACACTCCCGCGTAGGGAGTGACGCAGGTGCGCTTCGTAACATTAAGATTGCGTAAAATTTCAATCCACACTCCCGCGTAGGGAGTGACCAGAACCTGTTCTGACCATTTTTGACATTTTACGAATTTCAATCCACACTCCCGCGTAGGGAGTGACTGCAAGCAACGAAACAGCACTTGCAGCTTTTCAATTTCAATCCACACTCCCGCGTAGGGAGTGACGGTAGATATGATGTAGTAACGTGTGATAATGCGATTTCAATCCACACTCCCGCGTAGGGAGTGACTGTGCTATCGTACATAACTCAAATGCACCAGATATTTCAATCCACACTCCCGCGTAGGGAGTGACCAATGTGATAAAGGGGATTTTATCATTTTTGATATTTCAATCCACACTCCCGCGTAGGGAGTGACCGATTTCTTCGTATAAGTCGAAATATTCAACATTAATTTCAATCCACACTCCCGCGTAGGGAGTGACAAAAGCGGAACGTTCAATTCACTGTTTGTGTTGTAGTATTTCAATCCACACTCCCGCGTAGGGAGTGACAATCTGGCATGTACTGAGAGTTATTCCAAATAAATTTCAATCCACACTCCCGCGTAGGGAGTGACTATATTCCGTTTAACTTGTTTTTTGATTTTTGCCATTTCAATCCACACTCCCGCGTAGGGAGTGACCATTGCCGTTTTTATAATTAGCTGACTTGTGTATATTTCAATCCACACTCCCGCGTAGGGAGTGACTCTAAGCACTGACAGGATCAACGCCAGCCAGAAATTTCAATCCACACTCCCGCGTAGGGAGTGACGCTGCACAGATAATACCCACGATTGCCGTTACAAATTTCAATCCACACTCCCGCGTAGGGAGTGACAATATGAATAGCGTTATTAACTACGTCTTTCGCCATTTCAATCCACACTCCCGCGTAGGGAGTGACTCGAATAAGTCGTTGAGTTCCTCAGCGTTTACAATTTCAATCCACACTCCCGCGTAGGGAGTGACGACTAACACCGTGTTCGGATGAATCTTTTGCACCAATTTCAATCCACACTCCCGCGTAGGGAGTGACGCCGCATTAACTCTAGCAGATGCATCCATGCCAATTTCAATCCACACTCCCGCGTAGGGAGTGACGATACCCTGTTGATATGTTAAAAAACTATTACGCATTTCAATCCACACTCCCGCGTAGGGAGTGACGTCCTATACAGACATATCACAACCTCACTTACAATTTCAATCCACACTCCCGCGTAGGGAGTGACTCAAGACCCATATTTGATAGAATCCATGAACAGCGATTTCAATCCACACTCCCGCGTAGGGAGTGACTCTATACCCTCCTTTTCTTCATTTGTTTCACTGTATTTCAATCCACACTCCCGCGTAGGGAGTGACTATGTTTATGCGATGAGGACGGACATACCATCATTTCAATCCACACTCCCGCGTAGGGAGTGACGTTTTAATTCTCCTTTTCTTTTCTTAATATATAGCTATTTCAATCCACACTCCCGCGTAGGGAGTGACGAAAATTTTGTCAACACAAAATCATCGATAACAATTTCAATCCACACTCCCGCGTAGGGAGTGACCATATTTAAACGATTTTTTGGTTCAATACGGTGATTTCAATCCACACTCCCGCGTAGGGAGTGACAATGTTGCGATTGAGCCGTTGTTAAATCCCGCGATTTCAATCCACACTCCCGCGTAGGGAGTGACAGTAACACATTGTGCGGCGGCATTAACCCTAGCAATTTCAATCCACACTCCCGCGTAGGGAGTGACGGTGGTTACACGCACGGCAACCGTTTTTTAGCAGGATTTCAATCCACACTCCCGCGTAGGGAGTGACATATCTACCATATACTTGATCATACATATAATTATTTCAATCCACACTCCCGCGTAGGGAGTGACGTGGTCATGTTAGCGAATACAACGGAGGTCACAAGTATTTCAATCCACACTCCCGCGTAGGGAGTGACCATGTATAATTTCCTCCTTTTGTTTCACTGTGAATTTCAATCCACACTCCCGCGTAGGGAGTGACATCATCGGTGTGTGTGCATCGCGTATCTTAAAGATTTCAATCCACACTCCCGCGTAGGGAGTGACACTCTGTATATGCATTATCTTTTAAATACAAAGAATTTCAATCCACACTCCCGCGTAGGGAGTGACGTGGGAATCCGTTAGATAGATGGTTCTGGAATTTGATTTCAATCCACACTCCCGCGTAGGGAGTGACTGTCAACATGGACACCACCACTATTGTTAGACGATTTCAATCCACACTCCCGCGTAGGGAGTGACCGTTGATACGTTTTACAATTTCATTGCTATAAATATTTCAATCCACACTCCCGCGTAGGGAGTGACTCTTTGATTTTAATTCCTTCCGCTAGTGCTTTTTATTTCAATCCACACTCCCGCGTAGGGAGTGACAATTATCCAATTATAAATCATAAAGATTGTAATGATTTCAATCCACACTCCCGCGTAGGGAGTGACGGGTTATGGGAAGTTTGAAAGGAGATTGTAAAATATTTCAATCCACACTCCCGCGTAGGGAGTGACACATACACCTCTATCTTCCATATCGGCTACAACAATTTCAATCCACACTCCCGCGTAGGGAGTGACCAACACCCATTGATACAAGCATATGAGCATAAGAATTTCAATCCACACTCCCGCGTAGGGAGTGACATGACAAACGGAGTATTAAGTACCGTATTAGTCATTTCAATCCACACTCCCGCGTAGGGAGTGACATAAATCTTTTTCCGTTATCACAACGGCAAAAGTATTTCAATCCACACTCCCGCGTAGGGAGTGACGTCCATGTTGATACAATCGCGGTCGGGTCAGCAATTTCAATCCACACTCCCGCGTAGGGAGTGACGTTAAAAGTGTGGAAAAGTCGCGGAACATTTGCGATTTCAATCCACACTCCCGCGTAGGGAGTGACCAGCAGACCCATCAAACAAGCTTGGCGCTGGTGTTATTTCAATCCACACTCCCGCGTAGGGAGTGACTTATGTGGTCAAATGATTTTGTTAATGCACTTGTATTTCAATCCACACTCCCGCGTAGGGAGTGACCCCGACGTTTGACAAGAAATCTCTGTGTTTTTTATTTCAATCCACACTCCCGCGTAGGGAGTGACTATTACACCTCCGTTTCAAAATCGGCACGGCAAATATTTCAATCCACACTCCCGCGTAGGGAGTGACATTAATACGTTTTACTATTTCTTCACTGTAGATATTTCAATCCACACTCCCGCGTAGGGAGTGACTAAAAAACAGAGCCGCAATCAACCTCAACAAAAATTTCAATCCACACTCCCGCGTAGGGAGTGACGGCATAAAAGCGGTTACCATGCGAGTAGGCACCGATTTCAATCCACACTCCCGCGTAGGGAGTGACCGTATGACCGTCTAGCGTGTAGAAAAGAAGCATTTATTTCAATCCACACTCCCGCGTAGGGAGTGACGTTAATTGCTTTTATTGCGTTTTCGTTCATAATATTTCAATCCACACTCCCGCGTAGGGAGTGACCATGAACGCAACCATGTTATAGTCTGCATCAAATTTCAATCCACACTCCCGCGTAGGGAGTGACTCGGAGGTGATTTGACTAGTGCCAAATTCTGAAATTTCAATCCACACTCCCGCGTAGGGAGTGACTGTTTTTCATTCTCCTTTTCTTAATATATAGCTATTTCAATCCACACTCCCGCGTAGGGAGTGACCAGGCAAGACAGGCAAAGCTGGAGCTTGATGAAAAATTTCAATCCACACTCCCGCGTAGGGAGTGACATTAACGCATCGAAACGATTTAACAGAACGACAATTTCAATCCACACTCCCGCGTAGGGAGTGACATATATCCATCCACATCCCTGTTCAGTGTAACCAATTTCAATCCACACTCCCGCGTAGGGAGTGACCTGCATCAAGAATATAATTTACCAAAGTGTGATGATTTCAATCCACACTCCCGCGTAGGGAGTGACGATTATTTACACTTTGCAACTTATTTTTTAATGTGATTTCAATCCACACTCCCGCGTAGGGAGTGACTATATAATTCTTTTGTTCCTGTTATAGTGCTTGTATATTTCAATCCACACTCCCGCGTAGGGAGTGACGAATTTGTTCCACGATAACCACCGCCATACTCTGTTATTTCAATCCACACTCCCGCGTAGGGAGTGACATTAACATTGGTTTTTTCTGTGACAATAAAAGGATTTCAATCCACACTCCCGCGTAGGGAGTGACAAGTATCAAAATGTCCGCAGACCCAACCAACAAAATTTCAATCCACACTCCCGCGTAGGGAGTGACGGAAAAGATACAATATCCTCATGATACTTTTCAATTTCAATCCACACTCCCGCGTAGGGAGTGACGGGTGTACCTCCGCGCTTTGTTTAGTCAAGCATATTTCAATCCACACTCCCGCGTAGGGAGTGACGAATGTTGCAATCGATCCGTTGTTAAATCCGACAATTTCAATCCACACTCCCGCGTAGGGAGTGACTTTCCAAATTCCTTATTATTTACATCTTTTTCAATTTCAATCCACACTCCCGCGTAGGGAGTGACGCAACTCTTCATTAAAAGTATTTGCACGGACATTATTTCAATCCACACTCCCGCGTAGGGAGTGACTGGCATTGCGGTTGTTAAAGTTTTAAGTATTTGATTTCAATCCACACTCCCGCGTAGGGAGTGACCAATACTCAATCGACAGTAAAAAGCCGTTATCGATTTCAATCCACACTCCCGCGTAGGGAGTGACATAGATTCGCATAAAATTTTGAAAGTTTCATGGAATTTCAATCCACACTCCCGCGTAGGGAGTGACACACCGATGGTAAATAATGATGCTTGGATTTCAATTTCAATCCACACTCCCGCGTAGGGAGTGACATTGAAGTAGATTGCGGCTCAGTGTTTTACAATATTTCAATCCACACTCCCGCGTAGGGAGTGACCATATATCCTCGGATATTTGCGATTCTACGCATATTTCAATCCACACTCCCGCGTAGGGAGTGACCGGTTTCGGGGTCTGTTAAATCCATCATTTTGATGATTTCAATCCACACTCCCGCGTAGGGAGTGACAGCAGACCCATCAAACAAACTCGGCGCAGGAGTTATTTCAATCCACACTCCCGCGTAGGGAGTGACCGGGTCAATCGCAACATTCACACCGCGCGCAATATTTCAATCCACACTCCCGCGTAGGGAGTGACTTGTACAATACGTACATTATTGAGCGGTCAGAGAAATTTCAATCCACACTCCCGCGTAGGGAGTGACTCTGAAACATTTGCAACAAAAAATAATCAAACTGAATTTCAATCCACACTCCCGCGTAGGGAGTGACCGGAATTTTTGAGGAGTTGTTTTAAAAATGAAAAAATTTCAATCCACACTCCCGCGTAGGGAGTGACGAATGCCAGAATAGAATCTGTCTAATGCTTCAAATATTTCAATCCACACTCCCGCGTAGGGAGTGACACCTTACACTCATAGGCTTGCCTATCAACTTTAGCGATTTCAATCCACACTCCCGCGTAGGGAGTGACTGGTGCTTGTATGTGCTTTTACAAATTTTGAAAATTTCAATCCACACTCCCGCGTAGGGAGTGACCCTTTTCCTTATCTTTTGAGTTAGTCACACAAGATTTCAATCCACACTCCCGCGTAGGGAGTGACCAGCAATTCCTGATTGGTGCAGTTCTCAAAGTCATTTCAATCCACACTCCCGCGTAGGGAGTGACTTAATAGGCAAGCCTATGGTGGTGAGATAACGAATTTCAATCCACACTCCCGCGTAGGGAGTGACCGACCACATGAACAGGTGCAAAGCGTCACTTTGCATTTCAATCCACACTCCCGCGTAGGGAGTGACTGTAATTTACTAAAGTGTGATGAAACTCTGTGTATTTCAATCCACACTCCCGCGTAGGGAGTGACAGCAAATCTCACCAATATTCTGCCTTAAAAATTGATGAAATTTGTTAAAACTAAACATTATTTGATATTTTTTTCCTTTTTTTCAAAATACTCATTATAAAAAAGGATTTAATATCATATTATTTAGTGCGAATCCTTCAACAATTTTATGTACGCTTAACATTCGCACTTTAAACTATAAGCACTTGGTCAGCTGCGATTCCTCTATCTACTCCAAAATGCTCAATTTTTGTTTGATAATGATTTCCCAAATAATAGAATCTGATGCTATCATGTTCTGCATCGATAATATCTGTTAACGTTGCTTTCAATGTCACACTTTGTGCATTATCCAAGATACACTCGAACACAGAATTCTGAACCCTTCTTCCATAGTTAACACACTGTTTTGCCACTTTTCGAAGTCTGGTTCTTCCAGCAGCATCTTCCGTATTAACATCATATGTTATTAATACCAACATGTATCTCACCTTACTTCCATAAAAATGGTGGATATCCATCCAAATCTCCACGAAGATACCGTGCCAGCAACATGGCCTGCACATATGGAACTATTCCCCATTCCACTTTTTCTTGTAAATATGGATGTGTAATTAATTCTTTTTTACGCTTCTGCCACTCTGTTAAAATAATCTTTCTGCCATCGTTATTGATCAACACCGCCCCATTTTCCTTTTGAGTAAAATTCTTCTTTGTTATCATCTTTTTATTTATTAAAGACAATACAAAACGATCGGCAAAAACTGGACGAAGTTCTTCCATCATATCTAATGCAAGTGAAACTCTCCCAGGTCTTTCTGTATGCATATATCCAACACAAGGATCTAATCCAACACTCTCTAAGGCAGATACATACATATTAGATAACAAAGTATACACAAATGATAACATCGCATTCACCTCATCAAGTGGAGGTCTTTTGTTTCTCCCCTGAAATGTAAAGTCTTTTTTTTGCTGTAAAATTAATTCATCAAATACACCAAAATAATCACTTGCCGCTTTTCCTTCAAATCCACGCAATTCATCTTTGGCATTGCAATTTCTGACATAAGCAAGATGCTTGTGTAACCTGTCAGCTACATTGCCAACACGTTCAGCATCAATCTGCATACTATGATCTCTAACAGCTCTCTTTAATATCCATTTAGCATTATAAATCTTACCTATAATATTATTTTTTGCTATTTCAAGACTTTTGCTATCATTTTTACTACTGTCATACTGCTGTTCTCTCAGAAAAACATTTCCACGCACTTTTCCGCTAATTCTTGCAAGAAATTTACCCTGTGGCGAAATATAGACTAAAGAAATATTTCGATCCACACATGCTCCCATTAAAGCAGGACTAGTTCCACGATATCCAAAAGAAACAATTCCTTCCAAATTATGAAGTGGCAACCGTCCTATTTCTTTATTATCATCATAAATTACGATGTTCTCACCATCTAAAGCCAGATAACTATTTTCAGATGTTACATATAATGTGTTCAGTAATTTTCTCATTCATCTTCCTCCTGAAGCATTCGCTTCACATAGGTACCTACAGAAACAGTTTTACTCAGTTTGGGCAAACAAATTTCTTTTAAAGAACACGAACTACAACTTTTACTTGTTTTTACCTTGGGTGTATAATGCCGGCTAAAATAATGATGCATTTCCTGAAACATGTCTCTTACTTCTAGTCGTAGCTCATCAGTAATGTGTATAATCTCTCGCCTCTTAGTCTCTCCATAGAATAATGCACCTTCTTTAACTTTTGTCGAAAACATTTCTTCCAAACACATCGCTTGAGCAGCTAACTGCAATTGGTCTTTTTCATCAGTTTTTGGCTTTCCTTTTTTATATTCAACCGGATAGATAGAATATAAGCCTCGATGTCCATGCAATCTGACACCATCTTCACATCTGCGAAATTCAACCACATCACACTCACCAGTTATACCCATTTCCTTGGATACCACTGGTAAAGCACGAACAATAATTGTGTCTTTTCTCTTCTCTGTGAGATATGGATCATGCGCCTTTTTATGCATTAATTCCCCTATTACAGTATGTACATTTTCTTCCCATTGCTGTTCAACATGAATCAATGCCCATTGCCTTCTACAAAATTTAAAGTGCTGAATTCCTGATATAAAAAGATAATCTTCTTCAGAATATTCCATTAATTCATCCTTCTCACTTCTACTGAATCAGGAATTTCTTGCTGACAAACAGTTACATCATAATCCTGATACTTTCTTGGATACTCGACTGTATCTTTCTTTTTCACCTTTACCGCATCAAACAACTTATAAGCAGGGCAATCTCCAAGTTCTTTGCTATGCTTAAATACAATCAATTCTCTAACTGCCATATTGCCTCTTGCTGCAGAGTGATCTACCTCAAACATATTAAGAATTGCTTCCCAAAGTAACTCAAGATCATCCTCAGTAAAACCAGTCACCTTTCTAGCCAAATTTGCAGAAATATATCCTTCTGCACGATACAAGCCATAAGGAACAATCATCTTTCTTCCCATTTCAGTTGACTTGTTCTCTGCATCCTTTTCTGTAGTAATAGCTACTCTGGTAATGGTCACCTCCTGACTAATAATTGGATCAATACTTCTGGCAAATCCAATTTGTACCGGGCCTCTAACCTGACCACAGTTAAGAGCAGCCTTCACAAAAGTAGTCATAACAGCACCAAAAGTACGAATATCATAAAAATTCTGACACATATAATCCTTTAACTTGGTATCTATGAAAGGATCGTTTTTCTTAAGAGTTTTCAGCTCATTCGTAATTTTCTTATCATCTGTTTCTGTAATACCCACGTCAGCACATGCTTCCCTGTCGCTACGATTCAGTGGAACATCTTCCTTGATGTAAATCTTATATCCCTTTGAATCCTCTTTCACCGTTTCCACATAGTTTCTAATTTTTCTTTTCAAACATACATCCGTAACCAGTCCCAGACCACTTTCGGGATCAATTCTAGGCATATTGCCAGCATCCGGGTCACCATTTGGATTACCATTTTCTACATCAAATAAAACAACAAACTCATAACGATTTTTGATTACTTCACTCATTTACTTTTCCTCCACTTTTTCATATTTTTTCTGCTGCTGGTGATAATATCCCAGCATAAACTGTCCCTGTTGTTCCAACGATAAACGTTTTGGGTATTCTGAAATTTTTCCGCATAACTCTGTAATCTTTTTCTCATAATACACTTTGATACCACCATTTTCTCTTTCCAGCTTTTTAATATGACTATTCTTCAATTTCAATAATACTGGAAATACGGTAGCCGGAGTAGTACAAGCTGAATTAAAATATCGATCTCTTATTGTTGCTTTAATTCCTGGATTAGCATCCCTTTGAATAGACTCCAACACTGAAAACAGTCTCCCCAGTATATAAGCAGTATTTGTACATTCTTCATTTAATCCCACAAAATCATCTCCTCTCAAACAATGATAGTTTTGTATTAAATATGCCTTAATAATTGCCGCCTGATTCCATTTCACATCGCCAGCTTCAGCTCTAATACGAATCAGTACATTTGTGTATAAGCAAGCCGGATAACGTGTGCCTGACAAAATAGATTGCATAACTAATGCTGCCATGCTGGGTATCGGTGACTTATTATTGGATTTTTGATTTACTGTAGCATTGAGCATATCTTTTATTCCTAAATATTCCTGTTCCACCCAAATCGGCTTCACAATATTCAGCCTCCTGTAATGTGCTTTGATATTATTTAAAATATTCCCAAATGTGTTTTGATAAAAAAAGCGGACAGAAATACGAGCAGCATTAGGTGATACCGCGAGAATATTGAAGATTTGATTTGGGTCCATATCTTCTTCCTCCAAATAAACCTTTGTATCCTGCTTTAAACTATCAAACAGGTCTCTTAGCATCTTCGAGTTATCTTTCGTAGGTTTCACGGCGTTAAAAAATCCCTTTTGATATTTTTTCTTTCCATTTCCCGCCCAAAAGACCACCATGGAATCCCCCAATGAAAATGTATAATCTCTCTGCGATAATAAATAATTTAGTGCGGTAGTATAAGCAAATTCCGCATATCTTCCTACAGGAGCATTATAACTTTGTGTTTTCTCATAGGATTCAAACGATGGGGCATTGAAGGAAATTAAGGCTGCTCCACTAGATTGTGCTCCCGGAACCCCTTTGATTACCTTGTGAATTCTAGATATCTCAGTTTTCTGCCCGGTAACCATACAAATACCTTTCACCTCACTGGAAGCGACATCAAGATGATTTCTCCAGCATGTTTGGATTTCCACATCTTCCTGTACATCTTCTGCATCAAGACAAAAAATCAAGTTTGCTCCATCTGTAAGCTCTTCCCAATTATCTGCAATTGAAGGATTTTCTTTTGCTTTTTGCGGTTTCCAAGTCAAGAAGTAATTCCTAATAGCTTTAGCCACTCTTCCCTGTGCATATTTTAAAATCTCCAAGTGTAACTCTTTTGCTACCTCATAACATTCAATCACCCTCTTATCATTTCCATTTTTATCAATACCTAGGATATATTTTGCATTATCACACAGAAAGTTTGCTGCAATACCGGATGACCTTGTTACCATTTCAGGTACCCTCACCAGCGCAGGAATCCACACAGTTTTCTTTCCTCGTACTTCCTCAATTTTTCTTGACTGTATCCCTAAAACCTGTCCATCCTCCGATAAATTAATTGCATAAGACACTTTGGCATGACACCATCCTAATTCAGAAACAAGTCCCTGTTTTTCCAGATTCTCATAATATTTCACCAAGGACTGTAAAATCATCGTCTCACCTCACAATCTTTCACATCAATTACTCCATGCCTCATTACGGCTCTAAAAAACATTGGTTGAATATCTTCCAAATTACTGTAGTCCATATCATACAGCATAAAGCCAAGATCTTTTTCATCAACATCATCATACGCTGTATGAATTTTGTCGTCTTCACACAGTGCAAAATTGGCCGGAAATTCCCTACAACCAAAGTAAGGCATATGATAGCATTCACCTTTCTTTAACCTTCTTACGACAATATCCTTGAATTTTCCCGGATTATCTGAACTATTTGCTTTATCTGTCATTTCAAAATGAGCTTCAATCACATAAGCCACATCATAAAGCATCAAAGAGGCCCTCTGTACAATATCCTCCTTAGTACTAATATACAATGTTTTATTTGCACCATTATATGCCTGCAGCACATTTCTAGCCTGTATCTTACTCTTCACTTCATTTCGTCTTACACTTGTGAATTGAATTGGCTTTTGCACATAAATCTTATCAATAACCCATTTCATTCCGGGATGCCAGTAAATGCTTTCCAGAATACCTCTGGCAGCAGAGGGTGTCATTACATCATAGCTGCATCGCTCAACTTTAAACTCGGGTCTTGTAAAAAGAGCATATTCTCCCCAGACATTTACTTTAACTCCAACTCCCATTGTTTCACCTTCTTTCTATTATTATTAAATATTGTAAAATTGTTAAAATATCCCACCTCCTTTATTATTTAATAAATGCATTTATAAATTTCATTTTTTATTATCTAACATTTTCAAGACTATCCAAATAAAGCTTGTCCCAATTCCACATCTAATTTCAACCCTGTCTCATCTTGATAAATTTCGTTTCTTATCAATTTGTAAAAATCCTGTCCACCACCTTGTACAGGCTCTAATATTCCATCATAATACATCTTTTCAAACAAATTCTCACTTCTCCCGGCTGATGACCTCCGTACATTCACACAATATTGTCCCGATTTTCTCATCAAACTCTTTGTAATGCCTTTCATCTCAATCTCATTTAGAAGATCTATTGCTTCCGGTTCTTTTGGAATGAATACCAAGACTGTATTTTCTTCTATCAGATTAAATTCTCTTGCTACAGTCGCGAAATTATATTTCTCATCCCTGAATTCACTCAGAATTCTCTTCTTATCCAAGCTATCCCCCTTAATATGATATAATCTAGAGAAATACTCTGTGACAACTTCCAAATTTGATATGTCTTTTCCCTCTGCCATCAAATTCTTAGTAACATCAATCTGTTGCCGTTGACTAGGTATCGATTCCTTATCCTCCCATCTAAAGATATGCACAATACTATCTTCCTTAGCTCTTTTTCCGTTTCTGTTACAACGACCTGCTGCCTGGATTATAGAATCCACTCCGGCTAATTCTCTATATACCGACATAAAATCCAAATCAACCCCCGCTTCAATTAAGCTTGTTGAAATCAGAATGCACTTTTCTCCATTTTCAATACGACTTTTTATCTCTTCAATTACTCTCTTTCGATGTAGAGGATACATACTGGTGGAAAGATGAAACACTCCTTCCCCTTTCAGTTGATCAAATAGCCCTTGTGCTCTTTTTCTAGTATTTACAATACAAAGAGCCTGCATTTCATTCTGTAGCTTCTGTGCCATATTTTCTTCCGTTATTGTTCCAATATCCTGATATTTCACACGTTCAAAATACTGAAATTGTTCATCCATCCTCGGACATAATTCTGTAGGTATAATACTTTTTGAAAAAAATTGCAGTAAAGCAGGCTGTGTTGCCGTACATAAAACAATGCTGACACCATAATTTAATAATAGTTCTTCCATCATTGCCACGCAGGGCTTTAAATAATTTCCCGGAAGCATCTGCGCTTCATCAAAAATAATCACACTATTGGCTATGTTATGTAACTTTCTACATTTTGAAGGCTTGTTAGCATACAGTGATTCAAAAAACTGAACATTGGTTGTTACTACTACAGGCTTATCCCAGTTTTCAGCAGCCAAATGCAATGGTATGAAATCCTCTGAACTTTCATAATCTACATTACAATGGTTTTCCAGAACATTATAGTTTCCCAATATTTCTCGAAATACCTTTGCATTTTGCTCAATAATACTGGTGTATGGAATTACGTAAATAACTCGTTTCATATTGTTCTTAACAGCATGTTGTAATGCAAAGGCAAGTGATGCAATCGTCTTGCCACCTCCAGTGGGTACTGTAAGCTGATACAAACCTTTAGACAATGTTCCTTTTTTCATGCATTCTCTGAGAATTTCAGAACGTCTACCACCTATAGATTCCAAATCATAATTATCAAACCATTTTGATTTGTCTGACTTTAATCTTTCCAACAGTAATTCAACAGACTCACCAGGATCCCTATTTACCTTACCATTTTTCATGAAATCTTCCGTATTTAAGAAATCTGCATCCACGAGACAGGAATAAAGCATACGAATGAACACACTCAGTGAAAAATCAAAGTCCGTAACCTGCTTTATATCAAATGGAACTGATTTAACAACCGGTATCGTTATTTCCTTTTTATATGCACTATAATCACAAATTTTTTTCTCCAGTCGATCAATCAAAGATGATGGTAACCCCTTTCGTCCGGTGTCTGGTAATCCTGCATGATGACCAGCAATACAATAACTTATAATTGAAGATATATTTTCCCCGACTTTTGCCCCTGCTGTAGAATGGTCCACACGAACGTCCAGACCATTTTGAATTTTATCCTGAAATTCTTTAGAGTATTTACCAATGTCATGGAGCATCCCACAGCAATAACCCCAATCCCCATTTCCAAATTTAGTTGCAAAATTCTTTGCAAGCTCTGCCGTTCCTTGTAAATGTTCTTTTACAGTCTGTTTTCTTTCCTCATCGATATGTGCATAATATTCCATATTACCTCTCCATCAAATATAATTATTCATTACATTTTTAATGAATCTGTTATTCATAAATAGAACTTGCAAAATAAGAACAACTAAATTTTATCCGAATCCATCGTCAAGCTCTACATAGGTCAAACATCAGCCCTAGTAACAAGTTTTTTCATCTTATCTATTCATCTATAAATAATTTTACTGCTTTAATTAGATCAATTATACTGTATGTGATGTACAAAAAATCGTCCATCATATCAATTTCACTTCATAATTATAGGGATTTCTTATTAGAGAAAATAGAAAACTAAAAAGCCTCTATCTCAGACCCGCCCCCTTTTATTATGGAAATATTATACCTTTATTTGTCATAATGTGCAATAATATACGCATATTTTGTCAAATTTTAGAAAATACACTTTCAAATACCAATAACCTAATGCAAACGCCCCCGCTTATACAAGCGAGGGCGTTTGTCAAACCATGTAATACATTTAAAACTTCACAACTTCCGGTTCATGTGTAAATGATGAGAATGTTGCTGTGGCATTCTTAAAATAAAATACCTCGGTGTTACCATCATCTGCGGAATACATCTTCTGTAATGAAGGGTATGCATCTAGCATAGACTGTCTTGCTTCTCTGCGGTCATCTTCCACCAGTTCTCCTGCTACACGAAGCCATTCTCCATTCATAAAAGCACAGATCTCAACCTTCGAATTTGCATGGATCTGCTTTGATACATCTTTTACTTTGCCTGTCTGTATGTATAACTTGCCTTCAAAAATATGGGCAGTTCCAAATGGTCTAACTCTTGGCTGGTCACCCTCTACAGTTGCTAAATAATAAGTTTCTGCGTCCTTTAAAAATTTTGCTACTCGTTCCATAGCATTATCCTCCTGTTTATAAGCTTTTTAATAGCTTACGCCTCATACACCGGCTCAAAATCCTCTACCCCATGTCCACATATCGGACAGGTGAAATCTGCCGGCAGCTCGCTTCCTTCATATACATAATTACAGATACGGCAGCGCCAGCCTACGATCTTCTTGTCCTGGGCTTTCGGTTCTGCTTTTGGTTTTACCTTTGTCTGATAATCCGCATAAGTCAGCGGTGCATTTGCATTGATCAGCTTGGCATCTATGACTTCTGCGATAAATAACGTATGTGTGCCAAGGTCGTGCTGTTCTACTACTTTTCCGCTGATCACGGCACAGGCATTCCATCCCATATACGGAATGTCATTGCAGTCCTTTGGCATTTGCAGATCTGCGAATTTATCCACATCTCTGCCGGACTGGAACCCGAAATGTTTTATCGTCGCAAATGAGCAGGTCTGATCCAGAATACTCAAAGCAAATATCCCACTCTCTTTCAACAGATCACATGTATAATTCGTGTTTAATACAGATATCGCAACCCGAACCGGATTACCTGCCACCTGCATACATGTATTTGTGATGCAGCCATTTACCTTCTCCCCTGATCTGGTGGATAACATGAATACACCATAGGATAAATTATAGATTGCTTTTTTGTCCATATGCTTGTACCTCCCTTTTACAAAATACGATTTGTTTTTTCATCCTTGCAAGCAAATAATTTTATACCCATTATACCACAAACCGAATAAATTTATAATTCTTTTCAAGAATTATTCTCAATAATATACATTGTGAAAAAATCAGGCAGCTTGATATCCCCAATTCAGGATTGCTGCCTGATTTTTCTGCTTCTGTCACTACTATATAATAATAAACAACCGGTAGCGACTATCTCTTACTTCCCACATTTCTCCACGCATGGAGCGCTTGTGTCAAATGCTGAGTTAAATGCATAGAAGTTCTTTGTATCCATCTTGTCGCGGACAATGCCAAGGCTTTCACCGAAGCGCTGGAAATGTGCGACCTCACGTTCGCGAAGGAATTTGATCGGCTCATATACATCCGGATAGTCCTTGCAGAGACGCAGGATATTGTCATAAGTCGACCGGGCTTTCTGCTCTGCTGCCATATCTTCGAAAAGATCCGTGATCGGATCACCCTTGCTCTGGAATTCGCAGGCGTTAAATGGAATGCCGCCTGCTGCCTGCGGCCAGATTCCTAAGGTGTGATCGATGTAATATTTGTCAAATCCCGATGCCTTAATCTCCTCGATCGATAACCGGCAGGTAAGCTGGTAAATGATCGTGGCAACGATCTCCAGATGTCCCAACTCCTCTGTACCAATATCGGTAAGAATCGCTTTCACCTTATTGTCCGGCATTGCATAGCGCTGGGACAGGTATCGCATAGATGCACCCATTTCACCATCCGGTCCGCCGTATTGTGAGATTATCGCCTGCGCAAGCTGCGCATTTGTCTCTTTAATATTTACCGGAAACTGTAATCTTTTTTCATAGATCCACATTTAACAACCACACTCCCTTTCCCATGGCCAAGGTTTGTCAACCCAGTCAAAATAATTGTCGTCATTTACCTGATATCGGTTCAATGGACCATAGGCGGTCGTGTATTCGCGGACTGCCTGCTGCCGCATTGCTTTATAATTGCTGTATGCTGCCAGTGCCTTTGGACATTCCGGGTGAGTGTCCAGATACAGGGAAATGTCATCCAACGCGAAGGACACTTCTGTTATAAAGGCAAAGAGCTGCTGTTTGTTCATATTATTCATTGCCTATTTCCCCCTTACACCACAAAAGATCAGATTCAGATCCGGGAACATGGTTCCTTCGCACAGACCCTTTTTCGCATCATAGAGTTCCCCAAATTCCTGACTTGGCACATACGCCATACCAATCGGATGCGGACTGAATCTGCCACAGGTCTCTACATCCTTTCTTGTTGTTTCGCAATGATCCTGTCTGGAAGGACAGCCGCCTGTGCCCTGACAGTTTCCATTGCAGGAAGAGGCATTGCGGTTATTTGCATATTGCATCATGAGATTTGGCTGAGCAGGATATCTGCCGCCATTTCTGTTGCAGTTTCTATACTGTTCCAAATGAATATACCTCCTGAATTTGCATATTATTCATCTCTCTATACTTTATGGGGAAAATGTAAAAATGTGACATATTACAGGATGATTGAGACGAATACATATAAAAAGAGCAGTAAATCTGATAATTTTACTGCTCTTTTTATATGTATTAATTTAACAAATTTTCTATATTTCTTGCACCATACAATAACCGTCGTACTTCCATAATATCATCAATTACCACATAATAAATCACATAATTTCTTACATATATCCGGTAATATGGATATTCACGTTTTTTTCTGGAATGATATGGTTCAAACGCTACCGGATTGTTTAATCTGGCTAATATTTCTGTTTCAACATCATTTATCAGTCGCATTGCCGCTTCTTCATTTTTTAAAACCTTCGAAATATAAGTCACTGTATCCAGCAAATCCTGTTCAAAAAGTGGCAAATATCTTAACTTGTAGATTTTATCTTGCATCCATCACACTCCTTGCTTTGCTAAATACTTCTTCGTGTGAAAGTCTTTTATCTGTCGCTTTTGCCTGTCTGTCAGCTTCATCAAGTTTCATTTCAACATTCTCTGTGAGATTAGCATACTCTTCCATACTTAAAACAACCATCGCCCCATATCCATTTTTCGTTAAATATACAGGCTTTCCACTATTCACAATTGTTTCAATTTCAGGGAACTTATTTCTAAGATCTGAAACCGGTCTAATCTGTATCATTTTTATCACTCCTTTTTATTTCATGCTTCTTGTCGTTAATATATTATCATTATTTTATCGTTATTCTGATATTATTGCAATATAGAATATATAAAATTCACATTGTATGGATTTAAAAATTGATAATACTATAGCATACTTCCCCCATATTCCCGCATATATTCATTATGTAAAAGCAAAATCAAAGGGGCTTCTATGATTAATCTGATCTGGGCTGCCATGATCTTAGTCGGTATTATCACCGCACTTCTGACCGGGCATATGGAAGATGTGAATGCAGGTATCATTGATGCCGGGAGTGACGCCGTTTCACTCTGCATCACCATGCTTGGAATTGTTACGATGTGGTGTGGAATCATGAAGATCGCAGAACGCACCGGTCTGATGAAGAAATGGTCATCGAAAATGTCCCCTGTCATGAGATTCTTATTTCCGAGACTTTCCCCGGAGCATCCGGCATATGAATATATGTGTACGAACATCATTGCAAATATTGTAGGGCTTGGGTGGGCTGCAACACCGCCGGCACTAAAGGCGATGCAGGAACTGGCTAAGGACAACAAGGGAAGCAAATCTGCCAGCCGTGAGATGTGCGTCTTCCTGATTCTGAATATTTCTTCGCTGCAACTGGTCCCGGTAAATATCATTGCCTATCGTGCAACCTATGGCTCTGAACATCCTACCGCCATTATCCTGCCCGGCATCATCGCAACGGTCTGCTCCACCGCCGTTGCCGTCCTGCTGGCTGTCATTATAAATAAGAGGGGAAAATGAATATGCTGACAACAATCTCAAACAGTATCATCCCGATGGTCATATTTGCTGTTGTGTTATACGGCTGTATTAAAAAGACGAATGTCTATGAAGATTTTATTGACGGAGCATTTGACGGAATGAAGATCGTAGTCGAATTAGTTCCAACATTGATCGGCCTATTTGTGGCTGTACGAATCCTGAATGATTCCGGTGCCCTTGGCCTGATCACAACCGCTCTGAAGCCGATTGCTTCTCTCATACATACCCCGGATTGTGTGATCCCCGTCATTATAACGAAGCTGTTCTCCTCCGGGTCTGCCACCAGTCTGATGCTAAATATCTTTAACGACTATGGACCTGATTCCAGAGAAGGACTCACCGCTGCCATTATCCTTAGCTGTACGGAATCTTTATTCTATACGATGTCTGTATATCTGATGGCTGCCAAAGTCCGCAAATCCCGATATATCATCCCCTGCGCCCTGTTGTCTCTCGGTGCAGGGATCGTCGTAAGTATCCTGCTGGCAAATATGTTAGTATCCTAGGGTACCTGTTTTTCAAGTGCCCTTTTTCTTTTTATTCTAACATCCGCATCGCTTCTTCCATCACCTGAAGCTTGTAGATCGTCTGCGCTACAAGATCTTCTCTGGCATTCACATCCGACTGGATTTCTCGCCGCTTCGTGTCCTGTAACTGATATCCGGTTCTGACTTCGTGAAGCTGCTCGCCTTTTGCAGCCAACTCGCGTTCAAGCCGTTCTGCATCTGCGCGTTCTTTTCGTATTCCGTCTGCCTTATTCTGATCGATCAGTCGCGCAAATACGTAACCGATCACAAAGCAGAGCACGATCGCAAGTATTGATGTAACCAGAAAACGAACCACATCTGTACCATTCATACGCTCTGACATTTGAATGTACGCCCGTGGCATCAGGAACAATTCCATGATACAGAATATGACAAATGGAACAATGGCGGCACGGATACCGGTTCGTATCCACTTGCTTCTGTGTCTTGGTACGATCTGCGCCTGATTGTTCCGGGCAGTCAGAAGCTCCAGTTTGTTCTTCCGTTCCATTGCCCATGCTTCATTTAAGCGTTCCAGTACATCCGGACTTTCTGCCAGCCGTTCCTTTGCCTGTTCATATTCCTGAATATCCTTTGAGGTACGGAGTTTATCCATATCCTGTTTCAAATTCTCAAGCACTACCCGGATCGTTTCCTCATAAAGCCGGTCATTCATTTTCCGGCTGCTTCTGGTGTATATCTTTGATCGTTCTATGACGAGGTCAACTGCCAACTTCGCCCCATCCTCCCGGATCGGAGAGTCAGCATCCAGTTTATCAAGCAATCGTCCAAATGCATTTCCCCGGTTTGCTTTTCTGTATTCATCATAATCCTCACGCTGATACACTTCTCCGATCAGCGCGGCAATCCGGTAAGTGGCCAGTGCCTCCTGCAAATGAAAGGACTTCTCACATTTTTCCGGTCGTACCAGATAGATCGAATAAATATTTTTTTCTCCCTCTCTTGCAATAATACGATGCAATTCATCTGCCAGTTCTTCATCTGACATATAATTACTGACCGGATAGCGTATCGTCTTATATTCTTTTTGTGATGCAGGCACAAGCCGTACCGATACCACGCCATCTGATAACTTTCCCTGCACATAGCCATGCGGTCCGGTCTCCCTGTTATTGTCCGGTTCCAATACACCCGGATAACAAATCCTGCCATTGTACATATTTTTATAGGAAGCTTCATGTCCTAATCCGATATAATCAAATCCTGCTTTCCGGATCGTCGGATAATCGATCGGTATCGCACCATGATTTCCGGCATGAGCCAGCAGAATATTTGTCATCTCATCATCCGCCGGTGTCAGTTCATCTAAAACTGCCATCTGCGCTCCGGCACTATAATAGCCGGCACAATAAAGTACCGCATTTTTTTTCGGAAACCGGATAACATCGATCATGGCAGTTGCATTTTCATGTTTTACTCCATATATTGCAGAGCCTGCCGGAACCGGATTCCGATACTCGCTGCAGCCTGCCACATAAATATTTGACCGGAAAGAATAGTTTGCAAGCACCCCATCTGATTTCATGTAATCATGATCTCCCTGACAATAAATGACCGCCGTCTTATCAAGCGGCAGAAATATCTCATCAATCCACGCAAGATCTTCTTCTGTTGCCGGATGGTCAAAGAGATCCCCTGTGATAAATACAAAATCAGCCTGTAATTTTCCTGCATCAGAAACAACCTGTTTCAAGGTCGTTATCCCGTCCTTTTCACAGGTCTGTCCGAACAGTAACTTGTCTGCTTTTCGTCCGATATTCACATCACTGATATGGATAAACTGAATTGCTCCCATCGAGATCTCCCGTCTTCTCACTTCATTTTCCTGTCAAATGTATAATTTTCACTTTATTTTCTAAAGTCTGCGAATAATTTTCCATAATTTTATTAGGTTTGACTTCTTATATACTATCATACCATATTTTTATGCCGGATACATCCTGTTTTTCGATACGGCTGATTGACTTTTGAAAAATGCTCTCGTATAATAATGAGTGTTTTTTTAATGAGAGCGTATGTCTATGCGTTTTTAGAATATATCAGGAGGAAATTATTATGCCTATTAAGTACGTGTTTGTCACAGGCGGTGTCGTATCCGGTCTTGGTAAAGGTATCACTGCTGCCTCCCTTGGTCGTCTGCTCAAAATGAGAGGCTACAAGGTTACCAGCCAGAAATTCGATCCATACATCAACATGGATCCGGGTACTATGAACCCGATCCAGCATGGTGAAGTATTCGTAACCGATGATGGTGCGGAGACTGATCTGGATCTTGGTCATTATGAGCGTTTTATCGATGAAAGTCTGAATAAGAATTCGAATGTTACGACCGGTAAGATCTACTGGAGTATCTTACAGAAAGAACGCCACGGCGACTTCGGCGGACACACCGTACAGGTAGTTCCACATATAACAAATGAAATCAAAGAGCGCTTCTATCGGAATCCGGATGCAAAGGATACCGAGGTTGCGATCATCGAAATTGGCGGTACAGTCGGCGATATCGAGAGCCAGCCTTTCTTAGAGGCGATCCGTCAGTTCACACATGATGTCGGACATGAGAATTGTATAATGATCCACGTTACTCTGATTCCTTATCTGAAAGCTTCCGGTGAATTAAAGACAAAGCCAACGCAGGCGAGTGTTAAGAACCTGCAGGGAATGGGTATCCAGCCGGATATTCTGGTCTGCCGTTCTGATTATCCACTGGATCAGGGCTTAAAGGATAAGATTGCATTATTCTGTAATGTACCTAGCCAGAATGTCATCCAGAATCTGGATGTTGATGTATTATATGAAGTTCCTCTCGCTATGGAGAAAGAGCATCTCGCTGATGTTGTATGCAAATGCTTACACATGGATTGTCCTGCTCCGGAACCACATGCATGGAAGGAATGGAATGATATGATCACTGCCTGGAAGAATCCGGAAAAAAAGGTTCGTGTTGCTCTCGTCGGCAAATATGTCTCACTGCATGATGCATACATTTCCGTTGTTGAATCCTTAAAGCATGCCGGTGTTGCAAACGATGCCGAGGTCGAGATCAAATGGGTAGATTCCGAACTTGTAACTCCTGAAAATGTGGAAGAAACACTGGGTGACGTCGATGGAATCCTTGTTCCGGGCGGTTTTGGTGACAGAGGTATCGAAGGCATGATCACCGCAATCCAGTATGCAAGAGAGAAAAAGGTTCCTTACCTTGGTCTGTGTCTCGGTATGCAGCTCACGATCGTTGAATTTGCAAGACATGTCCTTGGTTATGCAGATGCACACAGCTCAGAATTCAATCCAAACTCTTTCCATCAGGTTATTCATATCATGCCGAATCAGCATGATGTAACAGATCTCGGTGGAACATTAAGACTTGGTTCTTACCCATGTGTACTCAGCAAAGATTCCAAATCCTATGAGCTCTATGGCACAGAATACATCCATGAGCGTCACAGACATAGATATGAAGTCAACAATGACTACCGTAAGGCTTTAACAGATAATGGTATGGAACTGGTTGGTCTCTCTCCTGACGGTCATATCGTTGAGATGATCGAGATTCCGGATCATCCTTGGTTCATCGGAACTCAGGCGCATCCGGAATTCAAGTCCAGACCAAATAAAGCGCATCCGCTTTTCAAAGGCTTTGTTGCTGCGGCACTCGCTCACGAAGAGCAGTAGTTTATGCGAACACTTTACAACTGGTGTGTTTTCATAAATCTATGAAAAAAAGAAGATCGTCTTACCTATTATTACGCAAGTCGTTTGCACTCTATTTCAACGCAACGGTACTAAGCTCCTCGCCTTTGGCGACTCACTAAGAACCGGCGTTGAAACAGGCTTGCTTCATAATAGTAAGACGGTCTTCTCTTTTTATTCAAATTCTCAATATGAAAACACACCAGTTATAAAGTATTCGCTTTCGAATCATCTTGATTTATTCATAGATCTATAGTTTGAAACGCTCTCGTCATAAGCAACAAATTAAAAATACCATATAAAAGAAATGAGACATCTATATTTTATGTAGCAGACCTATTCGAACGCCGGTTCTTAGTGAACTGCCATAGGCAGTGAGGTTAGAACCGCTGCGTGAGAATAGAACGAAAGTGTTCTGCGTAATAAAGATATAGATGTCTCATGCTTATATGGTATTTTTATTTATACATCATGGCTTCAGTGCGCGGGTTGCGTTGATGATCGCGAGGAAGGCAACACCGACATCGGCGAATACCGCTGCCCACATATTTGCAAAACCAAGGGCACCGAGTACCATAACAATGATCTTGACAGCAAGTGCAAACACAATGTTCTGCTGCACGATACGAACCGTCTTTCTGGCAATTGCATATGCTACGGCAATCTTGCCCGGATCATCATCGATCAAAACGATGTCTGCTGCTTCGATCGCAGCATCCTGACCCATAGCTCCCATTGCGATACCGACATCGGCACGCATTAAAACAGGCGCATCATTGATTCCGTCACCGGTGAAGATCAATGTACTGTCTTCATCCTTCTCGCGGAGAAGCTGTTCTACTTTATCTACCTTATCACCCGGCATCAGCTCTGCACATACAGTATCAATGCCAAGCTCTTTTGCTACACTGTCAGCAACCTCTTTCTTATCACCGGTCAGCATAACAACATTATCAATTCCACATTTCTTGATTGATGCGATCGCATCCTTAACACCATCTTTGATCTCATCAGCGATCGTGATACATCCCTTATATGCACCATTTTCCGCTACGAAAAGGACTGTTCCAACCTTGGATGGCTGTTTTTCTCCCGCCATGGATATCTTTCTGGAATCCAGAAGCTTTTTATTTCCGACTAACACTTCTTTTCCATCTTTTAAGACCTTGATACCCATTCCGGAGATTTCCTCATATCCATCGAGGTGGTCGATCTGTACCGTTCCCTTATATGCAGCCTTGATCGATGCTGCGATCGGATGGTTGGAGTAATATTCGCCATATGCTGCAAGCTCCAGAAGATCATCTTCACTGATTCCATTTGCACATGTCTCTACAACCTTGAATACACCCTTTGTCAGAGTTCCGGTCTTATCAAATACGGCAATCTTTGCTTTACCCAGAAGTTCCAGATAGTTACTTCCTTTTACAAGGATACCTGCCTTGGATGCTCCGCCGATTCCACTGAAGAAACTAAGTGGAATGGAGATGACCAATGCACATGGACAGGATACTACCAGAAAGATCAATGCACGGTGGAACCATTTGCCAAATTCACCTACAAAGATCGGCGGAATGATTGCTACTGCAAGTGCAAGGAAACATACGATCGGTGTATAGTATTTTGCAAATCTGGTAATGAACTGCTCGTACTGTGCTTTTCTCGTACTTGCATTTTCCACCAGTTCCAAAATCTTCGATACGGTCGAATCGTCAAATTCCTTTGATACCTTGACACGGATCACACCGTTCTGGTTAATCACGCCACTTAACACTTCGTCACCAACAGACAGCTTTCTAGGTACGGCTTCACCGGTAAGCGCTGCTGTATCTACAAATGTTTCACCTTCGATAACAGTACCATCGAGAGGAACTTTTTCACCCGGCTGCACGATGATGATATCACCGATCGCAACTGTCTCCGGTTCTACCTGAACGATCTGTCCGTCTTTTTCAATATTTGCATATTCCGGCATAATGTTCATCAAATCTGTGATACTGGCTCTTGATCTGTTGACTGCATATTTCTGGAACCATTCTCCGACCTGATAGAACAGCATAACGGCTGCCGCCTCGCCAAATTCTCCGGTTCCGTATGCGCCTACAGTTGCAACTGCCATCAGGAAGTTTTCGTCAAATACATGACCCTTGCTGATATTTTTGATCGCCTTTAAAAGGACATCATATCCTGCCATCAGATATGGTACTGCGAACATCGCAGCCTTTACAACTGTATCCCACACTCCATTCAAATGGATGAGCTTCTCTGCAATCTCGCATGCGATAAATACCACCAGTGCAACGATGATTCGAATTAACATCTTTCTCTGCTTCTTACTCATAATCCATCACCTTTTTTCTGCTATCTGCGATAATTTTCTTATTTTATCTTCTCTTTCAGCTTATGTAAATCTGTAACGTATTAATGTTCAGATCTGCATTATTTCTAATATTCGATCGTAGCTTCCTCATCAATGCTCTTGATGATCTTTTCTGCCTGCTTTAAGATCTCGTCTAATTTATCTTCGTCTGCGTCTAATGTAAGTTTCTGTGCCATGAAGCTGATAGATGCGCTGTTAACTCCCGGTAACTTGCTGATCTGCTCCTCCATCTTTGCTGCACAATTTGCACAATCTACATCACTTAAATTATATCTCTTCTTCATAATATTCACCTTTAACCTTTCTTATTATTCAAATATATGCTCAAGTCCCATTCGCATGATCACTGCTACATGGTCATCGGCAAGCTCATAAAACATATTCTTTCCGGCTCTGCGGTTCTTGATCAGCTTCGCCTGTTTTAATACTCTTAATTGATGAGAAATGGCAGATGCATTCATTCCAAGCTCTTCTGCGATGTCACCAACACTTTTTTCGTGATCCAGGAGTGTGTATAAGATCTGAATCCTTGTAGAATCGCCAAATACCTTAAACAACTCGGCCAGATCATACAGATTCTCTTCGTCCGGCATCATCTCATTAATCTCAGCGGTAATCTCAGCTATGTCGTTCTCTTTGCATTCACATGCTTCCCTGCTGTCCGTATTCATTCCGTCCCTCCTCTCGTTGTTTTTGTTGAACATCTGAATATCTGTTCATATGTTGTTTTTAATATAACATTATGTTTGCACCCTGTCAACTGATTTTTATATTTGCTTCAAATAAATTCTTGTCGCCAGATTCATTATGTTATATTTTTTCATTTTATACCTTCATCCTGTGTATACATTTTCCCTTATAATGGCAGTATATTTTTTCCATATTCGCACAAACTAGAGATATGGAACCATTAATTTTGCGACACCTTGCCAAAAACTAATGTCCAAATAACTAGAAATCAGAGAGGAATGCCATGAAAGTATTTAATGTTATTTGTCTTACTCTTGTGATCGTTGGGGCGATCGTTTGGGGTATCATCGGAATCTTTAATTTTAATCTTGTAGATGCTTTATTCGGAACCGGCTCCGCCTTTTCCAGAATCATCTACACACTCGTTGGTATCGCCGGACTGTACCTGATCTCCTTCTACGGTCTGATCTGCAACGAGGACTAGCCAAACACGCAAAAAATCCCCCTTATGGTTGTGTGCCCTCTTCATATGCTGGTTCTTCCACTAACAATGACCTGCTGCGTTTTCTGTATGTTGCACATGCCTGATCCGTAAATACTCCTGTGCCAACTCGCCTTCGGCTCAGACAGGCACCCGTATTTACTGGCAATGTGCACCATACAACGAAAGCCTCGCATATGTCATATTTTAGTGGAAGAACCAGCATACAAAGAGGGATTTACGATCCACAATGGGAGATTTTTTCTGCTATTGATATTTCCACTATGATAAACTCGCGAATGTTTTTCATAGTGAAAACACCAACACTCGAAACTGGATAAATCCCTGTATATCGAATGGTGTATTTTTCTGTTTATCTTTTTATTACTCATTTACATATAGCAACAAAACGCCCACCAAACAAATCTGATCTGGTACCTGCTCTATTATAATATGACATTAGCGAGGATTTCTTGATGAATTGCACATTGTCAGCGAATGCGGGTGCTTGTTTGAGTCCGAAGGACGAGTTAGCACAAGAGCATGAGCGGATAAGACATGTGCAATGAATAGAAACCGCAGCAAGTCATTTATAATAGAGTAGGTACCAGATCAGATTCATTTGGCGGGCATTTTGCCATAGTTAAAATAAAAATTCTTCGACAACGCAGCGGATCAGGCAGTAGAGGATGACCACGATCATAAGCGGGGTAAGCAGTCGAAGCTTTTTGCCATTTTCATCGTACCGATTAAAAGGTTCGGTGAATACAGCGGCGAAGCTCTCCTTTCTGCCATTTATGACTGCAAGCAGATAAATAATTCCTGCTGATATTACAGTGCCAACCAGTGCCATAGGTATATATGCCCGGATGGTGCTGAGCAGCATCGTCTGTGTTACTTCTGTATTTTCTGCCTGATCTTTTAACGCCGGAATGATATTTGCAATATGCTTTATAACAACAGAAAAACCATTGATCAGAAAATGCATGATCATTGTTGGAATAATGCTTCCGGTTGCTTCTACAACAAATCCAAAGATCAGACCGATCACAACCGCATATGCCATCTGATTAAAATTCATATGCATCAGTCCAAATAAAAAACCTGACATCAATATGGCCTTTAATCTGCCGGCTTCATGAAAGCTTCCGAACATGACACCACGATACGCCAGTTCTTCTATCACACACGGCAAAAATGCCATGAAAAAAAGCGAAGTTCCAAGTGTATTATGATCAACCAATGCTGAAGCTGCATTACTGATCTCATTTCGCACAAATAACATTGAAATTGCATTTAACAATGTAATAAGTGGCTCCATAAACAGAACCAGTGGTGGAATCAGCAGGAGTGTCAACGGATGAAATCTCCGAAACCAGATGATATCCTTTACATGCTTTCTCATGATGAACAGATATAACACTGTTGGTACAAATATCAGACTCTGACTGAATAATATGTTTTGTTTTATCGTGATGCCGGAAAACAGATCTGTAAATAACGCCAACACCGTTACGACCTCGTAAACTGCGATCAATGCTGTAAACAAACATTCAGCTCCAAAAATTTTCTTTCTTGTCTCCATATACCCTCTTATAATAATGTGGCAGATATCATTCATACATCTGCCACACCATCATTTTATAATCTTTATTTATACAACTGCTACTGCTTCGATCTCGATCAGTACGTCTTTTGGAAGTCTTGCAACTTCTACACAGGAACGTGCAGGGAAATCTTTGTTGAAATATTCTTTGTAAATATCGTTGATAATTGAGAACTGGTTCATATCCTTAATAAATACTGTAGTCTTTACAACCTTGTCACAGGACGAACCGGATGCCTCGATCAGATTCTTCAGATTTGAGATTGCCTGTTTTGCCTGAACTGTGATATCTCCTTCTACTAACTGATTCGTTGCAGGATCGATCGGAACCATTCCTGACGTAAATAAAAAACCGTTAGCAACGATTGCCTGTGAATATGGTCCGATTGCCTGTGGTGCTTTCTCTGTGCTGATTATCTTCTTATCCATTTTTATATCCTCCTGAAATTTAATATCTACATCTCCATAATGATCTCTCTTGCCAGACTCTCCGGTATGGCCTTTGCATACTGGTCACCATCAAATACCTCGATTGCGCCGATTCCATGCTGTAAAACGAAACGCAAATGTCCGTCTCTGACCTTCTTATCGGTATACAGCTTCTTAACCAGAGCGTCACGGTCAATATAATCCGGAATCTCCGTTGGAAGATCTGCCTGCTTCAACATGGCAACCATCGCTGCTTCATCCTCTGCTGTACAGTATCCAAAATGCTCTGCCATCTTCACCTCTGCAACCAGACCGATCGCAACGGCTTCTCCATGCAGCAGCTTATAATCACTGACTGTCTCGATGGCTCTTCCAACCGTATGTCCAAGGTTCAAAACCTCACGCAAACCGCTTTCCCGCTCGTCCTTCATAACGACCTGATATTTGATCTCGCAGTTCTTCTCCGCGATATGTCTGCATACCTCGTCCTTTACTGCAAGCACATCTTTGATATGCTCTGACAGATAATCGAAGAATTCCCTGTCTGCAAGGCAGGCATGCTTGATCGTCTCTGCAAGACCTGAAGATAACTGTCGCTGTGGAAGTGTCTTCCATGTTGCGATATCCAGATATACCTTCTGTGGCTGATTGAACAGGCCGATCAGATTTGTAGCAAGCGGCGTATCAACAGCAGTCTTGCCACCTACCGATGCATCAGCAGCCGCAAGCAGTGTGGTTGCATAATTGATAAACGGAATACCTCTTCCATAGGTTCCTGCTACGAAACCAGCAAGGTCTGTCACCACGCCACCGCCAACGGCGATAATGCAGCAATCTCTCCGATATCCCTTTGCAAGCATGGTATCTTCTACATACTCCTTTGTCGCTCTGGTCTTGCTCAGTTCTCCTGCCGGAAAACTTATAAGATCTGCCTTGTATCCTGCTTCTTCAAGCATCTTATAAATCTTGTCCGCATACAGCTCTTTTACATTGCTGTCTGTAACTACTACAAATTTGGATATTTTTCCAACCAGACCGGCTTTCAGATCATCGATCAGCTTCTGTTCCAGCTCATATCCGATTTCAATCTCATAGCTGTCGTCTACTACTTTTTTTAATTCAACCTTGAAATTACTCATATTCATCCTTTCATTTCCTGGTACTTTTCAGCCATATAACATGCACAGCTGTCTTTTTGTTTCTCCTGAACATTCCTGCTCATTTATGAATACATTATTTGATGATAATGTTTTTCTCTGTGATCTGGATCTTACCCTCTTTTAACAGATGTCCGACCGCACGCTTAAATGCATTCTTGCTGAGTCCGAACTCTTTCTCGATCACTTCTTTATCTGCCTTGTCATTAAATGGTAAGGTTCCTCCATAGCTTTCGATGATATTGTATACCATCTCGCTGTCATTGTTGATCTGTTCACGGATCGGCTTCTGTAAACTCAGATTGAGTTTGCCGTCTTCTCTGACATTTGCCACACGGGCTTCTACCGTCTCACCCACATTGATCCGGGAATGGATCTCCTTCATCGGGATCAGGGCTGAATAACGATTATCAACCGCAACAAATGCTCCAAGATTCTGATTAAATTCAAATACCGTTCCACTTACGGAATCCCCTGCCTTATATGGGGACTGTGTCTCCAGATAGGCATATACCTTCATGCTGACGCACAAACGCTTGGAACGATCCTCATACATCCGGACCAGATACGACTGACCTTCCCTTACCTTGCTTGTCTGCTCTTTAAAAGGAAGCAGGATATCTTTTTCCAGTCCCCAGTCCATAAATGCACCGATGCCTGTCACATTGACACATTTTAATACTGCAAGTTCTCCCATCGTTATGATCGGATGATTTGTTGTTGCGATCAGACGATCTGCGGAATCACGATAGATAAATACATCTAACTGATCTCCCATTCTTGTTCCCGCAGGTACCTGTTTCTTCGGAAGCAGAACTTCCTCGTCATCGTATTTTTTCTCGGCAAGGTAAATGCCGAAATCTTTCTCTTTTACAACCTCTAAATGGTTCCATTCGCCAATCTTGATCATGCTGTCTGTCTCCCCGTTCTCTTTGTTTTAAATTCTACTATACATCTGGTCTGATCTTCTTCATCTGCAAATACAAACTGTATCAGATCATCTCTTTCTGCTTTCTTTATTACGATACATTCATCTTTTACAAACTGCTGCTTATACTCGCTTCTGATCTGACAGATCATGTCATCCGAATCGATATATTCCAACGCCAGCGCAATATATGCTTCATTATTCATGTGGTTATTCGAATCAATCTGATAAGGCAGAACAACCCTTCTGTCTGTCTCTTCCATGCCTTCGATCAGCCGGATCTTTCTCGGAGCATATTCCATCGGGAGCTTTTCTGCAAGAGGATATGCTGCTCCTACTTCAGGCTCAATTCTTACAGGACGAAGCGTATCAGTATCAATATAACTCCACTGGGAAGCTGCCTGTACAATATTCGCTCCATTCTCATCCCGAATAACTATATTACGATATCCCATGGAACCTTTAAAATCATATGCCCAGGTTCCAACCCTGATCTTCTCCTGTAATACCGGATACCGCTCCACATCGATCTGCCATGAGATCAGAAACCATGCCCGGTTATGGTCCTTCAGATATTCAATTCCAATTCCTGCCTGTTCTGAATCGAAGATCGCACAATCCTGAAAGTAATTTGCTATCGTTGCCGCATTTGCTTCCGATCTTCCATGCGTTTCGCTGTATCTTACGATCGCATCAAAACTGTACATATGTATTCTCCATTTCCTATTATAATGTCATCTCCACAAGTGCTCCCATTATACAACAGCCGGGCTATTATTTCTACCTGGATTTTCTATTTCCATTGATTTTTATTCTCAAATTTTTCGTGTCCATTGCGTATAAATAACTTTTTGTAATTTTTTTAAAAAAATGCTTGCTTTTTTCAAACTGTTATAATATAATATCATCTGTTGACAGCAATGGGCTATCGCCAAATGGTAAGGCACTGGACTCTGACTCCAGCATTTTCAAGGTTCGAATCCTTGTAGCCCAGCTCTTAAGAACCAGATGTGATCTGGTTCTTTTTTTGTTATGGCGACGAGTCAAGTGCGGCATGCTTGCATGGCTGCATTTGACGACCGCTAATCATCGAGTCGTTAGACGAGAGGAACCTGATTGCACAAAATTGTTTTCAATTTGACGACCGCTAATCATCGAGTCGTCAGACGAGAGGAACCTGATTGCACAAGAAAGGGAAAGGGACCGCCATCTTACAGGCAGTCCCTTGTATTTATGAATATTTTTTTGTGAAAAAAACAACAACTTAAATTTCGGATGTCTTAGGAGCTATCTTCTCTCCCTTTCTTATTGTAACAAAATTGTAACACATTTTTAATTTTTGCGCAATGTCTATTTTTACTAATTTATCGGAAATTTATTTTACTTTTATGTATGAATCCTCTAATGCTTTCAAATATACTGTATATTTCACTTTATATTTTCTATTCTGCATCCGGCAGTCCCAAAAGCTGCAATGCATTTTCTCCAAGGATCTTTTTCTTGTCTTCATCTGATAACGGAAGTGCCTGTATGTCCTTTATGGCTCGCTTCTGATCTGTCCACGGACTGTCTGTTCCAAATACGATCCGGTCTGCTCCATGTGCTCTGATCAGTTTCAGGAACATCTCCTCCGATGCCAGCTTCCAATGATGTTCAGCACCCGAAAGCCATGCAATCTCTCCATAGGAAAATGCTGTATCCATATATACATTTCTTCCGCACAGCTTCGCAAGTACCTCGTCCCAGAGATTCCATCCACCCATATGTGCAAGAACGAGCCGCTCCGGCTGAACCTCATCTAATACTTCGCACACCATGTCCGGTGTACAATGTGTTACAGATGGAAGTCCGATATCTACTCCGGCATGAACCACAACGACCAGACCAAGCTCTGTTGCGTAACTGATGATCCGTTTATAACGGATATCATTGAACATGGCATCCTGATAATCCGGATGCAGCTTAATTCCCTTTAATCCGGCAGACTTGATACCATTTAAAATCTCTTTATAGTTATCATTTCCGGGATGGATTCCGCCAAATGACCAGACACCACTACCCGTAAACTGGGCTGTTACTGTCTTTGCCACGGTATTGATCCGCTCCACCTGATGAGGTGCGGTTACAACAGGAAGGACAACAGAAATATCAACGCCGCTTTGCGCCATTGAATGCTGCAAGCCTGCAAGTGTACCATCTGATGCCGGCTTTGTCTTTGATCTACTTACTAACAGTTCAAGTGTCTTTGAAGCTATTTTATCCGGATATGTGTGAGTATGAAAATCTACGATCATCTTTTATTCCTTTTCTTATCTTCTCCCTGCCACCCTATATTAGGGTAACACTCATATTTTCATTTGACAATATTGAAATCTTTAGAAATTTATCGGTTTCTTTTGGTTTTTTCTATATAAATTGCTGTATTATGTCACCTGTCGTTCCATCTTTCTTCGTATATTGCCCATATACACAAATATTAAATCTTTTCCATCATATTGAAAATCCGGTCATTTTAGAGTATCTTAGTTGAGAATAAACTAGAAACAGAAAGGGCTGCTCCGGCAGTTTTATACATTATGGCTGGAAAAACAAAAAAGAAACTGACCGTTACACAGATGCGGTCTGTCATAAAATTCCTGATCGGTGTCAACATCGTCCTGCTCATCGCCGTTATCGTTCTGTCCGTCCTGTTGGCGGTCAGTCGGTCAAAAAGCAGCAAAGATGCTGTCTCGATCATAAAACCGGACGGAAAATACACAGTCTGTCTGGATCCGGGACATGGCGGTTCCGACATCGGGGCAACCGGAATTAATAATATTCATGAAAAAGACGGAAACCTGAAGCTTTCCTTAAAGGTTGCAAAACTATTAAAGAAAAACGGAGTAAAAGTTGTCATGACGCGTGATGATGATTCTACCGTTTCTTCCGAAGAACGTGCTACGATTGCAAATGACTGCGACGCAGATCTCTATCTGGCACTCCACAGGAACTACGCAGCAAATCCTGAGGCCTGTGGTGTAGAAGCATGGATCTACAGCTCCGGTTCCGAAAAGAACCATGCGATCGCAGAAACCATCCTGTCCAATCTGGAAAAGGTCGGAATCTCCGATAACCGTGGTGTCCGTACCGGAACACAGTTTGACAGTGACAACGATTACATCGTTATCAAACAGACAAATATGACAAGTCTGATCATCGAGATGGGCTTTATCAGCAACGAAAAAGACGTAGAGCTCTACGATGATAACATGGACGATTACGCCGCCGCCATCGCTAACGGCATTATCGAATGGCTCAACGAATATCAATAAAACAATATGTATATAAAAGCCGGTATGAACGGTCTGTCTGCCGGTACTATGGATGTTTCATAGTACCGGCAGACAGAC